>JAEEGH010006406.1_pt1 | contig 28880 bp, 23 predicted proteins | sample 9134181 | NCBI WGS metagenome assembly JAEEGH01 (sample SAMN16246544, study PRJNA631951) | gut metagenome | biome: gut microbiome; feature: rumen; material: DP-attached | host: Bos | place: Iran: Karaj | collected 2018-10 | reverse complement strand
GTGGCGTGGCTACCTCCGGTCTCGAAATGTCCCAGAACTCCGAACGTCTCTCCTGGACCTTCGAAGAAGTGGACAAGAAGCTCGAAGGCATCATGAAGAGCATCTACGCCGCTGCTTCCTCTGCCGCTGTCAAGTACGGCCAGAAGGGCAACCTCGTGATGGGCGCAAACATCGCCGGCTTCCTCAAGGTTGCCGATGCCATGAAGTGGCAGGGCGCTGTGTAAGCGATATTGAGTCGCACAAACCAGGTTTGTGCTCCCGTTCAAGCTTTGCTTGAACGAAAAATAACGCTAAAAAAAGCTCTCGGTTTTTAACCGGGGGCTTTTTTTTATATGCACAGGGGAGGGCCTAGCCCTCCCTTGTCGCTATACTCTAAGTTGGAATACTTGAAGTTGGAACGTGTTTTTGCTTACAAAAATATTTTGTTTCGACTCGGAATAATCCACATTGTGCACTTTTGATTTAAATTTTTTTATCATTGGTGCCGGAATGAAATTATTCGACGAAAACATCATATTGCGCTTCGCCCTCCTCTTCGCATGCGTCCTTTTCGCAGCGTTTATTCCGGGTATCCTCGACTTTACCGATAATTATTTGATGCTCGTACCCTACGTACTTGCCATCATTTTCCTTGCGTACGTTTCCATCTTCTACAGATTCCCTTCGGCTTTGAACCGCAAGAAGATCCGTAATGACGTTGAAATCCCGAATTCGGTGGAAACTGAACCTGTGCGCGACTTCGAGAAGGACCTCCACGAGCAGGACGAGATTTTCCAGATGATGATCGACGTCTCGCAGGACGGCTTCTGGACCTACAGCGTCCCGACGGGGAAGGTCTACTGGTCCAACCGCGTGGCGAAACTCCTGGGCGCGAAGGGCGGCCTCGAGGATTCGTTCTATGCGCTCAAGTCCTACATCATGGAGAAGGACTGGACGGAATTCAAGTCGGTACTTTCGAAGGCGCTTGCCGAAGGCGGCAATTTCTCGTGTACGCTGCGCCTCTCGTCGCGTCGCGCGAACGGCTGTGACCAGGTGGTTATCGCGGGCCGCACGCAGGTGGATGCCGAGAACAGGCCTGTACGCGTTATCGGGTTTATCAGCACCGCGATGGACAGGAAGGCGGTGGAGCGCCAGAACTACTTCTATGTGTACCAGGACGCCCTGACTGGCGTTTACAACCGCAAGTTCTTCCTCGAGAAACTCAAGACGGACATGGAAGCGGCTTCGCTGCGTCACGATACCACGCTGGCGGTGGTCCTGCTCGATATCGACAGCTTCGGCTCCATCAACGCGTCTTATTCCATGAATTTTGGCGACAACGTGCTGCGTGTCGTCTCGGAGCGCATCAAGGCCTTCTGCAAGGAAGATGACACCGTGGCGCGTATCGGCCCCGACGTCTTTGCGGTCATCATGCGCGATGTGGACCTCTCGGACAAGGAAACGGGCCTTCTCTCGACAGTCAAGCAGTTGCACAACAAGGTGAAGTCGCCGATCCAGCTCGACGGTCGCGACCTGTTCATCAGCATTTCGATGGCGGTGGTCGTGAATACGGATGCCGACTGCGTCGAGGATATCCTTGCGAGTGCGAATGCGGTTCTCCGTAACCTCAAGAAGAGCGTGAATCACGGCAGTATCCAGTTCGTGACGGGCGGCATCCGCGAGAAGGCGATGAAGCTCTACAGCCTCGAATACGAAATCCGCCGCGCCATCCAGTTCCAGGAATTCGTGCTGATGTACCAGCCTATCGTGGATATCGGCGCGGACAATGCGATCGTGGGCTTCGAGGCGCTGGTGCGCTGGAACAACTCGAAGCAGGGGGTAATCTCTCCGGCGGAATTTATCCCGCTTGCCGAGGAGACGGGCCTTATCGTGCCGATGGGGGCGCTTATTTTGCGCATGGCCTGCGAGCAGACCAAGAAATGGGTCGACATGGGATACGAGAATATCCGCGTGGCGGTGAACTTCTCGGCGCGCCAGTTCTCGATGGAAAGCATGGTCGACGACGTGAAGAAGATTCTGGCGGAAACGCACCTGAATCCGCGCAACCTGAAGCTCGAGATTACGGAATACACGGCGACGTGCGAGGTGGAGAAGGCGGCAGACATCATGCGTTCGCTTTCGAACATGGGCCTCCAGATTTCTATCGACGACTTCGGCACGGGCTACAGCAGCCTTTCGTACCTGAAGCACTTGCCGGTGCATACGCTCAAGATGGACAAGTCGTTTATCGACCATGTGGCCGACGACGAGGAAGACGCCGCGTTTGCGAAGATGGTTATCGGTATCGCGAAGTCCCTGAACCTGAGCCTTATTGCCGAGGGCGTGGAGACGGTGGAACAGCTCGAGTTCCTGCGCAGGGAAGGCTGTCGCCAGATCCAGGGTTTCTACTTCAGCGAGCCGCTTTCTCCGGAAGATGCGCTCGACTATATGAAACAGCATTATGCGGGCGATTCCGCAGCGGCTCCTACGGCGGATGCGGCCGAGAGGGAGCTCGCTCAGGTCGTGCGCGCCTAGCGTTTGGGCCTAGATTCCGTAGCAGTTGCGCGTGTTTTCGCGACAGTGCCTGTAGATTTCTTCTACGGGCATGTTCTTTATTTCGGCGATCTTTTGTGCGATAAAGGGGATGTAGCCGGAATGACACGGCTTGCCGCGGTAGGGAATGGGCGCCATGTAGGGGGCGTCGGTTTCCAGGAGCATGCGGTCGAGCGGTACGAGGCTTGCCGCGTCGCGGACGTTCTGGGCGTTCTTGAACGTGATGATTCCGGTAAAGCCGATGTAGATTTCGGCGTCGAGCTGCAGCAGGCTTGCCGCGAATTCGGGGGTTCCCGTGAAGCAGTGGATGTGAACCTTGTGGCTGCGGAGGTCTGCGTTCTTGAGGACGGAGAGCGCGTCGTCGTCGGCTTCGCGAAGGTGGAGTACGAGCGGTTTCCCGCTTTCGATGCCGAGCTGCAGGTGGCGCTCGAAAAGCTTGACCTGGGCGGCCTTCGTCTCGGCGCCGTAGTGGTAGTCGAGACCGAATTCCCCGCACGCGACGCACTTGGGGTGGGCGAGGTATTCGAGGAGGCGCGCCTCGTCGGCCGCGGTTTCGGTTTCCACGTATTCCGGATGGATTCCGTAGGCGGCGTAGACGTTGTCGTATTTTTCGGAGAGTTCGCGGCCGCGCTCGAAGTCGGCGGGGTCGCATGCCACGTGGACGAATGCCTCGGGAAGTGCAAGCCCGCTTTCGGTGGCGTCGGGGGCGCGGAGGCGAGCGAGGAGGGCGTCGAAGGTTTCTCCGGCGTGTCGCTCGTAGGAATCGATGTGGCAGTGGGTGTCGATGAACATGTTGTTCGCTCTAGTACGCGACTTCCACGATTTCGTAGGTGATTTTGCCCTTGGGGGCCTGGACTTCGACGAGGTCGCCCTGCTTTTTGCCGATGAGCGCCATCCCGACGGGGGATTTCATGCTGATGCGGCCCTGGAGCGGGTCGATTTCTTTTTCGCCGACGATGCTGTATTTCTTTTCGCGTTTTGTCTTCTTGTCGAGCAGCTTGACGGTCGCACCGAAGCGGATGGAGCCGTCTTCGGTGGGCTTGGTCTCGATAATCTGGGCCCCGTCGAGGATGCGGTCGAGTTCGCGCAGCCTGCGGTCGATTTCGCGGACGCGCATGCGGCCGTAGGTGTAGGCGGCGTTTTCGCTGCGGTCGCCCTCGGCGGCGGCGGCCTGCACCTGGTTTATCATGGCGGGGCGCTCCACGTACTTGAGGTGCTCCCATTCCGCCTTGAACTTCTCGAACCCTTCCTTCGAAATCATGTGTTTCATGCCCGCAAAAATACAAAAAAGTATAATTGTCCAAATATGCTTGGATTGTATAAATAAGAAGAAAATCTATCCTAAAAAGAAGTGGCGGGAAATATCTTTAAATGGGAAGAATTTTTTTCGTCAAATGAAAAAAGCGTTGGCCAAGGATGGGGAGGGTGCAGGGAGGGGCCCGTGCGGCCTTCGCAACTCTGAGCAGGGGCCCCTCCCGCATGAATTTTTTTCTATCTTTGTGCGCGCGTATGAGTGTTAAAGAAGTTTTTCCGCGGAGAAGGCAGGAATCCAAGTACAAGCGCCTGAGCCGCATCTACTATAACCGCATGTTCCCGCGTCGCCAGGATGCGCTGAAGGTCGCGTGGTCCGTCTTTGTGGGTGTGTTTATCGGCGTGTGGCCGACCATCGGTTTTGCCATCATTTTGACGGTTGCCATCTGCGCGCTGTTTCGCCTCCCGAAGGTTCCGGGCGTTGTCGCCGACTTCGTGGCGAACCCCGTGACGCAGTTCGGCATTTTCTATCCCTCGGGCTACTACATCGGCTGCAAGATCGTGAACCCGGCCCCCATCAAGTTCGACTTTTTGGGCGAGTTCGAGCGCATGTCCATCCGCAACTGCCTCGAAATCGTGAGGAATCTCTGGGAAAATGCTGCCGGACACCTGCTCGCGTTCATGGTGGGCATTACCATCGTCGCCGCCATTACCGGTTTCGTATTCTTCTTCCTTGCGTATTTCGTGGTCAGCTACCGCAAGAAGAAGTGGATCGAAGGCAAGACCGGCTATATCCACAACCTCATCTCCGAGGACGAAGTTTTAATCAAGGAATCTCACAAAGGAAAGAAGCCCATGATGCACATCTACCCGTTCAAGGCCCTTCGCCCGGTGAACCCCGCCGAGGCCAAGGACATTTCCGCACTCCCGTACGACGTGATGAACCGCGCCGAAGCCAAGGCCATGGCGGAAGGCCTGCCGCATTCCTACCTGCGCGTGACCCGTGCCGAGCTGGAACTCGATGACAGCGTCGACGCCTACGACCCGAAGGTCTACGCCCATGCCCGTGCGAACCTCGAGAAGATGATTGCCGAGGGCGTCATCGCGCACGACAAGAAGGACTGCCTCTACGTCTACCGCCAGACGATGAACGGCCGCGAACAGTACGGCCTCGTGTGCACCGTGCCTGCCGCCGACTACTTCAACGGCATCATCAAGAAGCACGAACTGACCCGCGCCGACAAGGAAGAGGACCGTCTGCGTCACGTGCTCGACACCAACGCCAATACGGGTCCGGTGTTCCTGACCTACCGCGACAACGGCCAGTTCGACCTGTTCGGTGCCGTCACCAAGCGCAAGCCTGTCTATGACTTCGTGAGCGACGGCGACGGATTCGGCCACACCGTCTGGATTATCGATGACGATGCCGAGATTGCCGCCATCCGCAAGAGCTTCGAACAGATTCCGGTTAGCTACATCGCCGACGGTCACCACCGCAGCGCTGCCGGTGCCCGCGCCGCCAGCTACCGCGCCGAGCAGAACCCGAAGAACACGGGCGAGGAGGAATACAACCGCTACCTCGCTATCCTCTTTCCGAGCACCCAGCTCAAGATTCTGGACTACAACCGCGTGCTGAAGGACCTGAACGGCCGCACTCCGGAACAGCTCATGGAAGAACTGAAGATTGTGTTCGACATCGAGGAACTCGCCGGCATGCAGCACCCGGCCAAGCAGAACCAGGTGAACATGTACCTGCAGGGCAAGTGGTACGCCTGCACGTTCAAGGACAAGTTCCTGAAGAACCTCGGCCCGGTCGACAGCCTCGACGTGGCGCTTCTCCAGAAGCTCGTGCTCAAGCCGATTTTCGATATCGACGACCCGCGTACCTCCAAGCGCATCGACTTCGTCGGTGGCATCCGCGGCCTCGGCGAACTCGTGAAGCGCGTCGACAGCGGTGAATGCGCTTGCGCGTTCGCGATGTACCCGACCACGCTCGACCAGCTGATGAGCATTGCCGATGCGGGCGAGATCATGCCGCCGAAGAGCACCTGGTTCGAACCCAAGTTGCGCGACGGCCTCCTGGTCCACACGCTCGACTAAGTTCATGACTGTTCTGCCGGGTAGCCTCGGCAGAATGTTGCGACAAAGCATTAAAGCCTCCGCTCAGTGCGGAGGCTTTTGCTATAGCCATGTTTGGGGGCGTGCTTTGGCTCGCGCCTGTTGGATTTCGCTTAGTTCACCTTGCGCATGACGCCGATGACACGGCCCGCGATGGAGAAGTCCTTGCCCTTGTTCACGATGATGGGGCGGTACTTGGGGTTCGCGGGACGAAGCTCGATATGGTCGGCGAGCGGCTGGTAGTACTTAACTGTCGCCTCGTTGTCGACCTGGGCCACGATGATTTCGCCACGTTCGGCAGACTTCTGCTGGCGTGCGAAGATGAGGTCGCCGTCGAAGATGCCCGCGTTGATCATGGAATCGCCCTTGACGCGGAGCGCGAATACGTCGGAACGGCAGGCGAGGAAGTCGCGGTCGATGGTGACTGTGCCTTCGAGGTTCTGGACCGCGAGGATGGGCGTACCGGCGGCGACTCGGCCGACGATAGGAATCTCGATGGTGTTGCTCGGTGCCGTTTCGGCTGCGGAACCGTCGGTGTCGACAATTTCGATGCCGCGGCTGAGCCTGGGAGCGCGGTTGAGGTAGCCCTTCTTGATGAGGGCGGCCAGGATGGAGCGGACGCCGTTCGTGGAAGAGATTTCGAAGTGGTTGCCGATTTCGCGGACCGTAGGCGGCATGCGGTTTTCTTTGGAGTACTTCTTGATGTACTCGTAGATTTCCTCTTGACGTGCCGTCAATTCTTTGCGCTTGCTGTTGTTTTCCATATTGACCTCGCTATGGCTTGGCGTTTACCTATACAAATATAATGTACATTTGGGCAAATGTCAATAGGTTCACTGCACAAAAATGCATTTTTTTATATTTTTGGCCATGTAGAGGATAAAAAATCCTATATTAAAAAAAAGGAGGACAAATGAAACACTTTTTAGGCCGGAAATTCTTGCTGGCGACTGTATCGGCACTTTTGTTTGCTGCTTGCGGCGATGACGATAGCGATTTTATTTCGCATGCGGATCCGAGTATGTCCATGTCGACGGTAACGGATGCGCGGGACAACCAAACGTACAAGACTGTGAAGATTGGCAAACAGTGGTGGATGGCGGAAAACCTCAACTATGAAGCGCCGAATAGCTACTGCTACAATGATGAAGATTCCTATTGTGCCAAGTACGGGCGTCTATATACCTGGGCTGCGGCAATGGATAGTGCTGGCTTGTTGAGTACAGATGGCTTAGGCTGTGGCAATGGGGAGTACTGTTCTCCGAACCTTCCCGTTCGAGGCGTTTGCCCTGAAGGCTGGCATTTGCCTAGTGCAGATGAATTTGAGATATTGATAAATGCTGTTGGCGATCCGGACTCGGCGGGCTGGGCGCTCAAGTCCAAGACTGGTTGGCGCTATACCGAAAGGAATACGGATGAATTTTCGTTTACGGCTCTCGCTGCAGGGTTACGGTTCGATAATGGTGAGTTCCTCTATGAAGGGGAATTTACGGAATTTTGGAGTATAGCTGAGTATCACCCCAATATGGCAAAAGCCATGTACCTAAGCTATTCTTACGGAGATGTGTACCTAACAGCAGACCACAAGTATAACGCAGCTTCTGTTCGTTGCATTAAGAACTAAGTGAGTGATTTATTATAATTATTCAGAAAATGTCCTGAAATCCTTTTCTTGAGGTAAACATGAAGAAGACGAAGTTGATGGCGGTGCTCGGTTTGGCGGCTTGCATGTTCGCGGCCTGCGATGACGACGTGTCTAGTGCCGGTAAGAACGCTGAAGGCGATTCTGCCCATGTGGTGGACACATTGTACATGTTTTCCAAGGATACGGTCGTTATCAGGGACTCCGTTTTCGTAAGCGACACGGTTGTTGTAATGGATTCCCTGATATTGTGGGATACGCTCTATCTTGTTGACTCGACTGTCAAAAACCCAGTGAATCCTAATTGTATGGATGCTTCTGAAGGCCGTTGTATTGCTTGCAAGGAAGGATATTATGGTCCGTCTTGCGAAAATATTGTCACTTGTGTGCATGGCCGGGCTTACGGAGGCATTGAAGGCGATGGGAAATGCATTTCTTGTGAAGCTGGCTATTATGGTGAAAATTGTGAGAAATCTGCTGTTTGCGATAATGGAACAGTTAGCCAGGGCATAGACGGAACAGGGCTTTGCGTTTCATGTAATGCTGGCTATAGGCTTGAGAATGGGGCTTGTAATCCTGAATTATATCAAATCATTCCCGGTTGCCTTGTTAGCACTGGAGACTATTGTCTTGTCTGCGAAGAAGGCTTTTATGGACCAACCTGTGAAAAGAACACCTGTCAGCATGGCACGGCTTTTGATGGTATCAATGGCAATGGACACTGTCGTGAATGTTTCGGGGGATGGGCTGGTAGCGACTGCGACCAGTGTGCTGAAGGCTTCTCTGGCGACAACTGCGACATAAAGGGCTAGACCCCGTAAAGGCGGTTGTGGGCGAGGCAGTCGGCGAGTTTCTTGTACTCGTTGACGAAGGCTTCGTGGGTCGGGGCATCGCCCAGCGCGCGGTAGAGAGCGCTCGAGAGCGTTCCGCGGGCGAGCATCTGTTCCATGATGTTGCACGAGACTTCGGTGAGGTCGCCCTTCACGGTTTCGAAGACGTGTTTCCAGAGATCTCCTGCGGTGCATGTGCCCTCCATGCCGAATACGGCTAGGAATTCGGGCCAGTCGATGACGGTATCTTCGGCATCGCGGGTGGTTGCCAAAAGGAGGGCGGCCAGGCGTTCAGTGTCGAAGTCGCGGAGATCCTTGTCTGCGATGGCCTTCAGGGTGGCGATTTCCATTTCAGCGATGGCGATGTCCGCGTTCGGGCATTCCTGGATATCGACGAGGCGGATTTCGATGGCTCCGCGGTCAAAACGCGCGATGGCGCCCCGGCTGTTCAAGAAGAAATGGTTCAGTAGGTGCTCGGGGTCGTAGGGCGCGATGGCCTTCTTGACTTTGTCGAAGATTTGCGTGTTGTACTCGTCGTAGGTGTACGCCTTTTCGGGAATCACTAGCCCAGCAATTTCGGGGACCTTGTCCTGGTTGTGGCGGTAGACCTCGATTCGCGCATCCTTGAAGCCCGTGTATTTGCTGTCGAGGTAGGGGCTGCTTGCCGCGATGGCGGGGATGAGCGGCAAAAGCAGGCGGATGGCGGCGTGGAGCTTGCCGAATTCGTCATCGCCGTCGAAGGAGAGGTTCAGGTGCGTGCTCTGCAGGTTCGCCCAGCCGTGGCCCTTGCAGTTGAAAATGCGGTCGTAGGTCTGGTAAATATCGAGGCAATCGTAGGGCCAGAGCTGCATTTCTGCTGGGTCCATGAAGGGGTGACATGCGGTCGGCAACAGCATTGCGCCAATTTTCTCGAGTTTCTTATTAGCGCGGCGGATTTCGTGGAAGAACCGCTTGCCGAGCCCCTCGAAGGTGGACTTGGGGTGTGCGCACTTGAATTCGAGCACGTGGCTCACGAGCTCGTTCGAAAGTCCGATATCGTCGTATTCCACGTCGGAAAGCTGGTTGCCGTCCTTGTCCTTGCCGAGCGGGATATCGGCGCGGGGCAGCACCTGCAGCGTCTCGCGGTCCACGATCATGAATTCCATTTCGACGCCGAAGCGTTCCCAGATCTTGAAGCTTTCCATTAGAACCATTCCCTCTCGTGCTGGATGAGCTTGTGCTGGGCCGCGTGCATGCGGTCCTCGATGCGGTGGCGCAGGCTCTTCATGATGGCGAGGTAGATTTTCTTTTTGCCCACGAGGTCCTCGATGCCGTGGTCGATACTCGGGTTGTCGTTCACCTCGATGACGACCGGGTGGCCGTGGATTTCCTTGAGGTCCACGCCGTAGAGCCCGTTACCGATGAGGCTTGCCACGCGGAGCGCCGTCTTCACGATGCCGTGGGGTACGCTTTCGATGGGCAGGCAGTCCCACTTGCCGCAGGTTCCCTCTTTGTTCTTGCTGTCCCAGTTGTAAATCTGCCAGTGGTTCTTGGCCATGTAGTACTTGCAGGCGTAAAGCGGCTTGCCGTCGAGGATGCCTATTCGCCAGTCGAAGTCGGTGGGCGTGAATTCCTGCGCGATGAGCAGGTCGCTGTGCTCGAACATCGTGTCGAGAATTTCTTCGAGCTCTTCCTTGTCGTTCGCCTTCTTGACGCCGAGGCTGAAACTCGAATCGGGCGTCTTGATGACCATGGGGAAGCCGAGTTCTTTAGCGAGCGTGTGGCGGTTCTCGCTGTGCACGATAATCGTCTTGGGGGCGGGAATCTTGCCTACGGTCATGAGTTCCTGCAGGTAGACCTTGTTGGAACAACGCAGGATGCTGTCGGGGTCGTCGATGACGGCGATGCCTTCACTCTGGGCGCGGCGCGCGAACGCGTAGGTGTGGTGGTTCACGTTCGTCGTCTCGCGGATGAAAATGGCGTCGAATTCGCCTACGCGGTGGTAGTCCTTCTTGGTGATGAGCTCCACGCGGAATCCCGTATCCTGTGCCGCCTCGATGAAGTTGTGAATGGCCTGCTTGTTGCTCGGCGGTTCCACTTCGTCGGGGTTCACGAGGATGCCGAGGTCGTACACGTAATCTTCGCTTTTAGCAGAGATGTAGCGCGTCTTCTCGAAGTACTCGATAGCGAACTGGTCCACCATCTCCTTGTGTGTTTCGGGGATTTCGTCGACGCTGATGGGGCGTATGCTCTGGATGAACCACTTTTGCTTGAATACGAACTTGGCGCGGAGCAGCGGAGCCTGGAATATGCGGTAGAGTTCCTGCGAGAGCTCCAGGTACTGGGCGCTCACGTTCTGGCCGAAGTAGATGGAGAGCACGAATTCGGTGCCGGTCAGCTTGTGCAGGCTCTTCTGGATGAGCTCGTCGATATCGTCGCTGATGATTTTTACGACGGCCGGGGCCTTGAAGTCGCGGATGTTCTTGACGTTCGGGATGACCTTGTGGCCGCGAGCCTCGGCAAGTAGGCTTACATAGTAGCCTTTGCTCTGGTAGCTGTAGTCGCGGCACAGGTTGAATACGCGCACGCTTTTTTGGGTGGTAAAGTCGGGATTGGTCAGGTAATCTTTTGCTGAGACGATTTCGGCTTCGGGAATGTGGAATTTCCAGTTTTTCGGATTGTTGACGACAATGATCTTTTTCATAATCTGTATAAAAATTATGAAATAAAAGGGTGCGTGGCTAGGGGTAAAAAATACACAAAAGACCCCCTGATGGGGGCCTTGTGTGTATCGGGGTAGCCAGATTCGAACTGACGACATTCTGCTCCCAAAGCAGACGCTCTACCAGGCTGAGCTACACCCCGAGTGCGACAAATATAGTAAAAAGAATGTGAAAAATGGCCCTTAAATTTTCTTTTCCGCAATCCACTTGCGGACGGCTTCCTCGGCGCGGGCGGCAAGGATTTCTTTCTTGTTCTTCTTCTTGAGCCCTTCGTGGTTGGGGAGGAGTCCGAAGTTGAAGTTCATGGGCTGGAAGTCCTCGTTTTCTTCCACAAGGCGGTTCATGAGCGATGCGATGCAGCTCTCGTTCGGGAGCGGGTCGGCATGCCCGTGCAGAATTGTCTGCGCCATGTTCCAGGCGGCGTACCAGCCGGTCGCCACGGCTTCGGTGTAGCCTTCGGAACCCGTAATCTGGCCTGCGAACCATGTGGGCGGGATTCCCTGGGCGCAGGGGAGGTCTGGGCGGAGGCGTAGCGTAGCGTCCAGGAACTTGGGCGATTCGATGAAGGTGTTGCGGTGCATGCAGCCGAGGCGTGCGAACTTTGCGTTGCGCAGTGCGGGTACCATCGTGAAGATTTCCTTCTGCGTGCCCCACTTGAGGCGTGTCTGGAACCCGACCATGTTGAACAAGGTCTTCTGCTTGTTTTCGGCGCGAAGCTGGATAACCGCGTACCACAATTTCCCGTTGTTGCCAAGGCCAAGGCCGATGGGGCGCATGGGGCCGTGACGCAGCGTCTCGTAGCCGCGGCGGGCCATTTCTTCGACAGGCAGGCAGCCTTCGAAGAGCTCGTTCTTCTCGAAGGGGCGCGGCTCGACGGCTTCGGCTTCGCACAGCTTGCGCACGAATTCGGTGTAGGTTTCCTTGTCCAGCGGGCAGTTGATGAAGTCGGCCGTTTCGCCCTTTTCCCAGCGGTTGCGGTAGAAGGCGTGGTCGAAGTCGATGCTGTCGGTTTCGACAACTGGGGCGATGGCGTCGAAGAAGTGCAAACGGTTGCTGCCGAGGCGCTTGAAGATATCGTCGGCGAGCGCATCGCTGGCCAGCGGCCCTGCCGCGACGAGCGTGGGGCAGTCGCCTTCGAGGCTTGTCACTTCTTCGCGATGGAGCGTGATATTCGGGCTTTCCGCAATCTTCTTTTCGACCGATTCGCTGAAGATATCGCGGTTCACGGTCAGGGAATCGCCTGCGGGTACGGCCGCCTCGCGTGCGGAATCGAGCAAGAAGCTCCCGAGCATCGTGAGTTCCTGCTTCAAAAGCCCGTGTGCGCTCGTGACGCCCAACGCCTTGAAGCTGTTGGAACAAACTAGCTGCGCGAGGTGGCCGTCCTTGTGCGCGGGAGTATTCTTGACCGGGCGCATTTCGTACAGGTCTACCTTGAAACCGCGGCTCGCCAACTGCAAAGCCGCCTCGCAGCCTGCAAGGCCGCCTCCGATTACACGTACACGTTCATTCATATCGGGCTAGTTCGCAATCATCTTGCGGTAGCTCTTGGCATTTCCGATCCAAAGTTTCACGAGCAGTTCTTCGAGCGAGGCTGTCGAGACAAGTTCCGGTTCCGCATCCTGGATTTCGTCCGAAATCAGGTTCGCCTGGGTCAAGTTCAGCATCCCGTAGTACATGGCTTCCATCAGCTGCGACGCGAACTTGGGCGAAATGTTCGCCACGTAGTCCATGTCGTTGAGCGGCGGCAACTGGTTTTTGTCGGGGCTGAACTGGTCGAGATTGTCCATGGTCCACAGGTCGGCCGCCTTGCCCATGTCGGGCGAGGGCGCAACCTTCAGGAGCTTTTCCTGGTACGCCTTCCACTCGACATCGGTGGTCTTGCCTGCCTTGCGGACAGTCTTCAAGAAGGACAGGACCGCGTAGTAGAGGTCCTTTTCTCTCTGGTTCGTTTCTCTTTGCGAAATCGGAGCCATTGAAACCTTCGTATTAGTGGCGGAAGTGCCTCATGCCGGTGAACACCATGGCCACGTCGAGCTTGTTGCATGCGTCGATGGAGAGGTCGTCCTTCTTGGAGCCACCCGGCTGCACGATGTACTTCACACCGGCCTTGGCTGCGGCTTCTACGTTGTCCGGGAACGGGAAGAATGCGTCGGAGCCCATAACGACTTCGCCGAACACCTTATGTTCCAGAGCCTTGAGACCGGCCTTGTCGATGCACTTGCCTTTTTCGTTGAAGAACTTCTGGGCGGCCTTCATGCGGGCGACGTTGTCGCGCACGCGGGGCTGGCAGAGGCGGAGGTTAGAGTCAATGCGGTTCGGCTGGCCGGGGCCGAGGCCGAGAACCTGGAAGTAGCCGCGGGCGTATTCGTAACCCATTACGATGGCGTTAGACTTGGTGTGCTTGGTAACGATCCAGGTGAAGCGGGCGAGGGCTTCCTTGTTCTTTGGGAACTTCTTCTTGGTGACGCATTCGAACTTCTCGTAGACGTCCACGTCGCGGTCCTGGACGAGCATGCCGCCAATCACGTGCTTGTAAACCTTCGTCTTGGTGGCCTTCTTGATTTCGCCCACTTCCAGGAGGCGGATGTCCTTGGACTTGTTCTTGAGAAATTCGAGAGCGTCCTTTTCGAAAGCCGGAGCGAGCAGGATTTCTACGAAACGGCCCTTGAGGAGCATGGCAGTCTTCAGGTCAACCTTCTTGGTCACGGCGATTACAGAACCGAAAGCGGACACCGGGTCACCTGCCCAGGCGGCTTCGAAAGCCTTGTCGAGGGTCTTGCCGGTAGCAAGTCCGCAGGGGTTCATGTGCTTCACGATGACGACGGCGTTTTCTCCGGCGAATTCGCGGGCCATCTCGAGGGCGGCGTCAGCGTCGACGATGTTGTTGTAAGAAAGCTCCTTGCCCCAGAGTTGCTTTGCGGTGGCAAGGCTAGCCTCGGTGCAGGTCGGGTCGCGGTAGAAGACGGCGGACTGGTGGGAGTTTTCACCGTAGCGCATGGGAACGGGGTCAACAAATTTCAAGATGAGATCTTTGGACATACATTTTCCTTTGTGTTTTACACCCTATAATATAGAAAAGAAAGCCCCGACCGGGTCGGGGAAATCTTTAGTATCAGTACATTGTCGCGGGCGGATTGTTGTCGTCGAGGCCCGGCAGATTCGGGTTGGGCGGAATGTTGTCAAGCGGGTCCTCGGGTTCCACGATCAGGTTGTAGTAGACGTTGTTCTTGAGCTCGTCCTCGATGTAGAAGAGCGTGCCGCCCATGGCAGAACCGCAGCCCGCGCAGGCGCCCTGGTAGCGGATCTTGAGGTGGTTGTCGTCGGTCAAATCGAGCACTTCGAGGTCGCCACCGTCGCCCTGGAGCATGCCGCGGACGGACTGGTGCAGCCAGGCCTCGATTTTCTCGATCCTCTGGACCTTGGTGAGCGCGTTCCATTCGGCATCGGCTTCGGCGCGGCCCTCGGCGGTCTGCGTGCGGTACTTGATGCGCTCCATCTTCTCGCGCACGAGCACGGCGGTCGCCTTCTTCTCGGGGTATTCCGCGAGAATCTTCTTGATGAGCGTGTTCATCTGCGCAATTTCGGGTGCCGTCGGCGGGATGGCGGGGGAGTCGGAGGTGTCGCGCAGTTCGAGTTCGAGGCTTTCGGCGGTGATGGCGCATGCCTCGTCCACCGTCACCATCTGGATTTTCTTGCAGAAGGTGTCGGCGAGCGCCGTAAATATCGGGCCGCCGTAGGTGAAGAACCTCGTTTCCAGAATCTTGTCGCTGTCCGGGTCTATCATCAGGTAGACCTTGAGGCTCGATTCCTTCACATCGACCAGGGCGAGTCCCTTTTCGTCGGCCTCAATCTGGAAAATGGCCCCCCTATACTTGGGGGCCTTGGCTATTTCCTGAACCTTACTCGAAAGGTTCGCACACAAATCTTCGCTCATAGTGACGCCAAATTTAGCAAAATGCGCTTGGAACGAGAATATTTACTGCACGTCGATGGTCACTTTGTACATCGGCTTGCCGCGGTAGCTTCCCAGGGCTCCTGCGGGTGCGGTAATCACCTGCACGTTCTTCTTCGTCACGCCCTTCTGCTGCGTGAGTACCTTGAGCAGGTCCTCGTTGCGCTTCTTGGCAAGTGCCGCAAGCTCCGTGCGGAGCGCCTTTGCGTCGATCTTGTCGCCGTTTTCCTTCGCGTAGGCCTGGAACCCTTCGTCACTATCCTTCATTTCGGCGATGGCGCGTTCGTCGAGCTCGGTCAATTTTTCCTTGCCGTACGTCTTCTTGTAGTAATCCGTCTTGAGCTTGACCGTACGGTAGGCGTCGGCGGTCTTGCGCGGGCTGTAGAACTGCGTGAAGACGAGTTTCAGGTTCTTGTCTTTCGAGAGCACTTCCGTCATCTTCGTTGCTTTTGCGTACTGCTCGCTCGTGAAGGTGGTGCTCGTTGCGTCGATAATCACCTCGTCGTTCTTGCCGAGGTCGAGCCCGATGGCTCCGGCTCCCGTGGCGGCGAGGTTCCCGACAATCTTGAGCGGGGAGATGGCCACCTTGATAAGCAGGTTCATCACCGTCTTCCAGATAATCTTGCCGATGGAGAACTGCGGGTCTTTCATGTTGCCGTGGACGGGAATATCGAACTGGATCTTGTCGTCCTTGTCCTTGAGGATGTAGAGGCCGACCTTCATCGGGACGGTGAATTCGGGGTTGGAATTCGGGTCTTTGTCGGCCACGTCGATGTTGTAGATATCGATGGTGTTCTTGCTGTCGAGTTCGAAGTTCTTGATCTTGTTCTCGCTTGCGAAGGCGAGCGTGCCTGCGCTGAGCGGGTAGCCCGTGTAGTGGTGGCTATAGTTGCTGAAGTACTTGAGCGCGAGGTTCTTCACGCTGATATAGGCGTCCATCGTGCCGAGGTTGTTCAGCGCACCCTTGTACTTGACCGAGAGTTTGCCGCCTTCGGGGAAAGCCGCCGAGACGTTGATGGCGCAGGGCGTGTCGAAGTTGATGTTCGAACCATTGACGGTAATCGCGCTCACGGTGTAGTTAAACGGCCTGGTGATGGAATGGTCCGTGGCGCTCGCCTTCGTATTCTGCACGATCAGGCGGTCGATCTTGGCCTTGAGCTTCTTGGCGGGTTCTGCCTCTTCTTCTTCGGCCTTCTGCGCAGTAGAATCCACGGCAAGCGTGTCGATGTCTCCTATGACAAGCTGCTGGTCGGCCGCAAGCTGCGCGCTGTCGGGTTCGTCGGCAGAGCCCTTTTTCAGGAGCACGTCGATGTTCGTCTTGCCGTTCTTGTAGAGGTCGATGTGCGCGAAAGCCCCGTCCACCACGACGGAATCCACATGGTAGCTGTTCTCGTTGATGTTCGCGCGCGCAATGCCCACGCCCACGTGGTTCACGCCGAGCGACCTTCCGCTCGTTTCGGTGAGCTCGATGCCGTCGACCGAAACGGTACCCTTGATATTCGAGGAAAGGATATCGTTCAGGTTGCCCGCGAGGTTCATGTTGACGGAGAGCGTTCCCTTGAAATCCTTGTAGTTGATGAAGTCATTGAGGTAGGGCTTGGCACAGGCGAGCGCGAAATCCTTGAGGGCGACATCCAGGGTGAAGTCGTTGGTCGCCGCGTTCGCTTCCACTTTCACGTTCAGGTCGCCGCCGTCCGCGAACTTGAGGCTGAGTCCCACGTCTGTCTGCTTGTTGCTCAAGTACACGGCGGGAATGTTGAGCGAGAAATCCTGCAGGTGGATCTTGGAACCGATCTTTGTATCCTGATAGATGATGTTGCCTTTTTCGAAAACGATGTTCTCGACCGAGATGTTGAAGGGGAGGCCTTCTGCGATTTCTGCCGCATTCACCATGCCCGCGGAATCAGCCGCGGCCGAATCTGCGACGATGGCTGCGGAATCTACGGATGCCGTATCGCCCTTGGCGAGGAATTCGATGATGTCGGTAAAGTTGAAGCGGTCCCCGTGCTGCAGGACGCGCGTATAAAGTCCCTTCAGGTAGATTTCGCTCACGGCGACCGTACCCGTGAACATCTTCAGCGGATCCACGTTCACGCGGAACTTGTCGAAGGAGACGAACGGCGTCTCGCCATCTTTCTCGTAGACGGCGAGGCTGTCGATTTCGAGCGTGAAGTTGAACGGATTTAGGCTGATGCTTTCGATGGCGACCTTGCGCCCGATAAGGTCTTCGGAATTGCCAACGATATAGCTCCTTGCGACCATGGGGGCAATCTTGAGGCCGGCAATGACAAGAATTGCAAGGGAAGCGATGACGATGGAAATGATGATGAGGACTTTCTTCATACTTATAATTTATAAAAAATAGGAAGTTTATCTGTGGTTGAGGCGGTTATTTTGCGTTCGCGGAATCGGTCTTGACTGTATCTTTTTGATTACTGTTGCTTACGGAGTCTGTTTTTGCGGTGTCCTTGAGAGGCTGCACCTTTACAGTATCCTTGACGTTTTCAGGCGGGGTTGCAGGAATCAGACTTTGCAGGTCGAGAACGGAATTGTTCTCTTCTTCGGCTATGGTATGGATTTCCCAGACATTGGTCGAATCTTTTTCGGTGAGGGAATCCTTACCCAGCAGGTCGTAAAAAGAAGATGCCAGTGCAATCCACTCGCGAACCCACAGCTTGCGTGATTCTCGGTTAAAAAGCCATGCATCCGGATTGTAGTAGTGGCCGTGGATATCTGCGGTCAGGTAGACCGGCGAATCGCCGGAAAGCGTCTTGAAAATGCGAGATACACGGCGTGTGGCCGGTGCGGCCGTAACAAGGAGCACCGTGTCGGCTTTGTGTTTCTTGAGCCAAGGAATGACCGTGTGTGCCTCGTGCAGCGTTGAGGGGTCGTCGTGACGCACGAGGAAAATGGCTTCAGGGTTAAAGCGGCCCTGTGCCATGAAATCCTCAGCATAGAATTCTACGTTGCTCCTGGTGCGGTAAACGCGACGCCCGAGAATCATGACCGAATCCACACGGCCTGCGGCAAGCAGGTTTGCGACATAGTCGTTCCTTTCGAGGTCGGCGGATTGCCCGTCGAGAATGACGGCCCACTTGACATGTTCGAATTCATCGTCCTTGACGAGCCAATGTCCGCTCATGGTGACGGTTACATAGATGAACACCGCAACAAGGAACACCAATATGCCGATAACAATAAACGTTTTCTTGTGGCTCTTGCGCACGTTCTTGTCGTTCATGAGAATCTTGGACAAACTATACTCCTTATTGCTTTGTCTTTACGTACAAAATTGCGTTCTCGCCATCGGAATAATAGCGGTCGCGACGGCTGTATTCCGTGAAGCCGTTGCGTTCATAAAAACGGCGTGCTTTGTCGTTCCCTTCGCGGACTTCAAGAAACATTTTGTCTCCCGAACAGAAATCCAGCTTGCCTAGGCCCGCTTCGAGAAGCGTTTTTCCGATTCCCGTGCGCTGCCGTGCGCTATTTACGGCGATGCTCAGGAGCTCGGAATCCGGCCCCAGCAGGTGAAAAACTGCATAGCCGAGAATGTCGTTCCCGGAAGTAGCGGAATCTTCGTAAACAACGCACAGGGCATAACCCGCCTTGATTTCGGCGGCGAACTGTTTCTCGTTCCAGTCCTGGAATGCAAGCGAGCGCTGGAGGGCGAGGACTTGCGGAAGATCGTCTTCTTTCATTTCGCGAATCGGCATTTGCAAACCTTCGCGCGGCTCCGGCTAGGCCTTGAGCTTTTCGAAATAGGACGGCTGAATGTAGTTCGCTTCTTGGATAAGCGATGGCTTTATGCAATCAAATAGGGGTTTCCACATGTCGAGCGGCTTGCCGGTATCGAGCGTGACGGATGCTCCGATTTCGGCAAACACGGCCTTGAGCGTTTCGTCCTGTTGCGCGGGGGAGTCGGCGACAATGGACTTGGGACTAGCGGCGCGGAGCAGTTCAACGACTTCGGGAGTCTCGATAAAGCTTTCCTTGCCGTCAAGCCGCAGGTACCAGAATCCGTTGCGTGCACGGATGACGACCGCGGTTGCGGATGCCGAATTTCCTGCGAAACATTCGAGCGCCTGGAGCGTCGTCACGCCGTAGAGTTCGCGCTTCCCGCTAAAGCTAAGGCCCTGGCAAAACGCGACTCCGGTACGCAGCCCGCTGAACGAGCCCGGCCCGAGCGTCACCATCACGCGCTTTACGTCGTCGAGCGTTGCGTCCAGGCGGTTCAGTAGCGTATCGAGCGAATCCCCAAGGATCTCGCCACGAGCTTCCGTGTTCACGATTTCTTCGTAGCGGGACAGTACGCCCTCTTGCCGATCGCTTGTGGCGACCGCCATCGAGATGCCCTTGCGGGATGTATCAACGTACAGGTCGAGGTTCATCTGTGCCTTGCGCCTTTACCTCTTGATAGCGATGCTCTTGTCGATAATCAGGTCGATGAGCTGGCTGTAAGTGATGCCGATGCAGGCGGCCTGTTGCGGCAAGAGCGAAGTCGGAGTCATGCCCGGGAGCGTATTCGTCTCGATGGCGAAGAGTTCTCCGTCCTTCGTGATGCGCACGTCGGTACGGCTGTAGCCTGCGCCGCCGAGGGCGTAGTGGGCGTTCTTCACGAGTTCCTGGATGCGCTTCGTCAGGTCTTCCGGGAATTCCGCGGGCGTCACTTCCTGGCATTCGCCGTTGTACTTCGCCTCGAAGTCGAAGTATTCGCGGGTCGTCATGCGCATTTCGGTGGGCGGGAGCGGCTTTTCGCCTTCGATGTAGCCGCAGCTCGCTTCGCCGCCGGCGATAAACTTTTCGCACAGCAGGCGGTTGGAATCCTTGAACAGGTCCTGCGCAATCTTGCCGGCTTCGTCCATGTCCTTCGCGATGCCGATTCCGATGGAAGAACCGCCCAGCGGGTCCTTGATCACGAGCGGGAACCCAAGTTCGTCGGCGACGCTCACGAGCGTATCGCCCGTAAAGTCATGCTTCCAGATGACGCGGTACGGCGGGGTCGGGATGCCGTTTGCGCGGTAGATTTCCTTGGACTTGATTTTGTCCATCGCGAGGGCCGAGGCGAGGAGGCCGCAACCCGTGTACGGGATGCCCCAGTTCTCGAGCATGGCCTGGATGTGGCCGTCTTCGCCCCACTTGCCGTGCAGCGCGAGGAACGCGATATCGGCGGCCGGGAGTTCGGAAAGCGCTGGCGACTTCTTGGTGCAGGCGGCCGTGCCTTCGAGGCTACGGAAGTAGTTGACCGAGAAGTTGTCCTTCTGGTAGGGGGAAAGTTCGCGGGCGGACCAATGCCAGGTGCCGTCCTTGTCGATAAGCACGGGGTGGATGTTGTAACGTTCAGGGTCCATGGCGCGAACGACGCCGGTGCCGCTGACTACAGAAACATCGTGTTCGGTGGAGGGGCCACCCATCAAGACCAATACGCGTAAGCGGGACATAAAAAACCTCTTTTGATGATGCCGTAATAATAGCAAAAAGCCCCGGACTTTGGTCTGGGACTTTTTGAAATTCAGATGCGTGGCGCAAGGCCTACGGGCACATTTACCTGACGGCGATGCGGAGCGTCTTGGAGGAGCTTCCCGCCATTACGCGCACCACGTAGTTGCCGCGGGTCATGCCGTCGAACGAGACGTTTGCGGAGGTGCCTTCCATGCGGTTCTGCACGAGGTTACCCATCATGTCGAACACCTGGACGCGAACGGCCTTCGCTGCGGAGACGCTCAGCACGTTGCCCTGCATGCGGACGTTGATGTTGCCGGCCGCACGTGCGATAGGCCTGATGGCATCGCTCCTGTTCACGCACTTGAGGTCATCCACATAGAGGTAATTCACCTCCGGCTGGACCTTAAATCCGTTGTAGCCGACGACTTCCCACGCCATCTTCTTGATGTTCGCGAGATTCAGGTCGACCATGATCCTGTTCCAGTCGGGCTGCTCGATTTTGCCCCACGGAATGTTGACGGTTGTCCATGTGGTGGAGGAATCCATGATAATTTCGTGGTAGGCGAAGTTCGTAACCTGGCCATCCTGCACCTTGAACCTGTGGGCCGCACCCTTGTAGCGGTAGCTGATGGAATTGCAGATGGAAAGGTCGATGCCGAGAGAGGTATCCGCATTCGTGTTGAGGCCGAGAGCCACGAACGGAGCGTTCCCGTAGGTTCCCTGGTCCCAGACGATATCCGTGATGCCGACAAAGCCAGCCGTACCGTTGGTCGGGTCTGCCGAGCCCGGGAACGTCACGATGTATCCCGGCAAGGTCGGGTCGTATGTGTTGGAAATCGTGGAGAGTCCGCCCGGTTCGGCATCCGTATAGGCGTACCAGGTTCCGGTCGTCTGGGCGATTTCGTCGCCATCCTCGATATCATCGATGCTCAATATGTCAGTAATTGTCACGACAACCGAGGAAGACGATTCGATAGGCGTGCTGCTGGAGCTAGACGCAATAGAGGAGCTGGAATTACCGGAAGAGCTAGACCTGCCCGAAGAGCTGGAATTGGTCGAGGAACTCGATTTTCCCGAAGAGGAGGATGTCACCGTAGCGTTTCCGGCGATAGCCGTGACGGACACACCGTTGCAGCGCACGTCATCCACGTAGAGGTAATTGTAGGTGGGCTGGTTCATGTTGTCGGGAACATCAAGGGCTCCCTTGACTTCCCAGGCAAAACGCTGCACCTTGTTCATGCCCTTGTCAAGGCTGAAATGCTGTGCGTCATCGCCCCAGCTTTCCTGAGTGAACTGGTCCCACGTGAGTTCCACTTCCTTCCATTCGCCGGAAGCGTCCTTGTTCACATGATGGAAGTTCCAGTTCGTCACGAGGGATGTCTCGACGCGGAAGTTGTGGCTAGCGCCCTTGAACTTGTAGCTGATGGACTTGCAGGCCGAAAGGTCGATTTCCATGGTGTCGCGCTTGAGGTTGAGGCCGATTGCCACATAGGGGGCATACTTGTACTGACCCTTCGAAAGCTTGATATCTTCGATGCCCACCATGTACTTGGAGGTATTCTTGCCTCCGCTTGACGGCATCAGTACGTTATAGACGCTATCCCCGAAATCGTTTACCCATTTCTGGTTGGATATGGACGTTTTGCCTTTGCCGTCGGTTTCGTCATCGGAATCCGCAAAAGCGGACCACCATCCGCCTGTATAGGCGAACTGGTCGCCGTCTTCCATGTCGTCGATAATATCGGTCTTGGTTCCATTGGCGACACCTGTAGAGAAACCACTGTTTTCGGAACCGCTACCATTTTGGAGGTGACAGTCCTTGTAGCCGCTTGTCCCGTTCATCCAGCCTTTGACCATGTTGCCGGAAGACGTATAGGTGAGGCCGTTGTCGATAGCGAGGTTCTGGAAGGCGGCAGACTTTTCATTGATGGCAGAAGCCGACCAGTTGGCCCAAGAAATATTGTTCTGGTTCATCCAGGACACCCAGGACTGGCTGGAATTCTGGTCTATGCTGCCGTTTCCATTGGCATCAACAGTGCCCCATTCAGAAGCGAAAACGGGAACACCATTAGATATGGCCTGTGCTGCACGACTATTGTAGCCGTCGTTACCCACCTTGTGCGTTGCCGCGTAGAAGTGGAGTGTACATGCGAAATTCTTCTTCGAGTCCTGTATGCCTGCTGTAGCGCACTGTTCCGGATGGCTGGACCATTCGGGGCTTCCCACGAGCACGAGGTTGTCGGAATACTTACGGATGGCGGCAATCACGGAGTTGGCATGAGAAGCGACTGTGCTCATGCTGGCACTTGTCGGTTCGTTCCACACTTCGAAAATCACGTTGTTGTAGGAACCATATTCCTTGGCTGCGTACTCGAAGAACTCGACGGCTTCGCTGGTATTGCCGTTTGCACTTTCGATGTGCCAGTCGATAATTACGTAGATGTCGTTGTCGATGGCTGCGTTCACGACGTTCTTGAGGTAGCCCCTCTGCAAGGTCTTGCCTTGTTCGCTGCTCAGGTAGCCGCGGCCCTGATCCTCGAATTTTTCCTTGGTGACACCCATGGCGAAGCGGATGACTTCGATATTCATCTCTCTTACCATCGCGTTGACGGCTTTTTCGGTATAGAACACGGTGGAACTGTCGGCTCCCGAGCTCCAGAAAAGGCTCATGCCCTTCACTTGGACAGCCTTGTTGGAATAATCAGGGCAGGAGCCGGAGAGCTTGCCGCCGTTCTGCTTGAGTTCGCCGTAGGTGCTTACAGGGCCAAGCCTGCTTGCGCTGATGGCCATGGCGGAAGCCGCGGCCAAGCCGATAATTGCAAGAATTTTCTTCATTTGACATCCCTTATGTTGGTACACCGTCCCGCATAAAAGATAGAATCGTTAAAAGCGGGGAAAGGTAATTTTATAAAAACATGCTTTTTTTGCTCAAAAGCGACAATTTTGAATAAAAAAATTTATAGTTTGGTATAAAAGTTCCCGGAAAAAATGAAAATCGAACGCAAAAAAGTCGAAAAAGTGGGCGAATTTAGCTCAAGAACCAAGGCGAGGCTCGTCGCCCTTTTGGGGCTTTCTGCGGCATTGTCCGTTCCGGCGGCGGAGCCTCAGGGTAGGGATATCCCTGCGACCCCGACGGATTCAACAAACACGATCACGCAAGATTCTACCGTTTCTTTAGAGAAGGATTCGACATCCTCTGAATCAGGAAATTATGATTGGAGCGAATCTCCCTTAGGGGGGATTATGGAAGATTCTTATGAAGATGAACTCACCGATGAAGAAATGATTAATAATGCTGTTGATGCCGCAGTGGAACGGAATTATTTCAGGCGATGAATTTCCAGATTCGTTGATGTGGGTATATCATTGAACCAGAATCCCTTCGAACTCATCAAGACAAGCGACAAGAGCAAGGCCCGGCGTGGCCGGCTCCACACCGCCCATGGCGTGGTGGAAACGCCGATTTTTATGCCGGTGGGGACTCTTGCGAGCGTGAAGGGGCTTTCTTCTCGCGACTTGCGCGAAATGCAGGCGCAAATCATCTTGGCGAATACGTACCACCTGTACCTGCGCCCGGGCACGGAACTCGTGGCCAAGATGGGCGGCGTTCAAAAATTTATGGGCTGGAACGGCCCGATGCTTACCGACAGCGGCGGATTCCAGGTCTGGAGTCTCAAGGACCTGCGCCACATTACCGAAGAGGGCGTGGAATTCCATAGCCATCTGGATGGTTCCCGCCACATGTTCACCCCGGAATCGGTGATGAAGGCCCAGCGCGAAATCGGCGCGGACATCATCATGGCCTTCGATGAATGCACGCCTTACCCGAGCACCGTCGAGGAGGCCTCGCATTCTCTGGACTACACGCTCAAATGGACTCGCCGGGCAGTGGATTGGCTACGCGAAAACCCACCTGTCCACGATTACCCGCAGTATTTCTTCGGAATTGTGCAGGGCGGCATGCACAAGGAACTCCGACAAAAATCCATCGATGCCCTCAAGGAAATCGCTCCCGATGGTTACGCGATGGGCGGGCTTTCCGTAGGCGAACCCGTAGAAACCATGTACGAAATCGCAGATTTCTGCACGAATTCGCTTCCTGCCGACCGCGCCCGCTACGTGATGGGGGTGGGCACGCCCTGGAACTTGCTGGAACTCATCAAGCGCGGGGTCGACATGTTCGACTGTATTTTGCCCGCGAAAAACGCCCAGGACGGTCTCGTTTACACCAGCAGGGGAGTGCTCCGCTACAAGAACGCCAAGTTCGCCGATGACGACCGCCCGCTCGATCCGGAATGCGACTGCCATTGCTGCCGGAACTACACCCGCGCCTACGTGCGCCACCTGTTCAAGACTAGGGAACCCCTCGGCTGGACGCTCTCGACGCTGCACAACCTGCATTTTTACCTGCACCTCATGCAACAGGCCCGCGAGCACATCGAATCGGGCGATTTCGAGGAATGGTCCGCAGAAATAATCCCGCAACTTCAGCAAGAAGCGGAATAATAAAGTATATTTCTCCAAAAAGGAGAAGTAATGTCGAAATTCATCTACACCCTTTTACTCAGTTTTTTTATTGCCGCGCCGGTCTTCGCCCTCAAGGAAGGCGATACCGTCTATGTCGATTATGATTTGCAGGGCGGCGTGAATAACCCGGACAACATTTCGTTCTTCATACACAGCGATTTAAGTTCCGTCAGGTATGGCCTGTTGCCGCCTACCAAGGAAGGTGCCGAATTTCTAGGCTGGTACACGACGGACAAGACTCCCCTTACTAGCAATTACAAGCGTGATTCCTTCTATCCATACGAAGAGCCAAATCAGGGAAACAAGTTGAAAATTCACGCACGCTGGGGTGTAGTATCTAAAAGGCCGCAAATGGACGACGCTGGCTGCATGCTGGTGCACGATGCTGCTGAACTCTATGGTGCCGTAAAGATCGCCGATAGCACGTTAAAAAAAGTCTGCATTTTCATTGAAAACGATATCGTCGTCAACAAAAATGTCTTGAAATCCGATGGCTCTACAAATAGCGGTGATTTTTACTGGTGGAAGCCGTTTAGATATTTCGTGGGAATCATCGAAGGGAACGGCCATACCATCTCGGGCCTATACGGCAACGTGGGCTTAATTCAACAGGTTCAGGAAAACAATACCGTTATCCAAAATCTGGGAATTACGGATTCTTATTTCAGCGGCGAAAATGCCGGTTCCTTTGTATCGACCGTTGAATTCGGAGGCCTTAAGCTCAAGAACGTATTCAGTTCAGCATCTGTCCGCAGTACAAGTGGCTACGTCGGTGGCCTTGTCGGTTCTATCAATAGCTTTGGCGACCTTTGTCTTGACCCGGCTGCACCGGATCCGGAACCGGACAGGAACCCCTCCGCATACGAATTCATGGGAAAGTCGCCAGACTTCTTTTCGCAAATCGAGAACTCCTATTCAACCGGTTACCTGATGGGTAAGGAAGGTGGAGGTCTTGTCGGTGCTGTCGACAATGTTTCTTTCAAGAATTCGTTCTACAACGGCAAAATCGACGTGTCAAATACTTTTTCTGGCATCGCCCTGACAATAAAAAAATTGTGCATGAGTGTCTCGGATAATGATGTATCCGTAAAAAATGTATTCTATCCCAAAGATTACTTGAATGACGGCTACGAGGGCACCCCCGCGACGGCTACAGAATTTTCCAACGGGGCCGTTCTCAAGAAATTGAAGGACTCGACCGACATTCCCGTATGGGTGCAGAACTCCGGCGACGCCCACCCGAAACTGAGCGGCGTATTTTACGATATAATGTACATACTGAACGGCGGTACAAACCCGTCCAACCCCAGTTACTACACGCCGGAACATGAAGTCGTGCTGAATGCCTCGGTGAAGACAAACGATGTCTTTGAAGGCTGGTTCCTCGACTCGAACTTCACGAAGCTCGCCGAAAAGATCCCTTCTACGGCGCAAGGCAACCAGAGGTATTACGCACGGTGGGAGAGCGGATATTCTATCACTTACGTGAACGACGGCAAGTACCAGCGCCCGACACAACGCAACCCGACCTACCGCTATGCGGACTCTTCGACATTTGTCTTGAAAGAACCCACGATGGATGGCTATACATTCGAGGGCTGGTACACGGATTCCACATTCAAGACCCGCGTGACGGAACTGGTCCAGGGGAACAAAGACGACATTGTCCTCATCGGCAAGTGGAATAACGGGCCCCTCAATATCCGCAAGGCTCTCGCACCGACACCGCTCAAGATGGAACGCGTCCGCAAGTACGATATCAAGGGCCGCTCCCCGAAAGCGCACCCCAACTACGGCGTTTACTTCTAAAATCCTATTTGATTTTGGAGCTGCAAAATTGTATCTTCTGAAAGATGATAAACTTTAAGGCTCCAGAGCTTTTTGACCGGGTGGCGGTGGCAAATGCCGTGGCCGACTCGGGCTATACCGGCAGCGATGCGAGCTTCGCGAACATTTTCCTGCTACGGCAAAAGTACGGCACGCAGATTGCGCTGCAAGACGGGGTCCTTTTCCGCTACTACAACGGGCAGGGGAGTCGCCGGGGTTATGCCTTCCCGCTAGGGACAGGGGATCCGCAGGCTTCCTTGAAGTTGATTGCCGAAGATGCCCGCGAATCGGGCCGTCCGCTGGAATTCTGCTTGGTGGATGAGCCGCGAGCACAGATTCTGCGGGAATATTTTAAGACAGTCGGGGCGAACGGCGCAAAATCCGCCCTTCATTTTACAGAAAACCGCGGCGACAGCGACTACATCTATTCTGCCGAAAGCCTTGCCACCTTGGCTGGAAACCAGTACAAGAAAAAACGCAACCATATCTCGCGTTTCAATAGGTCTTATTTGGACTACGAAATCCGCCCGCTTACGCCTTCGAACTTTGATGACGCGCTTGCGGTCGAAAAGAGCTGGCTCAAAGTGGAATCTTTAGGCGAATCCGGCGATTCCGACTGTGAATGCACCTGTGAATGTCGCGAAGCCGCTTGGGCAGAACGCTCCGAAGATGAAAAATCCCGTATGGCAGAATACTGCGCCATTGTGGAGGCGCTGGAAAACTTCGATAAACTTGGCTTGAATGGTGCAGTGCTCTATGTCGAAGGCAAGCCTGTCGGCATGACGATGGCTTCTGAAATAGTTCCCGGAGCATGGGACATCCACTTCGAAAAAGTCATCGACGAATATGCGGTGAATGGCGGGTACGCGATTATAAACAAGCTTTTCGCTGAATGCCTCGTGGCTGCCGGAGCTAAATTCATCAACCGCGAAGAGGACATCAACATCGAAGGCCTCCGCAAGGCCAAACTCTCGTACTACCCGCAGACGATTCTCGACAAAACGCATGTTACGGTGGGGTTGTAATGCTTTCCTCCATCCTCTCTAAAAAGCAATGCGCCGCCTGCAAGTTCTGCTGCTCCTTCCGGCGTCAAAGCCTCTGGGAAACCCCGCTTTTCCCGCCCGAAGTCGCCGAAAAACTGAGCAACCCCAACGAATACGGCGTGGTGGGGGAGTTCCGCGACGGCCAAATTGTCCTTGGCGGCTACAAAACCGATGACCCCGAAGAAGAAGTTCCCTGCACCTTCCTGGACCCGCACAAAGGCTGCATTTTAAAGCCCGAAGACAAGCCCTTTGACTGCTCCATCTGGCCGCTCCGCATCATGCGCAAAGATGGTGAACTCGTTATCGCGCTCACTCCCTCGTGCCCGAGCATCGGCGCTGTCCCGAGCAAGGCCCTCGTGGATCTCGTGCAGGACGGCCTCGGCGATAAAATTTTCGAATACGCCAAGACGCACCCGGAAATCATCAAGGAATACCGGGTCGGCTTCCCGATAATTCTTTAACGAAAACCCATAAAGCAAAAAATCCCGGGCATTGCTGCTCGGGATCTCCTTTTCTACTTGAACAGATTCTTCATCTTCTCAAGGAAAGACTCTTCCTGCGCGGTTTCTTTGTCGTGGCGCAGTTCCGCGAGTTTCTGGTAGAGTTCCTTCTCTTCGCGGCTAAGGTCCTTCGGGATATCCACACCGATGTTCACGTAGAGGCTTCCACGGTCGCCGCGCTTGTTCAGCGGGTACAGGCCCTGTTCGCGCAGGCGCAAGATGCTTCCGGCCTGAGTGCCGGCCGCAATCTTGATCTGCACTTCGCCACCGTCCAGCGTCGGGATTCGCTGCGTTCCGCCAAGCACCAGCTTGTGGACCGGCACCTTGATTTCGCAGTGCAAATCGTCGCCTTCGCGGGTGTAGAAGTCGTCGGGCTTTTCGGCAATCACCGCCAGCAAGTCGCCGCAGGCACCGCCGCGAGGCCCGCAGTTGCCTTCGCCACGCAGGTTCAGGTACTGGCCCTCGGCAACGCCCGCCGGAATCTTGATGGAGATTTCTTCCGTTTCCTGCACAC
>JAEEGH010006399.1_pt1 | contig 28893 bp, 24 predicted proteins | sample 9134181 | NCBI WGS metagenome assembly JAEEGH01 (sample SAMN16246544, study PRJNA631951) | gut metagenome | biome: gut microbiome; feature: rumen; material: DP-attached | host: Bos | place: Iran: Karaj | collected 2018-10 | reverse complement strand
AAACCTTGCATTAACCGTAGAGGATAAATCCATGGTTGGTGTTATAGATGAAAATCAGGCTGTGGCAGCAGATTCAAACAGCTCTGAGCAGGACTCTAAAGCAGGCGTTAACGATACATATTCTTGGCGCGACATGCTGGGCAAAAAAGAAATCGCAATCTCTGTGGCAGTTGGAATCGTTATGGCCTTGATTGTGGGCTTTATCTACGTAGCTTACGGCGCAAGAAAAATCCTTAGTGTTTACGATGTTTTGGATGTCAGCACAAAGGATGTTGCAATAGCCGTAACTTCTGCAAAAGCAGGCGCTTTGGACAAGTCTTCTTTAAAGAAATGTCCGGGCATTGACGACGAAATGACTTATGTAAGAATCATAAAAACCGCGCAAAACTTTGGCTCTAAGCGTCTTCTTATTGATCTTGGCGAAAACGAGCTTGATGCGGATACACTTTCAAAAATCAAAGAAGCTTTTGCAGGCAAAGGCCTTGATATTGTTGTATCATCCGACTTTGCAAAACGCGCCGATTTCGTAAGCGCATGGACCAAGGAAGATGCTTGCCTTGTCCTCAGTCATATCGGCAAGAGCCAAAGAAAAGAGCTTTTCGAGCGCGTGGTTCAATACAACGAAGCGGGTGTGGAAGTAATCGGAAATATTGTTTTGGCTTAATTGTCTGAACTTTTAAATATTGATTAACTTGAAATAACAGACTTTGATTAGAAATTATGAAAACCACATGGATTATAAATGGATACAGAAACAAGAGTCATACAAAAAGGGAGAAAAGAAGATATAGATGAGATCAATCATTATCGAAAACAAAAAAGTATTTACGGAAAAACTGTTCATAGGAAATGACTTTGACAACTTTCTTGTTTCCGATGTTGAAATCTGCATGGGAAATAGCTTCAATATCTCAGGGAAAATCAACAAATCCTTTTATTCGGACGAAGAGTTTGAAGCCTTGACCGAGAAGAATTATGTAAATTGGGCTCACATAAAGCCTATTTGCTTTGACATAATAAAGGGCAAGAAAACACCGATCAAGTTTAAAATGGTATTTCTTTTGTCAAAGGACAACTTGTCAAAGACCCTTGAAAGTTCGGGGCTTTCTTACACGACGGAAGATGTAAATGCCCTGTTTATAAATGTTCGCTACGAAGGTGATGTACTTGTCTGCACAACGGGACTTTCCATGAGAACCTTCACTCTGGACAAATCCCTGGAAGAATACTGGGATAACACAGTACAGAAGTTTGTGGATATGAAATTTTAGTTTACGGAATAATAAAACCGACGGTTTACCGTCGGTTTTAAAATGCCTATTTTTAACTTGTTACATCATCAAACATAGAGTAGAACAGCGCGATGGCCGGATTGTAATTATCTTTCAACCATACCATTGCATAGTCGAGGTTGTGCAATTCCTCAACTCTTATGAAATCAACATATGCACTGTCTTTTAAATAATGCTCGCTGGAGTTTGCGGCAACTCCAAGACCCGCTTCAACCCAAAGCATCTTGGTTTCGTAGTCCGGAGCCATTCTTGTCTTTGGCTCAAAACCTGCTATTCTGCAACTTTCCAAAAATAACTCGTTAATATGAGGAGAATCTTCCGATAAAATAAAGCATTCCTCTTTAAGATCGCTCATTTTGTAGGTCTTTCCCGCGTCAAATCCGTCTTTGGACGGAACGGCAAGAAAACTTTCAACATCATAAACTACCTCATATATAAGAGAATTCTTATTTTCTATAGCATCCACAACAGTAAAGCACAAATCACTTTCACCGCGCTCAACGCTTCCAAGCATATCCGCAAAAGTGCAACATTTAAGCGTGATATCGATACTTGGATATTTTTCCTGAAAACGGTTAATGCATTCAAAAGTGGTACTGTCCATACAGCAACCGTTAAGAGTGCTGATAACGAGCTTGCCTTCGTCGCCGCGGCTGATGCAGCGGGTTTTGTCCAAAAGCCTGCGATAATCGGCTCTTATTTCTTTAAGTCCGTTGTAAAGGGCAATCCCTGCGGGCGTAACCCTGAGACCGTTTTGCTTGCTTCGCCAAAATAAGGTATAACCCAACTCGTCTTCAAAAGAAGCGATGTTTCGGCTGAAGGCCGGTTGCGTGATGTGAACGTTTTGCGCGGCAGTCGTGAAGTTGAGTGTTTCCATGGCCGCAAAAAAACACTCCAAGTGCATACTGTTCATATAAACTGTTTCTCCCTAATTTATAAGATATCCGAATATTTCGTAGGATTGTGGGAGTGCGTAGCACGGAACAATCCGCCTTATCTAATAACGATCATCCCACTTTGAAAATTCAAATTTATTATAACATATGTGCGCGTAAGTAGTCGCCGTCGTAGTGGCTGAGTGCTGCAGGTGGTACGTCAAACATTGATTTGCAGCCTGTCTGACCGTCTTTGTTCATTTTTACTGCGGCACGTGCGCATGCTGCAAGTACACCTGTTGTAAATTCAGGATTTGAGTCGAGTTTTAAGCTGTATTCAATAGTGTGTTTGTGCTCGTTATTCCAACCTGTCTGACCTGTTCTGATAACGAATCCGCCGTGAGGAATGCCTGCATGATCGCGGTCCAATTCTTCTTTTGTGATAAAGTGAACCGTTGTATCATAATCAGCAAAATAGTTTGGCATTTCTTTGATTTCTTTTTCGATTCTTGCTTTGTCTGCGCCTTCTTCCGCAACTACGAAGCATTCACGTGTGTGTTTTTCGCGTGTTGAAAGCTCAGGATTAGATCCCGAACGAACAGCTTCAAGAGCAGCTTCCACAGGGATTGTGTACTGTCTTGCATCAACAACACCTTCGATACGTCTGATTGCATCGGAATGTCCCTGGCTTACGCCTTTGCCCCAGAATGTGTAATCTTTGCCATCAGGCAAGATGCAATTTGCATAAAGTCTGTTAAGTGAGAACATTCCCGGATCCCATCCGCAAGAAATGATTGCAACATTGCCGCCTGATTTTGCAGCAGCATCAACATTTGCAAAGTGCTCAGGCACTTTTGCGTGTGTATCGAAACTATCGATAACATTGAAATCTTTTGCAAGTTCCGGTGTAATCTTTGGAAGGTCTGTTGCAGAACCGCCGCAGATTATAAGAACATCAAGCTTGCCTTTGAAATCTTTTATTTCATTATAAGAATAAACTTTTACGCCTTCTGTTTTGATTGAGATAGAAGCCGGATCACGACGTGTAAATACTGCGCCGAGCTCCATATCAGGATTTTTTGCGATGGCACATTCCACACCGCGACCAAGGTTACCGTAACCTACAATACCGATTTTAATGCTCATTTTAAACCTCTTTTCCGACATGCTGCAAGGTTTTGAATTGTTGTTTTGTGTTAAGTTATTAAAAAATGATTTGCAAAACAGATTTAATTAACATGCTTCATGTCTTTCATTATTGTATATTGTTTATTTAGAAAAGTCTTGTTATATGATTTGAAAACCTCTGCAAATAATTAAAGGAAATCAATTTCGCACCCTAGAAAATATAATAAATCTAAAAAACCTATTTGTAAAGTAGTTTAAAAGTTGCATGCTTTTGTGCTGCTTCGGCCTATTGTGATGATAATTGTTGATTTGGGCCGAAATAAACTCGAAATAAACCTAAAACAAACTAATAATTCGGCCCAAAGAACGAAAAAACAGCAACATAGGCCGAAGAATCTTCTTGGACAAGTATAAAATCATTCGAAATATCGGATCTGAGGACGAAAAATAGGTGGATTAGGCCGAAATATTCCCGCGAAGAACCCAAAACAAACTAAAACATTGGCTAAGAGAGCCTAAAAGTGAGGTTTTAGCCTAAATAATCCCGAATAAAACCCAAAACAAACTAAATTTTCGGCTAAGAGAGCCTAAAAAGTGCGGTTTTAGCCTAAATAATCCCGAATAAAACTCAAAACAAACTAAAACATCGGCTAAGAGAGCCTAAAAGTGCGGCTTTAGCCTAAATAATCCTGAATAGAACCCAAAACAAGCTAAATTTTCGGCTAAGAGGGTGTCAAAACAGCTGCCTTAGCCGAAGTCTACAATCACACACAAGCCGCAGGCCACAAAGCAAGTTATAGCAACCGGCATACTTAAGCAAACAAATCCGCCGCATTTTCTCCACAAATCCACATCAAATAAAAAAATTTCATAACATCATAACTTTTTATAAATCCAAAAATATAACCTCATAATTTTAAAGCATTTCAAATTAAATCTTCTATCTGATAAATTAAAGCTAACAATAAGAAAGGAGAATTTTTTTATATGGAGAAATTCAAACAGGCAGTTAATCCTTTTGCAGCAGTACCCTTCGCTGAAAAAGGAAAAATCTTAACAAAAGCTGCAGGTCCGGAAGATGTCGGAACATGTGTATTACTCGACGGCACAGGTTATGTTTGCGACGTTAACTTTATTCCGGGCGTAAACATTGCCATGCTCGATTGGTGGTTTGTATGGCGTGGTCTTAAACGCGAGAATTACACAAATCTCGACCCTAAAGAAAATCTTGGCGCTCAGTCAATGCAAGTAGGCAAATCCCTCGATGAAGACCTCGACATTCATGAAAGACTTTGGGACACAACTCAGGAAATCGTAAAACTTGGTGAGATGGGTCCCGTAACAACTTATCAGAACTTCAAATGCCCGACAGATATCGGCTTTGACACATCTGCCCTTAAAGATGGCGAAGAACTTATCTGCTACAGAACATTTGACCAGGGTGAACCACCTATGGCAGGTCCTGATGGTTTCGTAGCTCACATCTTAAGAGAAAAAGATGGCGGAGTTGAAGTTACAACATATCAGTGGATTGGTTGGACAATGATGTATGGACTTCCAAGAAAAGCACTTCCTGATGGATTCTTCATGCCACCTGTTTTACCGGTTGGATATATCGTAAAGAATACTATGGAATTTGTAAAACTTGGACAGGTTCTTCCAAAACTTTATGAAGAGAACGGAGGTAAATTGCAGTGATAAATACAAAACACGTTATCAATTTTAACCCTGAGAACTGCGTTGGATGTAAAATGTGCTACAAAGCCTGTTTTATAGACGTAATCAGCTGGGATGAAGAAAACAAGAAACCTGTATTTAAATACGTATCCGAATGCGAACACTGCAATTACTGCGAAGTATCCTGCAAACGCGGATGTATCGAAGTTATACCTGATTTCGCAAGCCAGAAATTCAGACAGTCATTCGATATTTACAGATAATCTTTTCACAGGTTTAATAAAAATAATTGCCCATAGACAGTTAACATAAATGGTTATCGACGGAACTAAAGAGCAATCATCTTATGAAAACAAGTTAAAGGCAACATATATTATAAGGAGGAACAATGAAACAGTTCGATATTAAAGAAATAAATGAACAAGCGGACATTATCGTTGTTGGTGGCGGTATCGCAGGTTTAACTGCTGCTGTTGCTGCCAAAGAGAAAAATCCCGATGCTGATGTTTTGATCGTTGAAAAACAGACAACAGGATTCGGCGGTAAAGCCAACAAAGGTGGCGGTGTGTTACAGTACTTCGATCTTGAACACATGACACCGGAAGATTTTGTTCAGTATCATGCACATTCTGTTGGTTGTTATCTTGGCGACCAGAATGTAATGAAAAAATACGTTGCAATGAACAACGAAATGTTAGACCGTATGGATGGATGGGGAGTTGAAATTCCTAAAAAACGTATCCCTACAGGTCCTATGACATATATGGTGGGTATTGACCTTAATGTTACGGTCAATATGCGTAAAACAGCTACAAAACTTGGTGTTCGTATCATTGATAAAGTTACAATCTGTGACTTCTTAACAAACGGTGATACTATCCAGGGTGCTGTAGGTTACAGCATTGTAGATGGTACATTCTACACATTCAAAGCAAAAGCTTTCGTCCTTGCTACAGGTAGCCAGGATTACAAATTTGCTCCTATGTGGAGTAACGGCCGTGGCGATGGTATCGCTGCAGCATATCGTGCAGGTGCACAACTTAGAAACGTAGAGTTTGGTAACTTCTCACAGCTTTACAAGAAAAACACATTCCAGGAAGACGTTTTCTGCGATAACAGCATGTACAACGCTCTCGGCCAGAATGTAACAAAGAACTTCCGTCGTTTCCCTGAAGCTGACGTTTCAGCTACAGCTCTTCGCGAGTGGTACGAGCAGATGTCACAGGGTAAAGGACCTATCACTGTTCATGTTAAAATGCGTGACGAAGAAGGCTTAACAAAGATTTGGGATCGTCCTTACGGTATGCCGTTCTGGAAAGCAGATATCGGTAAAGCTGCAGGAAAAGACCCTGAATTCGAAATGGTTCCGGGCTTCGTTGGTGAAATGTCACCTATCCGTGTTAATGAAAACATGGAAACATCACTTAAAGGCTTCTATGCTGCAGGTGACGTAAGCTACTGTGGTTCGGGTGCTCCTGGTGCTGTTCCGGCTCCTCCGGGACGTAACAGAGGTTCGGGTATCTTAAATGCTGTATTTGCAGGTATCGTAAGTGGTGAAAACGCAGCCGAATATGTAAAAGGCGCTGCAGATCCTGCTATCGATGATGCTAAAGTTAAAGAACTTAAAGATGCAGCTTATGCACCTATCTACAGAGAAGAAGGTGTATTACCTGAAGAAGTAATCGGTAACGTTCAGGATATCTTATGTCCTGTTGAAAATAGTATCTATATGTCAGAGAGCCGTTTGAACATTGCTCTTAAGAAACTTGCTAAAGCTAAAGAAAAAGTTGCAAAACTTAAAGCTGATGATTTCCATCAGATGCTTTACGCTCACGAAGCAGAGTCTATGGTACTTTGCGCTGAGCTTTTCCTTAGAGCATCGCTTCTCAGAAAAGAATCACGTGGTTGGTTCTTAAGAGAAGATTATCCGATGATGGATAACGAAAACTGGCTTGATTGGATTATTGTTACAAATAAAAACGGTGAAATGAACTTCGATAAAGAAAGAGTACCTATCGAAACTTACGACGTTCAGCCACCAAAGTTTAACTAGGAGGAATTTTTATTATGGCAAACAGAGTTTGTGAAGCACTTGGAATTGAATATCCTGTAATTCAGGGTGCAATGGCATGGACATCTATGGCACCACTCGTAGCTGCAGTTTCAGAAGCAGGCGGTCTTGGTGTACTTGGTAGTGGTTTTATGCCAAAAGAAATTATTTTAGAGCAGATTAACGCTGTAAGAAGCATGACTTCTAAACCATTCGCAGCTAACCTTTTCCTTGATCCGGGTCCACAGCTCGAAGAAGGTGTTACAGCTATCTTAGAAGGTAAAGTACCTGTTGCATATATCGACAGCCTTAACCTTCTTGAACTTGAATTCACAAAGAAATACTATGACAGATTCCACGAAGCAGGAGTTAAAGTTGTAGCTAAAATCAACTATCTTGAAGACGCTATCGTTGCTGAAAAAGCAGGCGCTGACGTTATCATCGCTAAAGGTGTTGAAGGTGGCGGACATTGTACAAAAGTCGGTGGACGTATCCTTCTTGCAGAAGTTTGCGAAAACGTTAAAACAGTTCCTGTTGTTGCTTCAGGCGGTATCGCTACACCAAGACAGGCTGCAGGTTGTACTGTAGTTGGTGCCGAAGGTGTAGAAATGGGTACAATCTTCATGGCTTCACAGGAATGCCCTGTACATATCAACGTTAAGAATGCAGTTGTTAAAGCTACTGACAGAGATATCGTTGCTTGCGGCGCTTCAACAGGCGAACCAAGCTGGCAGATCAGAAACAAACTTGCTGAAACACTTCTTAAGATCGATGCTGACAATCCATGGGATAAAGCAGCTGATATGATCAGAGAAGCTTCACAGGGTTCACTTAGAATCGCTTCACTTGAAGGTGAAGTTGAAGAACACGGTGCAGTTCTTTCAGGTCAGGTTTGCGGTCTTATCCACGAGATCAAATCTTGCAAAGAAATCGTTGTTGATTTCACAAAAGAGTGGGAAAACTGCTTAAAGAAAACATATTCTGTATTCTAGTAAGTTAAATATTTTAGGTAATTTTAGTATGCAAAGTTAGAAATTCCTGCCTGTGTTTTATTTGCAAGGTAGCACAGGCAGGATTCTATAAAATTTAAGTATTATAAAAGAGAGGTAATGTAAAAAATGGACAACGCTATGAATTCTCCGGCTAGTCAGTACACACCGGGAAGAAAGAAAGCAATTCTCGTTGCTATCACAATTTGTATGTTCGTACTTGGTTTCAGTATGTTCAAGCTCTTACCTATGGAAGCTTATGCTGAAAACTATTTCGGAATCACTACAGGTGAATGGGGTATCTTGAACTCAGCTCAGTTATGGTTCATCATCATCTGTACAGTTCCATTTGGATTTATGGCCAGAAAACTCCCTGTTAAAGCCAGCATGCTTATAGCATTCGCACTTGTTATCGGCGGCTCTTTAATGGAAATCTTCGCAGGTCCTAACGGATTCGTTCTTTTCCTTATCGGACGTGTAATCGAAGGTGGCGGATATGGTCTTATGGGTCTTGTTGGTCACTCAATTACTACAAACCTTGTTAGCCCTAACCGCGTTGGTTTCTGGGTTTCATTCATGGTTACACTCGGTATGCTTGGTCAGGTTATCCTTACAGCAGCATCAGGTGTTCTCCTTATTAACCCTGAATTCGGCACAGGTTTGTTCACAATGCAGGAAATCTTCATCGGTATCCTTATTGCATTCGTTGTAGCTTTGGTTATTTGGCTTCTCATCGTTCCAAGCTCACTTAAGATGAGTGGTGCTCAGTCTGATGTTAAACCTACTAAAGAACAGACAGCTCGTGTATTCAAGAGTAAAGACAGCTGGCTTGTTGCTATTGCGCTTGTATTCTTCAACATCGCAATCGTTTCATTCTCAGCATTCGTTATCACTAACTTCCTTGCTCCTAAATACATGGCAGTACTTCCGGCTGAAATGGCAGGTCTTGCATTCACAAAAGCTGCTACATCTTACTCAATGACATCAGTTATCGGTATCGTAGCTATGATCGTATTCGGTATCTTATCTGACGTTATGAAGACAAAGAGAAAACTTGCTGCATTCTCCTTCTTTACAGGTATTATCGCACTTCTTCTCTTACTCTTCGTTCCTGCAGGCATGGTTTGGTTATATGTAATCGTATTCGGTACATTGCCACGTTCCGTTGCAGGTATGAGTTCAGCTTGTGCTCCGGATATTGCAGAAGTTCCTTCTGATATCCCTGTTGTTAACGGCTTCAGAAATGCAGTTGGTAATATCGGTTCTGTAATCGGTACAATCCTTATGGGATTCATCTTACAGACAGCAGGTAATACCGCAGCAATCATCGTACTTTGCGTATTCATGGCAATCGGTGGATTCTGCTGGGTATTCGCTAAGAAGATTCCGTAAAGAAAGGACAACTTATGGCAGTTGAATTAACTCAAGAGGAATTAAAATCTCCATTAAAAAAATATTTCGACCGAGATATCGCGCCTGTTCCGGCGGATATCTTCAAACAAATCATGGATGGGGACTTTGGCGACGCCAAGGGCCTCCATCCAAACGATTTGAACCGCATGTTTGAAGACGGCTACCTTGATGGAGAATTCGGTATCTTCAGATTTGAAGACGGCGGATTGTCTTTGGCAAACCTTACGGATATGCCGGGTGTAACACCGGAAATGTTCGATTGGTGGTTTGCATGGCACGCACTTTCAACAATGCGTTACAAAATATGGGATAAAGACGATCATTATTACGCACAGACACGTAATGTTGAGCAGGCTTTGAATGACAAGCTTACAATGAGAGAACGTTATGTAGGTTCTACTCATGACGTTAAAGAAGCTTTACTGGATGGCGAAGCTCCTGTAGATGTTATTTTACACTTCGTTGATCCTACAGAAGTAGGCTTCGATCCTGAAAAGCTTAAAACATTCAAGGGTACAATCGTTTGTACTCCTGCACCTGCAACAATGATTCACTTTATCAGACCTACAGCTACAGGTTGCGAACTCAGAACAAGATTTTATTTGGGTTATGCTTACGAAAACGGCAAATACACAAAGATTCCTGATTTCGACACACCTGAAATGCTTGCAAAGGCATTACTCATCCACAATGTGAAAGAGTTTAGACATCTTGCAAAGATTCTGCCTGAAGTTTACAACGAATATAAGGATGATTTCTATGTAGGTCTTAATGATACGGATCACAGATCTTGTTTCTAATTTAATAAGAAATAACGAAAGTTGATAAGAGACATCTCAAATTGAGATGTCTCTTTTTTTAGCTTACAAGATTTTATGGTTAAAATTGTATTTACGATGAAACTATCGTTATTGTAACAAATTTGTAACAAAATAGATTGCATAAAAACTTTAATATATGTACATTATTTAATGGTATTAGTCAGAATAAACCGAGAAAATGTTCATTTCAAAATTACAAAAGTTAAAAAATGTACATAAAAATATTAAAAAATGACATTGTTTGCTATATTCTTATTTCATATAATCAAATTGAGGAAGAGATAATTAGAAATAAATAATAAGTGGGTATCGAGTATGTGTAAAAGTAGATTCAGACATATTTTCTTTTTAATATCGTTTTTGCTTGTTGTGTTTATATTGCTTTTGGCAATGGACTCAACGAGTGCTCTTGTAAAGGCGGAAATCCCTGCAAATGCAAAACATGTTAGTGGCAGCCAAAACATCGCCAACTGGCAAAATGGTTATTACATTTTGGATGGCGACATAACGGCAAGCGGTCAATGTATGCCAAACGGCGAATTAACCATTGACTTAAACGGCCATACAATAACAATGAATGGCAATAACTCTTATTTTATGTTTAATAACAAGGGTTGCACATTAAATATTACAGATACATCCCCTGAAAAAAACGGAATAATATATGCATCCTGTCAATTGGTACGCTTCTATGAATGCGGTACTTTTAATTTATACGCCGGAACTTTGGATGGCGTAAATGTAGCATCGCCGGCTCAACATGGCGGATGTGTGTATATGTACAATGTAATGAATGGAAGCAGTAGCTTCAATATGTATGGCGGATGCATTAGGAACTTTACGGCAAGCCAAAACGGTGGTGCCGTATATTTGGCACCGGCTCAAAGCGGCGGCTCCAAAACAAATTCTTTCAATATGTATGGAGGCCTAATTGAAAATTGTAACGCTAATCAAGGCGCTGCGGTTTACATTGATGGTGACAGTACGCCGGGTTATTTCTATATAAAAGGCGGAACGGCGCAGGATATGGGCGGCGAACCAAAAGCCGTAATCAATTGTAAAACATATACGGATCCGCAAGGAAATACGGTAGATACGACTAATGCAATTTACAATTATGGATATTTCGGTATCGAAGGTGTTGTAGATATAGACGGCATTGTTTATTTAAATCAGAATAACTGGGCAAGTACCATTACCCATTATATAAAAGTTACCGGACGTTTGGTTGTTACAGGTGATGGTTATATAGATGTTGATACGGCATATCCCGATTCGAAAGCCATTTGTACGGGCCACACCGTTGTTGAAAATGTGACGCAAACGGTTGGAGGCATGGGGGTAACAATCAGTCAGGAAGAGTTCTATACATATGGTAGCTATTTTATAAACACCACCAAAGGATTGTTAATATCCGAAGGCTTTGATATAGAAAAAGGAAATGATCTTGATTCCAACGGTGCTCCGGCAAATTGGCCGAGATATCAGGCGGATAAGTACTCGCAGACTTATACATATGTAGATGTTATGGGTCAGACCATGATTATTCAATCATCGGATTCACCGGGCGAGAAGAGACAACAGCAAAATTACAATTACCTTATATATACGGACAGAAGCGATCCGGAGCAACCTTATAAAGAATTTTACAGTGTGAAGATTCTGAAACAGGATTTTGATAATCCAAATCTCGCTCTTAACGGTGCGGTTTTCAGACTCTACAAGCAGGAGGAACTTACAGACGGTTTCGAAGCCAACAAAGTTTACTACATAAACGAGCAAAACGAGTTCCGACAGGTTGGAGCACAAGAGAGCTTTGATCCAAATGAGACCTACTTTACAAAAATAGGGGGCTCTTTACCATCCGGTAGCGAAAGCTACGGCTTGGACACGGGTATTACTTATATTTACTTAGACAGCAACGACGGAAAACTCATGATTGATGATGGTTATTATGTATTGGCAGAGGAGACGGCACCGCAGGAAAGCGAGGGTGATCCTTACATAGTAAGAGGAAGAATTGCCGACATACACATCTATCACACCATTGACAGCACAAGCGGACAAAATGTATCGGTGGTTGAGGTTAGTGCAAACGGAAGAATCTTAAGCGAAACGATACAAACAATAAACAATAGTTTTAATGATGAAGGCTATTTGATGGAAAAAGAAATAGTCCTTAACATTAAAAACTCCAAGGAAGAGATTGTTCAGCTAAAGGATTATCAAATAGCTGTTCATAAATTCTCCGACAACGGATTTACAAATCCTTTGGGAGGCGCGACCTTTACGCTGTCAGATCCGAATTCCGAGTCGAATATATACGGAAGCGCAGTAACGGATGAAAACAGCGGAAGTTCATTTATAAAAGATTCCAACGGTATTGTGCTTAGCATGACCAATGCGGATGGTGGAATTTCAACGGCAATTCTTAAAGAAAGCGCAGCACCGGAAAATTATTATTTGATGGATAGCGCAATAAGCATAACCGTTGATGATGACAATAAAATAAACGTTAACGGCAATATATTGGAAGATGAGGGACGTTTTCCTACAGGGGATATTGTAAACGCGACAAATGGCGGCTGGTATGCAAGCCTGAACGGAGAAATCCTTAATCTGTATGTATATGATGAAGAGATGCCGCCGACGGTTGCTATAAGCGCCAGAAAGTACGGTACTCAGGCAATCGAGCCTTTAGCGCTTGCGGGTGCTGAGTTCGAACTTTACAAACTAAACGGTGATTTATCTGAAAACTTGATATCGAATGTCACAAGCTCGGAAGCTTCTACGGGAAGCGTGGGAATGATGACATTTTACGATATAAATTCGGGAGAGGAGCTAAGGCTGGATATTGACACACAATATGTGCTGAAAGAAGTTAAAGCCCCACCGGGATATGAACTTACGGATGATATCTATATCAGTGTAAATAGTGATGCATCCATTGTTACTGTTACACAAAATGATGTTGCTTACGCCGGCGCCGTATACGATGCGGAAAACTTGCAATTGTCACTTTCCATAATTGACGAAGCGGTCTATAGTTTTCCGGAGACGGGCGGCACAGGAATTTGGCCGATTTTCATAACGGCAGTTTCGATTATGACAACTTGCGGAGTTTCATTTATTTTGTTTAATAATAAATCAAAAGGCAAAACAATACTTAGGGTAAAAAAAGGAGTGTAAAAAATGTCAGTAGCTAGAAAAACAGTATTTTTAAAATTTACAGCATTGTTCTTGGCTGTTGCTATGGTGTTTACGATTTTTGCGGCAAGCGTGGTAAATGCCGCAACACCAACAACAACAATCAGAGTAACGGGAGTTGCTGCCGGTGATACGGTAAGACTTTATCCGTTGGCGGTTGACAAAGAAGATGCCAACGGAAACCATTATTGGTATTACAATCCAAACGGACAGGTTAAGTCCAGAGTTGAAGATGGCAGTTATTCGGCAGTGGATCTTGGATATTTCTATACCAATATCAACTCAACAATGGATTCCACAAATCATGACGGTTTGGGAAATGCAACAGCAGGAACCGTAATTGTTATGACAGATTTGGGCGGCGGTGTTCATCAGGCTCAAAACGTTATTCCGGGCTTATATTTGGTTACAGCCGATGGTGGCTCAACGGGAACAAGTTATAATGCGACAATTATCCCGGTAAATTACAAATACAGCTCAACAGGTGTTGCAACAATCGATGACAGCGACGGCGTAGATAATACAGGCTACATTGAGGTGGCTGTTAAGAAATCATCGGATCCTGTTCTTGAAAAAGTTGTTGTTGAAGGCAATGCTTCTTCAAACCACAGTGATGTGAAAATCGGCGATACAGTAACTTTCAAGATTAACCTTACAATTCCAAGTTATGGTGATGCCTGGAGAACAGATAAATTACATTATGATATTTCCGATAGTTTGTCAGCAGGTCTTACACTTGACACAAGTTCCATAAAAATCGAAGGAACGGCAGTGTCAACTCTTCTTTCAAACGAGAACAAACACTGCGCATCAACAATGTATACTGCAAACGATTCGGGATTCACAATCAAGCTTTACGGCGAAGATTGCTATCAGTACAGTAACCAGGCGGGACAGGCTGCAAACACAATTGCAATCACATATAACGCTGTTGTAAACTCAGATGCAAAATGCAACTTTGATAAAGAAACAAATACAGCGAACCTTGAATATTCAAATCAGGCAAACTCGGATGATACTGCAGAACTCGATCCGGAAACAACATATCATTACACATTCGGTATTGATACAACAGTAAACGGAAACGGTTCAACGGTTACAACAGAAATCACAAAATTCGGTGTAAGAACAACAAGTGAAACAAACAATAACGTAGCACTTGAAGGTGCTCAGTTTAAATTATACGATGCAAACAAAACTCTTATGCACTTTACGGCAGCAGGTCAGTACGACCCAACAGATGACGCAGGCGATGATACAGACTATGTTGATCATGTAACATCAGGCGCACAGGGACAGTTGGTTATTACAGGTCTTGATGCAGGTACATATTACTTAAAAGAGTCTGTTGCACCTACAGGATATACGCTTAATACAACAGAGTACAGAGTTGATATTAATCCTACATACAAAGCAAACGGCGAACTTTCAAACTATACCGTAACAATAACAGATCCGACAAACAATTCATCAACATTGGTATTTACACATCAGATGTTGGATAACGGTACAATAACAAACACTGTAAGCGATCCGAATGCATCGACATTCGAAATCCTTAATACTCCGATGTTTAAACTTGCAGAAACAGGTGGTGTCGGTGTAATCGTAATTACAGCTTGTGCAGCCGGCTTAATGGTAGTTTGCGGTTCAGTGTTTATTTACTGTAAAAGATCAAAAAAAGGCGCTAATTAACTAATCAATTGATATATTAAAGAATTGCGATTGGATAAGAGACATGAAAGAAAAGTTTAGAAAATTCATGACTGTTGCCATGGCAATTGGCTTTATTGTCGGAGGTCTGATTCTGGTTTACCCCTTGATTGCCAATGTTTGGAATCACTACAGGAATAATTTACTCTTCGTAGAATACTCAGAAAACAAACTGTCAGACCTCTCCGACGAAAGTCTTAAAGCCGAATGGGAAAAAGCAAGACAATATAATAGTAATCTTGAACCGATTATTATTCCGGATAGTTTTGTACAGGCTCAAAATAATTACAACCCCGAAGACGGATATATGTCATGTTTAAACATTGACGGTGACGGTATAATGGGATTTATTTCAATTCCAAGGATAGACGTTAAATTGCCTATAGGGCATACAACCGATAATGAAGTGTTGGAAAAATATGTCGGACACATACATGGTTCTTCTCTTCCGATCGGAGGAGAAAGCAATCATGCGGTTTTATCTGCCCACAGAGGTCTGCCTAATGCCAGTCTGTTTACGGATTTGGATTTGCTGGAAAAGGGCGATCAGTTCTATATATATGTTTTGGATGAGATTCTTGCTTATGAGGTCGATAACATAAGAGTTGTTGAACCAAGCGATACCAAGGGCCTCGAGATTATTGAAGGTGAAGACCTGATATCCCTCGTTACCTGTACGCCTTACGGAGTTAATTCTCATAGGCTGATAGTAAGAGGTCACAGGGTTGACTATTCTCATGAAAAAGAGCTGGAACAGGAAGCAAATCAAGTAAACAGCAGTCACACAAACTACGTTTTGTGGATAGCTGTAGGAGCTGTGATAACGGCAGCTGTGCTTATTATAGTAACTATTGTAACCGGGCGTAAAAGAAAAGATAAAGAAAAAGCCGGAAAGAGCTAAATGGGAACATGTAAGATGAAAAAGACAAAAATGCAGTTAATAAAAAGAATATGCGCAATACTAACCCTCGTATTGATTACAGCAATGCCCTCGCTTTTTAATGGTTCAACGCTTGTTATGGCTGCGGACGAAACAGGAGTTTTTACTTTTAAGTTGCCGGAGTCATACCTTGATGAGGTCTATGGAACACAGGTTGACATAAGAATGTATAAATTGGCAGATTATACCGAAAATGTGGGATTTACATCACTTCCGGCTTATGAAAGCTTGAATTTTGAGTCCATAAGCGGAACTACAACGGCAAAAGAACTTGCAATAAAAGCTTTGGAAACTGCAGAGTTTTTGAATGTCAGCAAATGGGATGACAATGATTCCCGAAATGCCGACAAAGAAATTAGCTTTAAAGCCGGCGAAGAACCGGAGATTAGCGCGGATTACGGACTTTATCTTATATGTATTAAAGATTTTAAGTCTGTGGATAATAACTACATAAGCTTGCCCTATTTGCTAAGCATGCCGACCTTCGAAGAAATACCGGGACAGGGAGTGATAACAGATGACAGTCCAAGCGTTACTTTGAAGATTACAAAACTTGTACCTACAAAAAACAATTCAAACCCTGATACAAACATAAGTGATAATATATCATACACGAAAATTGAGGTACTAACCGGTGACAGCATAATGAAGCTTGTGATTCCTTCCGCTACAATCGCAGTTGCAGCTTTGGTAATTGTAATTGCCATAGCTATAAAAAGAAAAACAGTATAATTATTAGCACTCATTTTATATGAGTGCTAATTTTTTATTGACTTTTAATTTTGCCTGATTTAAAATACTTATTGTAGATTTGAGGGATGCTTTTGGATTAGCCGAATTAGCGGTAATTCAAGAGTTTTAAAAAAATACGAAAGTAAAAATCTACAAATAATTAAAACTAACAGGAGTGTGATATATATGGCAACTAAAGGCAGTTTATCAATTAACAGCGATAATATTTTTCCGATTATAAAGAAGTGGTTATATTCCGACCACGATATTTTTGTGCGTGAGCTTATTTCAAACGGCTGCGATGCTATCACTAAGCTTAAAAAGCTTGATATGATGGGCGAGTACAGCCTTCCGGCTGACAATAAATTTGCAATCAAAGTTATTGCAAGTGCTAAGGACAAGACTCTTACTTTCATCGATAACGGTCTTGGTATGACTGCGGATGAAGTTGAAGAATACATTAACCAGATTGCTTTTTCGGGTGCTACTGATTTCCTTGAAAAATACAAAGACAAAGCCAACGAAGACCAGATCATCGGTCATTTCGGTCTTGGTTTTTATTCGGCTTTTATGGTTGCGGATGAAGTTGAAATCAACACTCTTTCCTATAAAGAGGGCGCTAAGGCTGTTCATTGGATTTGCGACGGCGGCACGGAATACGAAATGGAAGATGGCGACAAAACTACGGTCGGTACTGAGATTACTCTTCATTTGAATGAGGATTGTCTTGAGTTCGCCAATGAATATCGCCTTCAGGAAGTCATCGAAAAATACTGCTCATTTATGCCAACCGAAATATTCTTGGAAAACGCAGATGAGCAAAAAACCGAAAATGTTGAAGAATCCGAACTTCTTGATACTGACGAAGTTCTTGAAAGATATACAGAGCCTGCAAAAACTCAGGAAATAGAAAAAGAGGACGGTACTAAAGAAACAACGGAAATCGCCCCTGAAAAGAAGATGGCGAAGATTGTTAAACGTCCGGTTGCATTAAATGATACACAGCCACTTTGGGCTAAACATCCAAATGAGTGCACGGAAGAGGAATACAAGGACTTCTACCACAAAGTTTTCCGCGATTACAAGGAGCCTCTTTTCTGGATTCACTTAAATATGGACTATCCGTTTAACTTAAAGGGTATTTTGTACTTCCCTAAAGTTAACCTTGAAATGGAAGACCTTCGCGGCACCATCAAACTTTACAACAACCAAGTATTTATTGCCGACAACATAGAAGAGGTTATTCCGGAATTTTTAATGCTTCTTAAAGGTGTTATCGATTGTCCGGACCTTCCTTTGAATGTTTCCAGAAGCGCTTTGCAAAACGACGGTTTTGTTAAGAAAATCAATGATTACATTACAAAGAAAGTTGCGGACAAACTTTCGGGCATGTGTAAAACCGATAAAGACAATTACATTAAATACTGGGATGACATCAGCCCATTTATTAAGTTTGGTTGCCTAAAAGACGAGAAATTCTGCGAAAAGATGAGCGAGCATATTCTTTTCAAAAACATTGATGATGAATATCTTACACTTACGGAATGTCTCGAGAAAAACAAAGAGAAGCACGAAAACACCGTATTTTACGTTACGGATAAAATCGCTCAAAGCCAGTACATTGCCATGTTTAAGAAAGAAGGCATCGACGCCGTTATGCTTACTCAAAACATCGACAGTGCCTTTATTACACAGCTTGAGCAGAAAAACGAAGGTGTCAAATTCCTTCGCATAGATTCGGATTTAACCGATAATTTCAAAGAAGAAGTTAAGGAAGAGGACAAAGAAAGCCTCGATAAAGACAGAGAAAAACTTGAAAATCTCTTTAAAAAGGTTCTTGGCCGCGACAATATCAAGGTTAAGCTTGAAAAGCTCAAAGACGAAAACATCTCATCAATGGTAACCCAGTCTGAGGACACACGCCGTATGCAGGATATGATGAAGATGTACAGCTTCGGCGACAACTTTGACCCTGATATGTTTGGCGGTTCGGAAGACCTTGTGCTTAATGCAAACAATAATCTTGTAAAGTATTTGCTTGAAAAATATGATGGTGAAGCCGAAAATGTTGATGAGACAACATCGCTTATAACCAAACAGCTTTACGACCTTGCGCTTCTTAGCCACGGTCCGTTATCGCCGGAAAGCATGAGCGCCTTTGTGGAAAGAACCAATAAGATGATGACATTGCTTGCAAAATAATCAGAAAAAATAAGTCGCATTTGTGTGGTAAATATAGGGTTTGTTTTAATAACCATTGAGTGAGATTTTAGAACATGTTAAAAAACCTTGTTAAAACAGCGAGGATTGGACAGGACGTCCAATCCAGACGAACACTGAGCCCGGATGGCGAATGTTCGTCGGTTGCGGACTGCTGTAGATGCTTAAATTGGTTTTTGTTACATGTTCTTAATCGAACGGTTAGGTTATAAAACAAACAATATATTTACTACAACATAAGCGACTTATTATTTTATAACTATCTGTGCAAGCAATGTCATCATTTAGTGTATCACCACTGCCTGACGTCCAAGCAGTGCCCAGATTTTTTCAAAGGTTTTTAAATCAACCGACGTATATCCGTAAATCGGATCGTTTATATAAATATTTTTTTCATCATATCCCGTTACAAGCATGCAATGCTCGCCGGTTACCCAAGTGAAGTTTTCGGTGATGTTCAGCTCCGGTATCTTAAAGCCTTCAGTGGCCCAGATGATTACGGGATGGCCGTTTCTTATTTCTTCGAATATATCATAAATTCCCGAGCCGGTCATATTGATGACTCTCTTGTCGGTTACGCCGTTGGCATCGAAGTAATTGTAAGCGGTTTTTACAACAACCGGTGCGTAGCATCCCCATCCGCCGTCGCTTGATGGGTCACCGATAAATGAATTGCTCATATTTGATTCTTCCCAGCTCCAAGGCATATAGGTCATGCAAACATCCCATGGGCTTACTTCAAAGCCCAAATAGTTTAAATACATTGTAAGACTTACGCCCTCGCAACCGCTTGGAAGTCCCGCATCCATTTTATTTATGTAGGGAACATGCTCCTAAAAGTATGAGTTTTCCGCATGTTTAAGTGCCGCATATTCTTCGGCGCTGTATGTTTCGTATTCGATTTCTTCTTCGGTTTCAATGTTGTTGGATTTATTTAGATTTGCTATAAGAGCATCCAATGAATCTTCATCCAGATTGTTTATCTTTTCCAGAACAATGCTGTTTTCTTCGTTCATTGAATTTAATTGTCTTATTAAAATAATCGAAAATACAAGAGCAACTGCCGTAGCCAAAATTGCTATGATTATTGCCGCCTTTGATGACTTCATCTGTTTTATCTCCCCAAACTATAATAAGCGACGCATTTTTCCGCCCTTAATATAATATATATAAAAGATTTATAAGTCAATTTTAACATAAAAATCACAGATTTTTAAACTTATATTCGCAGTTATTTTGTTTTCAAAGAGAGGATTTTATGGTATTATTTCACAAGATGATTGTTTAAAAACAAGCGATTATAATAGATTTATTTAAAGGCATTTTGCCGGAAAAGAGGTAAGATATGAAACTTTGGGGCGGACGCTTCACTAAAGAAACAGATGATAAAGTTTTTGCATTTAACGAATCTCTTTCATTCGATCAGAGATTTTGGAAACAGGATATAGAAGGCAGCATCGGTCACACACACGGTCTTGTGCGTGCGGGGATTTTGACAGAAGAAGAGGGCGATTCAATCATTAAAGGACTTGAGCGTATTTACGACAAGTTCGAAGACGGTTCCATCGACCTTTCCGGCGGCTATGAAGACATTCATTCTTTCATAGAAGCAAAGCTTACGGAAGACATCGGTGAAGCGGGCAAAAAGCTTCACACGGGCCGCAGCCGCAACGATCAGGTTGCCCTTGATATGAGAATGTATGTGCGCGATGAAATCGATGATATCGACCGCGAACTTTACAAAATAATCGCTGTACTTGTTATTATTTTTGAGAAAAACATGGATACTTACATGCCGGGCTTTACACATATGCAAAAAGCTCAGCCTATTACTTTGGCTCATCACATCGGGGCTTATATAGAGATGTTTATCCGCGACCGCGGTCGTATGGCTGACATCAGACGCCGTATGAACTTCTGCCCATTGGGCTCGGGCGCTTTGGCCGGCACAACTTATCCGATTGAGCGCGAATATACCGCAGAACTTCTTGAGTTTTACGGCCCGACCTTAAACTCAATCGACGGCGTTTCCGACAGAGATTACATTATCGAGCTTCTTAGCGCATGCTCAACAATTATGATGCACTTAAGCCGTTTTTCCGAAGAGGTTATTACATGGAATTCCAACGAATATCAGTTTATCGAGCTTGATGATGCTTATTCAACCGGTTCATCCATTATGCCTCAAAAGAAAAACCCGGATATTGCCGAGCTTGTGCGCGGTAAGACAGGTCGTGTTTACGGCGAACTTATGGCTTTCCTTACAACAATGAAGGGACTTCCTTTAGCTTACAACAAGGATATGCAGGAAGATAAAGAGGGCACTTTTGATGCAATCGATACAACAAAGACTTGCCTTTCGCTCTTTACGGAGATGATGAGAAGTGCCAAATTCAACAAAGAAAGAATGCTTGAAAGCGCAAAAGGCGGCTTTATTAACGCAACCGACGCTGCTGATTACCTGGTAGGTAAGGGCGTTGCTTTCAGAGATGCTCACGGAATCGTAGGTGAGCTTGTGCTTAAAGCAATCGAGCTTGGAGTTTCTTTGGATGCCCTTCCATTGGAAGAATACAAAAAAATATCGCCTGTTTTCGACGAAGATATCTTTGAAGCAATCGATATCGAAACATGCGTAAACAGACGTAAAACAATCGGTGCTCCGGGAAAAGAAGCATTGGAGTTCGAGCTTGAACAGTACAAGAGATATGTAAACAGTTTATAGGGAGCTGCTATTGGGGCAACACCTTTAAGGAGTAATTATTATGCAGTGTGATTATTGTGCCTACTACGGCTATGATGAGGAACTGGACATGTATTATTGCGATGTCAACATGGACGAAGACGACATGGCAAGATATATGAGCTCGGGTTATAAGGATTGTCCGGGATTTCGAAACGGTGACGAATACGAAGTCGTGAAACATCAGATGTGATAGGGTTAAAATAGTAACTAATAAAGGGATTAAAAAGAGGGTATGACATTAAATAATAGCGATAAAAAAATATTTGATGAATATATAAAAAACAGATTTGAAAATGCAAAGGAAATCAGCCGGACGGAGGATGATTCTTTGGGATTTTGGGACAATATAATAAACTATGCTCTGATTTTCGGATATGCGGATGCCATAAACAACAAAATCTGTCCAAAACGGCCCGTTGAGTTTGAAAGTCCCGAAAAACTGAACATCAGCATTCATGAATCTTTTGCGGGAAAGATAGCGGTTATAAGCCTTGGGGACACAAAAGATTTTGAGAACTTGCTTACAAACCTGGCATATGGCGGAGTTCGTCCCGATAATCTGGCCAATACGGGAGCGGCTTTTATTCATAGCAAAAATGTCAATTTTATTATTGCTTCGAATAAACCCTACAGCAATGTTATGGCCAAAGAGATTGGACTGGATGAAGAGGACTGGCTAAATAAGAGTAGGCTGATTCGCCTTGAACATGAATCTACGCATTTTTTTACAAAAAAAACATACGGAATAACAAACAATATCTTGCACGACGAAGTAATGGCCGATTTTATGGGGATATATGAGGCATTCGGATATTATAAGGCAGAATTGTTTTTACGTTTTATGGGGATTATAAAAGGAAGCGGTAACAGGCTTGGCTTTTATACGAAAGATCTTTCGGATGATGTAAAATCCGAGCTTGCAAATCTTACGAAGGATGTTGCATACAGCCTTGAAAAATGGTCATTAACAAATGATTTTTTGTCCATGACAAAGGCTGAGCGCATTAAATATATGTGCAAAGCGGGATTAAAAGGCTTGCTGGGGAAAGATTAACTTAATAGGGGGAAGTGTATGGACGGGGGACAAAACAAACAGATTTTCAGGCAAGAGTTTATTGAAAAAAATTTCAATAAACACTTGCTTTTTATTTTTATTGTGATATAGTATATTTTGTCTGAAATACAAATGTATTTCAGAGACGGACAAAAAGTTAATAATTGTCTTTATTAAGTACAAAATTTTGGAGGATATATAAAATGGATAAGAAATTAAGAGTTGGTATATTAGGAGCTACAGGTATGGTTGGACAGCGTTTTATTTCGCTTCTTGAAAACCACCCATGGTTTGATGTTGTTTTGGTTGCCGCAAGTGCAAGAAGTGCAGGCAAAACTTACGAAGATGCAGTTGGCGATCGTTGGAAAATGACAAACCCAATGCCTGAAGGCGTTAAAAAATTAGTTGTTAAAGACTTACATGATATAGAAGCAAACGCAAAAGAAGTTGATTTCTGCTTCTCAGCAGTAGACATGACAAAAGAAGAAATCAGAGCTTTCGAAGATGCTTATGCTAAAACAGAAACACCTGTTGTTTCAAACAACTCAGCTCACAGATGGACACCTGATGTTCCTATGGTTGTACCTGAAATCAACCCTGAACATATCGAGGTTATCAAATATCAGAGAGAACGTCTCGGTACAAAGAAAGGTTTTGTAGCAGTTAAACCTAACTGCTCAATCCAGAGCTACACACCTGCACTTCACGCTCTTAAAGAATTCGGACCAAAGCTTGTTGTTGCCACAACATATCAGGCAATCTCAGGTGCAGGCAAAACTTTCAAAGAATGGCCTGAAATGCTTGGAAACATCATCCCTTACATCGGCGGTGAAGAAGAAAAGAGCGAGCAGGAACCACTTAGACTTTGGGGTAAAATCGAAGACGGCGTTATCAAAAAAGCAGAAGGCCCTGTTATCACAACACAGTGCATCCGCGTTCCTGTTGAAAACGGTCACACAGCTGCTGTATTCGTAAACTTCGAGAAAAAACCTACTAAAGAAGAAATCATCGACAGATGGGTTAACTTCAAAGGCGTACCTCAGGAACTTGAGCTTCCTAGCGCTCCAAAGCAGTTTATCCAGTACCTTGAAGATGACAATCGTCCACAGGCAGTTCTTGACCGCGACTACGAGCACGGCATGGGCGTATCTATGGGACGTCTTCGTGAAGACACAGTATTTGATTACAAATTCGTAGGTCTTTCACACAACACCGTAAGAGGTGCCGCAGGCGGTGCAATCTTACTTGCAGAGCTTCTTACAGCAAAAGGATATATTGAAGCTAAATAATTAGAATTTCTTATAGAAAGATTTCGGAAATGTGATATAATAAGTTGTTAGTTAAACTTTAATGCTTGCTAACAACTTATTTTTGTAGCAACGAGGAAAGGTTGACAAAAGTACATATCAAGTTTGCTTGTATGTTTACTTTGGAAAACTTGACGACTGCATATAACCGAAACGCCGCCAAAGCGAATTTCGGTGTATTTGGAAACGGAGCAGAAAATGGCGAAATTTCAAGAAGGTAAAGAAAAAACTATTGATGATGTTATAAAAGAACTCGGTCTGGAAGAAGTTCACTATGACGGTGATGACTTCGACGAAGATCCGGACAAGGATTTCAAAGATCCTTATGAGGAGACCTATAACAGACTTAAGAAAAACATAAACAAGCGCAACGAACAAAAAGACAGAGATTCTCTTCGTGCGGCCGCAAGACGCGAAAATGCAAATCGCGAAGTAATGCGAGATATTGACAGAGCTGCCAAGAAAAAAGCGGAATCGGGCTACAAAGGTCTTATTGATGATGAGTTTGATGACGAGCGTAACGAAAGCTTCAGAATCGATCTTGATATTGATGCGGTTAATGACATCTATGAAGAATCAAAGATGAAAAAAGACGGCAGAAAATCCGGAGCGATTTTAAATAAGATCCTTGCTTTCGGCGGTATTGCCGTTGCTGTTTTATTCGTAATCTTTATATTGGGCGCAACCGGCGTGGTTGGCTCAAAAGAAGCCGAGACGGAAGCTGTTACCGAGGCACCTACAACAAAGACAAATATCAATGTAAACATCAAAGATTCCGTTGATGAAGATACATTTGATGAAGACAACAGCCTTATTAATTCAAATAACAGCGATTCTGATTCGTCAAAAGGCAGCAGTTCAAACAGCAGCGATTCGGACGATGATGTTCGTGTAATAAAAATTAATTAAAAAGCTAAAAGTGAAATTGCCTGAATATGCATAATATGTGTATTTAGGCAAACTTATCGTTATAAGCAAGTTAAGGAACAGGAGTTAGAATAATGGAAAAAATCAGAACAAGATACGCACCAAGCCCAACGGGAAAAATGCATGTAGGTAACCTTCGCTCGGCTCTTTACGAGTTTTTGGTTGCAAAGCATGCCGGCGGCGATTTTATGCTTAGAATCGAGGATACCGACCAGGAAAGATATGTGGAAGGTGCGGTTGACATAATCTACAGAACTCTTGAGAAAACAGGCCTTGTTCATGATGAAGGCCCTGATAAAGACGGTGGTTACGGCCCATATGTTCAAAGCGAGCGTATGAAAACAGGCATTTACATGAAATATGCAAAAGAGCTTGTGGAAAAAGGGGAAGCTTACTATTGCTTCTGCGATAAAGAGCGTCTCGACAGCCTTAAAACAGAGGTTGTTGAAGGTAAAGAAATTTCAATCTATGACAAACATTGCTTAAGCCTTACAAAAGAAGAAGTGGAAGCAAACTTAGCAGCAGGCAAGCCTTTTGTTATCAGACAGAACATTCCAAACGAAGGCACAACAACTTTCCACGACGAACTTTACGGAGATATTACCGTTGAAAATTCGGAGCTTGATGACATGATCTTAATTAAGTCAGACGGCTATCCTACATATAACTTCGCAAATGTTATAGATGACCATACAATGAACATTACCCACGTGGTAAGAGGAAACGAATATCTTTCATCTTCACCAAAATATGTGCGTCTTTACGAGGCATTTGGCTGGGATGTTCCTGTGTATATTCATCTTCCTTTGATTACGGATGAAAACCACAAGAAGCTTAGCAAACGTAGCGGTCATTCTTCTTTTGAAGATTTGATCGAGCAGGGCTTTTTAACGGAAGCTATCGTAAACTTTGTTGCTTTGCTTGGCTGGTCACCGGAAGACAATAAGGAGATTTTCTCGCTCGATGAGCTTATCAAAAACTTTGATTACAAGCGCATCAGCAAATCACCGGCAGTCTTTGACATGGTTAAGCTTAAATGGATGAACGGCGAATACATCAAGATGATGGATGACGCTAAATTCCTTGAGATGGCAACACCTTATATCAAGCAGGTTATTAAAAAAGATCTTGATATAGCAAAAATTGCAGCGCTTGTTAAAACTCGTATCGAGGTATTTCCTGATATCTGCGAGCTTATCGACTTCTTTGAGGAGCTTCCGGATTATGATATCGAGATGTATACTCATAAAAAGATGAAGACAAATGCAGAGAATTCTTTAGAGACTTTGAAAGAAATTTTGCCGATTTTAGAGGCACATGACGATTATTCAATTGACAGCCTTCATGACCTTGTAATGGATTTCATTGCAAAGAAAGAAGTTAAAAACGGCCTTGTTTTATGGCCTTTAAGAACAGCTGTATCCGGCAAACAGTCAACGCCGGGCGGTGCTTTTGAGATAATGGAAATTATCGGAAAAGAAGAGTCGCTTCGCCGCATCAAAGTCGGTATTGAAAAACTATCATAATGGAAAACAATTCACAAATAAAAGCAATCAATCACTTCGAAGGACCCGCTCTCGTTCTTGCGGGTCCCGGAAGTGGTAAAACATTCACAATTACCCAAAGAATTAAAAAACTGATAACGGAAAGAGAGGTTGACCCCTCTTCGATTTTGGTGCTTACTTTTACCAAGGCCGCGGCTCTTGAGATGCAAAAACGTTTTACGGATTTGATGCCTGTGGCGGGAAGGCGAGTGAATATCGGCACTTTTCATTCCATCTATTTTAAGATACTTAAAGCCGCTTACAATTTAAACGGCGAAAATATCATGAAAACGGAAGAAAAGTACGAGATAATCGCAGATATCATAAAGCGCTTCGAACTTGAAGTCGATGATGAAAAAGAGTTTATCGGCGATATTTTAAGCGACATCAGCGCCGTAAAGGGAAGTGCGGCCTTCGCCCATCATGAAGAGATTAAGCACGAACCCAAGGCAGATTGCACCGCACAGCAATTTAAGCGTATTTTCGAGGCTTTCGAGGAGAAAAAAATCGCAAGAAAAAAGGTTGATTTTGACGATATGTTGGTAATGACTGCCGATTTGTTTAAGGGGAGACCGGATGTTTTAAACGTTTGGCAGGAAAAGTTTAAGTTTATTCTTATCGACGAATTCCAGGATATAAATGATATTCAATACGAGAATATAAAGGCGATTGCCGCGCCGGAAAACAATATTTTCGTGGTGGGTGATGACGACCAGTCAATCTACGGCTTTCGAGGTGCAAGGCCCGAGATAATGTTTATGTTTGAAAAGGATTTTGCAGGCTGCAAGCGCATTCTTCTTGATATTAACTATCGTTCCACGCCGGAAATAGTAAACACTTCTTTGAAATTAATAGACCATAACAAAAACAGGTTTTCAAAGAAAGTGGGAACCATAAACGAGTCGGGAGATATAGTTAACATAACATCTTACGCGGATAAATACAAAGAGGCGGACAAAATCGTTGAAATGATTAAGGCAAATAATGCCGCAGGCAAGGCATTAAGGGATATTGCGGTCCTTTTCAGGACTAGCGCCGGAGCCTCGGTTTTGGTGCAAAAGCTTACAGACAACAACATCCTTTTTAATTTTAAGGACAAAAGCTTTAATCTCTTTGAGCATTGGATAGCAAAAGATATTTTTTCTTATATAAAGATCGCAGGGGGCGACCGTTCGAGAAAAGAGTTTCTTCGTATCATAAATCGCCCGAAACGCTACATAAGCCGCGATGCTTTAAGCGAATCCTCGGTGGATTTCGGCAATCTTTGCAAATATTATTCGGACAAAGATTGGATGATAGAAAAAATAGAGCAGTTGGAGTTTGATATTAAAACCCTGTCAAAAATGGCCAATCCTTTTGCCTATCTGACATTTATAAGGCAAGGAATAGGCTACGACGAATTCCTTCGTGAATACGCCGAAAATCACAATATAAAAGAAGCGGAGCTTTTTGGGATTTTGGATGACATCCACGAAAGCGCCAAGCAGTTTAAGACCCTTAAAGAATGGGCCCTGTACATTAGAGACTACGGGCGCAATCTTAAAAATATGGAAAAAGAAGCCCTTGATAGCAATAAAGATGCCATCAACCTAATGACCATGCATGGCTCCAAAGGTCTGGAATTTGACACGGTCTTCGTACCCGATGTCAACGAAAAAAACATTCCTCACGAAAAAGCCATATTCAAAGAAGACATCGAAGAAGAACGCAGGCTTCTTTACGTCGCCATGACTCGAGCAAAAAAACACCTGCATCTCATGTACGTGGAAGACAAGAAAAACAAGGGCGGCAAGAAACATCACAAATCCATCTTCGTCGACGAAATACAAAAATAACCGGCGGCTTTGTAAATCGCGGAGCTGTCTTTATTGTGCCAATTATAATATATGATTATCAACCTGTCGTTCAATCAAGAAAAACTAATAAAAATCATGAAGACTTCAATAATTTACGCAAACGTGACACATTCGACATCCTGTCTCAGTGTGTCACTAAAATGGACGTCCTGTCCATTTTTTGCTTATTAACCAAGATTTTTATTGTTTTTCTAAGATTTCACTTTATGGTTGCTTAATCATATATTTTAATTGCCACATAAGACAGCTGTCCGCGATTATATTACTGCCGGTTATTTGTAAACGTTGTTTACAGATTTTTTCTTTCCCTCTTAGCTGAAAGGCTAATCTGCAACGAAAATAATGTCAAGGCCTTGCCTTTTCAAGGTGCGTACGCAGCCTTGACATTATTTTCGAGCAGATTAA
>JAEEGH010006398.1_pt1 | contig 28894 bp, 28 predicted proteins | sample 9134181 | NCBI WGS metagenome assembly JAEEGH01 (sample SAMN16246544, study PRJNA631951) | gut metagenome | biome: gut microbiome; feature: rumen; material: DP-attached | host: Bos | place: Iran: Karaj | collected 2018-10 | reverse complement strand
CCATGATCTTCTCTTCGCTTGCGCCAGGACCAGCCTGTTGCTTGGCGTAGTTGTGGATGTCGGTGAACGAAGCGGAGTCGATATTCAGGGTCTGCACGTCGATGAGGATCTCGTTGTCCCAAATCTCGTCCATGTTGTTGTTCAGTTTGTTAGCGGGTTGCGGCAGCACGCCGACGGGTTCGATTACACGGTGAGTACCGTATTTGTTACCATGTTTTTGCATTGATTTTAATGTTTAATTGTTTATTGTTTAACTGTTTAATTGTTGTTTTGTTTGTATCTACAAGTGACTTTTTATAAACTATGTGTTTATGTTATTTAGAAACAGGACGGATAGAGTAACCGTAATATCTTAATCCATGATTAAACACATTAATTACTCGTGAATCAAAAGCGATAGACCATGCTCTATTTGAAGCAACCATGTTTGGAGATCCAGTCCAATAACCCCCATTGGTACCAACCATATGAGTATCAATATTTTGAGCATATCCAGCGGCTGGCAAGAAAATAGTGGTTCCATTTATTTTACTAACTCCTAACCTGCCATTAACTCCTGATTTGTCATAATCATTTACCCATTCCCAATTACAACTATCTATGAGTTCTTTTGCTTGTTCGCCAGAAGGAATCCTCCATTTTTCACCCAAAATACGGGCTGCTACATCATAATTTGCAGATAACAGATTGTCTCTGTTTACATAATCATGATTTTTGAGGTCGTAGATATCTAAATCATAAGTTGCACAAGTTCTACCAACATAGGTGCTTTTTTTTGAAATGTCGCCCCATGCAAAATGGTCTCCATATTCTGATGGTTTATTTGCACCTATATTGCATGTTGCCCACAAAGTACCACTTGGTAAACCAAGATCAACATATTCAGGTCCATTCATTGTAATATGTATTTAATATTGTTTGTCTTTTTGACTACGGGACTTATTCCGCATTCTTCATTCATTATCATTTGCGTGGTTTCAAACCAAGGATCTCGCGAGCCTCATCGGAGGTGGCAATCGGGCGACCGAGTTCGTTGGCGATACGCACGACCTTGGCGACCAGTTCTCCGTTGGATTGAGCCAGAACGCCCTTCGAGAGGTAGAGATTGTCCTCGAAGCCCACGCGGACGTTACCGCCCATGGCGATGGCAGCGGCAGCCATCGGGAAGGCATGACGACCTACGCCAGTGACGGTCCAGGTGGAGCCAGCGGGGATGCCGTTCACGAGCCAGCAGAGGTTGGCGACGGTGGCGGGAGTGCAGCCGGGCACGCCCAACACAAAGTTGAACTGCATGGGAGCGCCAGGGGCCTGACCCTTCTTGGCCATGTTGAGGATGGTGTCGAGGTGACCCATCTCGAAGCATTCGTATTCGGGCTTGATGCCGCGTTCCATCATGCGTTTGCCGAAGGCGCGCATGGTCGGCATGGTGTTGTCGAAGATCTCGTCGCCGAAGTTGCAGGTACCGCAGTCGAGGGTAGCCATCTCGGGCAACGGGTTGGTGTCGGTCGATTGGAGACGCTCGTCGGGAGTCATGCCGACGGCACCGCCGGTCGAAGGGATGAGGATGACATTGGGACACACCTTCAGGATGGCCTCTTCGCACTCTTGGAAACGGCCACGGTCTTGGGTGGGCGTGCCGTCGTCCCAGCGGACGTGCAGGTGCACGATGGCGGCACCGGCGTCGACGGCCGACTTGGCCTCGCGCACGATTTCCTCAACGGTATAAGGCACATTGGGATTCTGTTCCTTGGTGACTTCTGCGCCGCAGATGGCGGCAGTGATGATCAGTTTATCCATTTCGTTGATTTCAGATTTATATTTCAAGATTTCAGCTATGGCAACTGGCTCTTGGCTGCTGGCTACTGGCAGCTTTTACAGGAGGAAAGCCTTTCCTTTTACATAAAGCTGCCAGAAGCCAGAGGCCAGAAGCCAGAGGCGCTCTTACTTTTTACGTTGGCAGTCTTTCGGTGTCACGCAAGTACCCGAAGCGCGGCAAACGAGGATGGGCTCATCCAGTTCGTCAGCGGCTGAGGGAGAAATGTCGGGGCGGGCGACGGCCACCTTGCGGGCCTCAAACATCATGTGGCGAGAGGTGTTGCCTTCGCGGTCGATCCAGCCTTCGGCTTCGATGAAGTCGCCGGCATAGACAGGGGCCTTGAATTCAATCATGTCGTATGCGCAGAAGAGGCCTTCGTCGCCGTCACGCATAATCAAAAGTTCGGTAGCCACGTCACCGAAGAGGTGAACCATGTGGGCACCGTCAACCAAATTGCCACCGTAGTGGGCATCCTTCGCGCTCATGCGAAGTCTGATTTTTGTTCTGTATTCCATGTTTGTTGATTTGTTTATTCGTTGAATTGTTTTAATTTTACGTTGAGTCGCTCTCTTTGTTCGCTCGGTCAGACGCTCATTTCATGAGCTCGGATAGACACTCGCTATGCTCGTTCGGTCAGTCGCTCGTTTTACTCGCTCAGTTATACGGTCTTCGTTTTTCCATCTTCTCGACTAACCTTCTAACCCTCTAACCTTCTAACCTTCTAACCGAGTGCACGCAGTGCACGTCTCCTCGTCTCCCCGCTTATCCTCTCACAATATAATTCACGTAAATACCAGGCGTATGCACGTTCTCCATTGGAATTTCGCCAGTCTTCACTACTTCCTGAGCCTCAGCGATCACCAAGTCGGCTGCGGTAGCCATCATGGGATTGAAGTTCTGGGTAGTGCCTTTGTAAATCAGGTTGCCGGTCTCGTCAGCGATGTTGGCGCCAATCAGGGCGATGTCAGCATGAAGGGGCTTCTCCAACAGGTATTCCTTACCGTCGATGGTGAGTTTTTGTTTGCCTTCTTCCACCACAGTGCCGATGCCGGTCGGGGTCAAAACACCACCTAAGCCTGCACCACCGCAGCGGATACGCTCTGCCAAGGTACCCTGGGGTGAGAATTCAACGATCAGTTCCTTGTCGTTGAGCTGTTGGATGGTGTTGGGATTGGTGCCGATGTGGGAAGCAATCACCTTCTTCACCTGCTTGTTGGTGATCAGCAAACCGATACCTTTGTCGGGATAGGCTGTGTCGTTGGCGATGATGGTCAAATCCTTGACATCAGTTTTCGACAAAGCTTCAACAATTTTGTTGGGAGTTCCGGCAGCCAGAAAACCGCCGATCATTAATGTCATGCCGCTTTTAATCTTTGCAACGGCCTCATCTACAGTAATAAACTTATCCATAATTATGCTTTTTTGAATATAATTATACACTAATGCAATAAGGTTGCAAATGTACGATTAATTTTTCAAAAAAGCAAGAGCTTTTTCTTAGTCTTTCACGCAGCGTACGGAAAGACCCTCGTTATTCTCTCTTTGGGTGCGGGCCAGAGATTCGCCATTATAAGTCATACCATAGCTGTATGCGTAGGTGCAATAGTCGCAGCCAGTGGCTCCCCAAAAATTGCAAATGATGCCTAGTGGTGTGAAGTTGTTTTCTACGTCAGAGAAATAACCGGTGGGTGTTGCGTTGAATCCGCTTGCATTGTTGGAACTCGGCTCATAACCAGGCGAACATTCATATGTACTGGCATTCCAGCCTTCAACGGATGCCATTGCCTTGCCCGTTTTTGAACCATTGCAAGCGTATTCAGCTTTGCTTACGCAATAGTGGAGGAGCTGTTCCCACTCCGCATTACTGGGCATATGCCAGCCGTTGGGGCAAACTCCTTGCACGCCGCTTGGATTGCTTTCGGATGATGCACTATTTCTTACTGCTGCTTTCTTGTTGTAGAAGTAGCCGTATGAGGTGGGGACACCACTGTGTTTGTAATAGTATGCATGATGATAATTTGCCGTAGTACCCTCGTCAATGGCAGCACCGTCAGCATAATGCGTAGTACGCAAATTGGAAGCCATCCATACTTGGTCACCCAATCTTATGGCATCGTATTTGTTTCCATCATAGTCCGTTACGGCATTTTTGATGATGCCGTCACCAGCAGGTTCGGTATTTTCAGAGGGTTTGTTGTTGGTTTCGATGTTTTCTTTTTTGCATGAAAACAGGCAAAGGGCTATGGAAAGAAAAATGCCCGTTGTCAGATAAAATAATCTTTTCATTTTTTGTTTTTTTTGAGGTTTATTGATTTCGAAAATTGACGACCTTGTATTTACAAGACGTTAAAATTCAAAAAATGTTACAACAAAATTGAAATTTTTTTCAACAGCATATAAACATCGTTGATAATGCAGATACAGATTAACTGCCAATCTCATAGAAAATAGGTTCGAAAACTATGTCAGGAGGGTTATTTTATGGCTTTCCCTCATGGAATATAAACTGCAGAAATTCAGATAAATAAAGCCTCCAATTGCGCCAAGTGTGGCCTCCTTTGGTCTCATAATAAATGTATGGTATTTGACGCTGGTGTATTCGTTTGACAAACTTCTTGCTCTGCAAATGAAAAATGTCCGTTGTTCCGCTTCCAATCCAGTAAATTGTTTTTTTGCTGGTGGGAACTTGCTTGCGGTGCACGATGGGAGAGAATAAGCCCACATATCTAAAGTTGTCCTCATACATCTTGGCAAGGGTTACCGACTGGGTGGAACCAGCAGACAAGCCTGAAACAGCACGCATTTTCATATCGGCGGACAAGCGGTAACGGGTGGACAAAAAACTGTCCATTTTTGGAAATGTGCGTTCAAAATCGTAATGAAACCACGAATGGTAATGAAGCAGATTTTTCATCAAGCTTACATTCTCATCCTGTCCGATAAGTTTTTTAGGATTGGCGTCAGGCATCACCACAATCATAGGTTCGGCTTTGCCTTGCTGTATCAGCTTGTCCACCAGTTGTATGGCTCTTCCTCGCTCTCGCCATGACTGTTCGTTGCCGTCAACACCATGCAGCAGGTATAGTACAGGATAGATATGGTCTGTGCTGTCATACTGTGGCGGCAGGTATAACAGTATGCATCGTGTTTTCCCACTGATGTCATCCACATACTGGCATAGTTCTGTTTTCCCGTTTAACGAGTCCGTAAGGCATAAGTCGGTTAGGTATGAACCGGGAATGATAAATACGCTCCGCTTTCCGTCAGAAATTCGGATGGAATCCGCATTGGTAGGGTCGATAAGTTTTTGTCGATGTGATTTAAACTGGTAAGTATAGACTTCCGGAACAAGAGGAGGTGTGGTATAGGTGAAAAGTCCGTTTTGACCACGGGCCATTTTGGCCGAATGCATGTTCTCCCGTTTCACGTTAAACTTCCGCTTGCGCAAGGCACAATCGCAATAGAGTTTAACCCGGCGACTTTCAGGTCTTTTGAGCACAAACGTCACAGAACCGTCCTCATTATACACGGGGAAATTCCCGGAAGATGGTTGTGCGATCAGAAAAACGGGCAATAATAGGAAAAAGAAAATTAGTCTTTTGCTAATTTTTTGGGGATAAAGTCTCATGTTCTGATATCTCTTCCTTTAACATCTCTTCAAAGCGTGTCACGGAGTTGGCTATATTGTATTGTTTGGCGTGCTGGGCGTATTTTTTGCTCATATTTTTTCTGATTTCTGGATGCTCAATCCAATAATCTATTTTTTGAGCCAATGCTTTTGGATCGCCATGTTTGAACAGACTTCGGTCGTCCAAGGCAAACTGAGGGGTGGCACTTAGCGGACTGTCAGAGATGAGTGGTACCAAGCCGCTGCTCATGGCCTCTAAACACGAAAGGGACTCCAGCTCTACTTCGCCAGCATGAACATACAGGTCAGCATAGCCCAAGACATCTATCAGCTCTTGGTCAGACATAAAGCCTATGCGCGGGGGATTGGTCAGTTTTTCCGCTTTCTTGCGCAGTTTCTGCTCGCTTAAACCTGTTCCCACAAGTACCACTTGTATCTGTGACTCGTATGCTGAGTGCTGTACTGCATCCAATATGATGTCTTGGTGTTTTTCTGGCGATAGTCTGCCTATCATGAGCACCACAAATTTATGGGCACACCATGATGGTTTGCTGCATTTGTGCCAATGGAATTCGGAGGGGCAACCATTGCTGATAACGTGCATCTTGCTGGTGTAGCCATGTTCCTGTAGGTAGTCGGCGATAAAGCGGCTTGGACAGTGTATTCGTTTGAATTCTTTGAAGAACATCTTGTTAAAACTGCTGTAGATGATAGAATTTACCCATTTTACATTTTGCATGCTGAAACTGGCTGTTACATTTTCAGGCTGTACATGAAAGGCTGCTGTACAGGGTTTCCCCATCTTCTCCGCCATGCGTTTCGTTGCTATTTCCAAGCCGAAGGGCATATAGCAATGTGCCACATCGCACCATTCGAGAGCTTCCCGAATGACTTTCTCTTCAGGCTGGGCATACCGGAAGCCATGGCGTTGGACTAAGTTGTCAACCAATGGCAGGTGATATTCCGGAACTACAAAACGGTCGGGACCCGGTGCTCCGGTGGTGAGAATTCTCACTTCATGTCCACGGTTTTTCAGCTCAGAAGCAAACCGCATGGCCGATACGCTTGTCCCATTGTGGTTGTCAAACGTTTCAATAACAAAAAGGATTTTCATAACGCTTTCATTCTTTTTTATGTTATTCATTCAGCAACTTTTTCTTTCTTCAAAATCGGCGGCAAAAATACTCTTTTTATTTTAAAAAATCCATTTTTTGTTTTATTAAATAAATTAAACAACTGTATATTAGTTAAATAAAAATGTTAATAAAAGTTAATTTGTGAATTATTGTAATCCTTGCCATCGTCATCATCATTACAATAATAACGGTTTACATGCTTTTCTTTTGAGAACAATTGGTCATTACGACTAAGGCCAGTATAGCCATGCATATTATCATTGTCTTCTTCATCTCTGTTTTATATATCTCAAACTATCAATCCCAACAGCAGATAGGGACTCGGCATTGAGCAAAGGCAGAAACGTTTGCAAAAAATTACCGATGGTCATATTACTTCATTACTTAGCCGCAAAAGTACAAAAAAATCCGCAACCCAAGACCTCTCTTTCAGAGTTACGGATTGTGATTGCAAAACATTCCGAATATCTACCGCTAACAATTCAAACGTAAAAAATTCGTTTTCAATGTAACGAAATCATCTTTTTTTGCGACTAATAGAATAGAAAGGGAAATGTGTGTCAAATCCAGTGAACAATCATCAAAAAATATTAAATATGAAACATTTAAGTGTTAAAAACATTACCGTACTTGCCCTCGCCACCATCCTGATGGCAGCCTGCGGCAAAGACAACATGAACAAAGACGCTCTTATTGGCCAATGGGCCAACACGGCGCAGTCGTTCGAAATAACCATCGCAGGACAGGTGTACATCCCAGAAGGAACTATCTGTATGGAGTTCACAAACGACAATGTGCGGGTATCCGACTCACGAACGGATTGTCTCGCAGAGTGGCATAGTTATACTCTCTCGAAAGAATCCGGCAAGTGGTTGTTGGAGATCCAAGGAGGTTGCTATGATGGAAGGGTATTTGTGGTGGAAAAGCTCACCAGCGACGAGCTGGTGCTTTGTCCAAGATACAATGAAATCGGCATCGACCGGAACTTCCGCTACATAATGAAACGAGACGAGTCATCGATCTATCCGACCCAATTAAAGTGAACCCTGCTCGTCTGCCTCTATTGTTTCATTCTGTCATTTTCACCGCGCACGGGTGCGGAGGAGTGTCGTTGAGAATGGTCCTCAAGGTTGGCTGTGTTCTATCGCCATGGCGACGTTTTGCTTTTCGACTTCTCCTTCGGCAGACAATATCTCTGCACCTTGAACCGCGTTGCCTGTGACCGTCAATTTATATTTAATATGTGAGCCGGCTTGGCTTACCCCATCCACTGTGATGTTGTCACCCTGCCAAGTGCCTTCCACATTGATAGGTAAGCAATAGTCACATCGCGTGACGACACCCGTCACATTGTTGCCGTTCTTGTCAAGCACCATGCTGGCTTTTTCTTTACCAATGGTACCCGTCAGACTGTAGCTTTGGGGATGACTTGCCGTCAAGTCCGTTTCTTTCGGTGCCATCACTTCCGTTGAATCAGCAACGACCGCATCAGCGCTTTCTGCCTGCTTTTGCCTGCCACGACATGCTGTAAGCATTATCAAGGCAAAGATTATCAAAACATTTTTTCTCATATTACACATACCATTTGTTCGTATTTATTATTTCATCTTTTAAGGCGGCAAAAATAAGAAAAAATAGGATTCTTTATCCGCGAGCCAGCATCTTGATGCCATACACCGGCCAGTAGGGGACCTTCTCGATGCCCGTGCGCACCCGCGGGATGTCCAACAGAAGGAACGCCATCGTCATGAAGCCCGCCGCCCATATAATCTGCCCAAAAATTTGCTTCAGCGTCACCGACATCATCGAATGGAGGTAGTAGCCGTTTATGAATCCGTTTATGTCGAACTGCTGCATGTCCACACCCGTCAACGTCAGGTATGAGCCGTAACGCGACATGTTGTCGGCCATAAAATGCTGGAACAACGAGGTGTAGAGTCCGTAGCCCGAGGCGCCGGCGAGGTACATGTGGATGACATTGAAGATGAACAGCGCCATAAAGAAGTGCTCCAGCTCGTGCACCGACTCGTGGAGCGACCACATCAGCGACACCGCCAGCACCGCGTATGCGCACCCTCGGAACACCAACGCCCACCGGTAGGCCGTGATCGGCACGTTGAGATCCATCAGGAAGTACATCCGTATCGCATATACCATGATGCAGCCGAAGCCGATGGCGAACAACTTCCACACTTTCCACTTCCTGTGTCCGAGCCAAAAAAGGGTGATGACCACGCCGGCAAACACGCCTGGCAACGACCACAGACACAGTCCCGTCTTGGTGTGCTCCTCCAATCCGCGCACCTCGCTCCAGTAAATCTCCTCCAGTGTGTGTTCCGCACCGAGCAGCAATTCCGCCACCACGGTGACCAACAAGATGGCCACCACGTTCTTATAACGGAAGATCTCCAACGAGATGTACGGTTTCTCCACCGTCTTGAGGCGATAGAGGATGAACGCCAGCAGGATGAGCGTGAGGGCGACGATCCAGCGCAGGCGGGGTGACCGGAACCACATCAGGTAGTCGCCATAGACGAGGAAGTAGCTGACCATCAGCATCAGCACGCTCATCAGCAGCCCGGTGGTGATGTCGATGCCCTTGAGCGGCATCCGCTGCGGCATCGGGCAGAAGGGTTTGCAAAGGGTGAGTTGCACGAGGATGACGAAGCACATCGTGCCGATGGTGAGCACGTGCATCATCTGCCAGGGAAGGTGGAAGGCGACCACCGCCGCAAGCCATGCGCTGCCCGTGATGGCAGTGAGCAGGACGATGTGCAGCACTGGGAAGAAGACCCCGAAGTCGCGCGGCGGCGTGATCCACAGTTGGATGTTGCTCATACATTCAAAAGTGCCCTGTATCTTCGCGATGCCCGCGATGAAACAGATGGGCAGAAGTATGGCCATATTGGTGGTGTTCATCGTGATGAAGTTGCAGATGCCGATTACCGCCGCCGCGCCGCAGAGCAGCTGCTGGTTGGTGAAGCGGAACTTCATCCGGAAGAGCATCGGGAACCAGACCGCCATACCCGCTAAGCCGGTGTAGAGCAGCATCAGCAGGTCCTCGATCATCAGGTTGGTGGTGCCACGCACCGCCTCCAACGCACCGAGATAGACCCCGCCGGAGAACTGGATGCACATCACCTGCACAAGGTAAATCCACGGTTGGATGCGCCGCGGCACGAATGCCCGGAACATGGGCATCATGAAAGGATGGTTGGTTTGCATAACGTTAGTATTTCACTTCGCACTCCACACTGTAGCCCGCCTTGAGCTTTTTCAGGTCCTCAGCGCTGTTCTCGTCGAGGGCGATGCGGACGGTGAGCCGTTGCTCTACCTTGACAAAATTACCGGTGGCGTTATCGACGGGCAGCAGCGAAAAAGCGCTGCCGGTGGCATCGGAGAGACGCTCCACACGGCCTTTGTACTTGTGGCCGGGAATGGCATCTACCACGATGTTGACCTCCGCACCGTCCTTAATATGAGATAGTTGGCTTTCGCGATAGTTGGCCTCCACCCATTTTTGGTTTTCATCGACGATGCTGACGAGCGTCTGCCCCGGGTTGACCAGTTCGCCGACGTTGATGTCGCGTGCGCCGACCACACCCGAGTGGGTGGCGATGATGTAGCAGTATGACAGGTTGAGTTCTGCCAGCTCTACGGCCGCCTGTGCCAACTTTACCGCCGCTTCGGAGGCGGAACGGCTGTAGCCCTGCTCGTCGGCAACATTCTGCTGCATATCAACGGTATGGCATATTTGCTCGTAGCGGGCCTTGGCGGCGAGATAGGCGGTATGGGTTTGGTCGTACTGGTGCTGTGAAACCCCGCCGACAAGCAACAACTGCTCGTATCGGTGGTCATCGCGCTGGAGATTCTCCATGTTCACACGAGCCTCTTCTTTCAGAGACTGTGTGGCATTGATGTTACTAGTGGCACTGAGCACCGACGAGCCTGCTTGTTTGCTCTGCTGTTCGGCACGGGCGAGGTCACTGCGAGCCTGCGCCAATCGGAGCCGGTACTCACTGTCCTCCAGGGTGACGAGCGTGTCACCCTCGTTCACGTGCTGGTACGCCTCGAAGCGGATTTCACGGATGAACCCTTGCACGCGGGTGTTCTGTGGGGCGATGTATTGGCACACACGGGCGTTGTCGGTGTATTCCACGTGACCGAAATGGGTGAATTGAAGCACAACATAAACGATTCCCGCTATCAGAAGTAGGATAATCACGGTGTTGTAGATGTAGGAACGGAGTTTCGTCTTTTTCATAAGGCAGTCCTATAATTTATTGATAATCAGTGGAATATTATAGGGCTACCCCTCGCCTTTACCAAGGCTCAAAAACAGTGGCAAAAGTACGGATTTTTTCTTTTTTTTGAATCAACAGGAGAAAATTTTTCATTTTCATTTTTTGTTGATATCCATGAAAACCCTGACTTCCCCTGAAAAAGGTTGACAGATTTGGGAAGGTTAAACTAAATTGGCATTGTTTCGTTGTTCTATTTTGCTTTATTGTATGTCGTGTCATCCATGGGCTCCAGTCACTCGTTGCTGGCACCTTCCTGTACGTTTAATGCCCTATCATCTCCATTCCCACCATCGGTTTGGTGTCAATCAGCTTCAGCGATTTCACCATTTGGGCGGTGCCCTCTTTGTACTTCTTGAAATGGGCGGTCTGGAGATGGCTCTGGTAAGCCTCTTGGTCGGCGTAGATTTCGAGGATGTAGATTTTGCAGGGGTCTTCCTTGGTCTGCATGGAGAAGAGGGTCAGCACACCGGGCTCCACCTTCACAGAGGTCATCCCAACCTCTTTGGCGTAAGCCAGATACGCTTCCAGATACTCTGGCACCACCTCTATTTCAGCGAGGCGGACGATGCGCTCGCCGAATTGCCGCAGGGGCACATTCTCGCCGAACAACCGGCGGGCGTTGTCGGTGAAGATGTCCTGCGGGTTCAGTCCGTGCGAGGCGAGACGCTCCTCCAAGGCCTGCTTCCCGCTGATGAGCACCGGCTCGGCCACATACGGGTAGTCGCTGCCATAGAGGATATGGTCGGGCGTGGTGATGGTGAGAAGCGCGTCGAGGACGTCATCGGTGGGTGCGCCGGCCAGGTCGTAGTAGAGGCGCGAAAGGTTGGCATCGACATCCACGGGCTGCATAATGCCCTGCTTCACCATCACGGGCAGCAGAGAACGGAAGCGCGGCAGGGCGTTGGGCAGGAAAGATCCGCAGTGCGGCACCACTACCTTCAGGTTTGGATAGCGTACCAACACGTTGTGCGCCACCATGTTGAGTGCCGCACGAGAGGTCTCGGCCAGATATTCGTAGCTTGCCAGCGGCACATCGGCAATCAGCTGTGCGTTCACCGCCGAGGGTTTGTGCGGATGCAGGATGACGACGGCCTTTTGCGTGTTGAGGTAGGCCATCAGCGTGTCCAAGGCGGGGTCGCCGAGGTACTGTCCGTAGCTGTTGGTGGCCAGTTTGATGCCGTCAGCTCCCAACACCTCCAAGGCGTAGCGTGCCTCTTCCAAGGCGTGCGGTACGTCGGGCAGGGGCAGCGCGGCGCAGAACATAAAACGCCCCGGATAGCGGGCCTTCAGCGCGGCACACTCCTCGTTGTACTTTCGGCACACTTTTGCCGAAGCCTCCGCATCGCCGAAGAAGGGTTGCGGCGCGGGCATCGTCAGCACCGAAGTCTGGATGCCGGCCTTGTCCATGAAGGCAATGTGCTTCTCTACGTCCCAGTTTGGAATGGGGAATCCCTCGTCCATTTCGGCGCCGTTGGCCTTGATGTAGTCGAGGTAGCCCTGCGTGATAGCGTGACTGTGCAGGTCGATTTGTGCCATGGATGGCAATGCAGAAAGGGTCATAATAGCTAAGATAATCAGGCTTTTGCGCATGTTGATGTTTAGTTTGGTTGTCACCGATGATTACTTCAATTTCATCCCGTCCTTGAAGGCCTCGCCAACGCGCTGACCTACAAGGTAGTATCCGTGTGTGTAGGGGTCGAAGGCGATGGCTTGCAGAGCTTCAATATCAACCTTGCCGTCTTTCATCTTGTCGGCTTCCACGGAGGTCTGCAGCACCTTGCCAATGACACCAAGACCCGTGTCGTCGCTTTGGTATTCTATAAATTCGCATTCAATGGCGATAGGCAGTTCGTTGATAATCGGTGCGTTGACCAATGCTGACTTAGTGGCGGTGAGACCGCTTTTGGCAAACTTTGCGGGTTCCTTCTTGCCGCTAACCACGCCAAACCAGTCGGCTTCTACGACATGGGCTGCATCGGCGATGTGGATGACGAATCCCTTAGTGCGCTTGATGTTCTCCACCGTGCGGTGAGTTTCAGTGAGGTTGAGGGCTACGCGTTCTCGGTCGAGCATGGTGCCCCATGCGGCGTTCATTACGTCAATGGTGCCGTCTTCGTTGTATGTGGCCACGAGCAAAACAGGCATCGGGAAGATGGCTTCTGTGGTTTTAATTGGTTGTTTCATAAACTGTTATTCTATTTTATTTTTGTTTCTAAACATGTTTTCCTAATTCAAACGCCTCCTGCAGTTTGGCGTTGCCGACAATCTCGTTGGGACCGCCCACACCGCCGCAGAAGATGTGGCCTTTGAGTGCGGACTTCTCGTAGCAGTCTATCCAGCCGGTGAGGCCGCCCTCGGCGCGTTTCGGCACAAATTCCTCATTCTCGGCCGCGGTGGTCAGCAGATAGACGTCGCGGAACTTGTAATCTTTGGGATACATCGCGTTCATGCGGTCGATGAGGGTCTTCATCTGGCCGCTCATCTCGTAGTAGTAGATCGGCGTGGCCCAGCAGACCACATCGGCGTTGAGCACGCTCTCCATAATGGCCGGCACATCGTCCTTGATGACGCACGCGCCCGTCTTCTGGCACGACAGGCAGCCGACACAGAACTTGATTTCCTTGCCTCGCAGCGAGACAAACTCCACTTGATGTCCGGCGGCTTCCGCGCCCTTGGCAAACTGCTCCGCCATCGCGTGGCTGTTCGAGCCCGGGCGGAGACTGGTTGAAATTACGATGACTTTCTTCATATTGGTAGTTGTTTGTTGTTTGCTAAATTGGAATTTATTTGTTGATTTTATATATTCTCTACATTATATGCATCTACTATCTATATTTTAGGATTTCCTTTATAATCCCATGGATATGCTGCATATCCCTTGTGTTCAGTCCATAGTTCTTTTGGAATGCAGTATCGGAAATATTGTTTTTCTGATATATTATAGCGTGTAGAAGCAACAGGCTCAATCGCATTTGCCCTTGGACAATATTCTAGCGTAGGAACAGCGTCCTTTCCTCCAAAAGCATCAAACTGGAATAGCAAGGCTCTGGTCTTTAATGGCCCATTGCAAAATTTCCCATTGCACTCGATGGAGCGGATGAGAATTCCTCCGTATGACTTTTCATTACTCTTGAAAGTAAGATCAACACCAAAGTCATGGTTGAACCACTCTCCAGCCTCAGTCATGCGTTTGTATGTTATGAGCGCTGTGTCGGTTAGGTTATAATAAAACTCTATCTCTACCATGCGATATAACTTATATCCCTTCCTGATGACAAAATTGTTAAGAAGATTCTTCGCGATGTCTTTGAAGATGCTTTCAATTTTAGAAGAATCCGTCTCCGTTAACACAAGACTATTTCTTAAACATTCCAATTCTGTCATATAGTTCTATATCAAATATTAAGCGCAAAAATTTTTTCTTATTGTATTGGCACAAGTTTTCCAAATTCTTTCCAAAGGATATCTTTCTTATACTTTTTAACTACGGGAACATGCACGGTAACTTGTTCCAGAGGGACACCATTAAAAGCCCCATCTATTGCTGGTGGCATCTCCGAATAACAGTATATGTCCGTGAGGCTATTACAACCGCCGAAAGAACCGTAACCAATTTTAGTCACTCCCTCTGGAACAACGATTTCAACAAGCGATGAGCAATTTTGAAACACACTGCCGTTTAATGCAGTCAAATTTCTTGGTAGCTCTACTTTTTTCAAACTTGTACATTCTCTGAAGGCAGAGCTTTCAATTTTGTATATGCTTTTGGGGAACTCAATGCAAGTGAGAGCTCCACATTTCATGAATGCTGCATCAGGAATCACTTTTAACGATTCTGGGAGTTTAACACTTCTAAGAGAAGTACAACCATAAAAAGCATGAGGAGCTAATTCTTTAAGACTGTTCGGTAGAAAAATAGAATCTAATGCAGTACAATAAGAAAAAGCCCACTTCCCAATTGAAATGAGTCCTTCATTTAGGTTTATAGTCTTCAAACTTACACAATTATAGAAAACCTCTTCTCCTATCTCTGAAACAGTCGAAGGTATCGTTATGGATGAAAGTTGCTTACAATTGTGAAATACACCTGACTCGATACGAGCAACACTACTAGGAATAACAATCGATTTGAGCTTAACACAATTATAGAAGGCGCGATAGCCTAATGTGGAAAGTCCCTCTGGTAAGACTACACTCTCCAACTCAACGCATTCCTTAAAAGCATTGCTGCCAATTTCTTTTACACTAGAGGGTATTGTTATACTTTTTAATCCATTGCAATATGCAAATCCTTTAATTCTGGTTACACCTTCTGGTATAATTACCTTCTCGAGCTTTTCGTTTTGGTTACCTACGTCGTCACCGAGAGCAACAATCTTATATGTCACTCCGTTATAATCTATAGACGAAGGAATTATGAGTTCTGTTTCGTTCTCACGGCCATACCACCATTTAAAAATAGCCGTATGGGCATTTTCGTCAATATCATAAACATATCGACCATCTACCTCAAGTTGTGAAACATTTATGAAATTTCCATCATCGTCCATACTACGATATTCAGAGCGTCTTATCTCTGTTTGCTGTGCGTACAATTGCATTATTGATAACGCAATCGTTAGAACTGTAAAAACTTTTTTCATTATTTTGATTAAATTGTTTGTTTATATGATAAATAATGTGGGCAGTTAAATTCCGACTTATCTTAATGTACTTTCCATTTATTGCATATGATGAGAGAATTTACCAGTATCTTTTCATTTTCTTATATTGTGATGGTAATAAGGTGGTTATCTGTTTTTATTTAAGTATTTTCTTTATTTGCTTCTCAGTAGCGTCGGGCAATAGTCCTGTCAGATGCTCCACCATGCGCAGATATGACTCTTCAGGAGTTCTGTCTGGCATGCATGCCTCCCGTCCCATCAACTGCTCTGGTGTGGTCAGCAGCGACCAGCCGAAGCCGTATTCCCGTCCGTGCTTGTCAACGGGATATACAAAGTCCTCAGTCACGATGTGTGTGCCCATCTGCAGACGTCCTACATAAGCGTCAAACTTCGAGCGCATATTCTTGCCTGTGAAGCCACAGGCGGCACGCAGTTCGCGGGCTATCATGCTGCCACTTTCGCGCAGGGTGGTAAGGATGGCATCCTCAATGCTACCCTCCTCTGGCGCCGGGTTATTGCTGCGGCGCCAGTTGTAGAAGTCTGGCCACCACTCACGGCTGATGAAGCCTGCCTTGCCTGCAAAGAACTTTCCATAGACGCAGCCGCCCTCACGCACGACGGAACCTTTCCACTGCCACAACGGCCATTCCCAACTGCCGTCGGGAAACTGCGTGAACCGGCATTCCTCAGCCATCAGGCTCTCTGCTGCATAGCCCTGAATACCACTTTCCAATAGCGGCAGAAAACCTACCTGACGGATACATTCCATCAGTTCGGGGCACGAATGGATATATCCTATATCCCCGTTATGCTCTTGTATGTTTTTGAAATATTCTACAAATGCATTCATAAGATACGTTTTTTTGCAACCACATACCGCTGCATATTCCAGATACAAAGATACAGTAATAATTCCAAATCTCCAAACAAAAACGCAAGATATCGCATATTATGCGATGATTTTATCAAAAAAACGTCCGCAACCATCATGCGAATAAAAAAGGTAATATATCGTTATACCTACCTACATTATTCACCATGATTATATATGTTATTTAATGGGAAAGCTTATGTATTAAAAAGTAATTTTAGTGTATTTATAAAGTAAATTCAGTGAAATTACTCTGCAAATTCAGTGAATTTACTCTGTAATTTCACTGAATTTACTTTGAATAAGTTTTGGGTTTACAAAGAATTTTACTAACTTTGCACATGAATTATATAACATATTTATATATTATGCCAATACAATACAGATTATTACAGAACAAAATCAAGGGTAGCAAGAACTACAACAAGTTTTATGCACACACCGTGAAGCGTGGTGTGATAAGCATGGAGGAGATAGAGAAGACGATAGAAAGCAACTGCACTGCGAAGTCTTCTGACGTCAGATTGGTGCTGCGCGAACTTTTCGACACCGTAAAGCATTATATGCAGGAGGGTTACGTGGTTGACCTTCGGGAGATGGGCAAGTTTTCAATATCGGTGAAGAGTACATGCGTAGATAATCCGAAAGACTTTCGTCTGGACAAGAACATCACGGGGTTCAAGTGTAACTACACTCCTGATGGAAGAAGGAGTAACGTAGGTGCTGATGGCGATGGTCCAAAAGTGGAGCGTGGTTTCTTCGATGGTTGCAAGGCCGTAGAGGTGAAAGCTTAGCGGTTTTTTAAACTATAGCAAAGATATGAAAAAAGTCCAGCGAATGCTGAACTTTCATACGTATAAGAGATTATTTTGTGCCAACTGCAATGTTATTACCAAATCAAAAGCAGAACTATTACACATAAAATTCTCTCCTTCATCCACATGACAAGGTGTGTGATGTCATGAAAGATGGAGGAGAGGATTAGAAATTATATGTAGGTAAATCGTTTTACCAACATAAGTGGTTTTGATCGGAAATAATACTTTGTATTTTTGGATCAGTCAGCTTTTATATCTATTGTTGCTTTGAGATATTTTTCATTCAGATAGTTTGGTGACTTATAATCATCAGATGCAGGATTACCCCAACTTCTGCCAAGTTGTAAGGCTGTGCCTGAATGAGCATCCAGTGAAATGGTTCCGATATTACCAATATTCTTTGATGCAACCTTTTCATCATTGATAAAGATAGAAACAATGCCGTCGTTATTGTTGGGATCAACATCAATATCTGCACGTACATTATTAACACCAGTATTCACTTTCTTGTTAGCTATTACCTTGATATATTCTTTATCTGAAAAATGCTTCTTGAATGAGTATACTGGTACGCCGTCCTTTAGGTAGAAACTGAAATTAGTGAATCGACCTGTATATGAGAACAATACTCCATTAGGATGCTCCGTCTTTATATCAATGGTAGCAGTCAGAGAATGGGATTTTTGTATGTGGCGATTATGACGGCTGTCACTATGTTTTCCTAAATCCAAAAGATCGCTGTATTCTGACCAGTTTTTGGGTCCAATGAAGATGTCATAGTGTGAGCGCTGTTTCTTTTGACGAGCGTTTTTGTCAAAAGATGAAGCAGACCTCAAAGGAAATACATTATATTTCCGAGCTTCCTTTTCAAATACAGCCTCAAGTTCCTTGAGCTTCTCGGGATATTTCTTTGCCAAATCTGTTGATTCGTTAAAATCCTCTGCTATATGATAGAGGTGTGGTGTAAGGTCGGCTTTTCCTCTTAGTCTGTAAACAAATGCTGTGTCATTAGGGAATTGTGCCTTCCAACCATCTTTGTACAATGCATGGGCTCCAACCAATTCATAATATTGAACTTTATGAAGAGACTCCACTTTGTTATCTTCTGATACAATTGCATTAGCAAAGCTAAAACCTTCAACAGGATTCTGGACATAGCCATTAATCTTTTCCGGAATTACAGATCCTGTTATTTCAACTGTGGTAGGTAGGACGTCAATAACATGTGTGTATTGACTTCTGATACCGCCTTTGTCTTTTATGCCTTTTGGATAATGGACAATAAGACCATTATGTGTACCACCTTCATACTCTGGATACCCCTTATAATATCTAAAAGGAGTGGATGTAGCCTCAGCCCATCCTTCTGGGTATGCAGGATAAGTGGTTTCGTCACCATATCTATCAAGGTCCTTAGCAACTGCTGCTAACAGAGAATCCTTCTGTGCTCCACGAAGTCCATATTCTGCGGTTATGCCTGTCTGTCTTCCTGCAGCTTCAGCTCCGTTATCGCCTATCGAAATAAAAATAATAGTGTTGTCCAACTGCCCTGTATAGCGAAGGAATTCGACGATTCTACCTATTTCATAGTCTGCCTGTGATAAAAATCCAGCATATACTTCCATCTGATGAGCATATACTTTTTTGGCGACATCACTTAAATCCTTCCAACGGTCAAGATTTCTGTTCCTGACAGGAAGTTTTGTGTTAGGAGGAACAACCCCTAAACGAATCTGATTCTGTAGAATTCTTTCCGCAGCGACATCCCATCCTTCATCAAACTTGCCTTTATACTTGTTTATCCACTCAGGTGTTGTCTGAAGAGGAACATGAGCTGTGCCAGGAGCAAAATACAAGAAGAAAGGTTTGTCTGGATCTGCACTTTTTTGGTCTGCAATATACTGAATAGCCTGATCGGTAAATCGTGTGATAGCAAGTTCTCCCAGAGAATCGTCGGGAACTCTCTGAGTGTCTTTGTACAAATATGGGTGCCACTGATCATCAGCTGCAGTTGTGGGATTGTACCCAAAATAATGGTCGAAGCCACGTCCTGTAGGCCAACGATTGAATGGACCTGAATTTGATCCATCCTGCATTGGAGTGAAATTGTATTTTCCAATAGCAAATGTATTGTATCCATTCTCACGGAGCACTTCAGCTATTGTTCCATTTTCCATAGGCCCATAGGTGTCATAACCTGGTGTGGCAAAATAATCGTCATTGAAGTATCCAACATGTGATGAGTGATGGTTACGACCAGTGAGCAGCGCCGCACGTGTTGGCGCTGAGATACTTGTAGTGTGGAAGTTGTTAAAGCGGAGACCATTCTGTGCAAGGTAGTCGAACGTAGGAGTTTCGATTAGACCGCCAAACGCAGAGGCAGCACCAAAGCCTACGTCATCAAGCAGAATCCACACTACATTCGGTGCACCTTCTTTTGCCTGAGTATTATACTGGACATGAGCCGTTTTGGTCTCTTCTACTGTCTTTCCAAGATGCCCCGTAAACTGAGGAGTTGGACTGTACTGTGCAAAAACAGGAGATGCAACTAACAATGCTCCCGATGACAGAGTCTTTCTAAAATTGTTAAGATTCTTATTCATTGTAATTAAAATTTTAGTTTACCCAATCAGGGTTTTGTTTTAAATTTGGATTAATATCTAATTCTCGTTGAGGAATAGGCAAGTGGATGTGCTTTGGTTGTACATTGAGCTTACCTGATTTCTTTAAGGTCGCTACATAGTAATCTGCACCTCTTCTTGATAAATCAAACCATCTGTTGAATTCGAACACAAATTCCTTACGGCGTTCCTGGAAGACAGAGTCTCGGAAATTATCCTTACTCAGATTTGGGTAAGAGTCTTTTAGAAGATTTATTCCCGCACGCTCACGTACTTTGTCTAAGTATTCATATGCTGTTATTGTCGGACCATTTAATTCATTCAATGCCTCTGCATAAATCAATAGAATTTCAGCATAGCGAATGACTGGAATATTTACCGAAGAATTAATCTGACTTCCTGGTACAGACGAATCATAATATTTATTGAAAACTGGTTCTGAAAGGTCGTAACTCTTCCCGTTTGTTGGACTTACAAAAGTTTTTGCTAAAGATATATCACGTCTCTTATCTGTTGGAGCATAGCTTTCGTAGAGATCACTTTTGGGGTTATATGCATCCGCATAAGAGCCACCAACTCCAGGTACCATTGATGATAGGGGTGCTGCAGAACGTGCCATGTGATGACTCACAAGTCCGCTGTTACCTTTAAACTGTATGGAGAAAATATGTTCTATACCATTTTTCTTCTCAGTTCTGAATATATCTTCGAAGTCATTAAACAATTCATACCAATTGCTATCAATTATTTCCTTAGCTTTGTCTGCAGCCAACTGCCATTGTTGGCGTGTAAGGTATACTTTTGCAAGAATTGCTTTTGCAGAGCCTGCTGTTGCGCGGCCATAATCGATAGAAGATTGTTGTACAGGAGATGGCAATGACTCTGCATCTTTTAGATCCTGTATGATTTGATTATAGACTTCATCCTCTGATGCCTGACTGACGTTAAGACTTTCAGAAGATAGCGTTGTTGTTTCGTGAAGAATGAGCGGAATGTACTTAAACCACCTAACAAGATTGAAATAAATAAGAGCACGCAGGAATTTAGCTTCATTGATATACTGTGCTCTCTTTGTTTCAGAGATACTCTCCTTTGAGATCTTCTCGATATTGTCGATTGCTATATTCGCTTTATTGATGAGGTTGTAACTGTCTTCCCAAAGTGCTTGTGAACGACTGTTTGCGGGATCATGAGTCAGAGCTGCATAGGCCTGAGTATTAACATCTGATGCTAATGGACCTCCGATGTAATCATCTGTTGCCACTTCTGGGGCATTTTGGATACCACGATTATAGAGTGTTTTGGTATCGTTACCATTTATCAATGCCGAATAGACTGCTAGAACCGCAGCATTAGCATCACTTTCATTGTTATAGAACTGAGTCGATACTTGGTTAGACTCAGGTTCTTCTTCAAGTGAAACACACGATGAAAGAATAAATGGGAATGCAAGTAAAAGATATATTTTCTTCATATATTATTATCTCCTTTAATTAAAATTTAACTTGAACACCAAAGTTATATGACTTCGCTGAAGGGTATGCTCCATAGTCTCTACCTGCGTAAAGAGCATCACTAGAAGTAACCTCAGGATCATAACCAGTATAGTTCGTAAAAGTCAGCAGATTAGATGCTGAAGCGTATAGTCTAAGACCACTGATACCTAATTGCTTTACAACTCTATTATGGAATGAATACCCTAATGTTATATTCTTTAATTTGACATATGTTCCATTCTCTACGAACTCATCAGAAAATGGCACTGAAGATTCAATCTTTGCTCTTGAAACTGATTGACTTGGTTTTTCTGGTGTCCATCTGTTCACAGCATCCTTTATGGAGTTTATTCGTCCACTGTAGAATGATAGTTTAAGACGATTAACATTGATGAGGTCATTTCCTACAGAACCACTGAAGAAGAAACTGAAATCAAATTCCTTGTAAGCGAAATTGTTAGTGATGCCAAACGTGAAATCTGGCTCTGCATTTCCTATGATTGTTCTATCATCAGAGTTAGTGTACTTGTTGTCACCATTTAAGTCCTTATAGAGTCTGTCGCCTGCTGTTGCAGTTTGTCCAGCTGTATATGCACCTTTAGATGCTTCTTCACCTAGTTGAAGCACTCCATCAGATAATACTCCATAGAAAGACCCGATTGGCTGGCCTTCTTCAAGGATGTATGCTCCATTACTATCAGAACCATAGATATAGGAAGCGTTATCACCTAATTCTTTGATTTTGTTTCTATTTAAAGAAAGATTGAATGATGTATTCCATTGTAACTTTCCTGTGAGATTTCTTGTGATGGCAGAGAATTCAAACCCTTGATTCTGTACTTTGCCAAAATTCTGAAGTGAGTTTTTATATCCTGATGTAAATGGTATAGCAACATCCAATAACAAGTCTTTTGTAAGTTTATTGTAATAATCCACAGATAAGTTGATTCTATCGTTTAAGAAACCAAAGTCAAAACCTACATTAAACTGGTATGTAGATTCCCATCCAAGTTCATCATTAGCGATTCTGTCTGGTGAGAAACCAAGTACGACATTGTCGCCTATCACATATTTTGTAGGAGATATTGTTGCCAATGACTGATAATTTCCTATTTCCTGATTACCAGTGACACCATAACTGAGACGTAATTTTAGGTTGCTTACACTTTTTGCTAAAGGTTCAAAGAACGATTCCTTTGCAATATTCCATGAATATCCTACAGAAGGGAAAGTACCCCATTTATTATTCTTACCGAAGCGGGAACTGCCATCACGTCTTAGACTTAATGAAAGTGAATGACGCTCATCATAGACATAGTTGATACGACCTAAGATAGACAGCAATGTGTTCTTTTCGGAATATGAATAGGGTGATGATATTACCGATCCACTTCCTATACTATTGTAAGTATATGCATCTGACACGAAGTTTGTGGCACCTGCACGTAATATCTCATATCTGTATTCTTGTTGGGTAAATCCAGCAAGAACATCAAATTTGTGTACCTTGTTGAGTTCAAAAGAATATGTCAACGTATTCTCATTCAGCCACGATGTATGATCAAGTGTAGCCAAAGAAGCATTACCTTTATCGCTGCTTCCCTCATAGAGATAAGAAGGAATGTAGGCATAATCTTTCTGGCGATCGAAATCCGCGCCTAAAAGTACTTTTAACTTAAGGTTTTTGATAAACTCATATTCACCAAAACCTGTAGCAATGACTCGTAAATCCTTTGACTTGTTCTCAATACTGTTGAGTGCAGCAATAGGATTTGTCCATACTGTTTCAAATGGATTCAGGTAGACATAGCTTCCATCTTCTTCATATATAGAAGCTGTTGCTGGAGACTGAAGTAAAGAATACACAAGACCTGAAGGTGGGGTCTGGGTTTTGCTATAACTGACATTGGCTGTGATACCTACTGTAAGTTTCTTTGTGAGTTTGCTATCCAAATTAATTCTACCAGAGAATCTGTCAAACCCTGTGTTCCGAAGAATACCATCTTGCTTGTAATAACCACCAGATACAGCGTAGCGTATCTTATCATTACCTCCACTAACACTTAACTGATGATTTGTTATCAGTGCATTTCTATAAGCTTCATCCTGCCAGTCTACACCATTGCCCAAACTATTGATTTCTTCCTGACTTTTGTACTGGTATTTGCCTCCTTGAGGATTATCATCATACATTGCGTCATTTTTAAGTTGGGCAAACTCTGTAGCATTTAAGACATCAAACTTTTTATTATGTTTTTGCCAACCTATGCTTCCATCGTAGGAAATCTGGGCACGATCATTTCTCTTTCCTTTTTTAGTTGTTATTATAATCACACCATTAGCACCTCTTGAACCATAGATAGCAGTGGCTGAAGCATCTTTAAGGACTGATATGGACTCTATATCTGCAGGATTCAGCATTGAAAGAGGATCTATGGTCTCATGTGTGGGACTTCCCATCTGGGAACCTGTTTCCTTGATATTGAATACACCAGAAGAATTGCTTTGATTATAAATAGGGAAACCGTCTATTACATAAAGAGGTTCATTACCTCCTTGTACCGAACTACCACCTCTGATGCGAAGAGATGTTCCTGCACCTGGCTGACCTGATGTCGGGGTTACCTGCAGTCCAGCAACAGAACCTTCAAGAAGACCGTTAATAGATGCACTGACACCTTTGGTTATTTCGGCAACATCAACAGATGAAACAGATCCCACAAGGTCTCCTTTCTTCTGCTGGCCGTAGCCGATGACAACGATTTCATCTGTGAAGCGGTAGTTTTCTTGAAGCTTAATCTCGACAGGCTCAGAATTGTCATAGACATCAAGATCTAAACCACGGTAGCCCACAAAATCGAGATGCAGCGTCAGTGGGAACTCTTTATTTGTAGTAAGACTAAAGTTGCCATCCACATCTGTAGCCACTCCTTGCCTGTCGGTCTTTACAATAACCGATGCACCAATCAGGGGCTCGCCCGTCTTGGCATCGATTACCCGACCTGTAATCACGTTCTGAGCTAAGGCCAATAAGGGCCCTATCGCAACGAGCGTTGCAATAAACAATCTTTTTACCATAAAACTAATCTTATTGTGTTATTTAATCTTTGTGTTGCTTCGTTATCCGTTATTTTTGTGCGGTCAATACACTCTGTATCTTACTAATCTGTGCATTGGTCTCTTTCTTGTCGAGATTCAGCAAGCCATACTCGTGGTTATACTTGACACCATTCTCCAGTACCCAATGAAGGAAATTGTTCACGGCATCATCGGAATTATTATATTCGATACCGACTTTCTCTATAGTTATCTCTGTGGGCTTTCCGTTCTCAAGGATGTTGAGCACATCGTCGAGTGAGCCATTCTCGCTGAAACTTTTTTCCAGTTCTTTTTTCAGGTCGAGACCAACAAGTGCCAAGTCGCTCTTCAGGTGACGACTCTGCAGGTCGAAGATGTTTGGCAGTGCATTGAAGGAAACACCCAACGGATCCTTCGACAGAGCTGTATTCAGGAACAGATCGTCGCCAGAGATGCGCTTACCACGGAAGTTACTGCTCTCCTCACCAAAGTTATGGGCAAAGGATGAGGCAACCGATGTGGCATTGCTGCCGCTATAGATCACGAGTTTTTCGAACTGTTTGTTCTTCTTTACTTCATCATCGAATTCGTCACCGAGGAAATAAAGCTGCTTCAGCTTCTTCGAGTTCAAGTGCTTGCCCTGCAGCACTTTCGCAGCTTCACTGCCACTGGCTGTGATAGGCAGCACGGCGAACTCTCCGAAATAAACAATATGGCTAAAGTCTTGTGGTTTTGTATCTTGATGGTCGAATACGACATTCAGATCGATATTAGCCCGTTTCTGATTACCTTTGGCAATCTGGAACTCTACGCCAGGCTGTGTTTTTGCATATTCGGTTATCCACTTCTCTATCAACGGACGGGCAAAATGCGGTGCTTTCACATAGTGAACGCTGCTCGCGTTGGTTGAATTACCCTCAGCCCAAATGGTACTGATGTTGAGACTCAATAATATTGCGATTGTTAATGCTATTTTTTTCATATTCTTTTTGTTTTATTTGTTCTACACCTTTTATAATATATACACTTCCTTTCATCGCCATAGCCATCATACAGCTACAACACCAGCAATCTTGCATTCGCATTCGATTCATTGTCTTCATAATCCTATAATATTTAATATTTATTGTTTCTGAAATTTAATGTCTAATGTTTCACGGTGCAAAGGTACGGCGATTTCCATATACCTACAATCCCGATTTTGCGGCATTTCATATACCGCACCTATGGTATAAGTGTAAAAATGATTAAAAAAAGCGATGCGTCACGCTCAGAAACTTTAACCGACAACAGTTTCTGACGGACACATCGCGGATAAACCGGTTTAAGTTTAAAGGTGTACCTCCTTGTCCACCACCTCACCGTTCAGAATCTTGAAGGAATTCAATTTCGGTTCTCCATCAAGCAACGAGAGGATGGCATAACGGATCGAAGGGTCATTAGCCAGGAGCAAATCCTCCTGTGAGGGGCGCGAGGGCGAAGCAGGATGTGAATGCCAGTTGGCAAGGATCTTCAATCCTTTTTCACGGGCATAGCGCAGAGCAGCAAACTGATCCTTGGGGGCAAATGAGAAGTGTTCCGAAGAGTGGTCGATATTCTCCATCCAATAGTTCTCAGTGACCTCGTCACCTATCCCCAAAAGATAGCCGCACGACTCATCAGGCGCATCCTTCTCCGCCTGTTCAATCAGTTCTTCTATAATGTTCTGTGGAATCTTCATTTAATGTCTAATGTTTCTGAAATTTAATGTTTAATCTTTAATGTTTAATGTCTAATGTTTCAAGTCGCACGCGGCCTGTTCGTAATCAATAAGGTGATCAATCGTAGGATTGGAGCCGCAGATGGCGCACGAGTCACGATGCTTCACTGGCACAGTGCGGAACTGCATCGTCTTGGCATCAAACGCCAGCAGACGGTTGGTCAGCAACTCCCCTACACCTGTAAAGTATTTCAGTGTCTCAGCTGCTTGGATGGTTCCCAACATACCTGCGATGGCACCTAATACTCCCGCCTGCGAACAGGTGGGTACAGCACCAACGGGAGGCGGCTCCTTGAACATACAACGGTAACAGGCTGTACCAGGTAAGTGGGTAAAGGTCTGTCCGTTGAAGCGTAGGATGCCGCCATGCGAGAACGGCTTACCCGCCATCACACACGCATCGTTGATAAGGAACTTCACGGGGAAGTTGTCGGTACCGTCCACCACGAAGTCGTATTCCTTAATGATATCCAGCGCATTCGATGAGTCGAGAAACTCATAATAGGTATCCACCTGCACATCGGGGTTGATGGCCTTGATCTTCTCTTCGGCACTCTTCACCTTTGGCACACCCACATCCTTGGTGAAATGAATCACCTGTCGCTGCAGGTTGCTCAGATCCACCACATCCGCATCCACGATGCCGATGCGCCCGATGCCAGCTGCTGCCAGATAGAGACTCACGGGAGCCCCTAATCCGCCAGCACCCACCACGAGCACGCGTGCGTTCATTATTTTTTCCTGTCCCTCGACACCTACATCCTGTAACAGGATATGTCGTGAGTATCGCTGTATCTGTTCTTCAGTAAAGTCTATCATCGTGCGCCTCCTCCCATGAAATATAAGAAGTCAACCTTGTCGCCTTCCTTCAATTGAATACTCTCCCAGTCCTCGCGCTCAGCAAACTCCTCGTTCACCTGCACGCTGACCATATCGGGCTGCAATACATTATTTTTCTGAATCAGTTCACTTACATTGAGTGGCAGGCTTACTTCCTGCGCGTCTCCATTTACATAAATCTTTGCCATAATCTTGTCGGTTTAAAAATATATTTTATCACGCTGCAAAGGTACGACGATTCTAAGGATACCACAATCCCACACGGATGGTAAATGGCATACCACATCAAGGGTATGCGAAATGCCACGAACAGGCGATTGTGAGGGTGCCGAAAACCCCGTAACTTTGCAGCGTGATATTAAACCGACAAAAAATGGCACAAAACAAAAAACTAAGCATCATCGCCTTCAGTGGCGATTTCGACAAGCTGACCGCAGTATTTACATTAGGTACGGGCGCGGCTGCAGTTGGCTATGAGGTCAACATCTTCTTTACGTTCTGGGGCCTCGACGCCATCAAGAAAAAACAAGGCAGAAGCTTCACTGGTGGAAACTGGCTCACGAAGCTCTTCGGATTCATGATGGGCGGATTGAAGGTGACACCCACAAGCCGTTTCAACTTCCTCGGTGCCGGACCCAAGATCTTCCGTTATCTCATGCGTAAGAACAATGTGGCAACCTTCGAGGAACTCGTAGAGGCTGCAAAGGTCTTAGGGATCAACCTCTATGCCTGCGAGATGGCGATGCACGTGCTTGGGCTGAAGAAAGAAGACTTTATTCCCGAGGTGAAAGATGTACTTGGCGTAGCCACGTTCCTGAACCTCTCTGAAGGTGGACAAACATTATTCATTTAATAACCGACATTTTATGGCAACAAAAGTTTTAGACATTACGAAAGAGCATTGCCCGATGACTTTCGTAAAGACGAAGATTGAGCTCTCGAAGCTCAGTGAGGGCGACATCCTGGAAGTGTTATTAGCCGAAGGCGAACCTCTCGAAAACGTTCCCCGCAACGCGAAGGAGCAGGGCTACAACGTGCTGTCAGTAGAACACGTGGAAGGTACGACACATAAAGTGACGATAAAAAAGTAAAAAAGTAAAAGGGTAAAAAAGTAAAAAGGTAATAAAATTAAAAACATTAAGATTATGGCAGATTCTAATTTACAGCGCAGTGTGACCACTGCTACCGCCAGAAGACTGGCTACCACCACCAAGACCGCCCCACAGATGGGCAGTATCACTCCGAGATTACTCCTCAAGTTGCTCCCCTGGGTACAAGTCAGCGGCGGCACCTTCCGTGTAAACCGCACGAAGGTAGAACTCCGAAAGAACGACCGCCTTCCCATCCAGTATGTGAATGGCGTGCCCTCGTTTACAGCCAAGGACCTGAAGGCGATCCCCCTGTTCTCTGAGTTCGACGATGAGATCCTGAATCGTCTGGTAAGCTCTTTCGAGGCAAAGGAGGTGGAAGTTGATAAGTTGTTCGTGGAAGAGGGCAAGGACAAACAGCGTTTCTTCATCGTGGCCAGCGGTCAGGCTGAGGTCATCAGCAAGGGGCCTCACGGCGAAGACCTACGGATTGCCCTCTTAGGCGACGGCGAATATTTTGGTGAGGCAGACCTGCTCGACGAACAGGAATCAACAGTTTCCGTTCGCGCCATCACACCCACCGTTTTTCTTGGTCTGAAACTGAAGGAGCTCATCAAATTCATCAAGGAGGTGCCCGATTTCCGCGACACATTTGAGAAGGCCGTTGACAAACAGCTACGCCTGAAGGCTTCTGTCAATGACAATGGTGAGAAGCACATAGATTTGGTGAGTGGTCACGAGGAAGACAACATTATCCATGAGACCTATATCGACT
>JAEEGH010006392.1_pt1 | contig 28906 bp, 28 predicted proteins | sample 9134181 | NCBI WGS metagenome assembly JAEEGH01 (sample SAMN16246544, study PRJNA631951) | gut metagenome | biome: gut microbiome; feature: rumen; material: DP-attached | host: Bos | place: Iran: Karaj | collected 2018-10 | reverse complement strand
TGTCATAATACTGTTTTCATGGAATCTGTGATAAATCAACTTATTATTAATTATTGCTGCCTTGTTAAGCTTTAATGAAAGGTCAATGGCAAAAATTCTATCTTCAAGTACATAGTCTTCAAATTTAACCTTTTCTATTAAACTGCGTTTATATAGTTTATTCCAGGCTCTTGCAAGGATAAGATCTTCATAGGCTAAGGTTTTTAGAAAATCAATGGAATCAAGATATTTTCTAAAATCTACATCCTCATACTTTATGATTTCAGGTGTATTACCATCCTTAAAATCATATTCATAGCAGGCAACTAGGTCTAGATTATCCTTCTTAAGAGTTTTGTATAAGAACTCTAAAGTTTGTGGTGAAATAATATCGTCGCTATCGACATAGAAAATATAGTCGCCATTTGCCTTTGAAAAACCATAATTTCTTGTTAAAGATAAACCTGAGTTTTCTTTATAGAAATACTTGAATCTAGAATCATATTCTGTCCAATTTTTACAAATAGTTTCAGAATCATCTGTTGATCCATCATTAATCATAAGTACTTCGAAGTCCGTATAGGTCTGAGCTTTAATACTATTAAAGCATTCGTTTAAATATTTAGCTGTATTGTATATGGGTATAATAATACTAATCATATTCTCTCCTGTGTATGGTAAATTGTATTACATTTAAGAATTTTAACATGTTATTGTTATATATTATTGAAAAAAAAAGACATAAATTCTAAAAAAATTGATTTGATTTATTGAGACATTTGTGTAAGAATAAGATTTTAGTGGGAGGAATAAAAATGTCAAATTTAATGAAAAAGATTATTAATTATGCGATTATTGTTTTAATGTTTTTTCTAGCTATCTATGAATGTAGAATCATTATAGGGCTAACAGATAACAATGTTTATACAGAAACTGTAATGATTTTAGATAAAAAGGAAGCTCGTCAAAATGGACATATTAAAGCATTACGACCTAGTAGTTATTACATGATAGCTGTTGATGGTGAGGGTAATAGCTATAAAGTTATGAAATGGGGAGCACAGGTAGGAGATGTGATACCTATTTATACCACAAAGTTACAGCATGATAGCTCTGAACCAGAGTGGTATAGTTCTATGAGTGATTTAAGGATGTCGAATGTAATGTATATAGTTACAGGAGCAGTACTTTTAATTGTTCTATTCTTTATAAGTAGAAGCCTTAGAAAAAGCTATAAATCTCCTAAGAATGACGTGAATAATAATCAATATCATCAGAACGTGAATAATAATCAATATCAAGGCTATAATCAGAACGTGAATAACCAATATCAAGGTTTTAATCAGAAAAACAATTAATATAATTAGAAAAGGACATCCTATTATGATATGTACCCAGAATCCTGGACACATATTATTATAGGATGCCCTTTTATTTACTTTAAGATTAAACAAATTGGTGCATGATCCTGACGTTCACCAGAATCCACCATCTCTGAAGAAACTAAATTTTCCTTTAAACGATTGCTAATTAGGAAGTAGTCAATTCTCCAGCCAGAGTTATTAATCTTACTTGTCTTAATTCTTTGAGACCACCAAGAATAGCAGCCTTTTTCATCTGGATGAGTATAGCGGAAGCTATCTGTAAAGCCCTTTGCTAATAGATTAGTAAAGCCTTCTCTTTCCTCATCTGTAAATCCTGCTGACATATGATTAGATGCTGGATTTGCAAGGTCAATTTCCTCGTGGGCTACATTGTAGTCCCCACAAGCTATAACAGGCTTTGTCTTATCAAGCTCTGCAAGATAGTTAGCGTAACATTTGTCCCATTCCTGACGAAGAGCTAGACGCTTAAGTCCATCTCCGGCATTAGGGGTATAAACAAGGTTGAAGAAATAGTCCTCAAGCTCAAGAGTAATCATTCTACCCTCATCATCCATAGTGTCAGGAGCTCCAATCTTTGGGAAGCTAGCCTTAACCTGCATGTCTTTTTTATACAAAACCATAGTTCCTGCATAGCCCTTTCTAGCTGGTGGACAAGAACTTACAAATTCATAGTTATAATCTGGAAAGAAAGCCTTAAGTGCAGTTTCCTGCTTTGCATTCATGCCAGTGCTAGGAAGCTTAGTTTCCTGAATAGCAATAAGGTCTGCGTCTTCATTTGCAATAGTCTTTAAAACTTCTCTTGTGAGTAAAGCTCTGTTGCTATCACTTGTAAGAGCAGCATTTAAAGAATCAATATTCCAAGAAATAAATTTCATAATTGTTCTCCTTTTCTTGTAGTTATTTGCGTAGCAAATCACTACTCGTGTGCGAGCCGCGGCAAAGCCGCATCTAATGCGAGCACTTCCTTTTTTCTTGTAGTTATTTGCGTAGCAAATCACTACTCGTGTGCGAGCCGAGGCAAAGCCGCATCTAATGCGAGCACTTCCTTTTTTAATAAGTTATCCTTATTCTAACATAGGCTTTTGTCTAAATAAAGCGGTCCCAAGAATTGTATTAAAATAAAAAAACAACTTTATATGGGTAAATCCCCAAATTTATGATATACTAGGTACGCGGACAAATGTCTTTACTGGAAATACATTTTTCGCAAAAAGCAAAATATATAATGTGGGAAAAATTTATTTTTTAGGAGGTTTTTATGAAGATAGCAATGGCTAATGATCATGCTGGTACAGCAATGAAAGAAGAAATCAAAAAGTATCTATTGGAAAATGGATACGAAGTAGAAGACTTTGGAACCTACGACGAAAAATCCTGCGACCTTTCAGATTTCGTTTACCCTGCAAGTCTTGCAGTAGCCAAAGGTGAATGTGAAAGAGGAATTTTTTGCGATGGCGTAGGCTACGGAAGTGCCTTAATCGCCAATAAGATTAATGGTTGTTATGCAGCGGTTTGCCAAGATCCCCTATGCGCAACACTTGCAAGACAGCACACAGATTCTAACATTCTTTGTTTAGGCGCTAAGATTATTGGAGGACTTATGGCCATGGAAGTTGTTAAAACTTGGCTAAACACTGATCCTTTAATGGAAGAGAAGTACCGTAACAGAGTAAGAAAGGTCTGTGAAATCAACGATAAGCATTGCGTCCCAGTTAAGTAAACCAAAGCTTAGACACATTTTTATATCCCGGTTTGATTAGGATAAGGCTTACCATCCTAAATTTAGAAAATGTGAAAAGGACAACGAGGTAAAGCAATCAAAACAATTTATTTAGGAGATTATTTTATGTTACACTCAATTAATGACTTTCTTGTAACTCTAGATGGCTATGTTTGGGGTATGCCCCTCATAGTTTTAATCTTATTTACAGGCTTGCTACTAACAATCAGACTTCACGGAATGCAATTTTCTAAAATCGGCATGGGTTTTAGACTTATGTTTAAGAATGATAAGTCTGGTAAACAAGGTGAAGTATCAAGCTTTGCAGCGCTATGTACAGCACTTTCAGCAACAATTGGAACCGGTAATATTGTAGGTGTTGCAACAGCAATTTGTGCAGGTGGTCCAGGAGCCCTATTCTGGATGTGGCTTGCAGCATTAGTAGGAACAGGCACAAAGTATGCAGAATGTATGCTTGCTGTTAAGTATAGAAGCGAAGCAAAAGATGGTCATATTATTGGTGGACCATTTTACTATATTGAAAAGGGCATGGGCCCTAAGTGGAAATGGCTTGCAAAGATTTTCGCAGTATTTGGCGTAATGGTAGGTCTTTTCGGTATTGGTACATTTACACAGATCAATGGTATTACATCAGCAGTTAAGAACTTCTTTGATCCAAACACTGTTAATACAGTTTCAATCCTTGGTATGGATTATTCAGTAGCTACAGTAGTTTCAGGCGTTATTCTTACTGTCTGTGTAGCCTTAGTACTTATTGGTGGTTTAAAGAGAATTTCTTCAGTAGCACAGGTAGTTGTGCCATTTATGGCAATTTTATATATAGCATTTGGATTACTTATCCTTTTACTTAACTTTACTAAGATTCCAGATGCTTTCGTTCAGATTTTCCAGGGAGCTTTTGGTCTTAGAGCCGCAGCCGGTGGTGCACTTGGTGCAATGGTTATGGCTATGCAAAAAGGTATCGCAAGAGGTATCTTCTCTAATGAAGCAGGTATTGGTTCAGCTCCAATCGCAGCAGCAGCCGCTCAGGTTGACGAGCCAGTTGAGCAGGGACTTGTATCTATGCTTGGTACAGTAATTGATACACTTATGATTTGTACAATGACAGGTCTTGCAATTATTATTACAGGTGCTTGGCAGGTTGAAGGTTTAGAAGGTGCGGCAGTTACTACATTTGCTTTCCAGAATGGACTTCCATTCCCAGCAGTGGTTTCATCTTTCGCGCTTATGGTATGCTTGGTATTCTTTGCATTTACAACAATTCTTGGTTGGGATTACTATTCAGAGCGTTGCCTTGAGTACTTAACTAACGAGAATACTAAGGTTGTAAATGTATATAGATGGATTTACATCGCTTGCGTATTCATCGGCCCTTACATGACAGTTAGCGCAGTTTGGACAATCGCAGATATCGTTAACGGTCTTATGGCAATTCCTAACCTTATTGCCTTACTTGCCCTTTCAGGAGTGGTTTCAACTGAAACTAAGAAGTACTTCGATAAGAAGAAGGCCGAAAAGGTGGCTGATTTAGCTAATAAAGTTACAAGCATTAACAATAACTTTGATGACGAAAGTGCCGTGTCATAAGAACTAATTATTTTTAGTAAGCTTCTAAAGCCAGTATTTATCTGGCTTTGGGAGCTTTTTTGTTGCCTGAATTTTGCAAGCAAGAAAAACAAAATCTGAGTATGTTTTTGTCGATTTTTGCATAAAATCATAGTGTCGGTTCGGCGGTTTTTGCATAAAATCGGGGTGTTAGTTCACCGGTTTTTGCATAAAATTGTGTTGGTATTTCATTTCGTCAGATAAATGATATCATCTATCTGACGAAATAAAAAAAGACATACCTTTCTCTGACACATTTTAACTCAGTCGGAGAAATCCCCCACCTCTAAGCGTTGGGGAAGAGTCCGCCATGAGAATAGCCTGGCGAGCGAGTCTTGACAAATAATGGAAATTCTAGTTGACATACTACGACGGTCGTAGTATATTTACTTTGACAGACGTACTACGACAGCCGTAGTACGATAGTCGTAGGAGATATATTTTCAAATTTAAGATACATTTTCAAAAATAGGAGGTGATCTGATGGTTGAGATAAGTAGTGACGTGATCCGCGGTTACAACGACACTATGATTTTGTATATCCTCTTAAAGGAGCCATCTTACGGTTACGAGATTTCAAAGCAGATTAAGGAAATCTCAGAAGAGAAGTATACGATAAAAGAAACAACCCTATATTCAGCATTTAATCGATTAGAGAAGAATGGCTATATTGAATCCTTTGTGGCTAATAAAGATTCTGAAGGAACTGCTAAGAAGAGAACCTATTATAGAATTACAGAAGCAGGCCTTGAATACTACAAGGAGAAATGTCTTGAATGGGATTTAATTAAAGAAGTGGTGAATAAATTTACAAAAAGTTATTAAATAATTCGTTTCTAATGAAACTTAAATAATACTCAAATAAAATTATATTAGAATTAACGATGGAAGGGAGATACTATGGAGACAATTAAAAGTTATCTTGATGCTATGTTTGCTAACTTGCCTAACACTAATGAAGTGAAGAAGGCAAAGGCAGAGCTTTTAGAAATGATGGAGGATAAATACAACGAGCTTAAAGCAGAAGGTAAGACAGATAATGAGGCTGTTGGAACTGTAATTTCTGAGTTTGGCAACTTAGATGAACTTGCAAGTGAGCTTGGTCTTGAAAAGGAAGTGGAGGAAACTAAGGAAAGAGAAGAGAATACTAAGGCTAGATTTCTTACAAAAGAAGAGGTAATAGCTTATTTAAGTTCACGCGCTAAGTCAGCTTTTCTTGTAGCTTTAGGCGTATTCTTATGTATTACAAGTGTAATTAATCCTATTCTTTTTGAAACAAGATTAGGTATATATGAAAATGCTGGTGTATCTTTTATGTTTGTTTTTATAGCCGTAGCAGTTGCGCTATTTATCACTTCAGCAATGAAGTCTTCTAAATGGTCTTATATAAAAGATGAAGCCTGCAAAATCGACATGACAACAACAGATTATGTTAAGGAAAGAAAGAGAAATTTTGAGACAATTAACACAATTTGCACTTCAGTAGGAGTTATGTGCTTTATTTTATCTGTAGTTCCTGCAATTGTTATAGATGATGACATTATTTCTCCAGCTCTTTTATTCCTAATCGTAGGAATCGGTGTATTCTTAATTGTTTATGCATCAACTATTAATGGCAGCTATGATAGAATCCTAAATCTCAATGATGAGAAGACTATGAGTGGGGAACATGCAAGGGCTTCAAGCGTAAAATATACTAGTAAGAAGGCAGAGATTATTTTAGAGACATATAAAACAACAGTAGTTTGCCTATACTTGATTATTAGTTTTTTAACCTTTAGATGGGAGATAACATGGATTATTTTCCCTATTGCATATCTAATTAATAAGATTTTAAAGCTAAACTTTATTGATGAGGAGGATTAATTTATGTCAAATAAAGCAGTGAAAAAATATAAGATTGTTTTATATACAATAACTCTTGTAGCGATTTTAATTGGTTTATATATGCATGCAATTAGATATAGCATTGGTGGGGCCCTTGGCAAGAGTATAAGCCAGGATTTCACAGGGGAAGAGGTTTCAAGCATTGATCTTAATATAGATGCTGCATCAATTAAGATTGTTTATGGTAATGAATTTAATGTTAAATATAACCTTACAAGAGGCAGTGATGTAAATGTGGAACTTAAAAGTGGAAAGCTAACAGTTAGTGAAGAATCCTCAACTAAGATAATAGGAATCCCATTTTTAAATAGCGACACAGGAGTAATTACAATTACTTTGCCAGAGGATACAAAACTTGATAAGATAGATGCAGATTTAGCAGCGGGAAATTTAAAAATAGAAGATATTGATTCTGAAGAAATCGCTATTAAGAGTGATGTTGGAAATGTAAAGCTTACAGAAGTTACAACAGAAAAGCTTAATATTGATTCTTCAGTTGGATATGTGAAAATCACTAATGGTTCAGCAGATGATTGCACAATTTCAGTAAAAACTGGAGATGTAAAGATAGAGGATTGTGATATAGAAACAGGTAGCTGTACTAGCCAGGTAGGAAATATAAAAATTAACGGTAATGTAGGCGATTTAAAGGCTAGTTCAAAATTAGGTAATGTAAAAATTAACGGAGATAACTAAAAATGCAGTATTTGTCAACATTTTTATCAGATTTCAAATTAAGACAAGAAAAAGAGGAAACTAATAAATGAAAACAAATATAGAAGCAAAAACTTTTGATGAATTAACATCAAAAGAAGTTTACGAAATACTAAAGGCAAGAGCAGAAGTCTTTGTAGTGGAACAAAATATCGTATATCAGGATATGGATGATATCGACTATGATGCACTTCATGTATTTATGAAGGAAGGAGACAAGGTAATTGCTTATCTTAGAGCTTTTAAGGTTGAAGATAACTTTATTAAGATTGGTCGTGTTCTTACAACAACTCATGGTAGAGGCGATGGAGGAAAGCTCCTAAAAGAAGGACTTGAGCGAATAAAGACACATTTTCATACTAATAAATTAAAGCTTGATGCCCAGACCCATGCCATAAAGTTTTATGAGAAGTTTGGCTTTAAGGTGGTATCAGAGGAATTCTTAGAAGAGGGTATAATGCATGTGAAGATGGAGTATGCCTTGGTAGAATAAGCCTTAAACAATAAAATATTTATCGAATCTTTACGATAGAAATGCTATTAAAAGAAAGGTGGAAGTGTTAAAATGGAATTGTACAAAGGTAGACCCGAATGTACCTCTAATCGATTAGATAAAGAAATAAGAGTCTATGATTTACTAGATAAATTAGAAATTGGCTATGAAAGAACAGATCATGAAGAAGCAAGTACAATGGAACTTTGCAATGAAATAGATAAGGTTTTAGAAGTTGTCATTTGTAAGAATTTATTTTTATGCAATCGTCAGAAGACGAATTTTTACTTACTCATGATGCCTGGAGATAAGAAGTTTAAGACTAAGGAACTTTCAAAACAGATAAACTCAGCAAGACTATCCTTTGCAGATGCCGAGGATATGGAGAAGTATCTTGATATCACACCAGGCTCCGTTAGCATCATGGGACTTATGAATGATAAGGAAAATGCAGTGCAGCTCCTAGTTGATGAAGATGTGTTAAAGGATGAATATATCGGTTGTCATCCTTGCATTAATACTTCCAGCTTGAAGCTTAAAACTGCCGATGTATTTGAAAAATATTTACCAGCAGTAGGGCATGAGGCAAGAATCGTGCATCTGTTAGGTGAGGATTAGAAAAATATAAAGAGATGGAGGTGATTTTATGAAGATTCAGCTTGTAATCGCTGCAATCGCAGCTGCATGTGTAACTGCTTTTTTAGTTATTAAGAAGAAAAAAGCTGCATAAAACATCTCCTAGAAATAGAGGAATGTTAAACGATGATTTTTGATAAATTGAAAAAATTGGACATCGTGATGACAGTAGCGTGGATACTAGCAATAGTGTCTGCGCTTCTTGTGCGTCCAGATGGCAAGTACATAGATTATATAGATTTTAGATCCCTTGGAATTTTGTGGGGATTGATGATAATAATTCAAGGCTTTAAGAAAAACAATCTCTTTGATATGCTAGCCAATAAGCTAATTAGCAAGTTTAGTAAGCCTTGGCAGTTAATGGCAATCTTAGTATTTATCTGCTTTTTCTTAAGTATGTTTATAACTAATGATGTGGCCCTAATCACCTTCGTGCCCATTGCCATTATGATTTTAAGAAGGGCGAATTTGGAAAATGTAATGATACCTATAATCGTTCTCCAAACCATAGCAGCAAACCTAGGTAGTATGTTAACACCTATTGGTAACCCGCAGAATCTCTATATGTACGGGCTTACAGGCCTTAGTTTAATAGATTTTTGTAAAATTATGCTGCCCTATAGCGTTATGTCTTTTATTCTTTTAGTTGTTGCCATATTTTTTGTAAATAAAAGACATGCAGGTCTTGATAAGTTAGAAAAGTCTGTGGATAAAAATCCAGATTTAGAAAAGTCTGTGGATAAAGATTCTGATTTAGAAGAGACTGCAAAAAAGGAAGAGACCAAGACAGGAAGTTCTCTAAATAGAAGAGAGGTTCTAGTCTTTAGCATCCTATTCATTATCGCTTTACTTACTGTAGGTCGTATAATTCCATATTACATCTTTGTAGGAATCGTGTTAGTTGCAGTTTTAGTGCTTGATAGAAAGCTAATCGCTAAGGCAGATTATATCTTACTTTTGACCTTCATAGGATTTTTCATTTTTACAGGCAATATGGGAAGAATTCCACTTATAAAGAACTTTTTGGAAAATGTAATGGCAAATAGCGAGTTCATCATTTCCCTAATCACAAGCCAGTTTATAAGTAATGTGCCTGCAACCCTGATGTTGTCTGGCTTTACAGCAAACTATAAGGAATTAATTATTGGTGTAAATGTTGGTGGGCTTGGAACTTTAATAGCCTCCATGGCAAGCCTCATTTCCTATAAGGCCTACACCAAGGAATACAAGGAAAACACTGGAAAATACATGAAAACATTCACAGGATATAACATAATTTTTCTGGCAATTTTAATTGTAACATGGCTAATTATTAGATAATAAAAATATAATTTCAATAGAATGAGAATAGTTGAATACAAAATGCTAAGACATTTATCCTAAAAATGTCTTATAAATACAAAAAAGATTGTTAAAAATCCCTAAAAGTATTATAATGAGAGACAGTAGAAAACCTTGAAGGTGGCTAATCATAAGCCGTAATTTATATCCACCTTTATAGACTTATGAGACTTATCTTAAGATTTGCTACGTGTAAAAAGCATCTAAGGGGGTATTTTATATGGTAAGCTTTTTTATTTGTCTATTTATCTTAATTGCTGGCTATTTCACATATGGTAAATTTGTGGAAAGCACATTTGGACCAGATGATCGTGAAACACCAGCAATCGCTTTAAATGATGGCGTTGACTATGTTGTCATGCCTCTCTGGAAACTGTTCTTAGTACAGCTTCTAAATATCGCAGGACTAGGTCCTATATTTGGTGCCTTAACTGGTGCTGAATGGGGTCCTGTAGTATTTCTTTGGATTACATTCGGTACAATTTTTGCCGGTGGTGTCCATGATTACTTCTCAGGTATGTTATCAGAACGTAACAGAGGTGCTTCTATTGCAGAAGTTACCGGTACTTACCTTGGTAAGACTATGAAAAATGTAATGAGAGTATTCTCCGTAATCTTACTAGTTATGGTTGGTACAGTATTTGCAGTTGGTCCTGCAGGTTTAATTGTTGTACTATTCAAAAATAATGGAGTTTCAGGAATTCTTACAAGTGCACCTTTCTGGCTTGCAATTATTCTTATCTATTATTTCATCGCAACTTTTATCTCAATTGATAAGATTATTGGTCGTATTTATCCTGTATTTGGTATTTGCCTTATTATCATGGCAGTCGGTGTTATTATCGGTACATTTGCAGGTGGATATCAGGTACCAGAAATTTGGTCACACTTTAGAAATATGCATCCATCAGGTACACCAATCTGGTCATTTATGTTTATCACAGTAGCTTGTGGTGCTATTTCAGGATTCCATTCAACTCAGTCTCCTCTTATGGCTCGTTGCTTAAAGAGTGAAAAACAAGGTAGATTTGTATTCTATGGTGCAATGGTAGCTGAAGGCATTATTGCCTTGGTTTGGGCAGCAGCAGGTTGTGCAATTTATGGTAGTGAAGGACTTGTAGCAGCTGGTGGTGGAAATTCAACAACAGTTTATGCAATTTGTGCAAAGACAATGGGTTCAGTAGGTATTATTTTAGCTATGCTTGGTGTTGTAGCTTGTCCTATTACATCAGGAGATACAGCATTCCGTTCTGCTCGTCTTACAATTGCAGATTGGTTTAAAATTGATCAGAACAAGGTTAAGAATCGTTTCTTTTTGTGCCTTCCACTTCTTGGTATAGGAGCTATCCTTGGATTTGGTAATACATTTGGATTCATTGATTACTCAATTATTTGGAGATACTTCAGCTGGACAAATCAGACACTTGCTATGATTGTTCTTTGGTCTGCATCTATGTATCTATTCATAAATAAGAAAAATTACTGGATCACAGTAGTTCCTGCAACATTTATGAGTGCAGTTTCTATTACATATTTTGTAATGGCTCCAGAATGCTTAGGTTTAATCCCTGCCTTAAAGAACAACACATTAGTTGCTTATCCAGCAGGTATTATTGTTGCAATCCTCTTCTTAGGATTATTTATTGCAGCAACAAAGAGAAGATCAAAAGCAGAGCAAAACCAGTAAAGGAGTGGGGTTATGATATTTACACCAAAAGCTCTAGGCTCTTCTAATTTAACAGTTGAGGAGTTGAAAGAGGATAAGAAAAATCTAGTTAAATATGGTCCTTGTGGATTAGGAAAAAAGGCTATATATCTTAATAGCTTCTATCTAGATAGGGTTTATTATGCTGATATGGCAAATGTATCGCGTGTTTATAAAAGAGTTGCAATGAGCAAAGGTGGATTTACGGGAAAGGGCTTATTTGGCTCAATTCCATATCTTGTTGTAGAATTCAAAGATGGTACTAAGAAAGTTTGTAATTTCAAATATGAAGAGCATGTTGATTTAATGCTTGATGCCATAAGCGAGGCTTATCCGAAAATGCCAACACATTCCGTTGAGGCTGAAAAAAGATTAAGAAAGGCTGAAGAAAAAGAACGTGCGCGTTTTGTAAAAAAATTATCTAAGGAAGCTATTCAAACAATTGATATCTTAGATAAAGCAAAGCTTGAACTTGAAAAGGATAGGGAATTAAGCACACGTTTAGCCTATGATGCTAAACAAAAAAGAACTCTTGATTCTATTAATCCAACATACAGAATTTTAGCCGTAGCAGTATTCTTAGCGGCAGCAGTATGTGCCGCCTTCGGAATTCATCTTGTAATGACAAGTGGAATAAAGACTGGTGGAGTTTATGTGCTTTTGGGATTTGCATTTATTTTCTTTGTAATATCATCTCACGTACTACCTACTGGTACTAATAATAAGCGCTATGGCGACAATTGTTACCGCAACACCCTTTCTGAGATGGAAAGTAAGCTTGAGAAAATAAGCAACTTCCCACTACCTGCAATCTATGCCCACCCAATTGTGTGTGAACGAATGATTCGAGTAATCAGAGAAGGTAGAACAACTACAATAGATGGAGCTATGGAGCTCGTAAAGAAGGATTTAAAAGCTTTAAATCCAAGCGTTACTGTAACACAAAAAGAATACGACGAAGTCGTAGTCGTAAAGCCACTGTTTACAGTTGCGGATTATGCTTAAAATAGACAATGAATGATGAAGATGCTATTTACGCTTGCGTAAGTAGCATCTTTTTTTGCTTTTTAGCCATCGTGGGTGTAGTGTGGTCTGGGGTATTGTATATGTTACGGGGATCTTGTGCCTTTTGTGGGCGAAATAAGCGGGAATAGTCACAACTTGCTAACTTGGGATGAGATAGTTTTGGGGCATTGTGCCTAAACGGGAGAGAAAAGCCCTCCTATAGGCACAGAAGAATTCTTCCGTGTGTCCCGGCAGCTTAGTATTTTCGGGGCGTTTGTGCCTGCAATGAAGTTTAACAAAGGAAAAAAGGCACAGTTTTTTAAGAGCTAAAAATTTTGCTTGTGACTTTTTCTTGCTTAAGTAACTAAAAAGTCACAAGAAGCCTCTAATTTTTATGACTTAACTAGAAAATTGAAAAATTCTTGTGACTTTTATAAACGTATAAGTGGATTATAGCCAAATCGTGTCTTTTTTTTACAATTTTGTGTGTGACTTTTTTCAGAAGATTAGTGGGAAAAGTCAAAACTTGCTAAATCGGGATGAGATAGACTAGGAAGTTTGTGCCTATCCGAGAGGGAAAAGCCCCCAAGAGGAACAAAAGAATTCTCTGAAAGTCCCGGAAGAGACGGCACAATTTAAAGTCGACATAGTCCCTATAAGTCCAGTGCCTATCCGGAAGGAAATAGCACCACTATAGGCACAAAAGAATTCTCTGAAAGTCCCGGAAGAGACAGCATCCCCGCCATCCCCCACTACAAATTCGCCTCGCCCCATCTTTTTAACTCCAATAATATAGGAATCATTGACTTAGCCTTTTCAGTTAGGGAATACTCCACTCTTACTGGCATTTCATCAAACTGAAGACGGTTTACCAATCCGTCAGCTTCAAGTTCCTTTAGGGACTGGGCAAGCATAGTGTTAGTAATGCCATAAACGGAACGTCTTAACTCACCATATCGCACAGTCTCATTATTATCAATGACGCATAAAATCATGATTTTCCATTTTCCGCCAACAATATTTAATACTTTCTTTAAACCGCAGCCATCGCCTGCAATATCATCACATAGAGGTTCTTTTTTCTTTGCCATAATTAACTCCTTTAATCGCATTACATTTTCATTAGTCAGTTTTTTCTTACCAGGTTAATAAATTTTGCGTACTTGATATATTTTTCTTACCACATATAATAAACTTATCTTGTACGAAATGCAAGATAAAAATAAAAAATTTGAAAGGAAGCAAGGATGGTTAAAAGAAAGGCAAAAGTAGACGTAAGCCATTGTGTAGCTTGTGGTGTCTGTCAAAAGCAGTGTCCAAGAGGCGCAATTAGCATCTTTAGAGGATGTTATTCAGTGGTTGATATGGCGAAATGTGTAGGTTGTGGTATATGCGCCAAGGCCTGTCCAGCGGACACAATAAGTATAGAAACAGTGGAGGTATCAAATGACAAATAGTAACAATGTAAAGATCAAGAAACCCAAAAGAAAGAAATCATGGATGGATTATCTTTATATTTGGTCAATTATTTATTTTGCCTTAGGCTTTTTTAACATTTTGTTTGCTTGGCTAGGATTAATTGACTTTATTTTACCCCTCATAGTTGCAATTTTTGCGGGCAATAAATATTTTTGCAACAATTTATGTGGCAGAGGACAATTATTCTGGTTTTTAGGTAACAAATTAAAGCTATCAAGGAAGAAAAAGGCTCCAAAGTTTCTCTCTTCTAATTGGTTTAGATACGGATTTTTGGCCTTCTTTTTAACCATGTTTGCCAATATGGTATTTCAAACATATTTAGTATTTTCAGGAACAGATAGTTTAAGAAAAGCAATCAAGTTATTCTGGACCTTTAAAGTTCCATGGCAATGGGCTTATAATGGTAGTATCTTTCCTGATTGGGTAGCAAAATTTGGTTTCGGTTTTTACAGCCTAATGTTGACATCAACACTAATAGGCCTTATTGTAATGTTACTCTTTAAGGAGAGAACTTGGTGTAGTTTCTGTCCAATGGGAACTATGACTCAAGGAATTTGTAAATTAAAGGCAAAAGGAAAGGAATAATTATGACAATAAACGAACGTGCTGACTTAGCGGTAAGTCTTAAAGCAACAGGAAAATGTAACTGTACACAGGCAGTTTTAGCTGCATTCGAGGATAAATTCGATCTTTCAAATGAGCAGTTAATGACAGTTGGAGCAGGATTTGCTGCAGGTATGGGTTGCATGGAAAGTACATGCGGAGCCCTAATCGGAGCTGTAATGACAGCCGGCCAGCTAACAGGCGCTAAGGGAACACCTAGATATTCTAAGGAAATTCTAGCTAAGTTTAATGAAAAATGCGGAGCTACAATTTGCAAGGATCTTAAGGGAATTACTACAGGTCAGGTAGTCTGTCCATGTAACGATTGCGTAAGAAACGCAGTACTCGCCCTTTCAGAGGTCTGTCCAATCGAAGAATAAATGGCCTTGTGAAAATGTATCGCAAGATTAAAACTTAGACATGAGATACAGCGGCGCGCCTTGTGGTGTGCCGCTTTTTTCTAGCTAGATTTACAGCCAGCCGTCAGGCGAGCCGCCCCTGTAACTAAAAAATAAGATTGCATAATTGACTATCTTTTGGTGTTTATAAATGGTAAGATATTGATAATAAATCGAGATTAACAATACATATTTTTTGAGGAAAAGGTGGGATGGCTATGAGATTGTTTCATGCTAGTAGTGAGTTGATAAAACAGCCAGATATTTTTCATGGTAGGAAAAATGCTGACTTTGGTCAGGGTTTTTATCTTAGCCCAGACAGGGACTTTGTAAATAAGTGGGCCGGAGAGAATTTTTACATAAACGAGTATAGGCTAGATTTAGAGGGCCTAAAGGTCGTTGAATTTGAAAGAAATAAAGATTGGTTTGAATACATTTTTAATAATAGACGCCAGAAGGATACAATAGAGGCAGATGTAGTTATTGGTCCTGTGGCAAATGATACGTTATACGATAGTCTAGGCATTATAACTAGTGGCTTTCTGAACCATGAAGAGGCACTAAGTTTGTTGCTAATAGGCCCGGAATATCGACAAGTGGCAATTAAAACTATAAAGGGAATTAAGAATCTACATTGGCTAGATGCCATAAAGATTATTGATGTTTCTAAGGAGAAGGAAGTCCTAAAGCGAGAGGAAGAAAAGTATAACGAAGAATTTGCTAAGGCTATGGAGAAGTTTGAGTAAAATGACTTAAGATTTTAAAGTCTCTTAGGAACTTTAGATTATTAGTCACATTTTCAAAAAATGCTTTACAATATTAAAATATTAAATTTATTCTTGACACTAAAAAAGTATTTGTATACAATCTAAAACATAAAAGCAAAGGCGCTTAGAGATAGAGGATATCTTTAAGCGCTCTTTTTGTTTATCTAGACTTAGTGGCTTTTAGGAGAGATAAACATTTGCTTTAAAAATATACAAACACAAAGATTTACAGCAAAGGCGCTGTTAGGGTGAGACGTCCACCTTAGCAGCGCTTTATTTATATTAGGGAGTGTGTTTGGTAAATGGATGAAAGTCCAAAGGAGGAAAGTTATTTATGAATGATGTTTTAGAAGCAGTAAACTCACAGGTCTTTAGCGTGTGGTTTTTAATAGGTGCAGCTTTAGTATTCTGGATGCAAGCTGGTTTTGCAATGGTTGAAGCAGGTTTTACAAGAGCTAAAAACTCAGGAAATATTATTATGAAGAACCTAATGGATTTCTGTATCGGTACAGTAATGTTTATCTTCATCGGTTTTGGTTTATTTCTTGGCGAAGATGCTCTATTTGGTTTAGTTGGTATTCCAAATTTAGATATATTTTCAAATTACGCATCTTTTGATTGGTCAGGTTTTGTATTTAACTTAGTGTTCTGTGCAACAACAGCAACAATCGTTTCAGGTGCTATGGCTGAAAGAACAAAATTTATTTCATATTGTGTTTATTCAGGTGTTATTTCAGGTCTTATTTATCCAATCGAAGCTCATTGGACATGGGGCGGCGGCTGGCTTGCTCAAATAGGCTTCCACGATTTTGCCGGTTCTAACTGTATTCATATGGTAGGTGGTATCGGTGCTTTAATCGGTGCTTGGATTCTTGGTGCTCGTATCGGTAAGTTTACAAAGGATGAGAAGGGCAAGGTTACTAAGGTAAATGCCTTCCCAGGCCACAACATTCCAATCGGTGCTTTAGGTGTATTCATTCTTTGGTTTGGTTGGTACGGATTTAACGGTGCTGCTGCAACTTCTGTAGATCAGCTAGGTCACATTTTCGTAACAACAACAATTGCGCCAGCAGTTGCTACAGTAACAACAATGGTTTTCACTTGGTTAAAATATAAGAAGCCAGATGTTTCAATGTGCCTTAATGCTTCCCTTGCTGGTTTAGTTGGTATTACAGCAGGTTGTGATTCAGTTAATGCCTTTGGTGCAATTATAGTAGGTATTGTTTCTGGTTTATTAGTAGTATTTGGTGTTTGGTTCCTTGATTATGTATTAAGAGTAGATGATCCAGTTGGTGCCGTTGCAGTTCATATGTTAAACGGTATTTGGGGAACAGTTGCTGTTGGTTTACTTGCAGATAGCTCAGTTCCTGGTTATGCAATCGCTAATGCAAATGGTGACGTTATCTCAGGTTTACTCATGGGCGGCGGCTTTGAATTATTAGGAATTCAGCTTCTTGGTATGTTTGCAACTTTAAGTTTTGCAACAGTAACATTATTTATCACTTTCAAGTTAATTGATGCAACACTTGGTCTTCGTGTTTCTGAGGAAGAAGAGCTTACAGGTCTTGATTCTACAGAGCATGGTCTTGCATCAGCTTATGCAGGCTTCTCAATCATGGATATTACAGGCATGGAAATGGAAGCTAATGCTAACACAGATCTTGGTGTTATTGATTATGAAAATGCATCTAGAACCCTTAAAGATACAGCTATTAAGGTTGTTAGAAATGACGGTGAGGATGCAGTTCTTCATAAGGTTGTAATTATTGCTAAACTTTCTCGTTATGACAAGTTAAGAAAGGCAATGAATGATTTAGGTGTAACAGGTATGACAGTTACTCAGGTTATGGGTTGCGGTATCCAAAAGGGTGCTGGAGAAATGTATAGAGGTGTTGAAATGGATGCAACTCTTCTTCCAAAGGTTAAGCTTGAAATCGTTGTAAGCAAGATCCCAGTTGAAGAAGTAATTGAGACAGCAAAGAAGGCTCTTTATACAGGTCATATCGGAGATGGAAAGATATTTGTTTATGATGTAAGTCAGGTCGTTAAGATAAGACCTGGCGCGGAAGACGCTAGTGCCCTCGCTGATGTGGAGTAAGGCGCTCCCGTTTGGCTTCTGTCTCTCCAACGGGGGATGATGGACGGACGCCGCTGCGGGCTGGGGCGGCATTCTCGCAGACTCGCTCTCGCTTGTTGACTCTCGTAGCGCTACTAAGCTTCCTGCCCCACAGTAGTGGGCCAGCAAGCAAAGTAGCGACGGAGTCAAGACAGTCTGCTTAAATACCCCCCAGCCCTAGCGGCTGGTTTACACCTCCCGTTGGGAAGGGACGGACGCCAAGCGCTACGCTGTGGCTGGAAGGAGAGAGACGGAGGGCTAAGAGGAGGCCGGAAGTTTTGGGAAGTCCGGACGCCAAAAATTGCCGGGAATGATGAGACTAACGGACGCCGAAAGCGCTTCGCTATTCGGCTGAGAGGGGATGACCAAACGGTAGGATTTCACCGTATGTAGTAAATTAATCTATTAATCTTTAAAGTAACGAGTTTTCGTTAATCATATAATACATTTTACTTTGTTAATGAACCAACATGCCAGTGGGTTCGAGAAAATTAGTTGTTACCCCCTTTTGGAGTAACAAAGGGATTATAGGAAAGTCCCGATTGATAAGGGTTGTCGCCTGGCAACCGACTAGATTTGTTATCTATTAATTTATATAGATATAATTCGTGTCTACATATCAATTCAAAACAGATTAAAACTCCATGTAGACAGAAAAAACTCCAACGTAGACACTTCCTTTCTGGTGTCTGCAAACAAGACACACTACATAATTCCTATGGGAGAAGAACACTGTATTTTGCAGTGTTCTTTTTCTTTGTTTTAGTTTTGTGGGTTTTGGGGAAAATGTGTCTCAATATTGAGGAAAAAAGAAGTGATTTTCTAAATCCTTGGGGACAAGTTGCTTTTTTGAGGACTCAAACGGTAGTTTCATTAGATAGTAGCCGCCTATCCCACCCGCCATGGAATAGGCGGGCGGGTTGTAAAGCTGCGGTTGTCGAATAGAAGCGGGGAAGGAAAGAAAGTCCCGTCCCACCCGCCGCATTTTACCTAGATTTTACAAAGCCATGTTACCCTTAGGCTAGACATTTTCAAAATATAAGTCATAATAAAGGTAACGAATATTAAAGGGGTTGAACAAATGGCATTAGTATATATTATCGAAGACGATGAAAATATTAGGGAAATCGAGGAGTATGCCTTGCAGACTGCGGGTTACACGGTCATGGGCTTTGCCTGTGCCAAGGATTTTTATAGGAAGCTTGCGGAGAGGCAGCCGGACATTTGCCTTGTGGATATCATGTTGCCTGACAAGAGCGGCAACGAGATTGTTAAGGAAATGCGCCGCAATCCGGATACAAAGAAGATGCCTATAATCATGGTCACAGCCAAGACTACGGAGCTGGATTTGGTGAGGGGCATCGAGGACGGCGCGGACGATTACATTAAGAAGCCATTTTCCGTCATGGAGCTCATTTCCAGGGTCAAGGCCTTGCTTCGCAGGTCTGCTCCGGAGGAAGTTAAGGAGCTGGTTTTGGACGATTTGCATCTAAACAATGAGAAGCACGCGGTGAGCATTAATGGTGAAAATGTAGAGCTCACCTTCAAGGAGTATGAATTGCTCTCCCTCCTTTTGCTAAACAAGGGCATCGTGCTTAGCAGGGATACTATTATGGAGCGAATTTGGGGTATCGACTACGAGGGCGAGTCGCGAACCCTAGATATGCACATAAAGACTTTACGAAAGAAGCTGCAGTCCTATGGAAATCGCATCAGAACAGTGCGCAATGTGGGTTATATTATGGAGTGATGGGGATTTGTAATTTTATTATGAAATTACGAGGATTTGTAATTCTATTATGGAATGATGAAGACTTGTAAATATTTTATGGACTTGTTAATGTCTTACAGCAATAATTGAAAAAATCGGACATGGTTTAGGACATATTATAAATGGAAAGAAGTGTGACATTTTCATATGAAAACAAAAATTAACATAAGACTTATGATTATCGCGATTATCGCCATTGCCTTTACGGTGCTTGGAACGACGCTTGTTTACTACAATATTTTCCAGAGACAGGTGAAAAATGACTTGGCGGTTACGGCGAAGCTTTTGAGGGATACGAACTATTTTGAATCCACTGACGGGGACCTTTCGAGCATGGATTTGTCGGCGGATGTGCAGGAGCTTCGAATCACTTGGGTGGACATGGATGGAACTGTGCTCTACGACAATGATGCCGAGGCTGCGGACCTCTCAAATCACTACGATAGGCCGGAGATTCAGGAGGCCTTTAAAAATGGATATGGCGAGATTACTCGTGTTTCAGACACCATGAACCACAACACCATATATTATGCGCTTTTGCTAGATAATGGCACAGTTTTACGAGTGGCAACAGATGTAAATAGCTTGTTTTCGGTATTTATGTCTGCAACCCCAGTAATAGTCGTGATTATCATGACTTTGCTTTTGATTTGCGTTTTGCTTTCACATTTGCTTACAAAGCAGTTGTTGCGACCGGTTGAAAATATGGCGAAGAACTTTAATAATGTCAATTACGAGGCACCTTATAAGGAGCTTGAGCCGCTAACGGAGATTATCAGGGCGCAGCACGACGAGGTTTTATCGGCCGCCAAGGTAAGACAGGATTTTACTGCAAATATTTCTCATGAGCTAAAGACACCGCTAACGGCCATTTCAGGCTATGCGGAGCTTTTAGAGGGGGATTTTGTGGATGAAGAAAAGAGAAAACATTTTTACCACGAAATCAGAAAGAACTCTAATAGATTACTTGCCTTAATCACAGATATTATCAGGCTTTCAGAGCTTGATAGAAGTGATAGAGAACCTTCATTTGAGGAGCTCAATCTCTATGAGATTGTTAGCGAGTGCGTGGAAAATCTTGAGTTTGGCGCAAAGCAAAGGGGCGTGGTGCTTAGCCTAAAGGGTGAAGTTTGCAGGCTCAGGGGCAACAGCCACATGCTTAGGGAACTCGCAGAAAATCTAATTCAGAACGCTATCCGTTACAACAATCCTGGTGGCAAGGTTGAGGTCGTTGTTACAGCAAATCCTGAAGCTTGCTTGATTGTGAAGGATAACGGCATTGGAATTCCAAAGGAAGACCAGCAGCGAATTTTCGAGAGATTTTATAGAGTTGATAAGAGCCGCTCGAAAGAAACCGGTGGCACAGGCCTTGGCCTTTCAATCGTGAAGCATGTGGTGGAAATCCACAACGCTAAGATCGAGCTTGAAAGTGAGCCGGGGTTTGGAACGACTATGAAGGTAGTGTTTTAAATATGATTAAGAAAAGAAAATAGTCTAAAAATATAAGCTATTGTAATTCTCCAATATAAAAATATTAGAGAATTACAGTAGCCTTCTTTTGTATTTTGCTTGTGATTAATAATCCTAAAGCTACTAGAAGCATTACGATGCTAATCCATTGCGATGTAGAAATTCCAAAATATACACCACGAATTGCATCATATCTATAGAATTCTAATATGAATCTTGTGATACCATAAAGAATAAAATAAAGTTCCACTGTATAATGGAAATTGTTTTTAATTCTTAAGAATAAAATTAAAGCTGCAATACAGAATAATAACACAGCTTCTACGATTTGGATTGGGAATAATTCTATTCCTGATATTGCATATGAGTTCTCAGGAAATATTACTGCACCATGACCGTGATAAGGTACACCGTAGCAACATCCTGCCATAAAACAACCAATTCGACCAAATCCATGAATTAAAGGAATTAGAAATATAAATTCACGAATAAAAAGAACTGTATTTATTTTATGAATTTTACCACCGATAAAGACGAATATTAAACCAAAAATTAAACCGCCATAGAAGACGAAACCACCTAACATTAATTCGTTAAAGTAAGCAGGTTCAAGTATTCTAGACCAATCTATGTCTTTATATGATACAACCAAGTATAAAAGCTTTGCTCCGAAAAAAGCTCCCATTAAGCAATAGCCTTCAAGTATAATATAATCATTTATATCGAATTTGTTTTTCTTAAGAAGAAAAAGAGCTATTATATTTGCAATTATTACGCCGATTGCGATCATAAGACCATAAGTTGGAACTGTAACTAATCCAAATATATTAGTATATAAATGCATAAAAATCTCCTAAATAATAAGCAAGGCTTCTATGATGTTACACAGAAGCCTTATAATCATTGTGTATTTCTCTAGCAATCTTAAATTATAAAGATAATGCTAATCCACCTACACAAGCTGCACATGCGATGTATAATATTAGGCATAAGATTAAGCCAATAATTGAACAAACCATACCAGCTGTTGCAAGTCCACTTTTCGCAGGATTCTTTTTACCAACTGCGCCTAAGATAATACCTAGAATTGCTAAAATAGCTCCTAACCAACCTAATGCACCTGCTGAAAAAAGTCCGATAAGGATAGAAATAATACCTAAAACTAATGAAGCTACTCCCATGGATTTTTTACCTCCTATTCATTTATCTCGTTTAAACAAGTATTGATTATACATAGAATCGTAGATGTGTCAACATGAATAGATTGTGCAAAAATTATTGATAAAAAAATAAATATATAACATAAAACCAGTAATAATGCGGGCTGTGAGGTGATTTAACAAATAGTAAATGTTTTGAATTTGTGAAAGCTTTGTGAACTGTGTCCACAAGCTATATATCTAGTAAAATTATATACAGTTGTACAATACGAATAAAATAGAAAAAATTTTATAAAAAGTATAAGACATATATAAAATTTTTATAATATATGTATAAATATAAAAATGACATGCAAACGTAGAAATTTTAACACTTTCTTTTGATTTTCTTCATTTAGAATACAGGTAATTTATCAAAAATCCCTCGTTAATTGTAACCCTCACGAAAAATCACAATAACTTCCCTTAAAGTTAAGGAAACCTCTACAAAAATATGGGATTAATGCTATAATAAGCCTATTAAAGATAAGAATATATCTCAGATGCTCTGAGATATACGCTCCGCTTTGGATGCGCAGGGATTTGCACCTGAAATTTGCAAGCTAAAGCTTGCGCAAATCCCGCGCCAAGTCTCGCATGGCGAGATTTGAATAGAAACACGCAATGAAAGGAACGCAATGGAAAAAATAGATGGAATTTGGTACATGAAGGGCAAGGCCATAAACGATTCTTCAAGAATTAAGTCTTGGCAAGAGGTCGTGGAGTTAGTGAATAAGATTGGTTTTCTCCCATTTTTCGCAAATGAGGTGGAAGGCTTTTCATTAGAAGAGATGGTGGCAGCAGATTTCTGGTGGACCGGCATTAAAGACAAGGATCCTTGGGAATGGCGAGAAATCATCGCTCGTTCTAAGGAAGTTGCCTATGGCAAGTTCTTTGACAAGAGGGCAGGTTTTATTAGTAAGGAATGGCTGCCGATTTTTGCAAATGCAAGGAGAGACGGTTACGACTTTGACTCACGCTATGCAGATGGAAAGGCAAGCAGAAGAGAAAAGATGATCATGGATTTTTACATGCAAGAAGACGACGAGGGCGACATTGTCTGGAAAGAGGACGAGATTCTCTCCACAGAACTCAAGAAACTCGCGGGTTTTGGCAAGGACGGAGCTAAGAATTATCCTGGAATTATTACTTCTTTGCAAATGAATCTCTACCTTGTAATTTCCGACTTTAGAAGAAGAACCAACAAAAAGACAGGAAATGAGTACGGCATGGCAGTTTCTATTATGCAGCCACCAGAAGTTATCTGGGGTTACGATTTAGTAACAAGTGCCTATGGCGAAGATTCAACAAAGTCTTGGGAAAAGATTTATAACCAGGTACTCAAGCTAAATCCAAAGGCAGAAGAGAAAGATATCATAAAGATTATTGGTAAGAAGCATATATAGAGGAAGATTATGTTAGAACTTATAAATATTGGTGAAGCTGATTTTGGTTGTGAAGAAAGAGCTGAAAATGCACCTTTAATGTGCGGCCTTACTTTCAAAGGCGAGCATGGCTACGTGTATAAGGAAATCTTAGATGAAAAAGTAGATGAGCTAGCTCTAGTAAAGGGTATGAAAATTTCTGAGGAAGAGTTGGAGAACTTGCTAAAGGGCTAGAGAGCAAGTTGTGGTCGCGACCAAGAATTTAATATAAGACCGTTAGGCTTAGCTAAGAATTGGGGCTAAAAAGGATTCTTTTCTGAAAACTAGGACCTAGCGGTCTTTTTTTGTATGTTAGGTCAATGATTTAGAAAAATAGATTTAGAGTTTTAATCCCTGTGGAATGAAAATTTTGCGTTGGGTCAATTGCCCCTAAATTTAAAGGTTGAAATGTGAGTTTGTAGTGACCTAATCCAGACTTTTTTGCTCGTAAGTATTACTTTTTAAAAAATGAGTATTATAAATAGTGGGAAAGTAGGACTAAAGCAAGAAAATGAAGTTGCTAGGTCAACTCCCTCCGGCCAAAAACCACCTCCGGAGCCAAAATAAAAGCAAGTTGTGTGCTCTAGGAAATTTTCCATAATCCCAATAGCGAAAAAACCTAGCGTTAGGTCAACTCACCCCTAACGCTGCCGAGAATTTAACAAAAAACCCGGCTAAACCGCCAATTCCGTTCCAGCAACAAAAGCAAGCGGCCATCCCCGGAAGCCAGCGTCACAGCAAACAGCGAAGCGCCTTTGCGTCCGACCGCGCCCCACTCCCGTCCCACAACAACACCTCACCCCCCAACCACTAAAAAAGCCCCGCAGTCACCTGCGGGGCCTCATCAGCTCTAGCTTACTTTCTCGCTATGAAAGAGTTTAGTTAGTCCATAAGGGCTAGTAAGCCAGTGGCGCTGATTCCGTTTTCTTTTAGAAGTTCATCCGGCTTAAAGTCTGAATGGAACTCCTTTGTTAAACCTAAGTTCTTAACCTTCATGTCGCTATCACCGTAGAAGGACGCGATGCGCTGGCCGTAGCCACCGTCAAGATAGCAATCCTCAATAGTAATAACAAGCTTGTGGTCTTCCTTTAGGGAGTCAAGAAGATCAGTATCAAGTCCAGTTAAAAATCTAGGGCTAATAACTGTGACCTCCTTACCAGTCTTTTCCTTGTAAGCCTTAGCTGTTTCAAGGGCAACTGGGACTAAGCAACCAACAGCTACGATAGCGATGTCGCTACCCTTGTTAATTACCTTAGCCTTATTTGTTAAGGAATAATCTGTGTTATCAGCTATGCCATCAGTCGTAAATTTACGTGGGACGCGAATTGCAACTGGATGTGCCTTCTGGCTTGTGGCATATTTAAACATTTGAACGTATTCTTCCTTACTTGTTGGGGCAAGATAAAGAAGATTTGGAACGTGGGCAAAGAACTGGATATCACTAAGTGCGATGTGAGTATCAGAGTTCATGCCGTACACTCCTGGGTTTAAAACTAGGATAGTAGCTGGGTTATTATTTAAACACAAATCGTGTGATAGCTGATCATAAGTTCTCTGAAGGAATGGAGCCATAGTACCAAATACAGCAGTAGCGCCATTTTTAGCAGCACCACTTGCCATAGCCATAGCATTTTCCTCAGCAATACCAACGTCAACGAAACGTCCGCGTTTTGCATAACCCTGTCTTTCTTCACCGATAAATCCAAGGGATGCTGGGGTAGCAGCGTTGAAAATAACGGCTTTATCATCAGTTTCTAATAGCTCTACCAAACTGTCGTGAACTGTTGTGTCCGCTGGCTTAGTAGGCTTATTCTTTGGTGATCCATCTTCTATGTTAAATGGGCCACCAGCGTGCCAACTTTCTCTATTTTCTTCAGCATAAGAAAGTCCTTTACCTTTAATAGTATGAACGTGTACGACTATTGGATGGTCGATGTCCTTAACTTTTTTGAAAACCTCTACGAGGGCAGGAATATTGTGGCCTTCGTCTATGTAAATGTAGTCGAGCCCGAATCCCTTAAAGAAATTGTTAGGTGCCTCGCCCTTAGTGTCACGTAATTTTTTTAGTGTCTTATAAATTCCACCATGATTTTCAGCAATACTTTGATCGTTATCGTTAACAACGATGATAAGATTTTTATCGTACTCACCAGCGTAATCCAAGGCTTCAAGGGCCTCGCCACCGGAAAGCGATCCATCACCGATAATTGCGACAACATTTTCAGTTCCATTATTCACGTCACGGCCTTTTGCAAGTCCGAGGGCGAGTGAAACCGAAGTGGATGTGTGACCAATCTTAAACTGGTCGTGGTCGCTCTCATTGGGATTAGTGTAACCAGTCACATCGCGAAAATGCTCTGCATCAAGATAGGCTTCTTTTCTACCAGTTAAAATCTTGTGTGGATAGCTTTGATGAGAGACATCCCATACAAACTTATCTGTTGGCGAATTGAACACGTAGTGTAGTGCCACTGTTAATTCAACCACACCAAGATTTGGGCCCTTGTGACCACCAATATTGCTGATTCTATTAATGACGGCCGCTCTTGTTTCATCTGCAAGTGTCTGTAGATTGTTAATGTCAATTTTCTTAACATCTTCAGGTCCATTTATCTTTTCTAAATACATAGAAACTCCTTTCGTATATCAAATTTTAAGGTCATAAGGCTTTTGCTGCCCTTAAGCCCCTCCCTGCAAAGCTTAGTTCATTTATAGACTTTAAACGGGGTTCGGTCAATAGTTTCATAAAAAATTTTGGAAAAAATTAATAAAATTGAGTACAATTTTATATTACACTATCTATGTTATGATAAATAGCGAATATTATTAAGAAAATTAGCCCTAAGGAGATTATGAAAATGTCAAAAAAATTTGCAGTTATAGATACAGAAACAACTTGGAGCGATGAGGTCATGTCCATAGGCGTGGTTATCGCTTCGGAAGAGGATTTTAAGCCCCTTAGCAGCAACTATTGGATAATCACTGAGGCTGCAAAGAAGGGCGGCATGTACTCTAAAACTCTTGAAATTCCTGGTATCCCATCTATCAAGACGGACCGTGAAGGAGCCCTCTCCCAGATGAGAGCTTATTTATATGAAAATGAAGTCACTGACCTTTTGGCCTACAATGCCAATTTTGATAAGCGTCACCTTCCAGAGTTTCGAGATTTCACATGGCGCGACATTTTAAAGCTAGCCGCATACAAACAACATAATCAAGCAATCCCAGAAAACGCCGAGTGTTGCGGCACCGGACGACTTAAAAGAAACTATAGAGTTGAGTGCATCCTCTCCATGTTTGGCGAGGTGGATTATAGGGAAATGCACAACGCCCTCACAGATTCCGAAGATGAGCTACGAATCATGGGATATTTGGGCAAGAGCGTGGGCGAGTATCCGGAAATTTAGAGCTAGTGGCGGGCCGGCAATCTGCGCGGGCCGGCGAGCTACGCGGGCTGCGACAAAACCGTTCGGGTTGCCGCGTCTCACCGCCTGCGCCGGCGCGGTATATTTACATTTCCTTAATATTCTAATATAATAAACATAGATGTAATTTCGTGATTAATTTAATAGAAATATTGCTTAGTCTAGGATATTTCTAGATTGGAGGATCTATGGAGAATAATAAAAAGGCGATGTATAAGCTCACCTACGGGCTTTTTGTATGTACGGTTAAGGACGGGGATAAGCTCAATGGCTGTATTACAAATACAGCAATACAGCTAGCTTCCGATCCTAATTTGATTTCCGTTTCCCTAAATAAAGCAAACCTTACGCATGACATTTTAAAAAAGACAAAGGCTTGCAACATCTCAGTTTTAAGCCAAGATGCGGACTTTGAAACCTTTAAGCATTTCGGTTTCCAGTCCGGTCGCGACGTCAACAAGTTTGCGGACAGCTACGACAAGTCCAATTATGTAATGGCGGATAACGGAATTCCTGTGATTACTAAGGGTGTCAACGCTTGCTTCTTGCTAGAAGTTAAGCAGATGATTGACTTGAGCTCACACACCCTTTTCATCTGCCAGCCAAGTTTCATGACGGTCCTTTCAGAGGCTAAGTCCTGCAGTTACGAGTATTATCAGGAAAATATAAAGCCAAAGCCTGTAAGGGCGGGCGAAACTCCTAAGGGCGAGACCATCTGGAAATGCACGATTTGCGGCTATGAGTATGTGGGCGAGGACATGCCAGATGATTTTATTTGCCCAATTTGTAAGCATCCAAAGGATGATTTTGAAAAAATTGTTAGATAAGCAGGGAAGTAAGTAATTGAGCGGGCTTTGTCCATTTGCTATAATAAATAAAAAAGGAGAGAGCGCATGGCATTAGAGAATAAACTTGGAATAGAAGATTCATACGAGTTATTTAAAACGGAAGAGCAATTAAGTAAAAGAAAGGCAAAGCTTTTATTTGAAAAAAATTTACTAGATAATTATGAAGCTGGAACTTATAAAACGCTTATGTTCATTCATGAATATCTATTCGAAGATATCTATGATTTTGCTGGCAAGCTAAGAAACGTGAACATTTCAAAAGGGAATTTCCGCTTTGCCCCTGTGATGTATTTGCAGCCAGCCCTAGAAAATATTGACAAAATGCCACAGTCCAATTTCGACGAAATAATAGAAAAATACGTCGAGATGAATATTGCTCACCCATTTAGAGAGGGCAACGGAAGAGCAACGCGCATCTGGCTTAACGATATTTTAAAAAAGGAAATAAAAAAAGTGATTGATTGGAGCTTGGTGGATAAAGAAGACTATCTGCAGGCCATGGAGCGCAGTCCAATCAAGGACATCGAGATAAAATACCTTTTAAACAGAGCTTTGACAGGCGACATTGATAACCGCGAGGTTTACATGAAAGGAATCGACAACAGCTACTATTATGAGGGTTACACAACCTACAAGACGAAAGATTTATGATTGGAGAAAATGTAACGATGAAGGCTTATTACCACCTACCGGGCTTGTTTGAATTTTATGATTTTTATAAGGAGTTTCTCTCCCTCTGGAAAAATCATAGAGAATTCTTTTATGATTGGTGCGAAGTTGGCTCCATCTATGGTGCCCCGGCAGATGCCCTATGGGGCGGAGGTCGAGTAGGCTTTGGTGATGCAAATGCAACAAAAGTCGCACAACTTCTAAGAGAATACAACATCAGCGCCCGCCTAACTTTCAGCAATTCCA
>JAEEGH010006390.1_pt1 | contig 28912 bp, 20 predicted proteins | sample 9134181 | NCBI WGS metagenome assembly JAEEGH01 (sample SAMN16246544, study PRJNA631951) | gut metagenome | biome: gut microbiome; feature: rumen; material: DP-attached | host: Bos | place: Iran: Karaj | collected 2018-10 | reverse complement strand
GTCTCAGCCAAGAAACAGGTCTTCGTGGGTGAGCGTTTCCAAGTGGTGTTTGAGTCCAATGCGGAGGGACGGAATTTTCAGGCGCCCTCGTTTGAAGGCTTCAACGTGGTGGGTGGCCCGTTCACTTCAACTAGTTCAAGCATTCAGGTGGTCAATGGCTCGATATCACGTACTACCCGCAACTCCTATACATTTGCTTTGCAGGCTATTCAGGAAGGCACTTTCCGTATCGGTTCTGCCTCGCTGACTGTCAGCGGCGATAAGGTCAACAGCGAGCCTTTCGAAATCAAAGTGTTGCCCGATGATGGCAGTCATGCTTATTCGGGTGGTGGTGGCTCATCATCCAATCAGGGTCAGTCGCAGCAAAACACCAATGACCCGCAAGTCAGCGGTAAGGATTTGTTCCTTAGGTGTATCCCGTCCAAAAAGTCGGTGTATGTCGGAGAACAGGTTGTTTTGACCTACAAGCTCTACACCAAGGTACCGGTTTCGTCCGTCTCCCTCTCCAAGGTGCCTTCTTATGCAGGCTTTTGGACCAAGGATATCTCCGATAACAGTGGGATGTTGAAACAGTCGAGCGAATATGTCAATGGCATTGAGTATACGACCGCTGAAATCCAGAAGATGATTATCGTGCCGCAGCGTTCGGGAAAGTTCACCATTGACCCAATGACGATGGAATGTGTCGCCCAAATCCGTACCCAACGCAACAACAGCCGCAGTATGGACCCCTTCGAGGCTTTCTTCAACGATCCCTTCTTCAACCGCAATATCACCAATGTGCAGAAGGAGCTTTCATCCCAATCCTTCAGTATTGAGGCGAAGAAGCTTCCTGAAGATGCCAAGCCTGCCTCGTTTGCTGGTGCTGTGGGTAACTATAAGTTTACCTCTTCGATTGATAAAACGGAACTGAGTACCAATGAAGCCGTTACCCTCACGTTGACCGTTTCGGGATCAGGCAACATTGAGTTGCTGCAAATGCCAGAGCCTGTGTTTCCGCCCGATTTTGAGGTTTATGACCCGAAAATCACGATCTCGACGGATGTCAACTCACAAGGCATGACCGGAACGAAGAAGGCGGAGTATTTAGCCATTCCACGTCGGGCTGGCAGTTTCTCCATCCCACCTGTCGAGTTCTCTTTCTTCAATTCAAGTTCGGAGTCCTACCAAACCTTAATCTCTGAGCCATACGAGCTTTCTGTAGTGAAGGGCAAGGAAACGGAAGGAGATGGCGGTGTATATGCCTCCAATCAAGAAGACATCAAGTATTTGGGTAGCGATGTGCGTCACATCATGAATGACGGTGCGCGTCTGAAGCCCAAACATACCACCTTCTTTGCTTCGCCTACCTATTTTTCCATCCTGTTGGGTCTGTTGGTGGTATTCGTTGTCTTGCTCTTCGTTTTGAAGAAACGAGCTGAGATGGCCAAGGACACGGCGGCCAATCGCAATCGTAAAGCTGACAAGGTGGCACGTGGCCGTTTGAAGAACGCCTATCAACACTTGAAAGCCAAAGATCAGGATAAGTTCTATGTGGAGATGTCACAGGCTTTGTGGGGCTATATTGCAGACAAATTGGGCATCGAGCGCTCCAAGCTGTCGATGGATACCGTGAGCGAGACAATGAAGGACAAGAAAGTGCCTGATGAACTGACGCAGCAATTTGTCGACACGCTCAATAGTTGTGAGTTTGCCCGCTTCGCCCCTGGCAGCGCTGAGGAGAAGATGGACGACCTCTATCAGCGCGGCATCGATGTCATCTCGAAAGCGGAAAAAGTCTTGTAATCAATGAAAGGAGAAACAACAATGAAAAGATACACCTTATTAATATATATGCTTGCCATCATGGGCTGGGCATTTGGCCAAAACGCCGCAGATGAATGGTTCAATCAGGCTAATGCAGCTTATAATTCAGGCAATTACGAAACAGCGGTGGAACTCTACGATAAGATTCTTGCCACGGATATGGAGTCGGTTCCGGTGTATTACAACATGGGCAATGCCTACTATAAGATACGTGAATATCCCATGGCCATTTATTCGTACGAGAAGGCCTTGAAGCTCGACCCGTCAAACGAAGAGGTGCGTACCAACCTTGAAATTGCCAACCTTGCCATTGTGGACAAGATAGAACCTGTTCCCCAGTCGTTCATCGAACGCTGGTGGCGCAGTTTGAGGGCGATGTGCTCAAGCGATCGTTGGGCCTGGTGGTCGGTGGCGGCATTTGCATTGCTGCTAGTTTGCTTGTTCGTGTTTCTGCGTTCGCGACGCGTCGGGATGCGCAAATTGGGATTCTTTATGGGCGTCATTTTCCTAATCGTTTTTGCTTTTTCGGTGGTCTTTGCAGCCCAACTCAAGCACGCTGCCAACACCCAAGACCAAGCCATTGTCATGACTCCTACTGTGACCGTGAAGAGTTCGCCAAGCGATGACGGTGTCGACCTCTTTGTTTTGCACGAAGGAGCTAAAGTGTCCATTTTGGAGTCCTCAAACGGCTGGAATAAGATCCGAATCGCCAATGGCAGTGTTGGATGGCTTGAAGTGGATAAAATGCTTTCTTTCTGACCTTTTCAGGGCATAAAATGAATTTTTTTGAGAAAAAAATGAATTTTTTTTCCTCAAAATGTATTTTCTTTGAAAGAATGTCCTATATTTGCAGACCATATTTATAGTGAAAAAGTGTCAAAACACATGTAAAAGAAAGAATTAATTAAAATTTCGTGATATGAAAAAGAGATTTTTACCTTTCAGTTTACTTTTGGTAATCATGATCTTAGGTCAGTCAGTGATCGCTGACCAAGGAGGGCACTATGTCCCGCGCAAGCAAATCAACAATGCGGAAAGCTATATGGGCAGTCTCCGCGCTAACCAAAAGACGGGTTTGATCGACCCTGCAGACATGCTAAGGGCAATGCAGGCTCCTGCAACGAGGGATGCCTCCGATGATCCGCTCTATTGGATTAACATGGGTCCTGACAACATGGGTGGTCAGACCACTGCAATCGTGTACGACAATCGTGGTACAGGTGTTGTTTATATTGGCTCCAAAGGTGGTGGCGTGTACAAGTCATTCAACTACGGCCACACCTGGCACCATGTTGGTGGCCTCAATTTGATGGTCAGTTGTATGGTTCAGGATGCCAATGGCGTCATTTATGTTGGTACAGGTGATGGCGACGATGCCGCCACGCACAATGGCCTTGACCAGCAAGACTATGAAAACAGCTTTGTAGGCACGGGCCTTTATACCCTTGTTAACGACGTGTTGGAACAGGTCGTGGCTCCCACTGAGGACTCTTGGCTGTTCGTCAACGACCTTGCTATCGCTGATGGTAAGGTGTTAGCCGCTACTAACGAAGGCCTGATGTACTCAAGCGATGGTGGCCGTAATTGGACTGCTGCTGTTGAAGGCCAAGCTGTTTCCGTGAAAGTCGGTAGCGACAATACTATCGTTGCCGCCGTTGACGGTCATGTCTATGTTGGTCGCGATGTGAATCATCTTGAGGACCATTCTGGTACATCCACATCTCTTCAGGGCGACACTCTTCTGCCTGCAGGCGTGGATGGTGGTCTGGTTGACCTCGCCATTGCTCCTTCAGATGTAAATGTCATCTATGCCAGCTTTATTGGTACAAATGGTAATCACAGTGGCATTTACGTCTCCTCCGACAAGGGTAAGACTTGGCATGTGGTTCTTCCTGCTGTGACTGCTAATCAAGGCCATAATGTTTATGAAGGCTTTGGCCTCTACAATCATGGTATCGTTGTCGATCCTGAGAATGCCGACGTCGTCTATGTGCTCGGTTACAACCTTTGGTCATTGAGAGCTTCCGAGGGTAGTGGCTATTATCTGGCCAATCAATTGACGGGCCAATCATACTATTATCTGCCTAATTACATCCATGTTGGTCTCCATGCCTTGGTCTTCAACCCCAAGAATTCGCAAGAATGCTATGTGGGTACTGATGGCGGTATCTATAAGGCTACCGGAAGATTCAGCTTCAGCAACTGCAACCGCAACTATGTGACCACACGTATGTTCAGCGTGGCATATTCTGGTAAGGATACCCGAGTCTTGGCTGGTGGTCTCGATCATGGTACGGTGTATATCCCTGGCGATCCCACTACTAATACCTTGGAAACTGGTTTCTGGGTTAATCCTTTAGGAGACAATATGGGTATGTTCTCAGAAGGTTCGAATGCTGGTTCTTGTGCTATCTCTGGCATCAATCCCAACACGATTTTCGTATCATACTATTATTCTGATGCAGGTAGTAAGAAGCCTGGTTTTGCACGTTCCCAAACTCTTGGCGAAGACTGGGTTTCGACCAATTTCACTTCCGCTTTCTCTTCCAATTCAAATCTTTTCCCCAGCTCCTCGTCGTTCCGCATTCCTTTCTTGCTCCATGAAAACTACAATAACCAGCTGAACCCCGAAACTGCTTGGTATTTCAATGAGACAGGACATCATCAGGATGCTGGCACAGTCGTTCAAGTCTTGAGTAACAACGATTATCCGTTTAATTATACGTTGACAGCTCCTCTTGCTGCGGGCGACTCCATTGAAGTACACGATCCCATCACCTCCTATTTCTTCGTCGCTTCTACCGAGACTTTCCTTATGACCCGTACTCCTTTGCAATTTGACAAGGATGCTGTGTGGTTTAAGTTGGCAGATAAGACTAATAATGGTGGCGCTTTCAAGGGCGATCCTCTTTCTATGGATATCACTGCTGATGGTGATAATATGTTCGTTGGCTTCAAGGATGGTAAACTCTTCCGTATCTCAGGTTTGAATAGCGTTGTCGATTCCCATACGGGTACCATCGGAGACTCGCTGTTTGCTGCTACCGTCACTAAAATCACGCTGCCTATCGATGGCCAATGCGTGACTTCGGTCGCTGTTGACCCGCGCGACAACAATAAGGTCTTCATCACCTGCGGTAACTATGGCAACGATGCTTACGTGTTCTACAGCACTAATGCTATGGCTGAAGAACCTACCTTTGTCTCCAAGCAAGGCAACCTGCCTAAGATGCCTGTCTACTCTTCAGTCATTGACATGACCACAGGCGATGTCATCATTGGTACTGAACGTGGTATCTACAGAACGAAGGACCTCACCACTTGGACTCCTGACAGCGAGGCTTTGGGTTCGATCCCGGTTATGGAACTCAAGCAACAGCGTGCTTATAGAGAAGATGCCATCACTGTGAACCATACCGATGAAGGTGACTTCGTGACAGAATATCCTGGTGTTCACAACACAGGTATCATCTATGCCGCCACCTACGGCAGAGGCGTCTTCCGCTGCGAGAACTATAAGAGGACTTCTACTGGCGTCCATGAGGATCCGATTGCCGACAACGTCAATGTGAACATGTATCCCAACCCGGTCAGCAGCCAAGCCACCCTCAGCTTCGACCTCAAGGAAAGCTGCAATGTCAGCTACCAAGTGTTCGACATGACGGGTCGCATGGTGATGAACCAGAACATGGGTCGTATGAGCGAAGGCGAACAGCAAATCAGCATCAATGCCGAGAACCTCAGCTCAGGTTCCTACATCCTGCGTCTCAACCAGGGTGCCAAGAACAACAGCGTGAAGTTCATGGTGTACTAATGTTGTTAGTAGAGACGTTGCGCGCAACGTCTTTTCAAACAATCACAAAAAAGAAAGACAATCTGTAAAGGTTGTCTTTCTTTTTGTATTTTTGCGCTATCATTTTGATTTCTATGAACAGCAAAAGAATCAATAAGGTGTTAGTTGCCAATCGTGGCGAAATTGCAGTGCGTGTAATTAAGACGTTGCGGAAACTGCATATTACCTCTGTCGCGATTTTTGCCGACAATGATACAAATGCCTTGTATAGACGCATGGCTGACGAGGCTTATCCTTTGGGCAATGGAACGCTGAAGGACACCTATCTCAATGTCCGCAAAATCATTGATGCGGCTTTGGATTCGGGTGCCGATGCCATTCATCCTGGATATGGTTTCCTCTCCGAAAGCCCAGAACTAGCCGAAGCCTGCGAAGCCAACAACTTGATTTTTATAGGCCCTGACGCTAATTCAATGCGTTTGATGGGCAACAAGATTGAAGCCCGAAAGATTGCCGTCAAGCATGGCATTCCTGTCACTTTTGGCATGATGGGCAGCCATGAAGAGATTCTTCAGATGGCCGATACTTTGACTTATCCTGTTCTTATCAAGGCGGCGGCTGGTGGTGGTGGCAAAGGCATGCACATTGTTTGGGAAAAGCAAGATTTGAAATCCGAGTTGGAACGTGCCTCGCGTGAGGCCGAGAAGTATTTTGGCGACGGCACAGTCTTCATTGAGCAGTATATCGAAAACCCTCGTCATATCGAAGTGCAGGTTTTGGCCGATCATTTCGGTAATGTGATTCATTTGTATGAACGCGAATGCACCATACAACGCCGCTACCAGAAAATCATTGAGGAATCACCGTCGCCCACGCTGACAGAGGAAAAACGCCAGCAGATTTGTGAGACCGCAGTCAAGCTTTGCAAGGCGATTGGTTACCATAATGCGGGTACGGTTGAGTTTTTAGTGGACAAGGACTTGAATTTCTATTTCTTGGAGATGAATACCCGCATCCAAGTGGAGCATCCTGTCACTGAAATGCGTACGGGCATCGACATCGTTGAAGAGCAAATCCGCATCGCGAGGGGGAAAGAAATGGGCTGGACGCAAGAAGCCATCCAGCCTCAAGGCCATGCCATTGAATTGCGTATCTATGCTGAAGACCCAGCTAATGGTTTTCTGCCTACGCCAGGCAAGGTGACAGCCTACCATGAACCACAAGTTCGTGGTGCTCGCGTCGACAGTAGCATCGACTGGCCTTGCGCGATATCAGAAGCCTATGACCCGATGATTGCCAAGTTGACTTGTCATGCGAAAGACCGTCAGAGTGCCATCGAAACCGCTCGTCGTGCCTTGAAGGAATTCATCATCCAAGGTCTGACCACCAACAAGGCCTATCTTTGGGAAGTGATAAAAAGCGAGGATTTTATTGAAAATAAGATAGATACATCGTTTTGTGCCACGCATCAGGATGGCTTGATCAAAGCATTGGAGGATAGCCGAAACGCCCAAAATGTGAATGACATCGTGGCCGCTTTCTTGATGTATGATTTCTGCAAAAAGCATGTCGAACATTATCCTGAAAATGTTTGGGAGGAAATCGGCTATTGGCGTTACCACATGCAACTTATCGTAGATGTGGAAGGTAAAAAGATACCAGTCAATATTAGCGCCGCCGAAGCGGGCAAAATTAATGGAACGGTAGGGGAGACACCTTTCGCGGTAGAGTTTATCCAGTATGAAAACCGACAGCTCAAGGTTATGCTCAATGGGCGCACCGAGACCGTGTATTGTTCGGTGAACAATGAACAGAAGACCATCATCAATTTCCATGGCCTCAATTTCACTTGCTATCGTACCGACCAACTGAACGACACCTTGGACTATGCTTGCAAGGAGTCGGTGAACGACAAATCGAAGTTGGTGTCGCCAATGCCTGGCAAGGTTGTGAAAATCAATGTTAAGGAAGGCGATGAGGTGAAGGAAGGAACGATAATGATGGTGGTGGAAGCGATGAAGATGGAAAACAATATCGTTGCCGCTGGAAAGGCCAAGGTGAAGCGGATTTTTGTTCATGAAGGCCAGATGGTGGATAATAAAATGCAACTTTTAGAGTTGGAATCTTGAATCTTAAATTTTGAATAATAAATGAACTTCGACCTCACAAAAGAACAGGAAGCCCTCCGCCAGCGTGTGCGCGACTTCGCCGAACAGGAAGTGAAACCCGTCGCCCGCGAAAACGACGAAGACCAGCATTTCGATGTTGGCTTGACCCTTAAGATGGCCGAACAAGGCCTCTTGGGTATGACCGTCCCAAAGGAATACGGTGGTCAAGGGCTTGACAATCTGAGTTATATCATCGCTGTGGAGGAACTTGCCCGCGTGGACGGCTCTACCGCAGCCACCATTGCTGCCGACAATTCTTTGGGTATCGGTCCTATTAAAGACTACGGCACAGAGGAACAGAAACGCAAGTATTTGCCTCAGCTCTGCAAGGATCGCCTATGGGGATTTGGTCTGACTGAGGAAGACGCAGGCAGCGACTCAAGAGGCACCAAGACGACCGTCAAGTTTGACGGCACGTTTTGGCATCTCAATGGTTCCAAGATTTTTATCACCAACAGTGCGACACCCATCAGCCTAGGTACTACTGTGCAGGCTGTTTCGGGAGAAAAAGATGGCAAACCGGAGTTTACGGCTTTGTTGGTCGAAAACAAACGGGAAGGCTTCTCCCAGACGCCTATGCACGACAAAATGATGTGGCGTGCCTCCAACACGGGCAAGCTGATCTTTAATGATGTGAAATTGCCTGAGGATTGCATTTTGGGCCAACCTGGCGAAGGCTCCCATATCATGCTTGCCACCCTCGATTCAGGACGTCTTTCCATTGCCGCCATGGGATTGGGTTGCGCACAAGGTGCTTACGAGATGGCCTTGGCTTATTCCAAGAAGCGTGTGCAGTTTGGTAAGCCTGTATGCAAGTTCCAAGCAGTGAGTTTCAAGTTGGCCGACATGGCCATGAAGATTGAAGCTGCACGAGGACTGCTTTATCATGCCTGCTGGCTCAAAGACCAGCACCGTCCTTTCGGCAAGGAGGCAGCGATGGCGAAGCTGTATTGCTCCGAAGTGGCCGCTGAGGTCTGCGACAAAGCCGTTCAGGTGATGGGCGGTCACGGATTGCTGAAGGAGTTCGACATGGAGCGCTTCTACCGCGACCAGCGCATCCTTCAAATCGGTGAAGGCACTTCCGAGATCCTCCGCTTGGTGATTTCGAGGGCGATTGGATGTTAGTAAGTGCTAGCCTTCCATGTCATTCCAACATGGGAATGTGCGTTGGAAGGGAATCTATGGAAGGCGGCACAAGTTCACCCATCGCTGGGATGCCATGGCTTCAAGAGCCTGCAACAATCTCGTTAGGTAACATACCTTCCGTGACTTGCACTACCGGAAATTGAAATAGACATTGACTTCATTCCCTAAAGGAATCCCAAATAGAAGAATTAGTAGTTTAATTTAAATAATACATTATGAAAATCAAGTACTTTGCATTAGTCGCTATGGTAGCCGTTGCATTTACCGCTTGCGACAACAAGAAACCAGAACCGGTTCAAGAGCCTGTTCAAGAACAAACCCACCTGTCAGACAAGTACGCCGAGTACACCCTGACAACCGACATCAGCCATCTCAGCGACAACGAGCGTGAGATGCTGCGACTGCTCTTCGAAGCCGCCGACATCATGGACGGCCTCTTCTGGAACGAGAACTATGGTGACAAGGATGAACTGATGGCCAAAATCGGTGACAATGCCGACATCAAGAAACTGGCCACCATCGCCTATGGCCCTTGGGATGGCCTTGATGGCAACAAACCTTTCGTTGAAGGCATTGGAGCAAAACCCGCTGGTGCCCAATTCTATCCCGCCGACATGACCGAGGAGGAATGGAATGCATTTGATGACCCGAACAAGACAAGCCAATACACCATGATTGTCCGCGATGAGAATGGCGCATTGAAATGCGTGTGGTATCACGACTATTTCGCCGAACAAATTGAAAAAGCAGCCTCGTTGCTCGATAAAGCCTCTGAGCTTGCTGGCGACAAGGAGTTTGCCACCTATCTGAAACTTCGTGCCCAGGCTCTCCGTACTGATGACTACCTTGAGAGCGACATGCAGTGGATGGATGTGCGCAACAACAACATTGATATGGTGATTGGCCCCATCGAGAACTACACCGACGCCCGCTACGGCATCAAGGCCTCACACGAAGCCTTTATCCTTGTCAAGGACCAAGAGTGGACCAAACAGTTGGCTCGCTATGCCTCGTTTGTGCCTAAATTGCAGAAGCAGTTGCCCGTACCAGCACAGTACAAGAAAGAAGTTCCTGGCTCAGATGTTGATTTGGCTGCTTACGATGTGGTTTACTATGCTGGCGATTGCAACGCCAACAGCAAGACCATTGCCATCAACCTGCCTAACGATGAACGCGTGCAACTGCAACGCGGTACCCGCAAGCTCCAACTCAAGAACGCCATGCAGGCCAAGTTCGACAAGATTCTTGACCCCATTTCCAAAGAGTTGATGACCCCTGAGTCATTAGAACACATCAAGTTTGATGCCTTCTTTGCCAACGTGATGTTCCACGAGACCGCCCACGGCATGGGCATCAAGAACACTATCACGGGTAAAGGCACCGTCCGCGAGGCTCTGGGTAACCAGTACAACGCTCTCGAAGAAGCCAAAGCCGACGTGCTGGGTCTCTATCTTGTGACCAAGCTGGCTGAGATGGGCGAGTACACCAACACCACGATGGAAGACAACTACACCACCTTCATGGCGGGCATCTTCCGCTCGGTGCGTTTCGGTGCTGCCAGTGCCCACGGCAAAGCCAACATGCTTACCTTCAATTACTTCCAGAATGAAGGCGCTTTTGTTCGTAACGAGCAAGGCAAGTATGCCATCGATTTCGAAAAGATGAAAGTGGCTGTTGAGAAACTCGCAGGCGACATCCTCCAACACCAAGGCAACGGCGACTATGAAGCCACCAAGGCTTGGATGGGTGAGATGACTGTCATCAAGCCTGAGTTGCAGGCCGACCTCGACCGTGTGAATGAAGCCGGTATCCCCACCGACATCTATTTCAACATGGGACCGCAGGTGCTCCTGAAGTAAAAACTTACACACATTAATTCATCAGAGACGGTGCATTGCGCCGTCTCTGATTTTTTTGCGCGGAAGCCCCCAAAAAGTTATCAACACTGTTGATAAAACGTTGATAAAAAAACGAAAAAAGCGGATTTCTCTGCCTTAATACTATCCAATTAATGCCTATATTTGCACTCGTTAAACTGCATTATTGTGGTCTATTGTAAAACACTAACAATCAATTAAATATCAATCCATTAAACATTCAACACAATGAAAAAGAGATTTACAATCTTGGCAGCGGTTTTCGCGCTGCTAGCGTTCCTTGTAATCCCGATGGGGATGAGGGGACAAACAAGAGACGTTGAGACGTTCACGTTCTCCGAATTGGGTTTTGTCAATGCAGAAGATGTTACAGCCGTTGAAGGCGACAATGTAACACTGACTTTTGACCAAGGGACAAATGCAAACAATGCGCCCAAGTATTATACCTCTGGCACGGCTGTCCGTATGTACTCGGGCAACACGCTTGAAGTTGCTTTGAACAATCAAGCAGGAGAGACAAGAATCGCTGCTATTGATTTTACTTTCTCTGGTACTTATTCGGGTTCGTTGCAAAATTGGACCGGTAGTGAGACTTCTGTTTCCTTTACGAATACTGCTTCTGGACAAGCTCGTATTCAGGTAATCACTGTGACTTTTTCTGAAGGTGGCACCCCCACTCCTACCACTTACACCGTTACTTACGACTGCAACGGCGGTACCAGCGGTTGCCCTGAGAATGTAACTGGTATTACTGCTGGAACAAGCATCACCCTTGCTGCTGCACCTACCAAGACTGATTATACTTTCGATGGTTGGAACGATGGAAGCACCACCTACGAAGCTGGTGCCAATTACACCGTGAATGGCAATGTCACTATGACAGCCCAATGGACAGAAATCGTTTCTGGAGATGAACATTGGGTGATTGCCAACCTCGCCGACCTTACCGAGGATGACGTTTTCGTTATTGTGGGTAACAATGGCAGCAACTATGCCATGTCGAATAACAACGGCACTGGTAGTGCTCCTTCAGCAGTTGCAGTGACTGTAACTGGTAACGAAATCACTAGCTCGGTGGCTTCGAATATCAAGTGGACTGTCAGTGGTGACGCCTCTAATGGATATACTTTCTATCCGTATGGTTCCACAACGACATGGCTGTATTGCAATACCACAGCCAACTCAAGTAGTAATAACAATATGAGAGTGGGAACAGGGGATAGAAAAGTATTTGAAATGAACTCAGATAGTTATTTAATGACTAAAGACACTTATGTTGTTCGGTATTTGAGTATCTATAATAATGCAGATTGGCGTGGCTACATTAATACTAACCTTTGTCCAGCGTTATCTTTCTACAAGAAAATGGTTGGCGGTACGGTTCCTCCAAGCATCTCTGCAGACAATGTATCCGTTGAATACGATGCCGTGTCTGGTTCGATTGCTTACACCGTTAACAATGGTGTTGATGGCGGCACGATGAGCGCAGCCGTTACTGAAGGTGATTGGCTCACCCTTGGTCAAGGCACCACCAGCCCGATTTCGTTTACCTGCACTGCAAACCAAACTTCAGTTGTTCGTACGGCTACGGTTACTCTAACCTACACTTACAACCGCGAAACCACTACCGCTAATGTTATTGTGACACAAGCAGCTAATCCCAATGCGATTAACAATATTTCCGAAATTACTGCAGCTGGTACCTATACTGTGCAGGGCACCATCGTTGCCAAGAGCGCAAGAGGCTTCATTGTTGGTGACGGTACGGGCTATGTGTATTACTATAACCAGGATTACACTCAATCCGACTACAACATCGGTGACATGGTGAAATTGGCAGGTCCCGTTGTTGTTTATGGTGGTGTGTATGAGTTCAATAACTCAACTACCATTACCACTGCAACTAGCTCTAATTACGTTGCAGAGGATCCCACCGTACTTACTGGTGAGCAGATGGATGCCCGAGTGGCTTCTACCACACCTCCACAATTATCAAGCTATGTCCAGTATGAAGGTACGTTTTCCATCAATGATACCCACTATAACATTACAGACATTGTAGGCGCAACAACCGCTATCGGTAGCATTTCTTATCCGCTCAATGATGAAGAAATCACGGCTTTGGACGGTAAGTATGTCAAGGTTACTGGATACTATGTTGGCATTTCCACAAGTACCTATTACAACACGATGCTGGGTAGCATTGAAGAAATCGCTAGCAGCAATCCATCTATTACTGCTGAAAATGTCAGCATTGAATACGATGCCACAAGTGGTGCTATTGCATACACTATCGAAAATCCAGTGAATGGTGGCGTTCTGACCGCTGCTACGGAAAGTGAATGGCTTACTTTAAGTACAGTTGGCGCAACAATTCCTTTCACCTGCGTGGCCAATACCACTGCTTCACCTCGCACCGCTACCGTTACCCTTACCTATACATACAACACGGACCAGATAGTCACCAAGAATGTTACAGTGACACAAGCTGCCAATCCCAATACGATTGATAACATTTCCGACATCACTGCAGCTGGCACATATACTGTGCAAGGCACTATCGTGGCTATTAGCAACAGGGGCTTCGTTTTAGGTGATGGCACAGGTTATGTGTATTATTACTATGGCGATAATTTCGAATATGGCGATTATGACATTGGTGACATGGTGAAGTTGTCAGGTCCCGTCGTTGTTTATGGCAAAGTGTATGAATTTAATAGTTCTACAACCATTTCTTACGTAACGCATTCGAACTATATGGGAGAAACTCCCACCGTGCTGAGCGGTGCCGATATGGATGCCCAGGTAGCTTCTTCCTCAACTGCCCAGTTGTCAAGTTATGTCCAATATGTAGGCACGCTTTCCGTCAATGGCACTCACTACAATATCACCAACATTACAGGTGCAACAACCGCCATTGGTAGTATTTCCTATCCTCTCAACGCTGATGAAATCGCAGCTTTGGATGGCAAACAAGTCAAGGTAACGGGTTACTATGTTGGCATTTCTTCCAGCACCTACTACAATACTATGATTGGCAGCATTGAGGAAAACACCGAACCAGCCATCTTGCTTGACACTTATAACATTGAAGTGGCTGCTGAAGGCGGTGAGGGCGACATCAATGTGACCTACCAAAACTTTGACTTCGATGTTGAAGACTATGACTATGCTGAAGACTTGTCTATTTATTTTGTCGACGAACAACAGTCTGTGACCACATGCGACTGGATTACCGTTGAGTTTGATGCCAACAATAATGTTCACTATATTGTTGAAGCCAACCAAGGGGAGGCTCGCACGGCTTATTTCATTGTCTTTTATAATGGTGTTTTTGAAGATCCTCAAGAGGGTAAAGTGTTATTTGCTGGCATTTCTTCTGATGTGGTCACTGTTACACAGGCTGCATATGTGGCTCCATTCGAGCCTGCCACCTATACCTTGGTCACGAACTATGAACAACTTGTATCAGGCAAGACCTACATCATTGTGGGTAGTAAGGAAATCGAAGGAGAAACCCATTACTATGCTATGGGTGAACAGAGAACCAACAATCGTGGTGGCGTAGCTATCAGTGTTAACGGTACTACTGCCATGGTGGAAACCGCAGAGGTGCATGAGTTTATTGTCACCGTATATGAAAACGGAGAAGTGAATGATGGGAAAACATTGAAAAATAGTGATGGTTCTTTGTATGGTACTTCTTTATCTATTTATGATACTAATGAAGCTTCCCAAGGTTATCTCTATGCTGCCAGCAGTAGTGGGAATCAACTGAAGACCAAAGCTGAATTTGATGACAATGGAGAGTGGGGGGTAGATTTTAATGACGAAACTGCTCAATTCACTCTTGTTGCCCAAGGCAGTAACACACATAATGTGATGCAGTTCAATTATAATAACGGTTCTCCGCTTTTCAATTGCTATATTTCAGCCAGTCAATTACCTGTTTATCTCTATGTGAAGGAAGAGGCTACTACTGCCACCCAGACGACAAATCTGGTTGCTGGCTGGAACTGGTTCAGCACCTATGTCGAGGTTGAAGATCCCGTCGCGATGCTCCAAGCTGTTGAAGCGAGCCTCGGCGAGAACGGTATCCAGATCAAGAGCAGTCTGGTCAACACGGAATACGATTCCGAGTGGGGCTGGTTCGGCGACTTGGACGACATTGGAATGACCAATGAGCAGATGTACGCAATCAATGTCATCGCCCCCTGCACGGTGACCCTGCAAGGCACACCCGCCATTACTGGAAACCATACCATCACAATCAATCAAGGTTGGAACTGGATTGGCTTCCCCAGCAACGTGGCCATCAGCCTCGATAACGCCTTTGCTGGTTTTGCCCAAGAAGGTGACAAGATCAAGAACACATCAGCTCAAATCGAATACGATCCTGAATGGGGCTGGTTCGGTGACTTCGAGAATCTGGAGCCCGGTCAAGGCTACCTGTACTACTCCGCCAGCAGCACTCCCAGAACGTTGGTCTTCAACACTGGAGCGAAGGCAAATTGAAGAATGGCATCTGCCTATGGCTTGCTTTTGCAAGCCATAGGCTATCAGCCATAGTCGATTAGACAAAAAAGTAAGAAAAAATTCCAAAAAAAATCTCTTCGTATCGAAAAAAGTACTATTTTTGCAGCCCGAAAGAGGTAAAAGAGATAATCGAATAAACAAAATAATCAATACTGAATTAATAAAGATGAAAAAATTAGCATTGACAATCGTAGTCGTTCTTGGCCTTGGCCTGACGACCTTTGCAAACACTAACGACGGCGGTCTGTTCCAACGCGGTGCTTCAGAACCCACATCGGGTATCTATGGTGACCGTTTTGGTGGTGTTATGACCCCTGGCCTTCCGGGTCACGGCGAATCTGACAACCAGGATGCTCCCCTTGGTAGTGGCATCGCTGTCCTTTTCGGTCTTGGCGCAGCATATATGGTGGCCAAAAAACACCGTGAAGAATAAGAAAGAAAAACACACTTCTGTTGAATTAGATAGGCTGACGACAAGCGTCGTCAGCCTATTTTGTTTTCTGCCTCCCGGGCAATGCAGCAATCAGTTTTTTCGTGTAGTCGTTTTGAGGATGCTCAAATAGCTTATCGGCATCGTTCATTTCCACGGGCTTTCCGTTATACATTACCAGCACACGGTCGCTCATAAAGCGCACTACGCTTAGGTCGTGCGAAATGAATATATAGGTAAGATGCCGCTCTTCCTTCAGTTGGTTTAGTAGGTTCAAAACCTGTGCTTGTACTGATACGTCCAATGCCGAAACGGATTCGTCGCAGATGACCAAGCGCGGGTTGACAGCCAAGGCGCGGGCAATGCAGATGCGCTGTCGCTGACCGCCCGAGAATTCATGTGGATAGCGGTCGTAATGGTCAGCTTGCAACCCCACTTGCTCCAACAAGTCGCAAACTAGGGTACGGCATTTTTTCTTGTCCTTTTCAATGTCATGCACCAGCATAGGTTCCGCGATGGCCTCACCGATGGTGATGCGCGGGTTCAGGGAAGAATAAGGGTCTTGGAATACGATCTGAGCCTGCTTGCGGAAGTCGCGTAAGGCCTGACCCTCAAGCGCTGTCACTTCAGTTCCACTGAACCAAACTTTGCCGCCTGTGGGCTCAGCCAAGCGCAGGAGGCTGCGCCCCAACGTGGTCTTTCCGCAGCCTGACTCCCCCACGAGTCCGAGAGTTTCGCCCTCGAAGACTTCAAGGCTTACCTCATCAACAGCCTTCACATAATTGTAGATACGACCAAACACGCCTTTCCTTAAAGGATACCAGGTTTTCAGGTTTTCCACACGCAGGAGTGGCTGCTGGCTGTAAAGTTGCTCAAGATGTGTCTGACGTTCCTCAGCTGTAATTTGAAGGTCGTGTAGGATTTGCTCTTTGCCGCCTTGCCATTGCCCGTCGAGAAACTCTTTGACGATGGGCAAACGTTTGAGGCGTACGTCCATAGGTGGACGGCAGGCAAGAAGCCCTTGAGTGTAAGGGTGTTGCGGATGGCTGAGAATGTCTTTCGCCGTGCCGCGTTCCAGGATCTCGCCGTTGTGCATCACGGCCACATCGTCGGCAATTTCGGCCACCACTCCAAGGTCGTGAGTGATGAATATCATACCCATGCCAGTTTCAGCTTGCAGTTGGCGCAGTAGTTTCAGGATCTCTTTTTGTACGGTCACGTCTAACGCTGTGGTTGGCTCGTCGGCGATGAGCAACTTGGGATGACAGGCGATGGCCATGGCAATCATCACGCGTTGCTTTTGTCCGCCCGATAGCTCATGGGGATAACTGTCATAGATGGTTTCAGGACGGGGTAGCATCACCTGCTTGAACAATTCAATTACCCGTTTTTTTGCTTCGGCTCGACTTACAGTTTCGTGTTGCCGTATCATTTCTGTTACCTGATAGCCGCATTTATAGACCGGGTTGAGTGAAGTCATGGGCTCTTGGAAGATCATGGCAATGCGCTTGCCTCGCACTTCGGCCATTTGGCTCTCACCGAATCCTTTGATTTCTTCGCCTTCAACTTGGATGCTGTCGGCTTCGATACGACTTGTTTTCTCATTGAGCAGGCGCATCACCGCCAATGAGCTTACCGACTTGCCAGAACCCGATTCACCCACCAGCCCCAATGTCTTGCCAGCAAACACATCCATGTCGATGCCATGCACGGCTTCTACCCATTGGCTTTCGTGTTTGAAGGATACTTTGAGGTTACGGATGGATAACTGGGCTGAGGACATCGTGTTTATTTTATGGCAAAAATACTGCTTTTTTTGATGGTTTAATGGTTTTTTACTACTTTTGTGGAATCAATCATAAATAAAAACTTATTATTCATGAAAAACATCAAACTATTGCTATCGGCATGTATGATGATGCTCTTCGTCTTCGGCTCATGCGACAACAGCCAAAACAAGAAGGACGCAAATGAAACTGCAGCGGTAACCATTACTCCCGATTTGACATTTTGGGAGCTGCAAGGTCCGGTGAAGAGTTGCGATGACATCCGATTTGACCGTCAGGGCAATATGGTTGGTATTGGCGATTATGACCCCTTCGCCATTGAGCAGGCCTACCGCGAAGTGGATGAGGATGAAGAATTTCTGGAGTTTGCCAAGTGGGAACGTGATGAGGAAGGCCGCATCGCATCCATTACAGGCGTGGAAGGAATGTCGGAACTTACTTGGAACGATGGTCAATTGGTTAGCAGCGAAGGCTATGAAGAAGGAACGGTATGGAAGAACGTATTCGAATATGATGCCGAAGGCCGTTTGGTGAAACTCTATGAGTATATTGGTGGCTTTGAAGAAGAAGAGGATGAAGAACTGCCCCTTTGGTCTGTCACGGAATTCAGCAATCTTGATTTCGACAGTCATGGCAATTGGATCCGTCGCTCGGTAAAGGTCACTTTGGCTGATATGGAGAACACCGATGAATTTGAGGAAACTCGCACCATCGAGTACTACGAGTAAGACTCGCTCCTGTTTTGTGGGTTGACTTTGTAATCCATTTCATTTTGAATTCAGAAAATTGACTATGAAGAAAAGCTTTTTTTTCTTGCTCGCCTTCCTGCCATGTTTGGGCTGGGCACAATTCGATCACTATTTTACGGAATCTTCCTTGCGCGTCGACTACAGCCTCACGGGCAACCACACCACGACCATATTTTCACTTAAGGAACTGATCCATGAACCTTATTGGAGCGGTTCCAAGACCAATCTCATCGACAACCTTGAATTTGGTAGCTATATCGTTAAGGTTTATGAGGCAGGGACGGACCATCTGCTGTTTTCGAAAGGTTACCAAAACCTTTACGGCGAATGGCAGACTACCGAAGAGGCCAAGCAAGTCACCAAGACCTTCGATGAGTCGGTCATTGTGCCTTTCCCCAAGGTGAAAATTGACATCGTCTTGTGTCAAAAGACCTGGGAGGGCCAACTCAAGGAAGGGATGCGCCTCACCGTCAGTCCTGATGACTATTTCATTCGCAATTACGACAAACTCAACCTGCCTGTCTACGAGGCATGGATTGGCAATCAGGATGTCACTAAAGCCGTTGATGTTGTGATACTTCCCGAGGGCTACACTCAGGCCGAGATGGGCAAGTTCATCAAGGATTGCGACTTCTTCGTGAAAAGTATGTTTGACTATGCGCCCTACGACCGTTATCGCGAGAGCTTCAACATTCGTGGTGTGATGGCGCCCTCGACAGAGAGTGGCTGCACTATGCCGGGCGATCATGTCTACAAGAACACCGTGATGCGCTTTAGCTTTTGGACTTTCGACTCAGAGCGCTATTGCATGAGTACCGACAATCGTGACATCCGTGATTTGGCCGGACAGGTGCCATACGACCAGATTTACATTCTCGTCAACACGGAGAAATACGGTGGTGGCGGTATCTATAACTTCTATTGTTCTAGTGCGAGCAGCAACGGCTTCTCAAGCGATGTTATCATCCATGAGTTCGGTCACGGGTTTGCAGGCTTGGCCGACGAGTATTACGATGACGACACTTACGGCGACATGTACAACAATGAATTGGAGCCGTGGGAGCCTAACCTCACAACCCTCGTCAATTTCGACGCGAAGTGGAAAGACATGATGGACAAGAAAACTCCTGTCCCCACACCTCGCGATAAGAAATATGAGAATACGATTGGTGTCTTTGAGGGCGGTGGCTACGAGCCGGAAGGTGTCTATAGTCCCCATATGGACTGTCTGATGAAGACCTTCAAAGGCCATGAATTCTGCCCCGTCTGCCAACGTGCCATAGAACGAATGATACTGTATTATTCAAAATAACCCAAATAACTGTAAACCTGTTCGGCTGCCCAATCCCCCTGCCCCCTTTAGGAAGGGCGAATTGTGACAGCCATACAACTTCAAACTCTCAACTCTCAACTAACCACTGTCTCTAAACTCTCAACTCTAAACACTAAACTAAAAAATGAACTACCTAGACATCATCATAGCCATCATCCTCTTCATTTTTGGATGGAAAGGCTTGCGCAAGGGTCTCATCATCGAGGTGGTCACCTTGGTGGCTTTTGGCACAGGCATCTATGGTGCTATGCACTTCTCTGATTTCACTGCTGCTCACTTGCAGGAGTTTATGGAAATTGATCCGAAATATCTCAACACCATTGCTTTTGTGTTGACATTCATCATATTGGTAGTTGTGGTCAATCTCATTGGGAAGCTTGTCTCAAAGGCGGTAAAATCTATGAATCTGGGCTTCTTCGACAAGCTGGGCGGATTTTTGTTCGGCATAATCAAAGGTGTTCTGCTATGTAGTGTTCTGCTGATGGTGCTTAACAATTTCCAGTTGTTGGGAGTGGTGAAGTCCGAGGCTAAGGAAAAGTCGAAGTTGTATCCTTACATTGAGCAGGCGGTCCCTTATGTCTATCGCGGCTTCGATTTGGTGAAGGAGTACACCAAAGAAGTGTTGCCTAACCAGGAAGCTGAAGGGGAGGTGGAGACGAATTCCAGCTCGGCTACAAGTTGGTAGCCATCTGGTATGCTTTGACCTCTTCGATGAAAATCGGCGTCACTTCAACCGTAGTGACGCCGATTCTTATGTCGTTGCGTAATTTAAATCACCCCACGTTCCAAGAGGATCATGATGGTTTCTATATCATCGTCTTCGGGGTTATTGTGCGGGTCGTATTCTGTTTTGAGGTTGTAGCCCCACAGCCGTGCGAAACCTTGGTAGAAGAAGGCACGTACCTTGCCTCGCAGCTCTTGGACGACCTTGTAGCTGGTGTTGCCGGTCTCACGGTCGATGAGGCGCACTAAGATGAGTCCTTGGGAGATGGTGAGGTTCTTCAGTTCCTCGGTGTATTGCTCGGTGATTTCATCCTCGGCTTGTTTCATCAAGCGCTTGCGTTCTGCCTTGTCGGAGACGTTCGCCAGAATCGAGTCGTATTCCTGCATCTTCGCTCCGGCCAGTTTGGCATAGGGGAATACTGCCCTTACATTGCTGGCCAAACGGCGGCCTTGGCGAGTGTCGGTGATTTGCAGGTAGCGCTGCATCAGGTCGATGTCGACTTCGGGCAAGTAGACAATGAGTGTTGTATCGCCGTTGGGCTCAATGCGGCCATAAACTACGCTGCCTGTAGTGGGCTCTGTTGGGTTAGAGAAGTCAACCACTGCCGACTGGGGCTTTGGGGCTCCCTGTTTTTTGACAACGAGGGCTTTCTTTTTGTTGTGGCCGCCTTTGTCTATCATTTGAGAGTATCCCGTGAGGCTCATCAAGGCAATCATTGCAATCAAGGCTATTCTTTTCATGGTGTTCTTCTTTTTTTTCTTATAACAACGCTCCGAACAATGCAAGTATTGTGCCAAAAAAAACATCAAACCGTGGCTTGATGCTTTTTTATGAAAAGATTTGACTCAGTCTCCGACATGCAGTTTCTGAAGTCCCGATTTCTCGAGTTTTGCCTCGGCGTAGGCGCGATCCACAACCAACTCAGTGGCTTTGATGTCGGAAGGCATCTCAAACATGGCATCGTTCAGGATGGCTTCCATGATGGAACGCAGTCCACGCGCGCCCACCTTGAACTCGATGGCTTTTTCCACCACGAAATCAAGCACCTCGTCTTGAATGACCAAGTTGATGTGATCCATGGCAAAGAGCTTTTGGAATTGCTTCACCAAAGCATTCTTTGGCTCAGTGAGGATGCGTTTCAAGGCTTCTTTGTCCAAGGGATTGAGGTGAGTGATGACAGGCAGACGTCCGACGATTTCGGGGATGAGGCCGTATTTCTTCAGGTCGGCGGGCGAGAGGTATTGCAGCATGTTGTCCTTGTCGATGGCTTCGTTGCCGCCTGCACCGTAACCGATGACATTGGTACGCTTGCGTGCAGCAATGAGGCGTTCAATGCCGTCGAAGGCACCGCCTGCTATGAAGAGGATGTCCTTCGTGTTGACGGCAATCATTTTCTGTTCGGGGTGCTTGCGTCCACCTTGGGGCGGCACATTGACCACTGAGCCTTCCAACAGCTTCAGCATGGCTTGTTGCACGCCTTCTCCCGATACGTCGCGGGTGATGCTTGGGTTGTCGCTCTTGCGCGCAATCTTGTCGATTTCGTCGATGAAGACAATGCCGCGTTCGGTGGCGGCCACATCGTAATCGGCGGCTTGCAGTAGGCGGACGAGGATGTTCTCCACATCTTCGCCAACATAACCTGCCTCGGTGAGCACAGTGGCATCAGCGATGGCGAAAGGCACGTTGAGCATCTTGGCGATGGTGCGGGCCAGCAGGGTTTTGCCCGTGCCAGTCTCACCCACAAGGATGATGTTCGACTTCTCAATCTCCACCTCGTCGGCTTCTACTTTCTGGCTGATACGCTTGTAGTGGTTGTAGACGGCCACAGCCAAGGTGCGCTTAGCTTCGTCTTGCCCGATGACATACTGGTCGAGGAAACGCTTGATTTCGGCAGGCTTTTTCAGGGTGATTCCTTTAGAGTCGAAGCCTTGGCCTTGCTTGCGTTCGCCAAATTGTTCCTTGACGATGAGATGAGCTTGCTCGGCGCAGCTGTCGCAAATCTCAGCATCTATGCCTTGGATGAGCAGCCTTACTTCACTTGCTTTCCTGCCGCAAAACGCACAAACACCTGACTTCTTTGCCATAGGTTAGGCTTGTTTCTTGATGAGAACTTCGTCGATCATGCCATATTCTTTGGCTTCGGCGGCGGTCATCCAATAGTCGCGATCAGAGTCGGCCCACACCTTGTCGTAAGTCTGGCCCGAGTGCGAGGCGATAATCTCGTACAGTTCTTTCTTCAGCTTTTGGATTTCGCGAGCCGTGATTTCAATCTCCGTGGCTTGGCCTTCCACGCCGCCCATAGGCTGGTGGATCATGATGCGCGAGTGGGGCAGGGCAGAACGCTTGCCTTTGGTGCCGGCGCACATGAGCACAGCGGCCATCGAAGCGGCCATGCCAGTGCAGATGGTGGCCACATCGGGGCTGATGAACTGCATGGTGTCGTAAATGCCCAAACCTGCGTACACGCTACCGCCAGGTGAGTTGAGGTAGATTTGGATGTCGCGCTTTGAGTCGGTCGACTCAAGGAAGAGCAGTTGGGCTTGGATGATGTTGGCCACATAATCATCGATAGCAGTGCCGAGGAAAATGATACGATCCATCATCAAGCGGCTGAATACGTCCATCTGGGCCACGTTGAGTTGGCGCTCCTCGATAACGGTGGGGCTGATGTAGCCGCTGTTGTTGATTTTAGAGATGTACTGTTCAAGACCTAAGGTGTTTAAGCCTACGTGTTTGGTGGCGTATTTGAAGAATTCGTTGTTCATTTGTTGTATTAGTTTTTGAGTTATAGAGTTCTTTTAGTTGCCTATGGCTATATAGCTAATGGCCTATGGCTGCCCAATTGTGTAAGGCAAACCATAGGCCATGGTCATAAGCTATTGTTTATTTTGCTTTCCGATTCTCTTCCAACTTCTTCATAAAGTCGGCAGCAGTGACGTCAGTATAATTGATGTTCATCTTGCCTTTTAGGAAGGAAGTCATCTTGATGTCGGCGAGTTGGTTCTTGAGACTACTGATTTGTTTTTCGTCTTTGAGGTAGTTGGCAGCAATCTTATCGAGGTTAGCTTTCATGTCGTCTTCGAGAGTGGCATAGTCGATGCCTGGGAAAATCTGCTTCAGCACGAAGTTCTTTACTTCCTCGTCATTAATGATAAGCTCGGGGTTGGCTTTCACGATACTGTCTTCGATGAGTTGCCAGCGTAAACCCTTCACATAGTCTTTTTCGTAGTTCTTCTCCACTTCTTCGGCGGTGATGCTGCCTTGGCTGTTTTCAACGAGCCAACGCTTCATAAAGGTATCGGGAAGGTCGAAGTGGACGGCAGCCACCAACTCGTCGACCATCTCGTTGAAGAGGATAGGGTCAACTTCGGCTTCATGTTGCTTTTCCATTTCGGCCTTGACGGCTTGCTTGAAGGCATCGAGTTCCTTGATTTCCTTGTCAGGGAAGATCTTCTTGAAAAAATCCTCGTCCAGTTCGGGCTTCTCGTTGCGGATGGCGTCGTCGATAATGATGTTGTAGTCACTGTCGACGGGCGCGTCCTCGCCCAGCACCTTGGTCACGGCTTCCTCGCTACCGAAAGCCTTGGCGAAATTGACGATGAACTCAGAGCCGACTTCCTTGCCGATGAACAGCTCGCGGCTTTCCTTGTCCTTGATTTGATCCATGTGGATGTAAAGGCCGTCCTTTTGGAATCCGCCTTCCACTTCCTTGCCGTCTTCGGCTTCGCGCACCTTTAGTTCGAGGCGGTCGTTTTCGCCCACAGTTTCAGGGTGCGTGGTGTCGGGATTGCGCTCCACGAGGTCGTTCATGGCGCGTTGGATGTCTTCCTCTTCAGGGACGATGTGGTAGAAGTCGACCATCGTGTTCGTATAGTCGACGTTGATTTCCGGACGCAGGGCAGCCTCGAAGTAGAAGTCCATGTCATCTTGTTTTTCAAGGTCGTTGGGCTGCTGGTTGACAAGGTCGCTCAGCGGGTAGCCGATGAGGTTGAGCTTGTTGTCAACGATATATTTGTTGAGGTTTTCTGAAACCACGTCGTTCAGGACTTCCATTTTTGCAGTGGTGCCATACATCTTCTTGATCATGCCCATGGGCACCATGCCTGGACGGAAGCCCGGCATGTTGGCGCGGCGACGCAGTTGTTTCAGTGATTTTTCGAGATTTTCTTCATAGTCAGCCTTCACTACGCTGATTTTAATGGAGATCAGGTTTTCTCCTTTTGCTGTTTGTGTGATGTTCATTTCTAACTTGTTGATTTTGTGTTTTGTGCGGATGAAGGGACTCGAACCCTTACTTCTTTCGAAACCAGATCCTAAGTCTGGCGCGTCTACCAATTCCGCCACACCCGCCTGTGCGCGATTTTGAGGGCGCAAATATACAACTTTTTTGTGAATGCAGGATTATGAATGTTAGTTTTTGACATCCAATGCTTCGCGCAAAGCGTTCCCGATAAGCATGAAGGCCAATACCAACAGCATGATGGCGATGCCCGGCAGGAGGGCGAGATAGGCCGCGTCAAGGATGATGAAGGCGTAGTTTTCCTTGATCATACTACCCCATGAAGGCATGGGCGGCTGCACCCCGATGCCGAGGAAACTCAAGCCCGCTTCCAAAAGAATGGCCGAGGCGAAATTGGCCGCCGAAACCACGATGATGGGATTGAGGATGTTGGGCAAGATATGCTTGAAGATGATGCGCAAGTCCTTGAAACCCAAGGCGCGACCAGCCTCCACGAAAGTCGTCTCGCGGATGGAGAGAATTTGTCCGCGCACGATGCGCGCCACCTCCACCCACATCGTCAAGCCCACGGCGATGAACACCTGCGCGATGCCTTTGCCTAAGGCAAAAGTGATGGCGATGACGAGCAGCAGGGTAGGGATGGACCACACCACGTTGATGAACCACACCACCGCGTCGTCCACTTTGCCACGGAAGAAGCCGCCCAAGCTGCCTACGATAATGCCGATCATCAGGCTCAAAAGCACAGCGATAAAGCCCACCGTCAGACTGATGCGGCTTCCGAGAATCAAACGGCTGAGGAAGTCGCGGCCAAACTGGTCGGTGCCCAAAAGGAATTTTCGGTGTTTCACGGAATGTGAGCGGATGTAGGCTTCAGCCTCGCTGTCGGAAGTGAAAACAGCGGTCGTTGAGCCCTGAGCCTGTCGAAGGGCCGAAACGCCGCTTCGAATAAGTTCTTTATTCTCAATAATTTCAGTCCTAACATTTGAGCCAGCCTCCGATTGGTATAGATACACCGTAGTTTGCTCCTTATTAATATGCAGGCTGTCGAAGGGCAGATAGGTGCAGTCGTCAGGGCGGCCTTGCAGCAAGAAGGTGAAAAACGGCGTTTTTGCAGGTGGGTTTTCCTTCGGAATCATCAGCATGTCCACCTCGAATCCCGGTTTTTTCGTGCTGATTTCCAACAGCTGTCGGTTGGCATTGGGCGTCTTGTCGGGGATGACGAGATAGGCGAAAATGGCCAACAAAGCCCAAACGATGACATAGAAGCACGACAACATTCCGAGCTTGTTACTGCGGAACCGCTTCCATGCCAGGGCTTTAGGGGATTGTGCGTTTTTGGCTTTGTTGTCCATTGATAAGGATTCGTTTGAGCCGTCAAAAGTAGCGATTTTGCCCCGATTTCAGGATAGAAAAAAGAAAAAATGAAAATTTTGCATGAAAAGCACTTCCATTTCAGAAAAAAGTCCTATTTTTGCAGCCGCATTCCGAAAAACGGAACTGATGGTGGGTGTAGCTCAGCTGGTTAGAGTACCGGATTGTGGTTCCGAGGGTCGTGGGTTCGAATCCCATCTCCCACCCCATAATAGAAAGGAGGTTCAAACGAGCCTCTTTTTTTGTTGGTAAAACCACTGCAATGGCTAAAAATGTGTAATTTTGCACCTTAATTTGAAGCAAATGGCAAGAATCATGGCAATCGACTTGGGTAGGAAACGTTGCGGCATCGCCGTGACTGACCCCTTGCAGATTATCGCGAACGGCCTGACGACTGTCGCCTCAGCTCAACTCGTTGATTTCGTGATGGATTACTTGAAGCAGGAGGAGGTCGAGACCCTTGTCATCGGCGAACCAAAGGACATGCACAACAATCCTTCCGACTGCTCCAAGTACATCGACCCCATCGTGAATCGTCTGAAAAAGCTGTTGCCTACGATGAACATCGTGCGTTACGACGAGCGCTTTACCTCCGTGATGGCGCACCAAACCATGATTGACGCCGGCCTAAAGAAATCAAAACGCCAGGACAAGGAGCTGGTGGACACCATCGCCGCCACCCTCATCCTGCAATCGTATATGGAATCTTTAAAGAGGTAGGAGGTAAGAGGTAGGAAGTTGCCCTGAAAGGGCGAAACTATAGTAACCGAGAGGTCGAGACCTCCGGCGACCCAAACAACTAAACAACTGAACAACTGATAACTAACAACTAAAGATGATATTACCGATAGTAGCATACGGTCACCCCACGCTGAAAGCCATCGCCCAGCCCATCACGTCGGATTATCCCGAGTTGGACAAGCTCCTTGCCGACATGTGGGAGACTTTGGCCCATTCTGAGGGCGTCGGCCTGGCCGCCCCGCAGGTGAACAAGTCCATCCGCCTCTTCATCGTAGACGGCAACCCCTTCTATCCCGATTACCCTGACGCCAAGGACTTCAAGCAGACTTTCATCAACGCCGACCTTTTGGAAACCTTCGGCGACATGGTTCCTTTCAGGGAAGGTTGCCTCAGTCTGCCGAACATTTACGAGGAAGTGATGCGTCCCGACAAGATTCGCATCAAGTACTTGGACGAGAATTTCAAGGAACATGAGGAGGTCTTCGAGGGCATCCGTGCACGCATCATCCAGCATGAGTATGAGCACTTGCAGGGACATGTTTATGTGGATCGCATCGCGCCGCTGCGTAAAACCCTGCTGCAAGGCAAGTTGAAAGCCATCATGGACGGCCGTTGCGAGGTGGATTACCGCATGATTTTCCCTAACAAGAAGAAACGCAGATGATTGGGACTGCGCGACTTAAAGCCAATCTTTAAATCTTTAAATCTTAAATCTTTAAATCTTAAATAATGAAAAAAACATTGAAACTGATGCTCTTCGCTTTTTTGGCATTCAGCATGTTTGCCTGTGGCGAGAAAAAATTGAACGAAGAAGACCTGAAAAAGGCCGAAGCCACCTTGTTCAACGACGACAAGACCATTAATCCCGATTTGGCTGCCCAGACGGCGGAGAAATTCTGCCGCTTCGTGGAGCAGAACCCGGAGTCTCCAGCGGCTCCTAGTTGGCTTTTCAAAGCCTTGTCCATTTACATCACCACAAAGGATTTTGCCAAGAGCGAGGAGGTTTGCAACAAGCTGGTGGAGAACTATCCCGACTATAGCTATACCCCTACGGGAATGTTCATGCTGGCCAATTGCATTTACGACACCGAACAGCACGACCTCGACAAAGCCCGTGCAATGTATGAGAAAATTCTCAAGGATTACCCTGACAATGAGATTGTTCCGTCGGTGGAGAAGTCGATAGAGTATCTTGGTATGACTCCCGATGAGATCATGACCAAGATTCAATTATCGCAAATGGAAGTGGAAGAAGGCGTGTGGTAAGATCGAGTTTCAGCCAATCAAAAAGTCTGCGGGAAACATCTCGCAGACTTTTTTCGTTTGTCGCAGTTGGGGATCAGCACCCGAAGGCGGCTTTCAGTTGCTCAACCAGATCGAGTTTCTCCCAAGCGAAGAATTCCACGTTCTTGTAGATGTGCTCGCCTTCGCGGAAAGTGTCGTTGTCCTCGTAGTACACTTCCACCTTGCGGGTCTCGGGCTGGCGACCGAAGTGGCCGTAGGAAGCCGTCTCTTCGAAGATGGGGTTGGTAAGGCCGAAACGCTTTACGATGAAGTAAGGACGTAATTCAACTAACTCTTTGACTTTCAGTGCAATCTCGGCATCACTCATCTTGACGTGCGAGGTGCCTTCCGTGTTGATGTAGAAGCCTACAGGCTCTGCCTTGCCGATGGCGTAGGCGATTTGCACCAAGGCTTGGTCGCAGATACCAGCGGCCACGAGGTTCTTGGCGATGTGACGTGCTGCGTATGCGGCTGAACGGTCGACCTTCGAGCTGTCTTTGCCCGAGAAAGCGCCGCCGCCATGTGCACCACGACCGCCATAAGTGTCGACGATGATTTTGCGGCCCGTCACGCCTGTGTCGCCATGGGGACCACCGATGACGAACTTGCCCGTCGGGTTGACGTAGAGCTTCATGTCGTCACCGAAGAGTTTCTTCAGGCGGTTGGGAAGTTGCTTCTTTACTCTGGGAATGAGGATGTTGCGGACATCAGCCTCGATTTTGGCCAGCATGGTTTCGTCATCGGCAAACTCGTCATGCTGTGTGCTGATGACGATGGTGTCGATGCGGAGCGGTTTCCAGCCTTCGCCGTATTCCACCGTCACCTGCGACTTGGCATCGGGACGGAGGTACTTCATCTGACGGCCTTCGCGACGGATGGCGGCCAGTTCCAGAAGCAAGCGGTGCGAGAGGTCGATGGTGAGCG
>JAEEGH010006389.1_pt1 | contig 28916 bp, 21 predicted proteins | sample 9134181 | NCBI WGS metagenome assembly JAEEGH01 (sample SAMN16246544, study PRJNA631951) | gut metagenome | biome: gut microbiome; feature: rumen; material: DP-attached | host: Bos | place: Iran: Karaj | collected 2018-10 | reverse complement strand
GCTCTATGGGGTTTTCATACCGCAGTTGCAGGTCCTTGTAATCCGCCTTCCGTATGGCGGTTATCTTCACATCGTACATATCATCGTTGTTTTATTCTATCGAGCAGCCGGGGCCAAAGAGGCGTCTGGCATAGGGGGTGAGGGGGACGTGCTTGGAGAGCCAGAAGATGGGGAGGACGACTTCCTGGATGCCGCAGGCGTAGGGGGCTATCTCGTAGAGGCCGTAATAGACGATGATGGAGGTGCGGGCGCTGTCGATGGTGAAGTTGCTCGGGAGGGGCATGCGGTCGGCATCGATGAAGTCGTCGAAGAGGCACTGGCGGACATCGCTGTTGACTTCGAGGTCTTGTATGGCATGGGCTATGGCTTCGCAGAGGAGGTTGGTGTCGGTGACGAGGTCGGCGAGGTGAACGACGTTGCCAGTCTCAATGTCGATGGTGAGGAAGTCGGTGGAGTGCATACCGTGAGCGGCGCCCAAGGGGAAGCTCTCTTGATGGATGGTGAAGATCGCCAGGTTGCTGTCCACGGTACATGTACCTTGAAGGTCGATGTAGCTGTATTCACGATCTTCGTTTATGCTGTCCACGCGCAGTATCGTGGCATCCTCGTCTCCGTAGAAGAACCATCCGTCGATGCCGTCGGGATCCATCCAGTAGTCGGGTGCGTTGGCTATGTCGCTGACGGTGCTGTCGTAGAAGTAGAGGTACTGAAGCTCGCGCAGGGCCTTCTCACTCACCGTGCCTTTATTGGGCCACACGATGGAGTAGGTTATCTTGGTGCCTATGGTGTCGAGGTCGAAGATGAAAGGCTCGTCGAAGACCTGGATGAAGCACCGCTCGTCGCTTACTGTGTAGGTGCCGAAGGGTTTGTCGCGGTGACATCCAGCCAGCAGCAGTGCGGCGAGGGCGATGAGGAGTGGGATGCGTTTCATAATTATTTGAAGTATTGGACGCCAGACTCGAAGAGTTGCTGGTCGGGGTTGCCGGGGATGTTCATGGCGGAGCCTTTGCTCCAGCGCTCGGAGTGGCCCATCTTGCCGAGGACGCGGCCGTCGGGGCTGGTGATGCCTTCGATGGCGAGGTAGGAGCCGTTCATGTTGTATTCCTCGTCCATGGTGGGGTTGCCGTCGAGGTCGACGTACTGGGTGGCTACCTGGCCGTTGGCGAACAGGCGGTCGAGCCACTGCTGCGGAGCGACGAAGCGTCCTTCGCCGTGGGAGATGGGGATGGAGTAGGTTGCGCCGAGCTCGGCACGGCGGAGCCAGGGGCTGAGGTTGGAGGTGACGCGGGTGAAGGCCATCTTGCTCTGGTGGCGGCCGATGGTGTTGAAGGTAAGCGTGGGTGCGTCTTCGGCCTGCGGGCGTATCTCGCCGTAGGGCACGAGGCCGAGCTTGACCAGTGCCTGGAAGCCGTTGCAGATGCCGAGCATGAGGCCGTCGCGCTTGTTGAGGAGTTCCATGACTGCCTCGGCGATGCGGGGGTTGCGGAAGACGCTGGTGATGAACTTGGCGCTGCCTTCGGGTTCGTCGCCTGCGCTGAAGCCGCCGGGGATCATGATGATCTGGCTGTTGCCTATGGCGCGGACGTAGGCGTCGACGCTTTCGCGGATTTGCTGTCCGTTCTGGTTGCGGAAGACGATGATCTCGCTTTCGGCGCCAGCGCGGTTGAAGGCGCGAGCGGAGTCGTATTCGCAGTTGGTGCCTGGGAAGGCGGGGATGAAGACGTGGGGCTTGGCTACCTTGTGGGAGCAGATGTGGATGTCGGTGAAGTTGGTGGGTTCAATGGGTTTGATGGGTTTGATGGGCGAAGTGGTTCTTGTGGGGAAGACGCTTTCGAGGGTGCCTTGCCAGGCGGCGAGGGCTTCTTCGAGGTCGATGCGTTCGCTGCCTACTTCGAAGACGGGCTCGGCGGTGACTTCGCCAATCGCGGTGCTGCGGAATGGGAGGTTGGCGGCGTCGGGCACTTCGACCACTATCCAGCCGTAGTGCTTGGCGGTGAGGTCGGCGGTGGTGGATAGGCGGACGCCGAGTTTGTTGCCGAAGGCCATTTTGCTGACGGCTTCGATGATGCCGCCGAAGCCGAGGGCGTAGGCGCTGCGTACCTGGCCGGCCTCGATGGCGCGGCGAAGGGCGGCGTACTGGTTGAGGGCGTCGTCGTAGTCGGGCATGCCGAAGTCTTTTTCCTTGACGTCGAGCAGCACCAGGCGGCTGCCAGCCTGCTTGAGTTCGGGGGTGACGACATGCTGGAGGTCGCTGATGCCTACAGCGAAGGAGCAGAGTGTGGGCGGGACGTCGATGTCGTTGAAGGTGCCTGACATGGAGTCTTTGCCGCCGATGGCGGGAAGTTTCAATCCCATCTGTGCGTTGTAGGCGCCGAGGAGCGCTGCGAAGGGCTCGCCCCAGCGGTAGGGGTCGTTGCCGAGCTTCTTGAAGTATTCCTGGAAGGTGAGGCGTACGCGGGAGGCGTCGCCGCCTGCGGCGGCAATCTTGGCGACGGAGCTGAGGACGGCGTAGACGGCGCCGTGGAAGGGGGACCAGGAGGTCTGGTAGGGGTCCATGCCGTAGGACATGATGGTGACGGTGTCGCACTTGCCGTCAAGGAGTGGGAGTTTGCCGATCATGCTCTGTGTGGGCGTGAGCTGGTAGCGGCCGCCGAAGGGCATGACTACGCTGCCAGCGCCGATGGAGCTGTCGAACATTTCGACGAGGCCTTTCTGGGAGCAGACGTTGAGGTCGGAGAGGGTGGAGAGCCAGAGGTCTTTGTTGTTGTTGGGCTGAATGGGGTAAATGGGCTGGGTGGGCATGCTGACGCTTACCGTTGTCTCCTGGTGGGCGCCGTTGGTGTCGATGAAGCGGCGGCTGAGGTTGACAATCTCTTTGCCACGCCAGTTGATGACCATGCGGGGATCCTTGGTGACGGTGGCCACGACGGTGGCTTCGAGGTTTTCCTCGTCGGCATATTTCAGCATGAGGTCGACATCTTTGGGGTCGACGACGACAGCCATGCGCTCCTGGCTTTCGCTGATGGCCAGCTCGGTGCCATCAAGACCGGCATATTTCTTGGGAACACGGTCGAGGTTGATCTGCAGTCCGTCGGCCAGTTCGCCGATGGCCACGCTCACGCCGCCGGCGCCGAAGTCGTTGCACTTCTTGATGATGCGCGACACTTCTTCGCGGCGGAACAGGCGCTGAATCTTGCGCTCGGTGGGTGCATTACCTTTCTGCACTTCGGCGCCGCAGGTGGTCAGCGACTTGGTGGTATGGCTTTTGGAGGCTCCCGTGGCGCCGCCGATGCCATCGCGACCGGTGCGGCCGCCGAGCAGGATAATGATGTCGCCGGGGTCGCTGGTCAGACGCTGTACGGCACGGCGCGGGGCGGCGGCGATGACGGCGCCGATCTCCATGCGCTTGGCCACATAGTTGGGATGGTATATCTCGTTCACCAAGCCTGTGGCGAGGCCTATTTGGTTGCCGTAGGAGCTGTAGCCGTGGGCTGCGGTGGTGACAATCTTGCGCTGCGGCAGTTTGCCGGCGAGGGTCTCGTTGAGAGGCTTGGTGGGGTCGGCGGCACCGGTGACACGCATGGCCTGATAGACATAGGTGCGGCCGCTCAATGGGTCGCGGATGCAGCCGCCGAGGCAGGTGGCAGCACCACCGAAGGGCTCGATTTCCGTCGGGTGGTTGTGGGTTTCGTTCTTGAAGTTGATGAGCCACTCTTCGCGATTGCCGTCGATGGTGACGGGTACCACGATGGAGCATGCGTTGATTTCGTCGGAGGGTTCCTGGTCATCGAGGATGCCGGCTTTCTTGAGGCGTTTGGCGGCAAGGGTTCCGATGTCCATGAGGCAGACAAACTTGTCGTTGCGACCCACGTACTGTTCTTTGTGGTCGGCAAGATATTGTTTGAAGGCCCCTTCGAGCAGTGGACGGTAGTATCCCTCGTCGAATTTCACATCCTTCAGTTCGGTGGCGAAGGTGGTGTGGCGGCAGTGGTCGCTCCAGTAGGTGTCGAGCACGCGTATTTCGGTCATTGTGGGGTTGCGGTGTTCTTCGTCGCGGAAGTAGCGCTGGATGTGCTTGAAATCGGCGAAGGTCATGGCGAGGCCGAGGCCGTCATAGAGTTCGCGCAGTTGCGGTTCGGCCATATCCTTAAAGCCGTCGAAGGTGATGACATCAGCCGGTTCTTCGAAGAGGTCTTCGAGGGTGGTGGGCTTGGGTTCGTCGGTGACGCGACTGTCGACGGGGTTGACACAGTGTTTCACCACAGATTGGCGCTGCTCCTCATTGAGTGTGCCGCTGATGACATAGGTGGTTGCCGATTTGATGATGGGTTCTTCGCTGTCGTTCAGCAGCTTGACGCACTGCTCAGCGCTGTCGGCGCGTTGGTCGAACTGGCCGGGGAGATACTCCACGGTGAAGCAGAAATCTCCGGTTTTGTGTGGGAATTCCTCGTCGTAGACGTTGTCCACCGGCGGCTCGCTGAATACAGTGCCTTTGGCTTTCCCGAAGGTGGCGTCGGAAACGTTTTCCACGTCGTAGCGGATGAGCACGCGCACCTCCTCGGCCTCGATGCCGAGGTATTCACTCATCTCGTTTTTCAACTCCTGTGCTTTCACGGCATAGGGAGTCTTTTTCTCAACAAAGATTCTTCTTACCATATTGCTGTTTTTCATTTTTCAATTATCAATTCTCAACTTCCACAAAGTTTTCTGGCATCTTTGCCATCTCTTTCTTGAACATCCGACGGATTCTCAGTATGTCGGCCTCGGAATCGTCGGTGGTCCACACGGTCTCACCGATGTAGACTTGGCGCTTGCTGAAATCGAGGAATGCCGGCACAATGGGTACTCCCGCCTGATGGGCTATCTCCCAGAAACCGCGTTTCCAGCGTTTTGTGGGTTTCCGGGTGCCCTCGGGGGTGATGGCAATGGACAGTGGCCCGCCTTTGGCGAATTCGCGCACGGCGGTGCCAATCATGTCGTTGTGACGGTTGCCACGGTCGATGGCGATGCAGCCCAACTTGCGCAGCAGACCGCCCAGAGGCCAACGGAAAAACTCCTTCTTGATGAATATTTTGCCGTTGACTCCCAATTCCCACATGTAAGCCGTACCAACCAGATAATCAGCTACCGATGTGTGGGGAGCCGTTGCGAAGACACAACGCTCCAACTCAGGTCTGGACCCCTTTTCGGGCAGGATGAACTTCCATCCGCCAAGTTTTGCTATTGCAATCCATATTTTTTTCATATCGGGTGCAAAATTACACTTTTTTCCGCAAATATAAAAAAGATTTTTTCCACCGCCTGTTGAAAGTGTCTGTTTTTCCTGTTTTTCGGCTGCAAAAGAACGGAATAATTCCTACATATCGGAAAAAATGTGTATTTTTGCACCGCGAAAAAACAAATAATATACAATATGAAAGTAAAATACATTGCTTTAGCCATCGTCTCCCTGCTGATTTCGGGCAGCGCCATGGCTCAGAAGAAACAGACTGCACAGCAGTACAACGGCGGCATCACCTCCGAGATGATGCAGCAGATGAAGAAAGGATTCGGCGGCAACGCCAGCGACAAGGCCTTGCGCAACATTATGGTCAACAATGCCCCCAACAAGCTGGCCATGAATTACGAGAACGCCACGAAGTTCGACTCCCACTTCTCCAACCGCGTCATCAGCAAGGCCGTCACCGACCAGAAGAGCAGCGGCCGCTGCTGGATGTTCACCGGCATGAACGTGCTCCGCAACCAAGCCATCCGCAAGCACAACCTGCCCGCCGACTTCCAGTTCTCGCAGGCCTACCTTTTCTTCTACGACCAACTCGAGAAATCCAACCTCTTCCTCCAGGCCATGATCGACACCTACAAGAAGCCCATGACCGACCAAGAGGTCGAGTGGCTCTTCAAGAACCCCATCGGCGACGGCGGCCAGTTCACCGGCGTGGCCAATCTCATCAGCAAGTACGGTCTTGTACCTGCCGACGTGATGCCCGAGACCTACAACACCAACAACACCTCCAGCATCAGCAACCTCATCGCTCTCAAGCTGCGCGAAGACGGCCTCGCCCTGCGCGAAATGGCTGCCCAGAAAGGAATGACCCCGCAGAAGCTGCAGGCCAAGAAGACCGAGATGCTTGCCACCATCTATCGCATGCTGGCCCTCACCATGGGCGAGCCCCCCGCTCAGTTCTCCTGGCAGCAGAAGAACGCCAAGGGCGAGATAGTCGAGACCGCCACCTACACCCCCAAGGAGTTCTACGAAAAGTTCGCCAAGACCGACTTCTCCAAGTACTACATGGTCATGAACGACCCCACACGCGAATACTACAAAGTCTATGAAATCCAGTACGACCGCCACGTCTACGACGGACAGAACTGGCGCTACCTCAACCTCCCCATGTCCGACATCGCTCCCATGTGCATCGCCTCCATCAAGGACAGCACCATGATGTACTTCAGCTGTGACGTCGGAAAATTCCTCAACCGCGACAACGGTCTGATGGACATGAATAACTTCGACTACGAGAGCCTCATGGGCACCACCTTCGGCATGGACAAGAAGCAGCGCGTGGCCACCTTCGCCAGCGGCTCATCGCATGCCATGACCCTCTGCGCCGTCGACCTCGACAAGGACGGCAAACCCCTCAAATGGATGGTCGAGAACAGCTGGGGACCCAACTACGGCTATCAGGGCAACCTCATCATGACCAACGACTGGTTCAACGAGTACATGTTCCGCGTGGTCCTCGAGGAGAAATACATCCCCGCCAACATCCGCGCCATGATGGACCAAAAGCCCATCATGCTCCCCGCCTGGGACCCCATGTTCGCCCCGGAAGAGTAGTACCATCATGATTCACATTCAGAAATCTCTATGGGCACTGGCATTGCTGGTGCCCTTTTTCGCCCAAGGCCAGGAACGGCTGGAACCGCATGCTTTGCATCGAATCCCGCCCTCGATGCTCACCCTCGAGCGCTGCCTGAAGGCGATGGAACTCCCCGAGGGAGAACACAAAATAAACTAGTCATTACTGCTGCCCGAGCAGCCAGGCCATATTGAACCGGTAGAACCAGAGGTCACACCCGGTGTCGGGCCCTTTCTCCACATAGCAGCCGATGGTGCCATCTTTGAGGAGGGTGAGGGAGGAGTAGACCGAGGGACCTTCGACGAGGAGCACGGGCGAGTGCCACGACTGGCCCTCGTCGGTGGAGGTGAAAATGCTGACATTCTCACGCTGCATCGAGTTGGGGACGGAATGAATCAACGTTTTCTCATCCACCCGCAACATTTCTCCGTTGCAGGCATTAACCGTCATCTCGTTCCAATAGCCCTGCGTGCCCCAAGTCACGCCGCCGTCCTCCGAGTGGTTGTATCCGCGGGCTCCCGTGCGGCGCACGCTGATGAGGACAGTACCGTCGTTGAGTTCCATCAGCTTAGCCTCGTCGCCTTTATTGAAAGCCTTCTGCGAGCGTTGCCACGTGTGTCCGTTGTCATCGCTATAGATGACGAAGTTGTCGCTGACATTCTCGCCATTGCGCACCACAGCAGCGGCGAAGAGGATGCGGCCGGCATGGGGGCCACGTTTCAGGCGCAGGCCGTTGCCAGAGGCCACGAAGGCTCCATGGTAGCCCGACGAAACATCCCAGATGACAGAGGTGAGGTTGACGGTGTCGCCCCAGGTCTGGCCGCGGTCGGTGGAGCGGCACATAAAGACGCAGATGGGATTGGCCACCGTGGATTGGAAGTAGCCATTGTGTCCGGCGAAGAGACAGAGCACGTCGCCGTTCTCGCACTGCACCAGCGCCGGGTCACCGTAGCCTTTCCCTTCGCCCTGCCCCTCGATGAGGGTCTGCGGTTCGGTCCATGTCTTGCCGTTATCCGTGCTGCGACGGTAGACGATGTCGATGTCCTTCGGCAAGTCGCGATAATCGTACTTGCGGCGGTCGTTGACAGCCAGCAGTGTGCCGTCGTCCAAACATAGCAGCGCGGGTATGCGCCAGAACTGCGAGCCCTCGCCCATAGCATAAAGTCGCTGACTCTCGATGAATGGTTCTTCCTGTGCCGATGCCGTTGTCTGTTTACTGCAAGCGGTGGCCATCAAGGCCAAAGAGAACAATATGGTGCAGGCAATCTGTTTCATAACGTTATGTTTTATGTCCAATTGAAATTGCGATTCCAAAGCTGATTGTTGTAATCGGCATTGATTCGGTTCATGATTTGGTACAGAGGGGTGTCGTTCTTGATGTATTTGATTCCTCGCCGGTCGGCTTCGCGGTAGACAAGGAACATGGTGTCTTCGCCGCTGAACGTCAACAGTCGGAACAAAAGGTATAGTAGCACAAAGGTCTGCACAATGGGGATAGACCACCACGGGGCGTCATCGCCAACTACAAGGTAAATCAAAATGATTGTCAGGGGCACCATCACAACCGTGCAAATAATGCCATTAGTCTTGAGGGCCTGCTTTCGCTCCGCCTTCCGGTCATCCTCGCGTACACTTTCGGACCATACTGACCGTAGCAGTTTCAGGTCTTGTGAGAATGCCTCAATGTCATCCTCCACATAGTTGGTGCGGAGATGCCCAGGCCGACGCTGCGCCGAAGTAGGGCGGCGTCCACGATAGCGGGTTTTGCGCGAGGTGGGCATGACGCTATGCGTCGCGTTTTGCCTTGAACCAGTCGACGAACTTGGGCAGGTCGTCCAGCTTCTGGAAGCCACTCTTGAAGGGTTCCTCGGGCACGGGGACGGTTTCCATGTAGCCAATGAGCGTGGCGCAGTCAAACTCGCCCATCAAGGCTTCCAGCGTCACATAGACACCCACCTGGAAGTCCTCATCCTGTCGCTGCCCCTCTTCGACGGCGATGCGCAAGCCCAGCATATCGGGTTCTTCCTCGCATTCCAACTGCTCGAAATACATCTTGCGCGTGTCGAAGACCATTTTGTCGAAGCGCACCTTCAGCTCGGTGCCCATGGGCTGCTTGAAAGCCACAAACTCCCACCAGTCAAGGTCAGGGGCGTTGTCCACCAGCTCCACCACATAGCGGAACAAGTCGGTGTCGCCCTCGGCGGTAAAAGTCAAGGTGCGGCCGTTAGCGGTGGCGTCACCAATCTCATAGCTCAGACCGGCACAATATTTTGTCAACTGGTACTGTAGGGCATTCTCCAACTCCATGCGTTCCTTGTCCTCCAGGTCGCCCATGGCCACCAGCTGCTCGTTGTGGTCCTGAAACCACTTCCAGAAAGTCTCTACTTTTTCCATATCAAATAATTAATGCTTCGGGTTCCAAATCAACCCCGAACTTCTGTTTCACATCTTGTTGTATTTCTTTCGCCAAGGCGGCAACATCTTCGCCCGTGCAGCCGCCGGCGTTGTATAGCACCAGGGCGTTCTTGGGCCAGACACCTGCCCTGCCCTTGGTTTTGCCTTTCCATCCGGCACGGTCAATGAGCCATCCGGCCGAAAGTTTGTATCCCCCAACAGACAGATGTGCTTCTGGCATATCGGGGTGCTCAGACTTGATATGCCGATATACTTTTTCGTCGACCACAGGGTTCTTGAAGAAACTGCCTGCCGAGCCATGCTCTTCGGGGCGGGGCAGTTTCTGCCAGCGAATCTCCGTGATGGCCTCACGGAGCTGTTGGGCGGTGTCGTGGGGGAGGCCTTCGAGGGCTTTGTAGCCGAGGTTGGGGACGAACTCGTGGCTCAAGCGGTAGGTGACACGGAGAATAAGATAGCGGTTGGGATGGTGTTTGAAGAAAGAGTCGCGGTAGGCAAACTGGCAGTCGTCATTGCTGAAGGTGCAATGGCGCTTCCCGACCATGTCATAGGCCTCCACGCTCTCGATAAAATCTTTTGCTTCGGCGCCATAGGCACCCACGTTCTGCACTGCCGACGCCCCCACGGTTCCGGGAATGGCGGAGAGGTTCTCCAGACCATAGAGTCCATGTTCCAAGGTCCACTGTATCAAGTCGTCCATCACCATCCCGGCCCATGCAGTGACACAGATGGGACAGGGTGTGCCGCCTTTGCTTTGCGACACCACATCGGCATCGGACACGGTACTTCGAGCCCCTGCAATTATTACGGTCCCTTCAAAGTCTTTGGTGAAGACCATATTGCTGCCGGCACCAATCACCAGCACTTCGCCATCCAAGTCCGGAACCTTGTCCTCGGGCTCTACCACTACCATCCGTCGTGCCTTAACGTCGATGCCGAAGGTGTTGTAGGGTTTGAGGGAAATATTTTCGTATACTTTCATTGTTCGTCGTCTTTGGGTCCCAGTTCCTTCTTGGGCTTGCGGATAGGTGGCACATAGTCCATGCTGAACACGTGGCGGTGGGTCAGCAGTAGGATGGCGCTCAGCACCGCTCCCAGCACGTCGCAGATGGCACAGGCTTGCCACACTCCCGTCACGCCATCGCCATGGTTGAACTCCATAAGCATCTCGGGTAGTATCAGTGATAGTGGAATGAGGAAGATGACCTGCCGCGAGAGGCTTGTCACGATGGCTATCCACGGCTGGTCGATGCTCTGAAAGAGTTGCGAGTTGGTTACAGTGAACGCTATCAACGGGCAGAAAACCAGCAGGTAGCGCAACGCTGGCGCACCCATGTCGAGAATTTCGGGTTCTGAATTGAAAAAGCCTATGATGGTGCGCGGAAACACCAAAGCCATCACCATTCCCAGCACGCCTACCAGCACGCACACCTTCATTGTCAAAAGGTAGACCTCACGCAGGCGGTCGTTCCTGCGTGCGCCATAGTTGTAGCCTGCAATGGGCTGCATCGCCTGGCACAGTCCTAACATGAGCATGAATATCAGGCCCATGAACGAGTTGGCAGCTCCGTACACTGTCATCGCGTCGTCGCCGCCATAGGCTATCAGTTGTCGGTTTAGCACGGCCACCACGGCAAAGGCTGCCACATTCATCGAGAACGGGCTGATGCCGATGGCCAGGATGTTACGGAAGATATAAAACTTTGGTGCCCAGGCATGACGCTTGAATCGGATGAACGACTTGGGCTGCACGAAGTGGAGCACCGCCACGGTGGCCGAGGCTGCCATGGAGATGGTCGTGGCCCATGCGGCGCCCTTCATCCCCCAGCCAAACTCGCTGATGAAGAGGAAGTCGAGGAAGATGTTCAGCGCAGCTCCTCCCACCATGATCCACATGCCCTTCATGGGGTAGCCCGACGAGCGAATCAGGCCCACAAGGTTGAATGTCAGCGTCAAAAGGAACATACCCGGCAGCACGATGTACATATACTCGCAGGCCGATTCCAACACCTCGCTCGAAGCGCCGTCGGCGAAGAGGTGCATGATGGGATGCATCCACAGATAGCCTCCCACTACAAAGAAAAATCCAAACAAGAACGTCAGCAATACACTGTTGCCCAATATCTTCTCGGCCCAGTGCACATCCTTCCTCCCCAGCACGATGCTCATGCGGGCGCTCGAACCGGCTCCCACCAGTGACCCGAAGGCGTGGATGATGTTCATCAGCGGGAAGGTGATGGTCAGTGCCGCCAACAGCATTTTTCCGTCGCCAATACTGTTGCCGAGGAAGATACGGTCCACAATATTGTATATCGACGTCACCACCTGGCTCGCCACCGCAGGCAGCGCATACTGCCACAGCAGTTTCCCCATCGGTTTGGTCTCCAATTCTAAAATGTTGTCCATCTTTTTTTTTCTTAGTGGTTTAGAAGAAGTAGCCTATAGTCACCGCATACATGTTCATGTGTGCTTTCGGCAGGCCGTTGGCGGTTTTGAAAAAATCGCTCAGCTGGTAATACCATGTACCGTCCAACTGCCAATGTCCCAGTCGCATGCCGATGTTCCAGGCAATGCCTCCCGGATTTTTGTCGACCTCATAGGAGGGTTCCCCGGCCGGAATGTCGCCGTAGAAACCTCCGTCGAAAACATGCTGGTAGAAAAATCCAAAGCCGAAGTACATCCCTGCTCCGCTCTCCCGAATTCCAAGCTGCAGTGTCAGCGGAACCAACAGCGAGTGCTGTTCCACTCCGTAGCCCTTGCCATAGGCGTCGCCCGATGCCGGTAGCGGACAATGGGAATAGTTGTACATTGCGTTGAGCCTCAGTCCGATGTATCGGTTGAAATTGTATTGCACCATCAGTCCGCCGTTGAAGCCGAGAGCCGACTTGCCGTCCACCGTGGCCTCTGGGAAATTGAGGTTGCTGCTCCCCAATCCCGCCGCCAGTCCAATCTCGAATCCCTTCAATTCCCGGTGTTTACGGGCTACATGGCCCGAAGCCAGAACCCCCTCCTTCTGCGATGCCGCTATTGTCAGCGCCACCAGATAGTCGGTCACACGGTCAAGTCCATCATAGTCAATCAATTCGGCGTCGTCCTCCGGCTTGTGGTAAGGACTCTTCAGCCCTGTCGTTACCGCTAATGTCGGGATGCCCTTCAAAGCGTAGGGCTCTGTGTCCGTAGCCGTTAGCATCGAAGTCTCGTATTTCTTTGTCCTCACCTTGATGTCCACGCCCAAAGCTTTAGGGTCCACCAAGGCTTTTCCGTCGGCTATCGTTCCAACACCCTCCAAAGTCAGCTCCCCGTCGGCCTTATACCAGCCCACCATGTCCACACTCATCATCAGCTTCACCTGGCTCAACTGGAAACTGTTCTTCAGGTGGTTGACGTGTGCCGTCGAGCCGTAAAGGCCTATCTCCTCGGCATCGTAGGCGCAAATTACCACGCTCCGTTTCAACTGGCTTCTCTTGGCCAGCAGTTGGCGAGCCATCTCCAGCACACACGACGAGCCCGAGGCGTTGTCGTCGGCACCATTGTAAATCTTGTCGCCCTTCACCCCCACATGGTCGTAATGGGCGCCCACCACGATATACTCATGCTTCATTGTCGGATCGCTGCCTTCGATGAAGGCCACCAGATTGCAGTATTCACCTCCCCCCCTCTGCACACTTGTCCTCGAGAAGGGCATGCGGTAGTTGCTGTCTCCGGCCATCGATTTCAGCCCCATCTTTTTCCACTCCCGCTCGATATAATCGGCGGCCTTCTGGCCGTCTTCCGTACCCGCCGCGCGGCCACGCAGACTGTCCGACGCCAGTGTGTACAGGTGCCTCTCCAACCGCTCGCGCTGGCTCCCTTGTCCGTAGCTCACCCCGCACATCAGCGCGGCAACAAATATTATTATAATATTTTTCATATTAATATTCATAACGGACTTCACCCCCTTTTATTGCCCCTGAAAACCAAAAAATGCCCCCTTGGTATCAACTACCTGATAACCACCTATTAACTCCCTACCAACTCCCTACCAACTCCTACCACGGTAGGAGTTGGTAGGGAGTTGGTAGGGGGATGGTAGGGGGATGGTAGGGTGCCGCTATCTGGAGGAATGTTGGTTGCCGAGGGCGAGGTGGGTGAGGGGCAACAGTGTGACGCTCAGCAATTACAGCAGTGGTGACGGCCATGGATGGTAAAAAAAAAAAGCGGCATCCCGGTGGGGGTGCCGCTTTTTTCCTGTTTTGGGTTTTCAGTTTTCGTTTTTTTGTTTTATCCTGTTTTGGAGGGCCATGATGGCGTTGTAGGCGATGAGGCCGCTGGCCAGCTCGAGGCTGTTCTCGTCGACGATGAGGTTGGGGCGGTGGAGGTTGGAGAAGGGGGTGCCGGGTTGGTGGATGCCGATGCGGAAGTAGCAGGCGGGTATTTTCTGGGCGAAGAAGGCGAAGTCCTCGGCTGTCATGCGGAGGTCGAGCCATTCGACGTTTTCCTTGCCGAGGAAGGCTGAGGCGTTGTCGTGCACCTGCTGGGTGCAGTCGTCGTCGTTGAGGAGGTAGGGGTAGCCGTAGTCGATGAGGAGGTCGCAGCGGGCGCCCATGGCTTCGGCCACGCCGGTGCTTATTTTGCGGATTTTCTCGTGGGCCTCGAGGCGCCATTTCTCGTCGAAGGTGCGGATGATGCCTTCCATCTTTACGGTGTCGGGGATGATGTTGGTGCGGCCGCCGGTTTCATGGATTTTTCCGATGGTGAGGACCGAGGGCATCATGGGAGGGGCGTTGCGGGAGACGACCTGCTGGAGGGCGATGACGATGTGGGAGGCGACGACGATGGGGTCGACGCTGAGGTGAGGGGTGGCTCCGTGGCCACCGAGGCCGTGGATGGTCCAGTAGAGTTCGTCGGTGGAGGCCATGTATTTACCTTTGCGCATACCTACCTTGCCGCAGTCCATCTCGGGGAGGCAGTGGAAGGAGTAGATCTCGTTGGGGGTCACTTCGTCGAAGAGGCCGTCGTCCATCATCATGCGAGCGCCGCCGGGGTATTTTTCCTCGGAGGGTTCGAAGATGAACATCAGAGTGCCGCTGAAGTGGTCTTTCAGCTGGGTCAAGATGCTGATGGCGCCGAGGAGGGAGGAGGTGTGCATGTCGTGGCCGCAGGCGTGCATCACGCCGGGATTCTCGCTGGCGAAGGGCAAGCCGGTGCATTCGGTTATGGGCAGCGCGTCGTAATCGGCCCGCAGGGCCACGCAGTATTGTGCTGATTCTGTGTCGCGAGACTCCTTGTTGCCTTTGAGGAGGGCCATACAGCCGGTGCGGCCGATGCCGGTTTTGGGATGGAGGCCCATGTCGCGGAGTTGTTGGGCGACGAATTCCATGGTGGCGAATTCGTGCTGGCTCAGCTCGGGGTGGCGGTGCATGTGGCGGCGCCACTCGACGACTTGTTGCCGTTGGGCGTTGGCGAGGGTTTTGATTTGGGGTATGAGGCTGTTCATGGTTGGGGTGTAAGGGTTTGCTATGAATAATAAAAATAACGTGTTTTTCGGATAAATATTTTCCGATTTTCAATAAATGTTTTTCTGAGTGGAGATTTTTGTGTAATTTTGCAAAACGAATAGAGATAAAAAAGGATGAAAGGAACTGTGATAATAACGTGCATGCTGTTGCTGGGGCTCGGGGCTTGGGGACAGCAGTTCATCGGCTGCCGCCAGGGCGACCGCTGGGCCGAGACGCCCATGCTGCGAACCACGTTCCACATCGACCACGGCGAACTGCGGCATTCCGACTTCCAGGCCGTCAGTTTTAAGGTGTCCGTCGCTTCGCTGGGCTACCACGAGGTGTATGTCAATGATACCGAGGTTGGAGATTATGTGCTGCAACCCGCCGTGTCGCAACTCGACAAGCGGGCGATGGAGGTAACCTACGACATCACCAACCTCATCCGCGAGGGCGACAATGAGCTGATGCTCTGGCTCGGACAGGGCTGGGGCCGCATCTATGGCACACCCGCTGTGGCGAAGGCCGAGGTGTCCAAAACGGTGTCTGACGGCGAGTGTGGCCTCATCTACACCGTCGACCTCTCCGACAGCACCTGGGAAACCTCGCCCTCTCCCTATAGCTACACCGGCACCTGGCAGCCCATGCAGTTCGGCGGCGAACGCTACGATGCCCGGGTGCGGGAGCATTGGCGTCCAGCTTCGGTATACAGCGCTAAGGATATCGCTGTCACGCGGCAGAAGTTCGAGGGCAACCGCATCGTCGGCGCACTGCTGCCGCAAAGGGTCGACACCCTGCCCGACGGCACCTTCCTGATAGACTTCGGCCGCGTGGTGACCGGCTGGTTCCAACTACAATGTCTGCCTGTTCCGGAAGGTGACGAGATAACGATGGAATACCTCGACCACCTCGAGGCCAAGCCCCCTCACACCGAGACCGACATCTATGTCAGCGACGGTTCCGGCGACGACGACATCCACTTCACCAACCGTTTCCACATGCACGCCTTCCGCTATGTCAAAGTCAAAGGGCTTGCACATTACCTTACCTATGGCCTGGATACTCCCATCCTAACGGCAAGTGCTGTGCAAATCTCCGCTGTCGACCCCCACGGCGGCGCCACCTTCTCCTGTTCCGACCCGCGCCTCAACGCCATCCACGACATGGTGAAGTACACCCTCAGCTGCCTCACCTTCAGCGGCTATATGGTCGACTGCCCTCACATCGAACGCATGGGCTACGGCGGCGACGGCAACAGCAGCACCAACACCCTGCAGACCTTCTGGGACGTGCGCGACACCTACATCAACTGGATGCAGGCCTGGCACGACGCTATGCAGCCCGACGGCGAGCTGCCTTACGCGGCGCCCGTCTTCCGCACAGGTGGCGGCCCCTACTGGCAGAGCTTCATCGTCCTGGCCCCTTGGCGCACCTATCTCAACTACGGCGACCGTTCCCTCATCTACTACGACGACATGAAGCGCTGGCTGGAGTACGTCGAGCGGCACAGCGAGGACTACATCCTGCAGCCGTGGCCCGACAATGAGCGGCACAGTTGGTTTCTCGGTGACTGGGCCGTTCCCGAGGGCGTAGAAAAGGGCGGCGAGAGTGTGCTGCACGTCAGCAGCTGCGTCGTCAGCGAATGCCTCGCCATGATGGAGCAAATGGCAGACCTGTGGGCGAGCACCCGCGCCGACACACTGCGCTTCGCCGAGTGGCGCCGGAACCTCAACGCCGCCATCCACCGCCACTTCTATCACCCCGAGACCCACTCCTACGCCAACGGCACACCCCTCGACCAATGCTATGCCCTCCTCCTCGGCATCCCGCCCGACAGCGCCACCGCCGCAGCAGTCAAGGAGCAACTGCTCAGGGACTGCCATGGGAAGTACCGCGACCACATCGCCGCCGGCCTCATGGGCGTACCCATCTTCACCCAGTGGTGCATACAAGAAAGGGAGACCGACCTCATGGCCACCATTCTGCGCCAACCCGACTACCCCGGCTACCTTTATATGATAAACCAAGGTGCCACCACCACCTGGGAATCGTGGGACTGCGGCCGTCCCGGCAAGGAGGACCGCAGCCGTGTGCACAACTGCTACAACGGCATTGGCATCTGGTTCTACCAAGCCCTTGCCGGCATCCGTCCCGACCCTAAGCATCCAGGATATAAGCATTTTTACGTCGACCCGCAGCCCTGCGAGGGCATCGAATGGGTGAAATGCACCAAGCCTACCCAATATGGCGACATACACATAGAGACGACAGACAAAATATTGAAAGTTACCGTACCGGAAGGCACCACCGCCACAATTTTCCCACGCACGCCTCGCGAGCGTACCGTCGAGGCCGGAGAGTGGACTTTTGAATTATAATCGCTCAATAAACCAGCCCATGAAACACATAGTCCCCATCCTTTTGGCACTCTTGCTCGCCTCTTGCGGTAGCAAAATACATCTCATCAACCCCACCGTAGAAATGCAGGACGGTTCCGTCCCTTTGGCTACCGCCTACCCGCGCTTCAGCTGGTGTTATGAGGCCGAGGTCCCCAACGTCGTGCAAACCGACTACCGCATCATCGTAGCCTCCACGGAAGAAAACGCGAAGAAGGGCGTCGGCGACCTGTGGGACTCCAAGCTTGTCGATACCAACCAGATGCTCTACATCCCCTACGAGGGCAAGCCGCTGAAAAGCCGCGACCGCTGCTGGTGGCGCGTGTATACCACCGTCACCTACGGCGACAAGGGCAGAAAAAAGACCCTCGAGAGCGATGTGCAGCACTTCGAGATAAGCCTCCTCTCGCCCAACGATTGGAAGGCGCAATGGATTGGGCGCGACTACGAGGACGACCAATTGGATGGCCACACCGCCATCGCCGCCCGCTACCTTCGCAAAGATTTCCCTCTCAAGAAAGACATCGATAGGGCACGTCTCTACATCAGTGGCTTGGGGGTATATTCGGCATATATCAATGGTGCCGCGGTAGCTCCCGACGAACTTCTGAAGCCCACGCTCAGCGACTACACACAGCGCATCTACTTCAACGCCTACGACGTTACCGATATGCTGTGCGAAGGCAGCAACGCAGTGGGCGTCATCCTCGAGGGCGGACGCTTCACCACCCCTCGGCACGACACCAACTATCTGGAATGGTGCGGTATCCTTCACGCCGCACACTACGGCTTGCCGCAACTGCTGATGCAGCTGGAGGTGACCTACAAGGACGGCACGACAGACACAGTGGTCAGCGATGACAACTGGAAGATAACCAACCATGGTCCTATACGCAAGAGCAACGAATTCGACGGCGAGACCTACGATGCCCGCCTCGACCTGGGCGACTGGACTCATCCTTACTACGACGACAGCGAATGGGAGGAGGTTATTGTCGACTACGACCAGCAGAACATGTACCGCGAGGACATCTACAACCCGCGCCACCGCGTTGCCCGCGAATACCCGGTCAAAACTGGCAGCCCTCTGCCAAGCGACTACCGGCGGCCCGACCCGATGCAACTTCTTGCGCCGCAGCCTAACCCCAACATCAAAGTGCAACACATTATAAAGCCTGTGTCCGTCTTCCCCAAGGGGGATAAATGGATAGTAGACATGGGGCAGAACATGGTGGGAGTGATAGCCGTTGAACTTAACAATATGCATTATGGCGACACCATCACCTTTCGCTATGGCGAGCTACTCAATGCCGACAGCACACTCTACACCGCCAACCTCCGCAGCGCTGAATGCACCGACCGCTATATCGCCGCCGACAGCTACGACCACTGGTACCCAGAGTTTACCTACCACGGCTTCCGCTACGTTGAGGTCTCTGGCATTCGCTTTGAACCGATTCCCGAATCCTTCACGGGACTTGTCTTCTACGACGAGATGCCGATGACGGGCCATTTCGAGACCTCCGACAGCGTCATCAACGCTGTCTACCGCAACGCCACATGGGGCATCCGCGGCAACTACCGCTCCATGCCCACCGACTGCCCCCAGCGTGACGAGCGCATGGGCTGGACCGGCGACCGCACCACCGGCTGCTACGGCGAGAGCTTCATCTTCGGCAACCATGCGCTCTACGCCAAATGGCTGCAAGACCTCGAAGACAGTCAGTGGGAGAACGGCTCGCTTCCCGACGTGGCTCCTGCCTACTGGCGCAACTATACCGACAACATGACCTGGCCCGGGGCCTTCATCACGGTGGCCGACATGCTATGGGAGCGTTTCGGCGATTTCCGCCCCATCGAGAAACACTACGACGCCATGAAGCGCTGGATGCTCCACATGGAAAAATACTACCTCAAGGACGGCATCCTCGTCCGCGACACCTATGGCGACTGGTGTGTGCCGCCCGAGAGCCCAGAGCTCATCCACTCCCGCGACACCAACCGCATGACCTGGCCCGCCAACATCTCCACACCCTACTACTACCATTTCTGCCACCTCATGATTGACTTTGCCTATGCGCTGGGACGCTACGACGACATCGACTATTTCGGCCGTCTGAACGATATTATCGCCGAGGCTTACAACGCCCGCTACCTCGACACCGCCCGTGGCTGCTACAGCAACAACACCGCCACCGCCAACCTCCTGCCGCTGGCCTTCGGCATGGTCCCCTCGGAGAGGCTCGAATGCAAGGTCTTTGACAACATCGTCGACAAAATAGAGAACGACTTCGGCGGCCATGTCCCCACCGGCGTGGTCGGCATCCAGCACCTTATGCGCACCCTCACCGATCATTGCCGCGGTGACCTCGCTCTGAAGCTGGCCACCGACACCACCTACCCCTCCTGGGGCTATATGGTGAAGCAGGGAGCCACCACCATCTGGGAGCTCTGGAATGGCGACACCGGCGACCCCTCCATGAACAGCGGCAACCATGTGATGCTCCTCGGCGACCTTATTATCTGGTACTACTCCTACCTCGGCGGCATACGCAGCACATCGGGCAATAACTCCTTCTTGCTGGAGCCCCACCCCATCGAGGGCCTCGACTACGTCAACTGCTCCTACAACTCTGTGTATGGGCGGATAGAGAGCAACTGGCGCCGCAAAGGCGACCGCTTCGAGTGGGACATTCTCATCCCGCCCAACACCTCGGCCACCGTCATGCTCCCCACCAGCCCTTGTGGCTGGGAAATGCATACCCTCCCCAGCGGTCGCCACCATCTGACAAGTCAACTGAAATAATATCCATATCATGAAAAGACTGACGATTGTACTCCTCTTCGCTTTCGCCTTTGTGCAAGGGTCACAGGCGCAGGAATTGAAAATCATCTCGTTCAATGTCCGCTACAATTCGTGGAACAACATCGACGGCGAGAACGGCTGGCCATACCGCAAGGCTGCGGTGGTTCGTATGATCAACGAAGAACGACCGGCGGCCATCGGTCTGCAGGAGGCCCTCATCGACCAACTGCAGTATCTCGACAGCTGTCTGCCGACATATAAACGCGTCGGCGTCGGCCGCGACGACGGCAAGGAGGCAGGTGAGTTTATGGCTATCTACTACGACACCACGCAGCTGGAACTTGACATCGACGCGCATACTTTCTGGCTTAGCGAAACGCCGCTTGTGCCTTCGTTGGGCTGGGACGCAGCCTGCCGCCGCACCGTCACCACGGCCTTCTTCCGAGTCCGGGGGTCAAACCGTGTGTTCTGCTATCTCAACACCCACCTCGACCACATGGGCAAGGAAGCCCGCAGGTTGGGGACGAAGATGATTGCCGCGCTGATTAAATCCGACAAAAGGGATTGGGTGCTGTGCGGCCCAAATATACCTGTTATCGTGGGCGGCGACATGAACTCGACCATCGAGGACACCATCTTCAACGCTTTCTACAATGTGGGGCTGAAGGTGGCTCGCGATATGCCACGGAACACCAGCCATGCCGATACCTACAATGCTTTCGGCAAGAGCAAGGGGGCGATGATCGACCACTTCTTCGTGCGCAAGATGAAGGTTAAGCAATTCCGCACCCTCGACGGCGACTACGGTGTCCCTTATATCTCTGACCACTACCCGATAGAGATGGTTATTCGACTGTAATCTTCGCCACGAAACCGCCGCCGGGAGCCATGTGGATTGTCATGACCGGTAGGAATGCACGGTGTGTTTCGTGTCGGTAGTCGCTGCCTCGGCGATGTGCGTTGATGCCGTCGGTATACAGTTCGATGTTGCTGATGTTTAGGCTGATAATCGGCAGCGTAATGTCCACGTCGCGGGCAGTCCAGTTTGTAATGCCGCCGATGTACCATGTGTCGCCTTTGCGGCGGGCGGTGACGATATATTCGCCCACCTCGCCCTGCAGCACCCGTGTTTCGTCCCACACTGTGGGCAATGAGGCGACGAAGCGTGTGTAGTCAGGTTCTTTGTCGTAATGTGTGGGAGAGTCGCACATCATGTTGAGCGGCGACTCGAGCACTATATAGAGCGCCAGTTGGTGGCAGCGTGTACCCTGACTCATGGGTTCCATCCAGCAGGGGTGGTAGTTCCAGCGGCCGCCGTTGAGCATGGCTCCCTGGGTGTAGTCCATGGGGCCAGCGGCCTGGCGGATGAAGGGTATCTGACAGTCGTAGCGCATCTGGTCGACGGTGGTGGGCGCCCATTTCATTTGCTCCAATCCGAAGACACCTTCGAAGTTGAGCACGTTGGGGTAGGTGCGCGTGAAGCCCGCGGGCTTGAAGGCGCCGTGGAAGTCGACGACGAGGTGGTACTTGGCACACATCTCGGCGGCGCGGCGGTAGAAGTCGACGGCCAACTGGTCGTCGCGATCCATGAAATCAATCTTGAAGCCTTTGACGCCCATCTGGCTATAATGCTGGCAGACGTGCTCCATATCGCGGTCAAAAGCATAGTAGCCTGCCCAGAGGATGATGCCGACGTTGCGCTCTTTGGCATAGTTGACGAGCATGGGCAGGTCTATCTCTGGCACCACCTGGAAGAGGTCGGCCTTCCCATTTACCGCCCAGCCTTCGTCGAGGATGACGTACTCGATTCCATACCTTGAGGCGAAATCTATGTAGTGTTTATAGGTGTCGTTGTTGATGCCTGCCTCGAAGTCGACTCCGCTGATGTTGAAGCAGTTCCACCAGTCCCACGCTACCTTGCCGGGTTTTATCCAGGAGATGTCCTTCAGCCGCGAGGGTTCGGCGAGGAGGTAGCTGAGGTTGTTGATGGCTATTTCCGTGTCGGTGCCGACCATGATGATGCGCCAGGGGAATCGCTTGGTGGGGTCCATCTGGGCGATGTAGTCCTCGCGTTCACGCACGAGGAGTTGGAGGTTGTTGTGGCCGCCCTGCTCCACAGTCCGGGGCAGTGGGGCGTGCTGGCATTCGAGCATGCCGTCGGCGAAGTTGCGCATGTACATGCCGGGGTAGTCGAGGAGCGCAGATTCTGTGATGCACATTTTGATGCCTTGTTCGCCATGGAGCATGAGGGGGAGGAAGCAGAGGCGGCGGGGGTCGAGTTTGCGTAGGGGCAGGGTGGTGTATTGGTTCTCGAAAGAGGAGCTGTATTGCGGATAGAAGGATTTCCATTTCTCCGACAGTGGCGTCCAGGAGTGGCTGAGTACGAAGGGCTCGCTGCCGAAGGCCGTGGAGTCGAACTGCGAGACATAGGGCACCGTCGCCGTATCGGCATTGTAACAGCATTGAGCCACCTCGTTGAACACCTTGCCTGGCTTTCCCTCCCACACGTAACGGTAGGCGAGGCCGTTGTCGTAGGCCCGGAAGACGACGGAGAGTCCTTCGCGGAGGGTGAGGGTCATCTCGTTGCAGTGGTTGCGCATGGTGGCCTGCCGGGTGAAGGGCGAGGGGATGGTTTCATCGATGGTGCGGCGGGAAACTTTCCGCACGGTCATTTTGTCGAAGATCTTCCCTCCCTGCTCGTATCTGAGGCCGATGACGGTAGTGGGCGTGAGGAAGTGGTTGCCGTACTCCACCGAATACGACATTCCCCCCTGTTCCACCTGCACCGTAGCGACGAGGCGTCCGTCGGGGGAGGAGAGCGAGTATTCTCTTTGGGCGAGGGCCGTCAGGGCGACGACTATGGTGGCCAACAGGACGATTGTTTTTTTCATGATGAGGGATGATTAGAGATTGTAAAAGAGGCCGAGGGAGCCGTAGATGGGGTAGAGCGATTGAGAGACGGTGGTGAAATCACTGTTGAAGATGCCGGAGAGGCCCCAATTGAGGTCGGCAAAGAGGCCGAGGTGCGGAGTGGCGTTCCAGTCGAGCCCGAGGGAGAGCCCCCATTGGAGGGAGCGCATGTCGGAACTGAAGTCGTAGGTGGCCCACTCGCCCTCTTTGTCGCCGATGTCGATTTTGGGGCCCGTGGGGTCGCCTTGGCGCAGGTAGCCGGCGGAGGCAATGCCGCTGAAGTTCTTGGAGAACAAGAGGGAGAAGAAGGGGCCGAAACTGAATTGAAAATTGGAAATTGAAAATTGAAAATTAATTGGTACGGTGAGCATCCACTGCGTCACTTGCTGGGAGACGTGGCCGGAGAAGAGACCGGAGATTTGGCTGTTGCCCTTGGTCATCTCCATGCGGTAGCTTTTGACGGTGGCGTCGATGTCCATGCCTTTATTCTCGAGCCGGAGCCCTGCAGAGATGGAGAATCGGGGGTTCGCTCCACTGGGGTTGCAGGCGGTGTCTCTTTTGGAGCCAGGCAGTGGGATTGGGAATTGGATGTCGGCTCCGACGGACGGCGACAGAGTAGGCCTGAAGGCGTCGATGCTGCGGATGGAGGCGGGGAGGGGAATGGGAGAGGTGCCGCCGAGGTTGTAGCCGACGCGGATTTTGACATGGAGGCTGTCGGCCCTGCAAAAAGAGGGATGGGAATTCCCCGCAGTATTTGATTTTTTTTCAGTGGTGGCCAAGGCCTGTGAGGCAGGCAGGAGGAATGAGAATATGGCGGCTATGACAATGATTTTCTTCATGACTGTTATTTTTTTTATCTATCATCTTAATTCCCGAATTCGACTGTCACTTCGTCGACGAAGAGCGTGCTGCCGATGGCACCCTCGAAGGTGTCGCCGTCCTTGCTGGAGGAGAAGACGACGGTGTAGCTGTAGCCCATAGCAGCGAGAATGGCTGGGTCGGCGGTGCCGCCCTCGAAAGTCATCTCGAAGCGGGTCCACTCGTCGGTGGCGGCAGGCACGAGCTGAGCCTTGCTGACGATGAGGTCGCTGGAGAGCACGTCGTCGCCGTAGAGCGCCACAGGGTTGCCCCCGGCATCCTGGTTGCGGAAGAAGACGGCGTAGATGTGTCCCTGGTCCACACGATCGGCAACGGGCTGCATGGTGGCGTCGGTGAAGGTGTCGCCGGGATGGTATTTGTACCAGCCGGTGATTTTCACGGGCTGTTTGTCGGTGGGGATGCCGAATTCGGTGGCTTTCAGAGGATTGAGTAGGACGGCATTGACGTTGAACTTGCCGAGGAAGAGGTTGCCGGCGGCGATGGGTTTGCCGAAGGCTGCCCCGAAATCGCCGGTCGACTGAGTGGAGAGGCAAGCGCCCTTGCCCTGGTAGCCGTTGTCGGTGGAGTGGGTGGGGAACAACTCGGGGGTCCAGTCGGCATGGAGGATGCCCACACCGGCGTTGCCCGAGGCCCAGATGTTGCGGCGCTCGCCGTTTTCAACCTCGTAGAAGACATGATAGGTGCAGCCGTTGCTGAAGGTGTCCACCGCCACCTGCTCGAAGCTGAAGAGACAGGAGGTATGGGTGCTGACGGTCTGGAAGTCGACGCTGTAGGAGCGTGTCCACTGGCCGTCTTCCGACGTCACGGTGTAGGTCACGGGGCCTTGGGAAAAATCCTGCGGCGAGCCGTTGGCGGGCGTGATGGTGGCGCCGGGGGTGAGGGCGAAGTGTACGGGTATGAGCGGCAGCCCGCTCTTGGTGCGCACCTGGAAGACAATCTCCGTGCTGTTCGACGGTATGTTGTCTATCCGCATCTGCGTGCCCTGGTAGAAGAAGCTCTCGTATTCCGCGCCTTCCACCCAGGCGCTGAGGATGTCGCATTCGTCGTTTTTCGGCTCTTCCTTGATGCAGGCCGCGAAAAACAGTGGTAGACACAGCATAAGGCATAGCTTGAGTGTTCTCATGGTTTTTTGGATTTTAAAATGCAAAGATACAAAAAAATCCGTATATTGAGCTTTTTTTAGTATCTTTGCAGTCGAAAAAACAAATAATCTTATGAAGAAACAGATTTTTTTCCTTGCCCTTTGCCTTGCATTGTTGGCAGGCTGTAGACATGACAACAAAGAATTCAAGACGCACACCCTCAGTGGTGAAAAGTGCTGGCTGCAGATTTTCGACGAACCCTACATCTTCGACCTCGATACTGTTGGTGTGAAGGTGACCTACTCCCTGCAATGGCCCGACAAGGGAGTGATAAGTCCGGCGGCCGAGCGGGAAATGATGTACCTCTGCTTTGCTGACAGCAACAAGGTCAATGTAGAGTCCGCCATCCAAGGTTGGATTGTGGATGACATCAACGATTTGCAACCTGTGGAGAGTTTCAACGAGGAAAACGGTTTCAGCTATCTCGACATCAAAAGCACCTGCCGGAAAGACAGCACGCTTGCAACCTTCATCATCCAAACCGAAGGCTTCCCTCTCGGAGCTGCACATGGCATGCACTCCACCAACTTCCTGACCGTCGACCTCGAGACAGGCAACACCATCCACTTCACCGACCTCGTCGCCGACACCAACCTCCTCTGCGAGGCCATCGCCCATGCCATCTACGACCTCGAGGTCAACAAAGAGGTTCAAGAGTGTCTTTTCGACGAGTTCCGCGATGTTGAGCGCATGCCCATGCCCGAGGACTTCTTCATCGACTCCACCCGCAGCACCATCGTCGTCAACTATGGCCTCTACCACATCGCCCCCTACGCCTGCGGCATCCAGAGCGTCGTGCTCCCCATCTTCTGGCTCTCCAAGCACGTAGACCTCACCCCCTACGCCAAGCGCCTCTTCGGTCCTGGATCCTACATTGAATAAACATGGAATCACAGCACGAAAAACGAATCTCCTTCCGTCGCTCCCTCGCCATCATGGTGAAAACACTCGCCTCCATGGTGCTCATCGCCATGTGTGTCACCACCGGCAAAGAAGGGTTTGACTTCTTCTTCGCCCTCACCATTATCCTTTGGCTCCCGCTGTTGCTCGTGAGCCTCATCATCACGCTCTGCAACCTCCGCATGCGCGACACCTACCAGCGCGCCATTGTCCTCTGGGGTGTCGGCAACTTCCTGCTCCTCGGGTTCTCATGGTGGCTCGACAATCGCCTGTCCAACCAAGTGGAAGCCGATAACCTTGTCGCCCACTACTGCGAGCACGAGCGCGAGTTGTGGGATTTGGTCGACTATACCCGCGCGGCGATGGACAGCGGCGCCTATCTGGACATTGAGTTCGACGGCCGCAAGGTGGAGCGTTTCCTCACCCATACCGCCGATGGGGAATACAAGGGCGGATGGAGCTCCCAAGGGCCCATCAATGCCGTCGAGATAGGTGCCTCCATCGGCCTCATGGAAGACGAAATCGAAGGCATCCGCCAGCGACTAAAGGCGGCCGACTGCATCAGCATTTCGCTGACAAATTATGGTCTCGACAATGGCGTCAGCATTCCTATGACGACCTACGGCATGGCCGACAGCGTGGCAGCCTGCGGCAATCGTCGCACGGTGCGCGACATCGATATTGTCACTATCGGCCGCATGCGTTACATGTTGAGCGCATACTACTATAATCTCTACCGTTACCCGATGAGCGACAGCACCTGGAACCACCTTCTTCTCGACGACTGCACCCGCATCCCCGTCTGCGACACCATGGCACTCGAATACGGCAGCCCCGCTTTCGGCAGCGAATGCTATCCCCAAAGGGACGAAATTGTCCGCCGACTCAACCTGAAAGAGAGAAAAAGTGGCGGCCGATAAAAAATATTTTGCCATTTTTTGAATTTTTAGTATTTTTGCACCCACGAAACAAATACATTATTATATATGAAACAAGACCCTTTGAAGAACTTGAAACCCGCCCGCGTGTGGCATTGGTTTGGTGAAATAATGCAGATTCCGCGTCCCTCGAAGCATGAGGAACGCATCTCCGCCTACCTCGTCAACTGGGGCAAGGAGCATGGCCTCGAAACCAAGAGCGACAAGCTGGGCAACGTGCTCATCCGCAAGCCCGCCACCAAAGGCTATGAGAAGAGCGCCGGCGTGTGCCTCCAGGCCCACATGGACATGGTCTGCGAGAAGAACAGCACCAAGAAGTTCGACTTCATGAAAGACCCCATCCAGCCTGTGCTCGACGGTGAGTGGCTCACCGCCGACGGCACCACCCTCGGTGCCGACGACGGCATCGGCGTTGCCGCCATCCTCGCCATCCTCGAGGACAAGAAAATTGCCCATCCCGCACTCGAAGCCCTCATCACCGTCGACGAGGAGACCGGCCTCACCGGCGCCAACGGCCTCAGCAAGAGCTGGCTCAAGAGCGACATCCTCCTCAACTTCGACGACGAGGACGAGGGCGAATACTGCATCGGCTGCGCCGGCGGCATCGACACCACCGCCGAGATGGATTACAAGCTGGTGCCCGCCGTCCGTGGCCACAAGGCTTTCTTCGTCAAGGTGAGCGGTCTGGTGGGCGGCCACAGCGGCGACGACATCAACCGCGGCCGCGCCTGCGCCAACAAGCTCCTCAACCGCATCCTCTGGGAGGGTACCTATAAATATGGTATGCGTCTCGCCACCATCGACGGCGGCAACCTTCGCAACGCCATAGCCCGCGAGGCCGAAGCCCTCGTCACCGTGCCCGAAGACCGCGTCCGCGCCTTCAAGACCATGGTCACCAAGATGGGAAAGGCCATGGTGTTCGAATTCCGCAGCACCGAGCCCGACATGGAGTTCGAGTTGCGCGATGTCAAGGCGTTGCCCAAGAAACTCATCGACAAGGAGACGCAGGAACGCCTCGTCAATCTCCTCTATGCCTGCGCCCACGGTGTGCTGGCCATGAGCCGCGAGATCGACAATTTTGTCGAAACTTCCACCAACCTCGCCTCCATCAAGATGAAAGATGGCGTCATCCACATCGCCACCTCGCAGCGCAGCTCCGTCGAGAGCGCCAAGATGGCCGCCGCCGCCAAGCTCGAGAGCACCTTCCGCCTCGCCGGCTGCCGTGTGAAACACTCCGACGGCTACCCCGGCTGGACCCCCAACCCCGACAGCCGTGTGCTGAAGGTGGGTGTCGACGTCTACAAGAAGATGTACGGCCGCGAGCCTATCGTCCGCGCCATCCACGCCGGCCTCGAGTGCGGCCTCATCGGCGAGAAATATCCCAACATGGACATGATCTCCTACGGCCCCACCCTCCGCGGCGTCCACAGCCCCGACGAGCGTATCGAGATCAAGACCGTCGAGATGTTCTGGAACCAGACCATTGATATCCTCAAGAAATTGAAATAGAAACTCTTTCCTCCGTCCCCCCTCGAGAGGGGATGGAGGGCTTTTAATTATTAACCAACAGTTGCGCCCGACACGTATCAGGGAACAGAAAATGAAGAAAAAATTATTGGCTTTGATCGCCGTTGTTGCAATGGCATTCTCCATGACCAGCTGCATGACCACCAGCGCCGTCAGCGCCATGAGTGACGGCACCGCCATCTCTGCCGCCAACTTCTCCTATGTCAGCACCGTTAAAGCTGAAGCCGACTGCAATGTCTACCTCCTGCTTTTCGGCGGTTCCAATGTCGAGCAGCAGGTCCTCGACCAGCTCCGTAGCAAAGCCACCCTCAAAGACGGACAGGCGCTGACCAACATCCGCCTCACCACCGAAGAAGAGTATATCCTCGGCGGCATCGTCATCAAGAAAACCGTCCACGGCACCGCCGACATTGTGCAGTTCAAATAAGAACTTCCTCTGTCTTTAAAACCCCCAAAGCCATCCTCTCGGATGGCTTTCTTCGTCTTGCCACCAACTACCTGTTTTCCACCTACCAACGCCCTGTCAACTCCCTACCAACTCCTACCACGGTAGGAGTTGGTAGGGTGTTGACAGGCTCTTGGTAGGTCGTTGGACCGAAGTCTGTGCTAACAAAAGAGCAAAAAAAAAGCAGGTTGCCAATTGGCAACCTGCTTCTCTGTTTTTTTTTG
>JAEEGH010006388.1_pt1 | contig 28917 bp, 21 predicted proteins | sample 9134181 | NCBI WGS metagenome assembly JAEEGH01 (sample SAMN16246544, study PRJNA631951) | gut metagenome | biome: gut microbiome; feature: rumen; material: DP-attached | host: Bos | place: Iran: Karaj | collected 2018-10 | reverse complement strand
CGAGAGTGGTGAACTGCCAGATTCGTTTTGGAGAGCCGTCCGGATTATAAACTTCGCTTGCGTCATACATTCTCAGGTCAAGCTGGGCGTTTACATACATAACAGGTTTGTCACAGAGGAATGTGTAGTCATAAATAACTGAACTAAAGTCACTGATCATGATATCTGCGCGTTTAAGGGCGTAAATATTGTCACGGTCATAGTTCCATTCAAGATTTTTAGCATCCTTATATTTTTCAGTGAGTCTGTTCAAAAGTTCAGCTTCAGATTTTTTTGACTGCGGGTGAGGGCGGATAATAATATGCCAGCCTGTAGCAAGAAGCGGATCAATGAGTTTTTCGCCGTATTTTGAAAGAATTGCACTTGGTCCCCAGGAAGGAGACAGTAAAACTGTAAACTGATGATTTTCTTCCGGTGGAATTGCTTCCATCTTCATTTTCAGTTCATCAAGATAAGTACAGCCAACGGTTACAAGTTCCTTTTCTTTTACGCCGCGGGCTTTTTCAAGATAACGGATATCATCTTTCTGGTAATCGCCTGTAAGCAGAACAGAATCCCAGTAATCAAGACCAAAAAGACGGTACATGGTTGCATCCCCTGAGCCGTGACGAACGTGTGCATAGTGTTTGACGGTTTTTGAACGCTTCATCTGGTATACATCAAGACCGGGGGTTGTCATGAGAACGATGTCCGCATCAAGCATGTTGAGTCGGGCAAAAGCAGAGTTTCCTTCACCGATATATTCGGCTTTTACATATTTGTAGCCGCTTTCAAATACAGGATCTTCCTTATATGAAGTAAAGTATGTAAGTTCAGTCTGACGGCCTTCAAAAGCGTCGAGAACAGGCTTAAATACGTTCCAGTACTGCTTTCCTTCGTTGTAGATGACATAATGCTTTCGGCCCGCTTTTAACGCTTCGCGTGCCTTTCTTCCGCTAAACAGAACCTGGAGTTTAAGCCAGGCCGCTTTTGCCAAAAAGAATAATGTTGCGGCAGCTCCGATAAAAACGGAGAACAGCATACTTCCCGTACCCGGGTCTATGTAAAGTGGTAAAATGATCATTTTTGAATCTCCTGCTGCCAGTTTTCGCTTTTAAAGATATTGCCTTTTACACGGTACCAGTGATCTTTTTCAGCCGTAAAGTAATATTCACTTTTGTTATGGTAAGGCATAAAAATGTCATCTATACAAACAAGTGCTCCATCAGACTTTTTGCTTGAGTCCAAAGGGTTACCTGTTGCCGGGTTGACCGGTTTCTCAACGATTCCCTTTGTAAGTAGAGCAGGTGCGTCGGCATTTGTCATAAATTCGTCACTAATTTTAAGAGGCCCCTTTGAATTAAAGTCCTTGAACATAAGTAAGGGATGAAAGTGTCCGGGACCTATTTTGTCAAACTTTTCGTCCCATTCATAGCCGTCTTCTTTGTGGGTTTCACTATGGTCTGCTACAAGTACAATCCTTGTGTTGTCATAGCAGCCGTTTTCCTTTAGGAAATCGAGCCATTCGCCAACCCTGAGCATTGCTCCTGCAAAAGAATGATATCCTGAATCGTTTTTATATCTGCTGGTTCCGAAATCTGTTACTTCTGCAACTGGTCTATAATCCGGCGCCTGTAAAAATAAGGAATCATGTGTCGAATTATTTACAAGATTGATGTAAGAATTTGGTGTCGGACAATCAAAATCTGACATTTCAACTGCATTTTCAAGTACAGCATAACCGTCAAGGTAATCGTTATAATCATCATTTAATGTATTTGTTGACCAGTAATTTCCGTCATTACCATAAAAAACAGGCCTGAGCAGTAATGGTGAAACTTTGAAAAACGAATACCACAGCATATTGCGTTTTAAGGTTGAACTGACAACTGCGATTTTAGTTGTTTCCTGGTGAACTTTATACCATCGGTCTGTATATAAGCCGTCAGTTAAATATGCGTTGACTCCCTGTTCTTTGTATTTGTCCAGGATAGAAATATCCGGAATCCAGCTGTAATTTGCCCAGCATGGATCTGTGATTACAGCCGAATATCCTTCTGCCTGTTCCGTAAAAAACCGTGGAAGCATACAAATCGCTTCATTTGTTTTATCAACGAGTTTTTCATCCCTGCGCTCATTCATGCTTTCCGGAGTATATTCATAACCTCCAAAACATGCCGGTGAGCCCATAAGGGTGTGGCCGTTGAAAGAGACTGTATTTTCATAATGTGTAAAACCTGAAAATTTTTCATTCAAATCAGGCCGTTCTTCAAAAAGAGGTTTTACAAAGCGTGCCTGTGCCCTGTCAAGATATATGTAAAGAACATTTTTTCCTGTTTTAGAAAAGTGGAATATTTTCGGAAGATTTAAAATATTATTTGCCTGCTGCGTTTTGGTCACATAAGATTCGTAACCTTTGTTAATTGTGAAAGAATTTGATATAAATACGGCTATAATTCCCACAATAACAAACGAAGAAATATAATTAATTAATTTGGGAAAATTCTTTTTTATGGCAAAAGAAATAAGAAGAGCTAAAACCAGAACACAGACGAGGTTAATAATTCCAGATAAAAGGGAAGTGCTTAAAATCGGATCTTCTGAAAATTTGAGAAGTTTATTTAAAGTTCCATAATCACCAGGGAATGCAAATGCATTTAACAGGGCAGAGCCCATTAAAAGAGTCATAAAGAATGATATTAAAGTCTGCATTCTTTCTTTGTAGAGGAAAAATATAAGCGAAGCCCAGATTATAAAAAAGCCGGTCGCCTGAATAAACGTGTTGAATACGAAAACCTGTGGATTTCCATAACCGTCGATTCCACTGAATTCTTCAGGAGAAGATGCAATTAATTGAGATGGAATCAGGAGTCCGACTATAAATGTAAGTGCAATGCTGCTTAAACAAAACAGTGAAACCCTAATCCTTCTGTTATCACGAAGGTATGCAAAAGTATTGTCAATCAAATAATTTGCTGCCTTTACATATAGTGGAGCCGGATAAATCAATGCAAAGAGAATGCTTACAAGGAAAGTCTGCTGTCTGTTAAGAACAGGACTTGTATAAAGCCAGATAATTAAAACAGTTACAAGAGCACATGCAATGTAGTATAAAGTCTTAACAGGATGCTTCATCTTGTAGAAAATATTTTTTACAAGTGAGAACAGGTTGTTCATGGTCCAGTACATTACAAGGCCTGCAGGGCTGTCGTACAGAATTACGACGAATAAAAGTGCAAGCCCGTATGTCTGAATTTTATCCCGTAAAGAAAGTCCTCTTGTGTAAATCGTACCGCTGATCATGTTAATCAATGTCATTGCGATTGGAAGGATATTTACATTGAATGAACCGATAGAAAAAAGTGCATCAGGAGCACCCATATCACGGATAAAAAGAAAATGCTCTCCCTGAAGGGCACCCATGTTAGAAAGACATGTATATGCGGCTGTAAAGAAAGGAATCTGAATCAAAAGTCCGAATGCGGAACGAAGGGACATTATAGGGTGATAGTGATTCTGGCGGTAATATGTGGAAAGAATCATGTACTGTTCGTTTCCCTTGAATACAGCCTTGATTTTATCAACTTCGCCCTTCATTTTTTTCTGAACGTCCCGTTCAACTTGCTGCCAGTGCTCGGCTACGATGTAAAGGGGAAGGGTTAAAATACTTACGGCAAAACTTACGCCGAGAATTGCAATTCCTGTGTTGTCAAACAGTTTATCGCAAAAAATGAAAACAAGCTCAATGATTTGAGTTAAAGGATAAATTACTAAACTGTAAAAAATATTATGCATCAAAATAACCTTTTAATAAAACTGAATTCGTTTCATTAAATTATATCATTTTATCTGTGTGTACTCAATAAAACAACAATCCAAACATTGGTTACGCAGGTTTATAAAAACAATATTAGCCCGTATTACTAGATAATTTATTTAAGAATCAATATAGTATATTATAAGTTTAATTATAAAAATAAATGGAGAATTTTTTATATGTACTATGTTGATCCGGTAATAAAGAACTTTTTAAGGACAAATCAGCCTGAAGGCCGTCTGCCGTATATCCGCCTTGACCAGAATGAAAACCCGGACGGTGTTCCAAAATGGCTTTTTAAGAAGGTCATGAAAAAAATTACTCCTGAATATTTATCCCTTTATCCTGAGGAACTGGTTGTAGTTGATAAATATGCAAAATTACTCGGAATTGATGAATCAAATGTAACTTTTACTGATGGCAGCGTTGTGGCTATGAGTTATGTAATCAAAGTGTTTGGCGAGCCTGGTAAAAATCTTGTTTGTGTAACACCAACTTTTGGTATGTATAAAGTTTATGCTGATATGTCTCAGATGAATACGATTTTTGTTCATTATGAAGACGATTATACTTTTGACATCCAGAAATTAATCGAAAAAATTGATGATAATACAGGCATTGTTTCTCTGGTAAATCCAAGTATGCCGATTGGAAATGCTTATTCTGAAGAGGAAATTATTTCAGTTTTGGAAAAAGCCAAAAAACATAATGCTATGGTTATCGTTGATGAAGCCTATCATTATTTTTACAAGAACACGGCACTTTCTTTGATTAACAGATACGATAATCTGGTAATTTTGCGTACATTCTCAAAAATGCTTTCCATGCCGGCCCTTAGAATGGGAGCAATTATTTCAAATGCACAGAATGTTCAGTACGTTAAAAATTATAAGCCTCATTATACAGTAAACGGTGTTGCACTTGCTTTTGCAGAAGCCATTATTGACAATTTTGACAGAGTATTGTCTGACCTTGATAAAAAATTTACCGGCGGAAAAGACTACCTGCTGAATAAATTAAAGGAACTTAATTATTCATTCATTCCCACACATGGCTGTTTTGTTTGTATCAGACCAAAGATAAAAACTGCGGAAGAAATTACAGCTGAACTCAAAAAGCGAAATATTTTAATTTTCTGCGGTAAAGGGGATTCTGCTGGATTCCTGCGTGTTACCATCTGGGATAAAAAATACATGAAAATGTTCATAAATGAACTTGTAAAAATTGATTGTTAGGAGTTTTAAACTATGAATATTGCACTTATCCTTGCCAGCGGCGTCGGTTCCCGAATGGGACAGGACATACCAAAACAGTTTTTAAATGTATATGATAAGCCTGTAATTATTTATACACTTGAAGCGTTTCAAAAACATCCGGGCATAGATGCAATTCAGGTTGCCTGCCTTAAAGGCTGGCATGACATTTTAAGTGCCTATGCAAAACAATTCGGCATCACTAAACTTGAAAATATTTGTGACGGCGGTGCTGATGTTCACGAATCTGTTTATAATGGAATCAAGGCAATTAAAGAAAGACATAACGATGATGACGTTGTAATTATTCATGACGGTGTCAGACCCCTTGTTGATGTATCAGTTTTGTCTGATGTTATATCAAAAACTCATTTATACGGAAATGCAGTTTCATCGTTGCCATATAATGAGCAGATTTTTATAAAACTCGATGAAAACACAACAAGACAGTATATTGACCGCAGCACACTGAGAAGAGTACAGACACCTCAGGGATATACACTGGGAAAACTTCTTTGGGCCTATGAAAAAGCATACCGGGAGAATATTGGTATTGAAGGTCCAACTTATACCAACACACTTATGGTTGATTTGGGCGAGACCCTTCACTTTGCAAGTGGAAGCGAAATGAACATCAAATTAACCACAAAAGAAAATCTTGAAATGTTCAAAGCATATCTGAATCTTGACAAAAGTGACTGGGTCAAGTAATTAGAAAAACTAATCGTTTTTAACTTTGCTTAACATGTAGTCGACTGTTAACTTTCCGGCCTGACCTATGTGCATCCAGGCTTCTTCTTTTGCCTTATGTCGGGCTTCTTTAAGCTCTTCATTATCAGACATATTTTCTATGATGGATTTTATGCGGGCAAAATCTGACTTTTCAAGTTTTACACCTACTTTCTTGAGGGTAGAAAACTGCCAGATATCCACATCCTCCGGTATATCTGCACCATCATATGGTTCAAGATCAAAATCAGATGTTGCGTATAATACAGGCTTGTCGCATAAAAACAGGTAATCATAAACAATTCCGGAAAAGTCCGAAATCATTATGTCAGCTCTTTTTAATGAATAAATATTCTCTCTGTTGTCATCCCATTCAACATTGGGAATATTATCATATTTTGCATGAAGTCTTTGAAGCATCTCTTTTTCAGAAATCTTTGACTGAGGATGAGGTCTTATAATAATCTTCCAGCCGGTTTCAACGAGAGGATCTATTAATTCTTCACCGTATAATGACAAAATACCGCTTTTGCCCCAGGACGGTGATAAAAGAACAGTAAACTGATGATTCTCTTCGGCTGGAATTGCATCAAATTTTGATTTTAAAGTGTCAAGGTATGGACATCCTACGGTTATTAATTCTTTTTGAGGAAGTTCCCTTTGTTCTTCAAGAATTCTGATATATTTTCCCTGGAAATCACCTGACATAAGAACTGAATCAAAGTAATCCAGGCTGAACAGACGGTATCCCATGGAATCTGAACAGGAGTGAAAAATATGAGAGTAGTGAGCTACGTTTTTGCTTCGCTTTAACTGATAAACCTGTAAACTCGGAGTTGTCATAAGCACAAAACCGGCACTCAGCATGTTCAACTTGGCATATGCCTTATTACCTGTGCCTATAACTTCGGTTTTAACAAATTTATAATTTTCGTTAAAGGCAGGATCCTTGTCATTTGCTACATAATATGTAACTTCAATATTTCTTTTTTCGAATTCTTCAAGGATGGGCTTAAAGACATTCCAGTAACGGGAATCTTCTCCATAAATAACAAATTTCTTATAACTTTTGTCGGCTTCGGTGGCTTTTCCACCGGAAAAATAAATTTTAGATTTTATGATAACTTCTTTTAAGAGAAAGAATAGGGTTGTAGCGGCTCCAATAATTACCGTAAAGAGCATGCTTCCTGTACCGGGATCGATGTATAAGAAATTATTCATAATTAAAAAACTCCATTATTGATTTTTTATTTTTCTTCTGCTATTTGAATTGACTGCTGTACCCAATTCTTAGAATCAAATATATTGTCTTTTACGAGATACCAGCTGTCCGGTTCAACAGTAAATATATTTTTGCTGGTAAAGTGGTGCGGCATGAATTTATTTGAAAGACATACAAGCGCGCCATCTTTCTTCTGATGGGAATCAATAGGTAAACCGGTGTAAGGGTTTTTAGGATCCTTTACAATTCCTGTAAATGTTAAAGTCGGAACATCAGCATTTGTCATAAAATCATAATTGGTTTTTAAAGCACCCGTTTGATTAAAATCTTTTATCATTAACAAAGGATGATATCTTCCAGGCTTAATGGATTCAAATTTATCATCCCAGTTAAATTCTTCTTCAAAACTCTCACATCCATGATCAGAATAAATGATGATTTTTGTATTGTCATAAATACCGTTTTCTTTTAAGAAAACCATATATTCTGAAACTTTTTTCATAGCTCCGGCCATTGAGTTGTAGGATGGACTGTTATCATACTTGCCATTACCAATGTTTGTTACATTTACAACCGGAACAAAATCAGGCTGCTGGAGCATAATACTTTTATGGGTTGTCTCATTGACAATGGATATATATGAATTCTCGCTTGGTGCGTTGAGGTCTGACAGTTCCGGAAGATAATCCAGTACCGAATACCAGTTAAGATAATCTTCCAAATCTTCATTTTTCTTATTAGTATCCCAGTAAGAGCCCTGATTATAAAAAGCAGGCCTGAGTGCTAACGGAGACAATCTGAAAAGCCCGTACCAGAGAATGTTTCGTTTTAGAGTATCACTTGTTACATTGAACTGAGCCAGATCTTTGTGTTCTTTGAACCATTTTGATATATAAATACCTGCAGTTAAATGAGATTCAATTTTCGGGTATTTGTCAAAAATTGATAAGTCACTGATCCAGCTGTAATTTGCCCATGACGGTTCTGTTATCATGGCAGTATAATTTTCTGCCTGCTCCGTCATTATTCTTGGCAAAAGAGTAACAGCTTCATTATGCTTTTTTGCCAGAGGTTCGTTTGAGCGTTTTATCATCTCTGCCGGAGTGTATTCATAACCGCCGTAACAACCTGGTGAGCCCATAAGAGTATGACTGTTAAATGAGACTGTGTTTTTATAGAGTGTAAATCCTGTGAACGATTGGCTAAATTCTGGAAATTCATCGAACATAGGTTCAATGAATCGGTTTTGTGCCCGGTCAAGGAAAATCAAAAGAACATTTTTTCCGGTTTTAGAAAAATGGAAAATTGGTTTTATGGCTCCAATACCAGAATCCTTTGTTTTTGAAACTTCTTCAAATTTCTTATAATCAGTTTTAATTGTGTTAATTTTGATTCCTGAAAGAACTACCAGTGAAAATGCAAGAATTGCTGATGAATAGGTAATAACGTTCGTTTTCTTTATTTTAAAAATAAATAATAACAGAAGGAAAGTAACTGCTATAACGATTAAATTAATCAGAATTCTGCTTACAGGTGAATCAACTGTCGTAATTTCGTTGAATACAAGCATTGTAGAAAGAGTACCGTAATTTTCTGCAAACAAAAATGCATTGATTAAGGATAAGATGAATAAGCCGAATAATGAAAAAGACAACAAGGTCTGTATTCGTTCTTTGAACAGGAAGTAAATTAAACTTGGCCACAATATGCATAAACCGATAGATTGAATAAAGGTATTCCAGACAAAGAACATCGGCGAACCATAATTGTCAATTCCCGAAAATTCCATAGGTGAAGATCCAATCAGCATTGAAGGAATAACAAGTCCCAAAAGAATTGATAAACCTGATGCTGATATTACAAATACAGACAGACGGAATTTAAAATTGTCCCTTAATTTTTTAAGGTTATTATCAATGATGTAGTTGCAGAATTTAACTATGAATGGAACAAAATAAATTAAAGAGAATACAAGAGTTAACAGTACTGCGCGTTTTAACTTTAATGCGTGGGAAGCAAACATCCAGACAATTAAAACTGTAATTGCCGAACACATTATGATATATAAAACTTTAACCGGATGTTTTAATCTGTAAAAAATATTTTTTACCAGAGAAAAAATCTGGTTCATAGTCCAGTAAATTACAAGTCCTGCCGGCCTGTCATAAAGAAGAACCAAAAAGATAGCGGCAAGTCCGTAAGTCTGGATTTTTTCACGAATTGGAAGCCCCCTTAAATAAACAGCGGCGGCTGCGACGTTTATTGCCGTCATCAAAATCGGAAGAATATTGATATTAAAAGAGCCGATTGAAAACAGGGCGTCGGGAGCTCCTAAATCCTTAAAGATCCAGAAGGACTGTCCCTGAAGAGCAGCCATATTTGAAAGACAATTATAAGCTGCTGTAAAAAAAGGAATTTGAATTAAAAGCCCGAATGCAGAACGGAGTGCCATAATCGGGTGATAGTGAGACTGCTTGTAATAGGTTGAAAGAATCATGTATTGTTCAGTGCCTTTGAAAGCTCTTTTGATTCGATCAACTTTTGGTTTCATCTGTAACTGCTTGTTACGTTCAACTTCCTGCCAGTGTTCAGCGACAATGTAAAGGGGCAGCGTAAGCATACTTACAGTAAAACTGACACCGAAGAGCGAAAGCCCGGTATTGTGAAAAAGCTTATAACAGAAACTGAATGTAAGTTCTATGATTTGTGTTAGAGGAAAAAGAATAAGATTGTAGAATAAATTATCCATGATTAAATAATAGTGCAAAAAAGAGGAAGTTACAACAATATTGAAATAAGCCTAGGCAGGAATTATTATGAATTGCGATCAAATAATTTTGAACTGATAAAGATTTTGAAAAGTTGTTTTTTAACGAGGATGAATAAGTGTACAATAAGAATAAAGTTTGGTAATTCTTTGTCTATAACTTTAATTCAATCTTTTTATAAGTTCCAAAAATTTCGCAGTAATATTTTCCCAGCGTCTGTCGCCCAAATCAAAATTGTAGTTACATTCTTTCTGATTGACAGCTTTTCTAATTGAATCTATAAAGTCGTCGTAGCTGTATGTGACGGCGACACCAGCTTCTTTTAATTTTGGCGTATCGCAGTAGGCGACAATGGGTTTGTGAGCCGCCATAGCCTGATAATATTTTGCAGTAATTCCGAGCGGACGGTTTTTGTAAAAGTCAGTCACATAGGGAACCATAACGACGGAGCAATTTGTAATCCAAGCTGGAACTTCCTTTGGCGGAATGCCGGGAACATAGAAAAGATTATTGAAAGTTTTTACTTTTTCCTGAATTTCCGCTGAAGGATAGTTTGGGCAGACAACAATGTAGTTAAAGTCAGTGTTTTTCTCAGCAGCCTTAAAAAGCAGATTCCATTCCACTTCCCATGCGCCAACATAAAGAATGGTATTGGGCTTTTGAAGCAGTTCTGGAGCAGGGTAGGATTTTTCGTAGCTTTCGATATCTACGCCGTTAGAAAGAAGTGTATACCGGACAGTAAAGTCAAAATCTGGAATTTTTCGCCTGTACAAGTCCAGACCTTCCTGATTCACTATGATGTTGAGGTCAGCTTCAAGTAGCATTTTACTTTCATTTTTTACGTAGCGTGGAAGGGCGCCGTCAAACATCATCGGATCGCTTGGCCTATAAACCATTTTTGCAGAAGGAAAAAGTTTTTTAAGGTCATCAAGAAATAACATTCCGTCGCAGGATTCAAAAATAAAAGCATCACTGCCGGAAAAATACTTTTTAGCAAAACGTTTGAAAGAATGAAATGAAGATTTTTCCAGAGCATTCATCATGCCGTCAGAAAGAATCTTGTTTGCACTGTTTGGAAGCTTGAAGGTTGGGAAGGTGATGTTTGTAAGAGTCTGCCCGGCAACTTCATATTTAATTTCTTTTTGAAGCTCTTTTATTGTTTTGTAATTGTAAAGCTCCTGATGCATAAAGTAACTGTAGTAGGGGCGGGGAAAACTGAAAAAAACAACCTCGCAGCCCGCCCTGCAGGCCGCTTCCGCAAATTTATGAAAGCCCCCCAGACGGTTTGACTGCCAGTTATGTCCTGTAATGAAGGTTATTTTTTTTAATGACATTCTAATCCCTTGAAAATAAATCCCTTGTATAAATTTTTTCTTTACAGTCAGCTAAATCATCAGACATTCGGTTTGCAAGGATTACATCACTTTTTTTCTTGAAAGCGGACAAATCGTGTTCTACCTTGAAATGCTCAAAATCATCTGTTGTAAGAGTAGGCTCGTAAATAACAACATCAACGCCTTCTCCGCGAAGAATCTTCATAATATCCTGAATTGAACTCTGACGGAAATTATCGCTGTTTGCCTTCATGGTAAGGCGGTAGATTCCAACAGTGTTTGGCTTTGATGAAAGAATCTGGTGGGCAATGAATTCTTTTCGTGTGCGGTTAGAATCAACAATTGCCTGAATCAGGTTCTGCGGAACTGAATTAAAGTTTGCAAGAAGCTGCTTTGTGTCCTTTGGAAGACAGTAGCCGCCATAACCGAAGGAAGGGTTGTTATAAAAGTCACCGATTCGTGGATCAAGGCTGATTCCCTGGATAATCTGTTTTGTATTAAGGCCCCGTACTTCGGCATAAGTATCCAGTTCGTTGAAGTAAGCAACACGAAGGGCAAGATATGTATTTGCAAAAAGCTTGATGGCTTCGGCTTCAGTGCAGTTTGGTGTAAGAATCTCGACTTCCTTTTTGATTGCGCCCTGATGTAAAAGCTCTGCAAACTCACTAGCCTTTGAGCAAAGCTCCGGACGGCCTTTAGGATAGCTTACAACAATACGACTAGGGTAGAGGTTATCGTAAAGGGCATGACCTTCGCGCAAAAATTCCGGGCTGAAAAGAATATTCTTGATTTTGAATTTTTTGCAGATTGATTCGGTGTAGCCAACCGGAATTGTTGATTTTATTACAACGGTCGTATCCGGACATTTTTTTTCTACAATAGTGAGGACTGCTTCAATGGAAGAAGTATCAAAAAAGTTTTTCTCAGAATCATAATTTGTTGGAGTGGCGATAACAACAAAATCCGGATTTTTATAAGCAAGTTCTGCATCGCAGGTTGCACTAAGTTTAAGCGGTTTTGTTTCCAGATATTCAGAAATCTCTTTGTCAACAATCGGAGATTTTTTGTTGTTGATGAGATCGACTTTCTTCTGCATGATGTCGCACGCAATTACATTATTGTGCTGTGCCAGAAGAATCGAAATTGAAAGGCCTACATAGCCTGTTCCTGCTACTGTGATATTCATATTTTTATTATAACATAAAATAAAAAAAAGGTTAAATAACTGATTTTGCATATTTTTTTAAGTGTATTATTCAATATCATAAATGTGATACTTTCTGTCATGAGTTTGTCCCTCCTGTGTCGCGGTATTAATTCTTGTTGTATGAGAACGAAACTAATGCAATAAATTGACAAAGTTTTCTAAAAAATCATAAAATGGATTATTATGTTTATCTCTCATATAACTTTGAAGAATTGGAAGAATTTTCATTTAGTAGACATAGATGTTAGTCAACGCCTTTTTATTATTGGTCCAAATGCTTCTGGAAAGTCTAATTTTTTAGATGCACTTCGTTTTATGAGAGACATTACAAAACAGGGCGGCGGTTTACAATATGCTGTTGCACAGCGTGGAGGCATATCAAAAATTAGAAGCCTGTCTGCTCGTAATCAGAGTGATATTGAAATCAGTGTTACATTTAATGATTCCGGTGTGAAATGGTTTTATTCCCTTGTTTTTGCACAAAACGGGCATGGGAATCATGAAATTTATGTAAAAAAAGAGTTAATTAAAAAGAATGAAACAGAGTTGTTATGCCGTCCTACAGGAGCGGATAAAGCAGACCCAGAGCTTCTGACTCAGACTCATCTTGAACAGATAACAACAAACAAAGAATTTAGAGAAATCAGCCGTTTCTTTTCTTCTATAGGCTATTTGCATCTCGTTCCGCAACTCTTAAAATACCCGGAAGCTTTTTTGGGTTCTGATTTGCCGGAAGATCCTTTTGGTAAAGGATTTTTAAGAAAAATCGCTAAGACTGCCGAAAAAAATCGTTCTCGTTGGCTGAGCAAAATTCAAGAGGCCGTAAAAGATGCTGTTCCTCAATTAGAATCTCTTCATTACACGGAAGATGCTGGTATTCCACACTTGGAAGTTTTATACAAACATTGGCGGGCTCATGGTGCGAAACAAAATGAAACACAGCTTTCTGACGGAACACTTAGACTGATAGGACTTTTATGGTCACTTTTCGAAAATCCCGGTTTGCTTCTTCTGGAAGAACCTGAGTTGTCACTTCATACTGCGATTGTTGAAAATCTTGCCAGCATTTTATATTCAGCACAGAGAGCAAAGAAAAAACAAATACTGTTAACAACTCACAGTCCGGATTTGCTTTCCGATGATTCAATTTCTTTAAGTGAAATATTGATGTTAACTCCTTCTTCCGATGGAACTGAAGCAGAACTTGCCTCTTCGAAGAATGATGTTGTAAATCTGCTTAAATCTGGCTTTTCTCCTGCAGAAAGTGTATTCCCAGATACAAGAAAATCGATAACTCCAATTCAGGGAGACTTATTCGATTGAAGTATCTGAATTGCGTTTATGAAGATGTATTAACAGCCTCTGTTATTAAACGCCTTGTGAATGAATTTAATAACAGAATTGCAATTTCACAAGAAATAAATGCAAATGGGTTTGGAAGAATAAAACGTGATATCCTAAAATATAACAAGGCGGCTAAAAATATGCCTTTCCTTATTATTACAGACTTGGATAAAAAGGAATGCGCTGTTTCTCTTATAAATGATTGGTTTAACAACTCAGAAAAAGAGGCTGATTTGATATTCAGGGTCGCTGTTAGAGAAATTGATGCTTGGATTCTTGCGGATAGACAAGGTATAGCAAACGCCTTAATTGTTTCTGCGGATATTATTCCCCTGGAGCCAGACAAAATAGATGATCCAAAAAATCAACTAATGCAGATAGCAAAAAGATCAAAGTCCAGAGAAATTAGGGAAGAGTTCCCTCCTAAAGATGCTTTTGCTCGGCAAGGACCTCTGTATAATAGATTACTTACAAATTTTGTTACTAAGGAATGGAACTTAGCAGAAGCAAAAAAACATTCAAAAAGCTTAGAGAAAGCATATAATGCACTTAAGGAATTTGCTGAAAAGCCTTAATTATTTTAGCATTTTATCATGAGTATAGCACAGTTTCGGCTTGCGACTATTTTTTTTAGTTATTATACATTTCCAGGAGTTATAATTATGTCAGAGGCAATAAAATTTCTTATAGGAGCTGATATTCTTCCTAATGAGGAAAATGTCCTTTTGTTTACCGATGGTATTGCGGAAAATCTGGTTGGAAAAGAACTTGCATCAAAATTGTTTTCTTCTGATTTTCGAATCTATAATCTTGAAGGAGCCTTGACAGATGTAAGAACTCCAATTCTCAAATCAGGTCCTGTTCTTTCAGCTGAAGTAAAAACAATAAATGGTATAAAAGCACTTATGCCTGATTTGCTGGTGCTTTCAAATAACCATATTCTTGATGAAGGGCAAATTGGTGTGGAAAATACAATTGCAGCCTTGAAAATGAATTCAATTCCCTTCATTGGAATCGGAAGAACTGAATTTGAACGACGAACCCCCTTTATATTCGAGAAAAATGGGATAAAAGTTGGAATATACAATTGTTGTGAACATGAATTTTCTGTCGTCGATGAAGGTTTGTGGGGGGCGAATCCTTATGATCCTCTTTATGCTTTTGATGATGTAAAAGCTCTTAAACAAAATTGTGATTTTGTGATTGTTCTTTATCATGGAGGAAAAGAATACTTTCGATATCCTTCACCTCAATTGCAGCGTGTTTTCAGAAAATTTGCAGATACTGGTGCTGATGTTGTTATAGCACAGCATACACATTGTATAGGTTCCGCAGAGGAATATAATGGCTCAATTCTTGTTTACGGACAGGGAAATTTCTTATTTGATACAGAAGAATCTGAGTATGAAAACACAAGTCTTCTTGTAAGCCTGGCATTTACAAAGAACAAATCAGTAATTTATGACTATATCCCAATCTGTAAAAACAAATATTTAACTAGACTTGCTACAGATAATGAAAAAAAAGAAATTCTTATTTCTTTCAATGAACGTTCTGCAAAATTAAAAGATACATCTTTTCTTAAAAATGAATATAAGAAAAAGGCTTCTGACTATCTGAAAGGTTATCTTTTGAATATGCATATAGGTAGTAAACTTGATACAATAATAATCCGTTTGTATTTAAAGCTTCCTTTACAAGTACGAAAAAAAATATTCAAGAAAACTCTTACAAAGCTTCTTGCTACGAAAAATTATATATCTTGTGAAGCTCATAGGGAATTATTGATAGAAGGATTAAATAATTTACTTTAGTATAGCCGGTTATTTATTCTAATAAGTTGTATATTTGCTTTCTATTTGTTATATTTTTTTTATGAGTGAATTGTTTTCTGTTTTAATTGCTAATCATAACCGTGAACCTTTTATCAAAGAGTGTCTTGAAAGTGTTTTGAAGCAGTCTTATTCAAATCTTGAAGTAATATTTGTTGATGACTGTTCAACAGATAACTCTGTTGATGTTTTTAAGGAATTTGCAAAATCAGACTCTCGTTTTAAGTTATTTATAAATGAAAAAAATAGTGGCTGTGGTTATACAAAAAAACGATGTATAGATCTGGCTTCTGGCTCTGTTTGTGGATTTTTAGATTCTGATGATGTTATTACACCTGATGCAATAGAACTTATGATGAATGTTCATATGGAGCATCCAGAAGTTAGTATAATCGGCTCAAGAAGAATTTATTGTGATGAAAATTTAAGAGTATATGATGTTGAACCTCCAATCACAGAAGCTGCGAAACATTTTAAGTCACAATTAGATAACCCGTTTTTCATAAATCATTTTGTTACTTTTAAGAAATCAGCTTATGAAAAGTCTCCTGGTCAGGATCCATTCTTGAAAAAGGCAGTCGATCAAGATTTGTATTATAAACTTGAAGAGCAAGGAAAGGTTGCATTTATTGACAAGCCCCTTTATTATTACCGCCATAGTTCTGCAAGTATTTCTTTATTTGAAAATAATTATAAAGCAGAGGCATGGCATTTGTATGTAATTTTTGAAACATGCAAACGCCGCGGCTTAAATTTTGATGATTATTGTGGACTTATGAAGAAAACTAAGTCCCGCAAAGAAAAACTTATAAATTTAATATTTGCTCCTTATCAGATGACAAAGGAAAAACTAAAAGCCACAAGAAATAAGATGCGTTTTTCAAAAGAAATTCAAGTTGTTTCGCCTGAAGTAATTATTCCTTAAAAAGCTTGTAATATGTAGCATTTTCAGGAAGTGCGGAATAGTCTTCTTTCCAGGAAAGCTTGAAAATGCTTGTATTTTCTTTTATTTTATTCAATTTTTCTTCATCATAAGGTTGTAAAAGTTCTTTTTGTAAATCTGTAACGTGAATATTGTTTTCAGGAATTTCATCCAGAACTTTTTTAATTTTTGGATCATTGTTATATAAAAATGCAATTATATGGTCTATTAAAAAATAATCTACAAGGCTTGTATTTTCTTTCCAGTATTCACAGAAGAATTGGAAAACTTTTTGTGCAAAATAACTGTCTTGCTTACAAATCCAAAAATAAGCTGTCCAGCGTCTGTTAGCTATATTATATTTATTTCCCTTACTGTTTTTTATGGAATATACATCCATATTGAATAATTCTTCTGCAAGAGGTTTTGTCAGCCATATTGTGGAATCAATCCAAGCACCGCCGTGCTGGCTCAGTAAAGCAAATCTAAGAATATCTGAAAAATTTTGCTTAGTTATTATTCCATCTTTATATTTTTTTACAATATAATCAGGAATTGAAGCGTAATCAAGCATATTATTTTCATCAAGAACGATAACATTATGTGAGCCAGCTTGTTTTTTCATATTATCAATGCAGTTTTTTACTAAAAGTGGGGCTTTTTCGTAACCTTGAAACCAGCAAACCCATAATATTTTTTCATATTGCTGTGAAGAGTTTTCAGAAGAAGGAAGAACGTTTAATAAATACTTATAATTATTTTTAAGGAAATTTTGAATTGCATTGAGATAAAAACGATTTAATAAAATGCTGAATGAATGACAATATTTATAATTTGATAATTTAGAAGAAAGTTTTTCAATTAATTTATATTTATAAGAAATTTTATTCATGATTTTTATTCCTCTTTATTTTTGTTTTTACAGCATTTATACAGCTATAGAAAACAACATTCCTGGTTATAAAACTAAGAAAAATATATGTAAAAGCACCTGTAATAATTGCTATTGTAATTTTTATAATGTACGAATCAAATAACTTCATTGAAAAATAAACTGCTGCTATCATAATAAATGTATAAAAAATTGACGGGGTTACAGCTTTAATTTGTGACATAAATGAAAAATGAAGATATTTTTTTGTCATAAATACTGAAAATAAATACGAAAGAATCATAAATACAGCTCTTGCCAGACACATTATTTTTAATCCGAACGGTATAGATGCAAAAAGTGTTATTATTGCAAGCGGTTTCGTAATTGTTTCTATTTTTAGAGAAACACCTGTCAGTCCCTTAGAAAAGAGAAGATTATTATTTACATCTATAAGGGGGAGCCAGAGTGCTCCTAAGCAAAGAATCTGGAGAATTGGAATACAATCTGCCCATTTATCTTTTAATAAAAGAAGAACTAGAGGCTCTGCTATAATTGCCATTCCTCCAAGAACAGGAGCAAGAAAATAACTTTCAAGGGCTATAATCTTAGTGAAAATTTCTTTTGATTTATTTTCATCAGATTGCATTTCAGAAAATAGGGGGTAGGCAACTTTCATTAATATTTGTGAAGTAATTGTCGGAGGAAGCTCTGAAAAGTTTTTCCCTCTGTTATAAATTCCTACATCGTATGGTGTAAGTTTTTTACCAATTACAAGTGTGTACATATTGTTGTAAATTGTGTTTAAAATGTTAGAAAGCAGGATTTTCGAACCAAAGGAAAAAATATGTTTAAATGATGCCTTTGAAAACTTTGCCCTTGGAATCCAATGTTCATATGCAATATTCAGAAAGCATGATAGCCCGCTTTCAATTAAACCGTAAAAAACAAGTGTCCATACTCCGAGTCCGATTTTTGCAAAATAAATGCTGATTAATCCAGAAATTACTAAGGCGATAATGGAAATTATGGCTTGTACCTTAAAATTAAAAGCGATTGTGAGACGCGTTCTTTGGACCATTGCTAAAGAATTAATTATTAATGTGAGAGAATATACCCTTGTAACAGATTTTAGTGTTGGTATCTTATAGAATCCTGCAATTAATGGAGCAGTTAGATAAAGTATAATGTAAAGAAAAATACCAGTAATAATATTAATATAGAACGCCGTTGAAAAATCTTCTTCAGTCCTGTCTTGTTTTTGGATAAGGGCATTCCCAATTCCGGCACCTAATATAGCTGAAGATAACTCCATGAATATCCCAAGCATACCTATTGTTCCATAGTCGCTTGGAAGAAGTAACCGAGCAATAATTATTCCGAGTACAAATTGGAGAAATTGTTTTCCAATTTTTTCTATAGTTGTCCAAATTATTCCATGAACAACTTTACTTTGTGTTTCTGACATAAATGAAAAATATTGACTAAAAGATTACACTAAGTATACTTGAATCTATGAAAAGTGGAAAGGTATTTAAACATTTCTTGATTACTAGATTTAATGTTCCCTTGCGAATTTCTGATATTGATAATAAATATGCTCGTGGTATATCTGATGATTATTTAAAAAAACGATTTGAAATATTTGAAAATTATTGTCTCCCAAGTGTTAATAATCAAACAAATAAAAATTTTACCTGGATTGTTTTGCTTTCTAACAGGACTCCAGATTTTTATAAAAATAAAATGTCAAATTATGCAAAAGAATGCAAAGAGCTTTATCCTTGCTATATAGATTTGCATGATTTTGATTCTAGTAAACAAGCTTATCCTGATTTTCTTATTCAAAAAGTTGACTCAGAATATGAGATTATGAAAAAATCTTTCCCAGATTATATTCCTGATGAGTATGAGGAAATTCAGCGCTTTTGCCTGCCTTTATTTTTGGATACACTTATCAAAAAACTTACACCCCCTAGGACTGAATATGTTTTAACTTCTCGTCTTGATAATGATGATGGAATAAATTGTCATTTTATTGAAGATATACAGTCAAGGTTTAAGAATCTTGAGGATGAATGTGTGTTAAATTATCTTTATGGTTATCAGTATGAACCTTCATCAGATATATTAAAAAAATGGTATTACACAAATAATCATTTTATAACGTTAATACAAAAATTTAATAATGAATTTAACGATACCATTTTATCTTGGCAACATGGTAGAATTTTTCTTTATAGAAAAGTTATTAATATTGTTACTAAACCAATGTGGGTAGAATATGTTCATGATTCTAATGTTGTTAATTCACTTTGTTTTAGTTTTAAAGATAAACTTGTTCATTATGTAAGAAATGCCTCAGAATTTGGCTCAAGTTTTCCTAAAAAAACTAGCCTAAGAGCTGAATTGAGATGTTTATTTTCAAAAAAATATCGTTATGGTTTTTTTGATAGTCTAAAAAAAGCTATAAAACGAAAAATCGGATTCTAAATATAATCTGCCAGATTCAGATTTAGGGTTTCTTGAAGGGCTTTTATACTTAAATCATTTTGATTACCATGATCAATATTAGAGTGCATTAAAGCTGTGCATTGAGTTTTACGTACTGTTAAATCTTTTTCGAGGCTTGATTTCACAAATACTACTTTCATATTATTTTTTGCCTCCATAAATTTAAGCCATATATCGTCTGTCCTCAAACATGTATTTCTTATTACTTCTAAATTGAAGGCTTCTTTAGAAAGTGCATTGGGAGGATATAAAACACCACCAACACCTATTGCCATAAGTGCATGGCTTGGTTCAAGTGTTTTTTCATATTCAAATATGAAATCCGAATAAGAATTTAGTTCGTGCTCAGATTTTTTTGTCATTAAGGTAACTCGTCTCGCAGAAATAGCATCAGGATATTTTTTGTACGAATTATATAAATCTTCAAGCATATGTTTTTCATATATTGTATCATCATCAATTGTTACTATAATCTTCTGGGGATACTCTTGCATTGCAAAAAAATACTTTTTGTGAGGTTTTATATCTTCATATCCAGTTTTTATGATTAGTCCATGTTTTTTTAAGTTAAGTAATTTTTTAGGTAAAATTTCTGGATTTGTGTCTGTGCCGAGCCATAGAATAATGTTTTCTGGAAGAATAGTCTGATGAAGAATGGATCTTATTACAAGGTTTATACTTCCTATACGGTCTGTATAAGTTGTTAATGAAACGATTAAGCCTGGAATTATCTTTTTTCTACTGGTGTAAGGTAAATACAGTACAAATTCTGTTTTGATACGCCTGATTATTCTATTTATAATATTCATGTTTATTCCTCTAAATAATTATAACAGAAAAAGATAAATAATTAAATATTTGCAAAATGTATTTGTTTTTGTTAGGATAGATTATATGAATACAATAATAAAAATAATCCAATCTGTTAGAAAACTTGGATTTTCATATACTTTTTTTAATATTTTGAAGAAAGCTGGATTCATAAAAGAAATTCCTATAAAGCCACTGCTGAAAAAACAGTCGTATTATAAAGATTTACCTGTTGAAAGACAAAAATATGAACTTGGTCTTTTTTATAAGAATGCAATTGGTCATGAATTGAACATCGAAAATCCAAAAACATTTTCGGAGAAAATACAATGGCTTAAATTTTATGATTCAACAAAAATTAAAGCTGATTTATCTGATAAGTATCAGGCACCTCAAATAATTAATAAACAGTTTGGAAAACGTATAAAAATTATTACTCAGTTGGGTGTATGGAGTAGAGCTGAAGATATTGACTTTGATACCCTTCCTCAGAAATTTGTTTTAAAATGTAACCATGGCTCTGCAATGAATATTATTTTCAAAGATAAGTCAAAAATTAATATTAAAAAAATAAGAAAGCAATTAAATGATTGGCTTAAAATTGATTATGCCTACGTAAATGGTATGTACGAAAATCATTATACATTTATTGACCGAAAAATTATTGCTGAGCAATTTATTGAAGAAATGGATGGAAATCTTCATGATTATAAATTCCATTGTTTTATGGGGGAACCAAAATTCATCGAGTTTATCGGTGATCGTGTACCTAATACTCATGTTGTTCATGATTCAATTTATACGCTAGACTGGAAGTTGACTGATATTCATATGAATGATGATATTCCCTATGAAGTTTCATTTGAAAAACCTGAAAAACTCAATGAAATGATTTCTCTTGCTAGAGATTTGGCCCATGGTTTTTTGTATGTGAGGGTAGATTTTTATTATTTAAATAATGAAATTTATTTTGGAGAAATGACCTTTACTCCTGATTCTGGTATTATCAAATTTGCTCCGCCCGAAATCGATGCTGAATGGGGTGCAATGATAAATTTATAATATTGGTTCTAGCTTAATTATAATACTCAAATTTTATCATTTACGCCATAAAAACAAAAAATATTTCTTGCATTGAAATTAAACAAATTTCCAGTCACTAAGAGTTTTTGTTTTATTATCAAAATTCACACCAATTTTAATAATTTTCTTTTTCGCTGATAAAAATTTTTCATCATAATTTTTATATACAATCTGATTTAAGGCGTCTTGTGCTGTTTCATTCACCTTAAATTCAAAAATGTAAACAATATCTGATGTTTCTACTACACAGTCAATTCTGCCTTTATTCGTATAACTTTCTGCAGAGGTGAACTGTCCTAGAAGAGTGAATATCAAATAAATTGTGATCTGAAAATCATGCTCGCAGGGACGTTTATCTGTGGAATAAGGAACTGAAGCGACAATAGAACTAAGTCTTGTCATAAAAGAATCTACATTCCCGTTCTTTATATCTTTATAGAATTCCCTGATCCAGAAATCGGACGTTCTTTGATTTTGTTTGAGGAAAGAAGGCATTAAAATTGAAAGAAAACTGTATTCAACTTCGTGGTTAGGATATTTTAAAATGAAAGTGTTTAATTCTTTGTTCCAGCCTTTTATTGTTATATATCCTGTCTGATAGAGTAACTGAACAATATCAAAATCAGCATCACTTTTATTCATTAAAGTCGAGATGTTGTATTCAACGCCATCTGAAAAGTTATATATATCGTAATTATTATGTTCCAGCTGCTTTATAAGAAAGGTCGGAGTTCCGGTTTCAAACCAGTAAGTGCCAAAGAATCTGTCACTGAAAGTTTTTAAAATACTATACGGATTATATACATCTACAAGTTCTTTTGAAAAATGATATCCGTCATATTTATCTTTTAGAGCTTTCAGACATTCATCCTCAGTGATTCCATTTTCACAAGCCAATTTTTTTATTTCTTCAGCAAAATTCTTTTCCAATTCTGTCTGTGTAATGCCGCATATGTCTTGAGCTATTATACTTAAAGAAATATCATTAAGCTGGTTCAAGTCACTAAAAATACTGACTTTTGAGAATTTCGTAACACCTGTAATAAAAACAAACTTCAGATAAGCATCACAAGGTTTTAAGACACCAAAAAAGCCTCTTAATAGACTTCGGCAGTTCTCGTTTTCAGTTTTATTGTCTAGAGTTTCTAGAAGTGATTTGTCGTATTCATCAACAAGAACAACAACATTTTTACCATATTTTTCAGAAGCTTTTTTTATAAGTTCACTAAAAATTAGTTCCGGTACTGTTTGTGTTGTTGAAAGCTCATAATTTGATTTAATATTATCAAGTATATTAAAAAGTTTTTCCTCAAGGTCTTTACGTGTTTTATATTCTTTTCCCCCGAAGTCAAAATAAAAAACAGGATATGAATTCCATTCTTTTTCTAATTCTTCAATTTTTAGGCCTGAAAATAACTCTTTTTTACCTGAAAAGAATGAATCTAGGGTTGAAATTAAAAGGCTCTTTCCAAATCTTCTCGGACGTGAAAGAAAGTATACCTTACCACTTTCAATCAGGTTATATATCTGTTCTGTTTTATCAACATAAAGATAATTATTTGTGCGTATTTCCTTAAAGCTTTGAATACCGATAGGTAAGGCAAGATTTTTTTTCATTAATGAAATATTAACATATATGAAGATAGTTGTCTATTTTTTGAATTAAAACTTCAGCAATTCCTTATACAATCTACTGATTTTTTCCAATGAGTTCTCTGTTTTTACAATGTTATATGCCTTCTGTCCTTTTTCAGACAGTACATTTCTGTTTTTTACAAAATCTGCATAAACCTGTTTACATACTGATTTTCATTATTATTTGCCGGGTAGATAAAGACAGTTGTCATATTTAACCCTATATTGTCCAGATTTCTTTTAAATACTTAAAGTTTGTTTTTATCAAAAAAGGTGAAATCCAGGCAAATGTTACAAAAAGTTTTGAAATAAATATTGAAGCAGTATTATTATAATACTTTCTCAAAAATTTTATCGCGGAGATTGTATAATGAATTTTAGATAATGATGAATAATATAAAAGTTTTGATTTTACTTTGTTTGATTTATGTTCAAGGTGCTGAATCTTTGGTTCAATAATCAACTTTCTGTTTTTAGATTTTTTATGTAATCTCATATTTAAATCTGTATCTTCGAAATATAAAAAGAAATTTTCATCATATTGGGCATCTTCATTATTTGGTAAAAATAAATCTGCACCAATTATATAATCTACGTTACCTGTTTTTTCAACAAAATGAGTTTTGATTTTTTTTCCTTTTGTTATTGAAAATGAATCAGGTAAAAAGAAAAATAATGTACGTTTTATGATTTGTTTATAGTCACCAATCAGATTTTTTATTATAAATGAATTTGTGGGGTAAGTTCCTCCAGAATTTGTAATCTGAAAATTTTCATCTAAAAGATTACAACCTAATGCACCCAAATTTTCCAGTTCACCATTTTGTTCAAAATATTCAAAAAAAAGTTTCACAGCATTATTCAACAAAATCGTGTCACTGTTCAGATAGAAAATATATTTTCCTTTTGCAATCGCAAGTCCACGATTGTTTGCTGCACCGAAGCCAAGATTCGCATTATTCTCAATCAGAATTACCTGCGGAAAATCGGATTTTAGCATTTCAATTGAGCCGTCTTTTGAGCCGTTGTCGCTAACGATTACTTCATAGTTTATGTCTTTTGTCTGCTCGTAAATTGAGTTGAGGCAATCTGCGAGATGTTGCTTTGTGTTGTAGTTTACAATTATAATTGATACATTAAATGTAAAATCATCTCTAGTCATAATTTGTATAATACTTTTCTTTTATAAAAAAGAAAGTACTTATTCCGTAAAATTACTAATATTAGTGAATAAATGATTATACCTGTAATAAATGATACAATTAATTGAAGTATTATTGTATGCATATTAGAAGTTATAATATTTATTACAAAAATCATTATTAATGATGCAAAAATTGTTTCCAGAAATGTAATTAACAAGTCCTTATTTATTATTACTTTTCTGGTAAAAAATAACTGAATACTTGTAACAGCCGATTCTGCTCCTACAGTCCCTATTGCTGCCCCTAAAGCTCCGTATTTTGGAATTAAAATTGAATTTAAAATTACATTAGTTACAGCTCCTGCTATGTAAGAATAGAAGGATATCTTTTCTTTTCCGATTGATGGTAATATTTGAACTCCAGTAAGACTTCCAAAACTTATAATAATTAAAATTGGAGAAATTACCTGCATCGATCTGACTGCCGGCAAATATTGTTCTCCACTCAATAAAACTACCAGTGGGCGTGCTAATATAATAAGTCCGCATGTCATTGGAATTGACAGTAAAAGTAATATGTTTGCACTTTTTTTTACCAGTTCATTAAAACTTGATCTGTCGTTTTTTTGTGCATAATTTGTCAGACGGGGAAGGAGTACAGCAGTTATAGCTGTAAGCATACTTAAAACCATATGGCCCAGTTTTGTACTTGCGGTGTAATATCCGACTTCTGTGTCTGAAGAAAGAAATCCAAGCATGGCCGTATCAAGCATTGTGTAAATGCTTGTTACAATTGTCATCCCAAAGAATATTATTATTGCTTTAAGGTGTTTTTTGATTTCTAATTTTGTTTTAAATCTTAAATCAACATATTTACCAACAAAAAAGAAATTAAATACATTACATCCTACAGTCGTAAGCAAGCCAAAAATGACATAATGAACTATATCATCTGCTGTATGTACAAATATAAAAAGATAGAACAAACTGAAAAGTTGTATGAAAAAGGTACGAATAGTTATGAATTTAAAATCTTCATTTGCGGTAAAAATCCATTCAATTCCCAGTACAGAAAATAAAATTTTTATGCTTGACACCAGTAATAAAGTTCTGTAAGCATTAAATTTTGGAATAAAATTTAATGCAATAAAAAATAGTATGTAGGCAACAATACAGCAGAAAAGATTTATAGAAATAATTTCCTTAAAAAGCTTTGAAAGAGCCTTTCGGTCATCTCTTATTTTTGCAGCTTCCCTTGTTGCATATCCTCCAATACCAAGGCTTGCAATCGTAATAAAATAACTGATAATTGTATTTGCAAAATTTACTTTTCCAATTCCTTCAGGTAAAAGAATTCTGCTGGCATATGGAAATGTAATAAGAGGAAAAACAAGACTGAGAAAAACTTTTAATACCGAATAAAATGCATTCTTTTTTAATGATTTTTGTTCCATAAAAAAAATCTGATCCCCATTCACTTCCTTATCTTTCTTATCACTTCCAGCAGGAGTTTTGCTGAATTTGCATAAGTGTACTTACTCAGAATAGTGTCGCACGCTGTTACAGGTCGGGATAAAAGTTCTTCGAGGTTTGTTGAGCTGTCCGTCGGGTCTATGTATTGAACTGTGTCTCCATAAATTTCATGGAGGCAGGATGAGCGGCTTACGATACATTTTGCGCCGCAGGAAAGGGCTTCCAGAGGTGGAATTCCAAAACCTTCGTAGTAGGAAGGGAAGATGAAGGCTTTGCAGTTTTTCATCAGGGCCTTGACTTCGCCGTCGCTGACATAGCCTAAAAGCACAACGTTTGACATTTTCTGGAGCGATTTTAATTCATCTGGAACAAGGCCGCTGATGGCTTTGCCGCTTACGGCAAAGGTTTCGTCTGGAAAAAGTTCTGCGTGCCGGGCAATCCAGGCCAAATTCTTTCGTTTGCTCAAAGAGCCCAGGGTAAAGTAAAAGTTCCCTTTTGAAAGGGCCGGGAAGCGTTCAAAAATTGAATTATCTTCCTCAACTGTTTTAAAATGGTCCCAGCCGTTTGGAATTACCGTAATGCGTTCTTCGGGAGTTCCGTATTTTTTTTGAATCTGACTTTTACTGAAATTACTTACTGTTACGACCATGTCAGCGTTTCTGGCGATGTTTTTGTAATGCATGGTGCTGTAAAAACGTACAAGTCTGTCACGGAAACTCTTAAAATCTTCAGGATGATCTGCAGCATAAATATCGTGAATAAATGCAATTCCACAGTGTGATGAAAGGGGGGCAGTGTTTGAAAAATTCAGGGGAACTGCATTTAATTTTTTGCATTCTGACGGAAAGTCCAGAATGTCCCACTTAGGAAAGCCCTTTATTATTTTTGTTGAATGAATCAGCCTGATATTCTTATATGAGGGAACAGTTTTTGCATTTGCAGGAACTAAAAGTGCAATTTCATCGGCAGAAGAAATGAGTTCATCAAGATGGGCGCAGGTTTCCCATGCAAAACGCTCAATTCCTGTGAGATTTCGGCAAAGAAAGTTTCCGTTTATAAGAATCATGCAATTAATCCCTTGAAAATAAGTCTCTCGTGTAAACTTTTTCTTTACAGTCCTTAAGTTCATCACTCAGGCGGTTTGCAAGAATTACATCTGATTCAGATTTAAATGAATTCAAATCGTTTACAACCCTGAACTTTTCAAAAGTGCCAGCTGAAAGTGTAGGTTCATAAATAATTACGTTTACGCCTTCGCCGCGAAGATTCTTCATAATGTCCTGAATTGCACTCTGGCGGAAGTTATCGCTGTTTGCTTTCATTGTAAGACGATAAATTCCAACCGTTTCAGGATTCCGGCTTAAAATATGGGATGCAATGTATTCCTTTCGTGTGCGGTTTGAATCAACAATCGCCCGGATAAGGTTCTGAGGAACATTATCAAAGTTTGCAAGCAGCTGTTTTGAATCCTTTGGAAGGCAGTAGCCGCCGTAACCGAAACTTGGATTGTTGTAGTAATTTCCAATTCGGGGATCCAGACCGATTCCTTCGATAATTTGTTTTGTATTGAGGCCCTTAGTTTCGGCATAAGTATCAAGTTCATTAAAATAAGCAACGCGAAGGGCAAGATAAGTATTTGCAAAAAGTTTAATTGCTTCTGCTTCGGTGCAGTTTGGTGTTAAAACTGCAATGTCGTCTTTAATTGCTCCTTCTTTGAGAAGGGCAGCAAACTGCTCAGCCTTTTCCTTTAATTCCGGCGCGTCTTTAGGAAAGCTTACAACGATTCTGCTCGGGTAAAGATTGTCGTAAAGGGCATGACCTTCGCGCAGAAATTCAGGAGAAAAAAGCATGTTTTTGTATCCGCTTTTCTCACGGAGTTTTTCTGTGTAGCCTACAGGTACAGTTGATTTGATGATTATTGTTGCTTTTGAACCTGATTTTTTTACAAGTTCAACAACGGCTTCAACAGAAGAAGTGTCAAAATAGTTTTTTTCTGAATCATAATTTGTCGGAGTTGAAATAATGATGAATTCAGCGTCTTTATATGCTTTAATGCCGTCTGTTGTGGCAGTGAGATTCAATTTTTTTGTTGATAAGTATTCGGAGATTTCTTTGTCTACGATTGGAGACTTTCTGGAATTGATAAGGTCAACCTTATTCTGCATGATATCAACTGCATAAACTTCATTATGCTGTGCAAGAAGAATCGCGTTTGAAAGACCTACATAACCTGTTCCTGCAACTGCTATTTTCATATTTTAACCGCCTTATTAATTATATTCGTTTTGAATTTCTTTAAGTAGATTATACAATTTTTTAGCTGATGTTTTAAATGAATATTTTTCAAACAAGTCTTCTGGAGATTTGACTCGTTCTTTTAATAATTCATCTAAATCTACGTCTGGATTTTCTGGATTTATGTAATGGGCACAGTCCCCGTAAATTTCAGGAAAACATGAAGCATTGGAAATAATTACCTGAGCACCGCAACTCAGGGCTTCAAGTGGTGGAATTCCAAAACCTTCAAAATATGACGGCATAACGAAAGCCTTACATTTTTCGTAAAGTGCTTTTATCTGACCATCGGAGAGATATCCTGCCAGTATGACATTTTTCATTGTCTGTAATTTTTGTAATTCCGGAGGAATAACGTTTTTTAAAGCACCGCCGGAAATTACAAAGAGTTCGTTAGGGTAGAGTTCTGCATGTTTAGCAATCCACTTCAAATTTTTACGTAAAGAAAGACTTCCAAGAGTAAAATAAAATTCTTTTTCACTTAATTCAGGAAAGTTTTTAAAAACAGAGTAATCAGTCTGGGTATTATTCATTTGTTCGGCGCCATTATATATGACGGTAATTTTTTCTGCTGGAACATTGTAATATTCCATAATCTGCTTTTTGCTGAATTCTGAGACTGTACAAATTTTTTTAGCCCTTTTGCAGACTTTTTTATACATGGCACAAGTGCGTATCCTGTTGA
>JAEEGH010006387.1_pt1 | contig 28923 bp, 23 predicted proteins | sample 9134181 | NCBI WGS metagenome assembly JAEEGH01 (sample SAMN16246544, study PRJNA631951) | gut metagenome | biome: gut microbiome; feature: rumen; material: DP-attached | host: Bos | place: Iran: Karaj | collected 2018-10 | reverse complement strand
AACAAACATATTGTATAACCTTTTAAAAAACAAGAATTATGAAAGCGATTAAATATGTATTGATGGGAGTGCTGATGTTAGGATTCGGCACTTCAGTGAAGGCACAGGACGGCTCAAAGGCCGACGTAGATGCCGTAAAGAAGATTATTAGTAGCAAACCCGCCGACCTCGACAAGCAGATGAAGCCGTTCTACAAGGCCAACAAGAAGAACGCCGAGAATCTCATTGCCTTCGGTCGCGCCTTCTTCGAGGTCAAGGACACAGCCAATGCCCGCGTCTATGCGGAGTATGCCCTGCAGGCTTCCAAGAACAAGTGCGCTCCTGCCTACATCCTGTTGGGCGACATCGCAGCACTTGCCGACGATGGTGGTGCCGCTGCTGCACAGTACGATCAGGCCATCTATGCCGATCCCAAACTCGTCGACGCATACTACAAGTATGCCCTCGTTTATCGTAAGATCGACCCCCGCGGTGCTGCCCGCAAGCTCGACGAGCTCAAGGCTGCCCGTCCCGACATCAGTGTCGACGCCATCAAGGGCCACATCTTCATGATCTCCGGCGACCGCAAGTCAGCTTACGAGGCCTTCAAGCAGGTACCCGTCGAGAAGATCGACCCCAGCTACCTCAACGAGTTTGCTCGTGCCAGCTACTTCGGCGGTCACTTCGAGGATGCCCTCAAGGCCTGCGAGCAGGGTCTGAAGAACAACCCCGGCAACCCCACCTTCACCCGCCTGGCCATGTTCAGCAACTACGAGTTGAAGAACTACGATGCTGCCAAGACCTATCTGCACAAGTATTTCGACGAAATCAAGGACGTCGAGTTCTCTGAGTACGACCACTACTATGCAGCCCTCATCCACGAGGCCCTCAACGACAAGGAGAATGCCAAGGCATCTTACCATAAGGCCCTCGACCTGGTCAGCGACTCTTCGATGATCAAGCGTTGGGACATCCTGAAGACCCTCGCCCAGTCACACCAGAAGGACGGCGACCTCGACAATGCCATCAAGTACTATCAGGAGTTCCTTGGCTGCAAGCCCGAGGTGAAGGTCGACGACTACGAGACCCTGGCCGACGTTTATTCTTCTTTCGCTAAGGAAGAGGCCGACGAGGCTGCAAAGGTTGCCCTGCTCAAGAAGGCTGCCGACGTCTATGCCACCATCGGCGAGAAGTTCCCCATCCAGCAGGCTTACGCTTCTTACAAGCGCGCTGAGCTCATCAACAAGACCGATAAGGACATGGCAGGCCGTCTGGCCAAGGCCGACTACCAGAAGGTGGTCGATCTGCTCGGCGACAAGGCCGACCGTTCGAAGAGCGAGAACACCATGCTGAAGTACAGCCTCCACTACCTCATGTTCGGCTCGTACCTCGACAAGAACATCCCCGCTGCTAAGACCTTCGCTGAGAAGATTCTGACCATCGACCCCGAGTACAACCCCGCACTCGAGATCCTGAAGCTCAAGTAATACACCCTCTGCCCCGCAGAGTTTAAACCACCAAGGAGGCCCGGACAAATTGCCCGAGCCTCCTTTTTCTCTGCGCTCCCGCATACGTCTAAGCCTAGAACGGTCCAAAGCCCATGCACGAGGTCGTTCCCAGTGCGGTCAGTGCCGCCGTCAGCGCCGCTATCGCTATGCGAATCACGACTTCCCAAAAATTCTTCTTCATTTTTTACGCTCCCGTTCCGAAGTCATCGTCGTCGCTGCCGCCACCGTTGTCACCCGAACCGCTCTGCGAACCGCCACTCTGCGAACCACTGCCACTCTGCGAGCCACTGCCGCTACCTCCGCCGCTTTGGTTTTCACTCCCCTCGCCCGTTGGAGAGGGGTCGGGGGTGAGGCTTCCCTTCCACTCGGCCACTGCGGTGGCGATGGGCTTCAGCGTCTGCATCTTCTTCTCCTTGCCGTTGACGGTCACGGTCACGGTGTCCACGATGTTACGCAATTCCAACGTACAGCGGTTCTTGAACTGCGGACCGCACAGGTTGTCCAGCTTGGTCGAATCCGGCAGGAATCGGATGTGAATAGCCTTCACGATGTCGTTCGGGTTCAGTCCGTCCATTGCTGCGATGTTCAACACTGCGGCATCCTTGGCCACCTCGGCGGTGGGGTAGAAGGTACCCAGGCTTCCCAGCTGAACAGGCACACCCTGCGCCACCAGTTCGGGCAGACAGTCGGTAATCTGGAGCAGCACACCCTCGACGATCGAACGTCCGTAGATCGAGCCGTGATCCACCATGTGCTGTGCGAAACCGCGCAACGAAAGGGTCTTCTGCGTGTCTACCTCGGGGTAGTACTTACCGTAGCCTGCATTCGTGCTAATCTTGTTCTTTCTCAGGTTAATACCCAATGCAATTTTTTCTACTGCCATAATTTTTAATAGTTTTAATTGTTAGTAATTTAGTTTGTTAATTTAGTTTGTTAGTTAATTTAGTTTTGGTTGAACTTCGTTCGAGACTGCTTTCGCTCGGCATAACATGCTAGCCTGGTTCTGCTCTCGCTTAATCGCAGCCTTGTTTAGTTTAGTTTTTGTGTCGCTCTCCGGGACTGCGCGCTCGCCTCATTGATTGACGTTGCAAAGTTACGAATTTTTTCGCACCTTTGCAAAAAAAACCGCCAAAAACCACCATTTTTGACACCCCTTTTTTACCCCTATTTTGCACGAAAATAACCCGCTACTACTAAGCGGCCCGCCAGGTAGTAGTAGGTTCCGGACCCGCCGGAGGGGCAAAAAACGTTACGACGTTACGCGTTACGCGTTACGTTTTGGCGATTTTTAAAATTTGAGAAGAATAAGCAATCCTATATATAATATATATATTATATTATAGGATTGATAAATTATTATTGAATCCTTTTTCTATTCATTCATCGTCGCTGCCATTTTCAACCTTCTTGCCCATCAGACCAAAAAATTTTGGGAAAACGTAACGCGTAACATCGTAACGCGTAACGTTTCAATTATACGAACTTTTGTAGCAAAGCTTTTGGTGGTTTACATGTTTTTCACTACCTTTGCAAAAAATAGCTAAAGCGAATTACATATGAAACCTGCAAAGATTTTCCAACACTATGTCTGGCTCGTCAACACGTTACGCCAGTATAAGCGACTCACGCTCGAAGAGATCAACGACCTGTGGGTCAGGAACGAAGTGATTGGCGGCAGCCCGCTGAATCGCGCCCGCAGGTGAAGAATACCTGCAGACGCTTATTTTGGCGATGAAAACCAACAGACGTGTGGGAATCGTATATCAGCGCTTTGGCTCAGAAAGCAGTGAACGAACGGTGTCGCCCTATGCGCTGAAGTTGTTCCATCGTCGTTGGTATCTGCTGGCCTTTACAGGCAGACACATAGCTACTTTTTCACTGGACCGTATGCATTCCGTGGTGCTCTCCGACGAGACTTTCGAGATGCCTGCTGACTTCTCACCACAGGCCTATTTCTCAGAGTATTTTGGTGTCACGACGGATGAAACTCCTCTGGCTCATATTGTCATTCGCGTTTCTGGCTGGGCTCCGGATTATATCCGCACCTTGCCCCTGCACCATACGCAGCGCGAGATTTCGCATAACGAAAAGTATACAGAATTCTCGTTCGACATCCGTCCTACAGCAGATTTCATTGGCGAACTAATGTCATATGGCGATAGCCTCGAAGTCATTGAACCTGCCGACCTGCGTCTTAAAATCTGTGAAAATCTAAAAGAAATTACTAATAAATATTAAAGCCAAAAGGGGTGCTGCGACTTTTGCAACACCCCCCTCCGTACATTTGCTGCCGATAACATGATTGTCGAACTAAAATGTAAATGTTATGGCTGGAATTTATTTTTTCTTTGTGATGACGGTTGCCCTCGGCAGCCTGGTGGATTGTTATATGAAGGCTCTGAACAACAAGGAGGTTTGGTAATGGAAAAGGTAGTTGACTGGATTATGACCAACCTCTTTCAGTTGGCAGAATATGTTTGTGGCAAGTGCTCGTTCCTCGTGGACGAACCTGCCACCCCTCAGGGTGTCGCACCCACCATCCGTTTCTCGAATGAAGATAAGATGGTAGAAGGGGAATTGTTTAAATAAAATTAGAAGTAGACGAAGATGAAGATGACAATTAAAGATTTGGACGATGGGAGCGCCGTATTAAGAAACAATCATAATGAACAGAGCAAAAGTTGAAAAGAAGTGAGCATTATTACCAAAAACTTTTGGAATTGTAGAATTTAGTTTGTATCTTTGCAGAAAATATTGCTACCAATGAAGACAGAGAAACAGATTGCAGCGGCTGCAGCGGAATTTGCTGAGCGATGGAAAGGCAGGGGCAACGAGAGGGGCGAGTCACAACCTTTCTGGATTGACCTGCTGACCAATGTCTATGGCATCGATACGCCATCCGATGGCTTCATCATATTCGAAGATCACCACAAAGTAGATGCATCGAACTATATTGACGGGCGTATTCCGTCGACACGCGTGTTGATTGAGCAGAAGTCGAAAGATAAAGACCTCCGGGCTCCTATCCGACAAAGTGACGGCTCGCTGCTGACACCATTCCAGCAGGCCCGCCGCTATGTCGTGGGACTGCCCGTTTCCGAGCATCCGCGCTGGATAGTAACCTGCAATTTCTCTGAATTCCTGGTTTACGATATGGAACAGCCCAATGGCGAACCAGAACAGATTTTGCTGGCGAGCTTGGGCAAGGAATACTATCGCTTGCAGTTCCTGGTCGATGCCAAGAACGAGCACCTGTCGAAAGAGATGCAAGTGTCGATGCAGGCAGGTGAAATCGTTGGTAAGATTTACGAGGCGCTGCTCACGCAGTACAACGACAATTCGCCCGAGGCTCTGCGTTGGCTGAACATCCTGTGTGTGCGCATCGTGTTCTGTCTGTATGCTGAGGATGCAGGTGTGTTTACTCATGATCAGTTCCACGATTTCCTTGTAACCTACGAGGCAAAGGATTTGCGCCGTGCTTTGTGCGACTTGTTCGAGGTGCTGAATACACCTGTTGAAAAGCGCAGCAAATATCTGCAACCCGAATTGCAGGCTTTCCCCTATACCAATGGCGGATTGTTTGAAGAGGAAATCGAGATACCTCAGTTTACAGAGGAACTGAAGCAGACGTTGTTGCAGAATGCCAGTCTCGACTTCGACTGGAGCGAGATTTCGCCCACCATCTTCGGCGCCGTGTTTGAATCGACGCTGAATCCTGAGACCCGTCGCAGCGGTGGCATGCACTATACCTCGATTGAGAATATTCACAAAGTCATTGACCCGTTGTTCCTGAATGACCTGCGTCGTGAGCTTGATGAAATATTGGAAGAGAAAGTCGAGAAGCAAAGAAAGAAGAGGCTGGGCGAGTATCAGATGAAACTCTCGTCGCTGACCTTCCTCGACCCCGCCTGTGGCTCTGGCAATTTCCTGACGGAAACCTTCCTTTCGTTGCGTCGCTTAGAGAACGAAGCCATCCGAGAAATGTATCATGGCCAGATGATGATGGGTGAGTTCGTGAATCCCATTAAGGTGAGTATTCAGCAGTTCTATGGCATCGAGATTAACGACTTTGCTGTCACCGTTGCCACTACTGCCCTTTGGATTTCAGAGGCCCAAATGCTTGCTGAGACTGAGAAGATAGTCCGTCAAGACATCGACTTCCTGCCGCTGAAGAGCTACCATAACATCCGCGAGGGCAATGCGCTGAGAATGGAGTGGGATGTGATAGAAGTACCATCGAATATCCCAACGATTCATGCCAAGAATGTCCACCTGATTATTGAGCCAGAGCCTATGGCGGCTGGCGAACCTGCTGTTTATGATGAACTGAATGTTGTAGCTAATCGTTTTGATGGTAACGCAAAACCTGACGTCCAGCGCTATCAAGTTCACTATGACTACATCATCGGTAATCCGCCGTTTGTAGGAGCACGTCTGATGAGTGAAAACCAAAAGCAGGATTTAATAGATATTTTCGGAGCTAAGTGGAAGAATGTAGGCAATTTGGACTATGTCTGCTGTTGGTATAAGAATGCTGCTAATATGATGAAACATAATCCGTCTTGTCGCGCAGCTCTTGTTTCCACAAATAGTATTTGTCAGGGTGAGCAGGTTGCCAATCTTTGGGAGAAACTATTTGAGCAAGGTATCCGAATCAACTTTGCCCATCGCACTTTCCGTTGGGATAGCGAGGCATCTTTGAAGGCACACGTACATTGTGTTATTGTTGGATTCAGCTATCAGCAAAAGACACCTTGTATTATATATGATGGTGACAGAAGGAGTGAAGCAAAGAATATCAATGCATATTTGATAGATGCCCCAGATGTATTTATATATTCTCGGAAGAGTTCTATTTGTGAAGTGCCGGAACTGATGTTTGGCAATATGGCGAACGATGGAGGCTTTTTATGCAATTATTCGTATGAGGACAAAAATGCGATAGTACAACGATATCCCGAATCTGAAATTCTTTTTAAGCGTTTCTTAGGTGCCACCGAGTTCATTAATAAAAAAGAAAGGTGGTGCTTATGGTTGACAGGAGTAAATCCTGCATTAATAAAGAAAGTTCCACCTGTCTATGAAGCTGTAATGGCTGTTCGAGACCTCCGTTTGAAGAGTAATCGTGACGGAACGAGAAAACTTGCTGATACACCAACTCTTTTTGGTGAAATTAGGCAAACAGAGCATAATTATTTGCTAATACCTCGCCATTCTTCTGAAAACAGACGATATATACCGCTAGGCTATTTCGACTACAATTATATTTGTGGTGATGCAAATTTCTTAATTCCTAATGCTACGTTATATCATTTTGGAATTCTTGAAAGCAATGTACATATGGCGTGGATGAGAGCAGTTTGTGGAAGATTGAAGAGTGACTACCGTTACTCAAAGGATGTGGTTTACAACAATTTCCCATGGCCTAATCCGTCTAATGAGCAAAAAGCAAAGATAGAACAGACTGCCCAAGCCATTCTTGATGCTCGTGCTCTCTATCCGGACTCCTCGCTGGCTGATCTCTACGACGAGTTAACTATGCCAGTAGAACTCCGCAAGGCTCATCAGGATAACGACCGCGCTGTGATGCAAGCCTACGGCTTCCCTGTCAAGACGATGACAGAAAGCCAATGTGTGGCAGAGCTGTTCAAATTATACCAAGAATTAACGAAAGAATGATATGACAAATAAGCAAACGATACAACTATTCGAAGATCGCAAGGTGCGCACAGCATGGGATGACGAGAAGGAGAAATGGTATTTCTCCATTGTGGATGTGTGTGAGGTGTTGACAGATAGTAAAGACCCGCAAGCATACTGGAGAAAACTGAAACAGAGACTAAAAGATGAAGGAAATGAAACCGTGACAAATTGTCACGCTTTGAAAATGAAAGCTGCTGACGGAAAAATGCGACTGACTGATGTGGCAGATAGAGAGCAGATGTTTAGACTGATTCAATCCATTCCATCGCCCAAGGCCGAACCTTTCAAGCAATGGATGGCCCAAGTCGCTAGTCAGCGTATCGACCAGATGCAAGACCCTGAACTAAGCATCGACCAGGCTATTGTAGACTATAAACGTTTAGGCTATTCATATAGGTGGATTAACCAACGTATTAAGAGTATTGAAGTTCGCAAGGAACTGACAGACGAGTGGAAACGAACAGGTGTAAAAGAAGGACAGGAATACGCCTCGCTGACGGCTATACGCTATACATACGAACATTAGATTTGAACACAGATTTCGAAGCAATTAAAAATCGACTTAATAGTTTTATCATTTAAAATACACAGCGGAGCCGACCCTATTTGTGTACTAAGATTATTGAAATAAGAAAATGGAATATACTTACAAATACCCAAGACCGGCAGTGACAGCTGACTGCGTGGTGGTAACGAAAGGGGAGAATCCGCAGGTTCTCCTTATCGAGAGAGGTGACGAGCCCTGCAAAGGCTGCTGGGCGTTGCCTGGTGGATTCATGAACATGGACGAGACGACGGAGCAGTGCGCCATTCGTGAATTGGAAGAGGAGACAGGTCTGAAGGTTAGCGAAGTTCATCAGATTGGTGCTTATTCCAAGGTGGATCGCGACCCCAGGGGGCGCACCATAACGGTTGCTTATTTAGCTTTGGTAGAGCATGCGGAGGACGTCAAAGGACGAGACGATGCAGCCAAGGCTCAGTGGTTCCCACTTAACAAGCTGCCCAAGCTGGCCTTCGACCATGAAGAGATAGTGACCGATGCGATGAAGACCTATCTAAGATTAGAATGTGAAGTTCCTTATGAGAACTTTAAAGAAATGGATTTTGCGGAGAAAATTGACGTCATGGTATCAACAATGGCAAATGTGCTGTTAGAAAAGTTCCAGCAGAAGAGTGCTCATGGCTTCATGCTGATGACGTTTGCAGCTGCACGGCTTTTTGCCAATCTGTCAATGTCTCTTGGCGAAATCACAAAGAAACCGCATGAGGTAGTTGATAGTGCCATAGACATGCTGAAGCTGGTTTTCCAGATTGCTTCTTGTGATAAACGGATCGAGATGAGCGAAGAAAAAATAGCAATGCTGAAACAAGAAATGCACGAAATCCAAGTGAAGATAAAGAGAAAGGAACAAGAACTTGTAGGTGTGACATCAAAGCAAAAGAAGGATGGTGATATAAACTAATTCCTAGACTTTATCTTAACATCTGTAAAAATCCTATAGGATTTCCTTAATATTTATAAAACCTTCAGGGGGTGCTGCGAGTTTTGCAACACCCTCTGTCGTAAATTCGCCCCCGGATTGCGAAGGCAGGATGCTATGCCGGAACGACCAGGTGGCTACGTCGAACGTCTACCTAATAAAGTTCAATTAACAATTAAAACTAAAAACAAAGATGAACAAGAAAGAATTTCAAGAAATGATTAGCCTGATGGAACAGTCGGGCTTGGATGTGAAGCTCTGTGACACCCCCGTTCCTTATTTCCCTAGTGGCGTGCCAGCCGGTTTCCCTGAGGCGCCCGACGATTATGACGGAGAGTATGTGATGGTGCCCAAGGATTTCCTGAAGATGTGCGATTATATCGTCAAGGTGCGCGGGTATTCTATGAAGGATGCTGGCATAGAGGATGGTGACGACGTGATGGTGAAATACTGCGACTATTATGACGACGGGGATGTTGTGGTAGCATTGCTAGACGGTGACTCTACGCTAAAAGCGTATTATCGCGACGAGAACGATGAGGCGTGGCTGATGCCCGACAACGACGATTTTCCGCCTTTCCGCGTGTCTGACTACTCGACAGCCTATATTCTGGGTAGGGTGACGGGAGTGAAGAAAAGTGCCCCGCGTACGAAATTCTCGACATTGCGTCGCAGGTTGCAGGAGGCCAAAGAACAACAGCAACGTGTGGTGACCGACCAGATGGTGACAGACGCAGTGACGCAGGTTCTGGCCGATATCAAGAATGGGCGTATGTGGTTTGCAGTCTATAGGGTGTTGGTCGATGTCGGCTATTTGAAGGCTGGCGACTACGAAGGGCTGAAAACCAAGATGGACTTGCTGTTTCCTGATAACGACTTTGCCATCAACCCACGAGACATCAGCCGGATGGATATCCTGTCGTTCAGTAAGAGGGTTTCGCTATGGAACTCGGAGAATGCTCCTGTGACGGGTAAACGCTACAGAGACTATTTGCGGCTGGCGACTGATCTGACGGCATTGCTGAATAGATAAGGGCAAGGGGCCTGTTTTTTGCGCGAAAAACTTTCCAAAACTTTCCAAAACTTTCGCATAACACCCCCAAACTGGCAAAACTTTCACAAAAACTTTCCAAAACTTCCGCACGATGAAGATTTTCCTTCGTCGTGCTTTTTTTTATGCCTAATTTTGCAATGACAAAAGAATTATTAATCCGAGCGGAGTGAGAGTCTTCCGGGAGTGAAAAGCTGCAGCGTTCGACCTCTTCTCACAACACTTGGAATGAGATGAAAGAAATTACAATCAGGGTGCCAGACGACATGGCACAGCTTGTAGAACAGTGGGCGCAGTGGATACCTGAAATGGAAGTGGTGCGCGAAGTGGACAATATGTTGAGTGAGGATGTGCGCGACTTGTGTGCAAGAAAAGCGTTCGATGTGCTTTTGGAGGAAAAGGCCATTCGTCGCCCCAGAGATTATGCATGGATTATGTTGGCCATGGATCAGGAGGTCATCGATGATTTCGAAGGATTCCGATCGCATCAGGATTATATTGACTACCTGAAAGAGATTGGTATTAGTGTGGCTCCCTCGCGTACCACTTTATTTAATATGGAAAACAATACGATGGGCGACTATCCGGATTGGACGTTCCTGGATGAGCCTTCACCAAATGAGGCTTTGAGGAGAAAGAACCTTGTTAAGTTGTTTTTGAGTGCTTACAGAAGGGCAAAAAGAGAAATGTTGAACAAATAGTTGAACAACTCTTTGTAAGTTGAACAGATACTTGAACACGACGAAAAATAGCCATTGAGGGCTGGAAAAGAGTACCTATCTTTGCATCGTCAACGAACGGAAACGGGGTTTGGCACGCGATCTTTGAGCTTCGCTCGAAAATCGGTTTCGCCTCAGCAAATTTTGAAAACGAGTTTTCATTTTGCATTCGGCTCACGCGATCTTTGAAATATTGGACAACAAGAGCCTCCGAGGATCTGGCGAGGATGAGGGGTCTGACTGTGGACCCGAAACCGCTGGAGGATATTCAGAAGGAGTTCGAGAACGAACACGGATCGAGGTTTTTATTTTAAACGATGGGGTGGTTTCAAAACACCTCATCGCGCAATTCATTATTGATAAATTAAAAGAAAGGAAACTGATTATGAAAGCAATTACAATTAGTATGATAAAGGAAATGAGTAACAACAATGACCACACAGAGGGTCAGACCCTTTGTGTGACGAACGATGATGGTGAGCAGCGCATGACGTCGCTGGAGATTGCTGAGCTCACGGGTAAGCCGCATAATGACGTGCTGAAGGCCATCCGCAAGATGGAAGAAGGCTGGCAGAGGGTATGTCAGGGAAATTTTTCCCTCACATCCAGAATCATAAAACAGCCCAATGGTGGAACACGCGAAGTTCCCTGCTATTTGCTCACGAAGACAGAGTGCTTGTACATCGCAACGAAGTTCAACGACGAGGCGCGTGCCCGTCTGGTGCTGCGCTGGAAGCAGCTGGAGAAGGACTGGCTGGAGGCACTGCAGTGGGAACGGTGGAAGGCGCGCTGGTCGCAGATGGAACGCCCACAGGGTCAGCGCCTGCTGGGTGTGTCGGACGAGGAGGTGCTGGACGAGGCTGACGACATTCTGGGTGAGGAGCTGGACGAGCTGAACAGCAGAAGTGACGACTGTTACACACCGACGGAGATTGGCAAACCGTTCGGACTGGAGGGCCGCGACCTGAACTCGTTTCTGGCCGACCAGGGCATCATCCGCTGGGGGCACGGCCAGTGGGAACTGACGAAGCAGTACTTGCACAAGGGGTTGGCGGAGAACCGCCACGTGTACATTCACGGGCGCAACGGTCGTCGCAAGCTGGTGTCGCGACTGGTGTGGACAGAGAAGGGACGCGGATTTGTGCTAGACATGATTAAGTAAACAAGGATTATTTATTAACGAACACGAATTCAACGAAGTTAATTAAACGAATTTAGAACGATGAAGACAAAAATGACGATTAAGGTAGAGACCACGCAGCATGGTTTTGCGCTGGTGGTAGGTAACAAGAGTTGGCTGCTGGACGACGAGCAGCAATTGGCAGAGGCTGTGGTGTTCCGCGTGGCGGAGGGCTGCGAGTCGGACGTGTCGAAGAGGAGAATGCGGAAGTTGCTGAGCATGCTGGCCTATGGCGATAAGCGCGAGCGTAGTGCAGTGCGCAGGGTTATGTCCCGCAGAAATGGCGGAAAGGGCAGAAACTATGACCCCACGCAGAGCCGCAGAAACGAGGGGCCTCAGGAAGAGGTAAGTATTAACTAAAAAAACGAATGATTATTAAGGTAAAGGTCGAAGACGAGACGTGGGCCCGGATGACAACGGGCAAGAGAGTAGAAGGTACGATAGGTCACGACAAGTGGACGGGAGAGAACAACTTCAACGCGTTCAATCGCAAGTCGCGGGAGCCAGGGTACGAGAGACCCAAGGACGAGACGCTGTACGAGACGGCGAGCGGGTGGCTTAAGATGAGCGTGAAGAGGCTGAAGATCTTTGTGAGTGCCAACAAGGGCATGGGGCGCGAGCGCTGCGCTGCGGAGATCCTGATGCAGGCGAAGGAACTGACGGACCACCTGAAACACACGAAGACCATCGATGAAATCATGGACGAGGTCTGACTAACACAAAAAACTAATTAAGATAAGAAATGGAGAAAATAGTAACTATTCAAGAGGTGGGCGCATACTCTGAGCGCCAGTATCAGCGACAGGACGGAACGGCGGAGTACTTCAAGAGCCGCGGGGTAGTGATGAAACACGGTGGTGATGTCGTCTATGGTGAGATGACGGGCGAACTGGCCTCGAAGAACCGCGACACGGTGTACTACCAGCAGCAGCTGTATGTGGTGAAGGGTTTCTGGAAGATGAAGACCTGGGGTGACAACAACGACCGCCACGAGAACGTGTTCTACATCACGGACCTGCAGACGCTTTAACGAACACGAATTATCACGAATGACCCACGAATTTATCATATAATATTAATGGAAAATTACATGGATAATTAATGGAAATTCGTGTTAAAAAAGAAAGATTATTAGATGTTTTGTTATCAAGGAAGTTTCTTTAAACCAACGTTGCCCGTTGACGAGGCCCAGTTTTGGGCGCTCGTCAGGGCAACCAGATGGAACGAGACGATTGACAAATTCCGTGAGACGGGCGACCAGAAGCTGAAGCGCGGTCTGCCTGCGTTTATCTTCCAGTCGACGTTCGACGAGACGGAGTCACCGAAGGGTGTCGTAGGCTGCTGGCGCAAGCAGAGTGCGACGCGACTGACCGGACTCGTGGTGATGGACATCGACCATGTGGAGAATCCGCGTGAAGTATTTGAGCGATGGAAAAGTACACAAAAAGATTGCAACGCCACACTTCGATCTTTAGTCGAAGAACCGTCCCCTTTGTGTACTTTGGGGATTCTGCTCGTGTATATCACCCCTTCAGGAAAGGGTCTGAAGATTGTGTTCAAGGCGCGGACGGAATGGGGCAACCTGATTGACAACCAGCATGAGATGGCCAAAGTGCTGGACGTGGAGGTCGACGAGGCCTGCAAGGATGCGTCCAGGATGTCGTTCATCTGCAAGGAATCGGATATTCTGTACCTGGACAAAGAACTGTTTACGTATGAAAACAAGGAGTATAGTGATCGATTTTCTGCTCTATATCGAGACGGTCGTTCACAGGGCACGAATGAGGATGTTAAGACAGAAAAAGAAGAATTAACGTTAGAGAAGAATGAAGAAGGAGAATATGTGTACCATGGAGTCGGGTACGGACGGATCTGCGAAGCGTGGCAGGCCGCGCAAGGAGGAGCACCGTCCCCTGGCGACCGCCATCGAACAATGCTGCAGCTGGCTCTCGACCTGCGGTATATCTGCGATAACCACCCTGCGAATGTCGATTGGGCCTTACGTCAGTGCGGATTTGTGCGGGACATCATCCGAGAGCGGGGAGAAGGGGAAGTCCGAGCGGTTGCTGATACGGCTTGTGAGCGAAGAATGTATAAGGACATCCCGAAAAGGATGCAAGGGGTGCTTGAAAGTGTGGGTATTCATGCCGTCGAGCCCGCTGCAGCTCAACGCCCTGTGGCAGCAGTTGACGTGCCTTACGAGCAGTTCGCTGAAAGGCTGGAGCCTCTCCTTAGCGCTCCTTATGCCGAGGCCTGTCGGGGAGTAAGCCGCAAGAACTGGCTGGGGGCGGTGTTCGTCTCAGGGGCCATGTACTGCACGCTGCTCACCAGGTGCTGGTATAAGCACTACGACGGGGCTGTACAAAGGATGAATCCGCAGGTGCTGATTATTGGTCATCCTGCCAGCGGTAAGTCGTTTGCCAAGCACCTGGACGACCAGATTATGTGCTCGATGCGGGCACAGGATGAGGAGGTGCGACTGGCTGAAACGCGCTACAAGCAGGAGCAGAAGAAGCGCGGCACCAGCTCGAAGGCACAGAAGCAGGACGCGCTGGTGGAACCCGAGGGCATGATACGCTACCTGCCCACGAAGACGTCGAACAACATCTTTTTCCGTCGTCTGAAGCGGGCGAAGGAACTGGTGGACGGAGAACAGTTGCCGCTGCATCTGTATATGTTCGACTCGGAGTTGGACTCGTCGATTTCAGCCCAGAGCGGTGGCGCGTGGATTGGCAAGCATGACCTGGAGTTGAAGGCCTTTCATAATGAGTTGAGCGGTGTCGACTACGCCAATGGCGACTCGATCAACGACATCCTGCCCGTATATTGGAACTCAGTGACCACGGGTACTGCCGTCAGTCTTCACAAGAAATTCACGCTGAGGAACATCAACGACGGACTGTGTTCGCGCGTGGCCATCTTCCTAATGGAGCGGGCGAACTACCAGATGGTGCGTAAGAACGTGGTGGACTGGAAGACGAACGAGGAGCTGAAGCAGTGGGGATTCAAGATGGAGCAGCTGCATGGCGAGTTGCCGCTGGAACGACTGGTGGACCATGTCTATTCGCTCTGCGAGCTGAGTGCCCAGGAGGCGGAGGCAGCAGGCGACCTGGTGCTGGACTATCTGAGGAAGCGCGCCGTGTTCTACGCCACGTGGTTTACCGTTCCGCGCATCTTAGCCCGCCAGTACGACACGTTCCGCAAGACGGGCAAGCTGGAGATTACGGACGATGACCTGAAGTTCGCCACGCTGATGTATGATGCAGTGATCTGGTTTCAGGATTATTTCTTCGGGCAGATGCTGCAGGATTCGTGGGACAATGCCGAGCGCGAATACGTGCCCCGCAGGAAGAACTCGAAGAATGCAGATGCCTATCGCGACCTGCCGGAGACATTCACGACAAAGGATGTGATGAGCGTGCTAGATATGGATGATAACCCTGCTCGCCAGCAGTGTAATCGCTGGGCTAGGCATGGGTTCATTGAGCGAGTGAAGCAAGGAAGGTATAAGAAGATTTTTAAGGAAATAATGATCTGAATGAGGAATATGGAATGTGGAATGAGGAATGGTCGCCTTTGGCGATGTAGAATGTATAATTAAGAATGATGAACGTAGAAATTAACAAAGATGTCAAACTCTCCCAGCATTTTACGCTGGGGGAGCTTTGCAAGACGAGTGTAAAGACGAAGGATGGGAACATTCCCTCGCATGTGCATATTGAGAACTTAATGCGCCTAACAGGCTGGCTCGAAAGGCTAAGGTTGCGATGCAACCAAATGAGAAATGAAAGAAATGAAGGAAATGAAAGAAATGAGAAGGCTGCGATTAAGCGAGAGCAGAGCCATGCTTGCATGAGCTATGCCGAGCGTGAGCAGGCTGACCAAAGGTCAAATGAAGAAATGAGAAATGAGCCACGCGGGGAGGTGCCGATTGTTATTAACAGCGGGTACAGGAGTCCGCAGGTGAATAAGGCTGTGGGCGGAGCACCGGGGAGTAACCACCTGACGGGGTGTGCGGTGGATATACGGTGCAAGGGGATAGAGCAGGCGATACGCTATGCGTTTATACTCTTAGACATCAGCGAGGAGAGCGGAGAGCCTTATGATGAGCTGCTGATTGAAAAGAGCGCGAAGAGCGTGTGGGTACACTTTGCGGTGAAACCCTGCGAAAATCGACAACGCGTCGATTTTCTAAATAAAAAATAAGAAATAAAAAATAAAGACGTAAGGTAGAGACGTCAGGGATTGGCACTGGTCTCGCGGGAAAACCATTGGGGCCCGTCTTCGCGACGAGCCCCAATGATTCCTAAAATAATCGATTTACATCAACGGCCTCTATCATTATGTTTTTGTGATCTTATCTATTCGTTTGCCCAGTAAACGCTTGTAGTCGCCCTTCATCGTTTCCGGCAGGAATGATTGGTCGACGAGTGCTGTCCATTGGGGAAGGTATGCCGTCATACGTGCTATCATCTTCTCAGCCACAGCGATGGGAATACCGCTCTGGGTGAAGGCATTCATGAAGGTGCTGCGGTCGAAGCCGCTTTTCGGACCGCCTACCGTAAAGCTCATCGCCATTTCCTCAGTGTCCTCCGGGTCTGCCAACAGCACAGCCAACAAGTCGTAGGCAGGTGCCAGGACGTACTCTCCTTTACCTGTATCTACCAACGAGAAGTTCTTGCAATGCATGTCGGAATTGCCGGTAATCCACGAGAACAGTACCACTTCCCAGAAGCGCTGTACATCCAGCATCGGAGCCGACGAATACTTCTTGATGGTCTCGGCCAGTTGCTGATAGGTGCCGTAATACTTATGCTCGGTGAGACGATTGGTAAGCTGACACATGTCCAGCATCGAAATCTTTTCGCCTTTCCGTCCACGATCCATACGAAGCGTCAGATAGCCCAGTTCGCCATCAGCCAGTCGGACGAGTGTATGCCGCGCGGTGCGGATACGAGCGACTTCGGCCATCTTCATCGTGAGGTCTTCCAATTCGGGCAGACAGGGATACCGTCCGCTTTGTGGTTTGAAGATATACTTACCCCACAGGCCTACGATAGTGAACTTGGCTGGTTCATTCTTTCCACCACGATTCACGTCGAGCGACATTTTGGCCTGCACGCCAGTTACTGATGCACTGGTGCGAATGACCTGGCGGGCCAGCTCCGACATATTGTCACGTGTATAGGGGAGAATAGGTGCCGTTTCGCTGCCGAATATCCTACGGGCACAAGCGGGATGATAATCCACCTGGCCTTTTTCCAGTTCCTGATAACAGTACAAACACTTACTCATAGTCCAATGGTTTTACGCTGATGTTTCCAATGCAATCCTTGCAGCACGCCATCAAGAGCGACATTCGGTCACGCGGATCAATCTTCCACGACGAGGATGCGATATCCAGCAACCAGCCTTCGGGAATGAGTCCGTCAAACACGGGGAACATCATTTCTTTATCATACTGTTCATCCGTCAGTGGCATGGTGGGACTTACCGGCGTGGCATCCTCTCGGGCCAGATATGCCTTGTCGTACGCAAAGTGAAAAGCCTCCTCGTCTTCCGTCAGGATACCGCAGAACACATCGTTCACATAAATACCTGCCTGCTTCATACGACGTCATTTTTTACTGGTCCGAGACACTCTCCAAACAGTGCCAGCACGTCGTTCACCTTGTCCATCCGCAAGGTTTGCTTACCTTGTTCCAGGTCTCTCACAAATCTGAGACCCACTCCCGCCCTCTCGGCTAATTCCACCTGAGAAAGACCGTTTTTCTTCCGCTTTAGCTTGATATGTTCCGATAAAGTCATGATAATTATACCTTAACGGGTACAAAGATAAGAATTTTTTATTAATAATATATCAAAACGGGTATAAATTTTATAGAACCCCATAAGATTATACCCGAAACGGTATAAATAAGACGTCAGGGACTGGTACTGGTCTCGCAGGAAACCATTGGGGCTCGTCTTCGCGACGAGCCCCAATGATTCCTAAAATAATCGATTTACCTTTAAAAACTACTAACCTTTTAATACTGTATGAACCTAAAACGATGTGTCGTTTATTAGATTTCTGATGCAAAGGTACGAAACGTGTAGCTATGCGGCAAATATTTTCAGCGAACAGGCGAAAAACATAAGCGAATTCTAAAAAATGGCAAGGAAGTGGTGACAAGGTGGTGGGTATGTTACATGAGCAATAGTTTGTGTTACACGAGAGGGTGGGTCTGTTGAGATATTTTTTGTAATTTTGCAGGCAAAACGTAATAACTATGAAAATAAAATACCTCATCATGACTGGTGCGGCGGCTATGATGGCTGCCTGTCAGCCCACTTTGGACAAGGATATGGAACAGAAGATTGACGAGCTCTACCAGCGGATGACGCAGGAGGAGCGTATAGCCCAGTTGCGCAGTGCGTTTATGGACGACCTGTTTGATGAACAGGGACGGTTGGACACGACGAAATGTAAGGAACTGATACCAAACGGCATCGGACATTTCTCGCAGTATGCCAGTCAGAAACCGCTGGACCCGAATGTGCTGCGCGACCGTGTGGCTGCCGTGCAGGAGTGGCTGATGACGCATACGCCGAGCGGAATCCCGGCATTGTTTCACGAGGAGGTGCTGTCGGGCATCAACACCCGCGGGGCGACGATATACCCGCAGCAGATTGGTCAGGCCTGTTCGTTTAACACGGAGTTGGCCGAGTTGAAAACCCGTCAGACGAGTACGACGATGAGGAAGATGGGTGGTGTGCTGTCGCTGTCGCCGATGGTCGACGTGTGTCGCACGCCGTCGTTCAACCGCTTGGAAGAATCGTACGGCGAGGACGGTTACCTGTCGGCAGCGATGGGTGTGGCCTTTGTGCGCGGTTTGCAGCAAGGCGACCTGCGCAAGGGTGTGGGAGCCTGTTCGAAACACTACCTGGGCTATGGCGGTGGTGGTGATGCCGACGAGCAGGAGCTGATGGAAGACATCCTGTTGCCCCACGAGGCGATGATCCGCGAGGCTGGCAGCAAGGCAGTGATGCCGGGATACCATGTGATGAGTGGAAAGTGGAAAGAGGAAAGTGGAGAGAAGGTGACTTGTGTGGCAGACAGCGTGATTCTGAAAGACATTCTGCGCGACTATCTGGGATTCGACGGTATGGTGGTGAGCGACTATACGGCGATTGACCAGTTGCCATTAAGTGAAGAGTTAAGAGTGAAGAGTGAAGAATTTGCTGCCGCCACGATGAAGGCGGCAATGGCTATCAATGGCGGTTGCGACGTCGACTTCCCCTCGGGTGCCAATTTCCAGTATCTGCAGGCTGCCATCGACAGCGGACTGGTGGCACCGGCAACCCTGGAGCGTGCCGTGAAGAATGTGCTGCGCTATAAGTTCCGTGCAGGCTTGTTCGACCAGAACCCCTACCTGTATAGCAAGGAAAACATCGTGCTGGACACCCCCGAGGAGCGCCAGACGGCCTACGAGATAGCCACCCAGAGCATTGTGCTGCTGCAGAACGACAGCAATCTCTTACCTCTTACCTCTGACCTCTCACCTCGAAAAATCCTCCTGACCGGTCCGAATGCCAACACGATGTGGGCTATGTGCGGCGACTATTCGTACCCTGCTATGTCTTATTTCTGGAAGATGCAGATGCAGGATCTAGACCATCCGCACGTTATTACGCTGCTGGAGGGTATGAAGGACCGTCTGCCCGAGGGCGACACCTTACTCTATAGTCGCGGGTGTGACTGGACAGAGGAGATAGAAACGAAATTTACGAAGGGCGGCGACGAGCGCGCCTGGGAATATTACCTGCTGCACCGCAAGGTGGACTCCGGCGAACAGGCCGACCCGGCAGAAGCCCTTGCGATGGCCGACTCGGCTGACGTCATCATTGCCGCTGTGGGCGAGAATGTGATGCTGTGCGGCGAGAACCGCGACCGTCAGGGTCTGCGACTGCCCGGCAAGCAGGAGGAATACGTCGAGCAGCTGCTGGCAACGGGAAAACCCGTGGTGCTGGTGGTGTTCGGCGGAAGGGCACAGGTCATCTCGGGACTCGCCGAGCGCTGTGCTGCCGTCATTCAGGCCTGGTATCCGGGTGAGGAGGGAGGACATGCCGTTGCCGACATCCTGTTTGGCAACGTGTCGCCGTCGGCCAAGCTCGCTGTGAGCTATCCCAAGACAGAATGGTATGAACCCCTTTGCTATAGTTACTCGGAAGTGCCCGATTCGCTTATCCAGTGGCCCTTCGGTTACGGACTGAGCTATACCACCTTCGAATACAAGCACATGGCGCTGGACGAGGAGGCGAAGATCACCGATAAGTATATCGACCTGTCGTTCGAGGTGAAGAATACGGGTAAGGTGGCTGCTACGGAGATAGCCCAGATTTATATCACGCCCGCAGAGAACTCACCTCTCGCTTCTCACCTCTCACCTCTCAAGTTGCAGGGCTTTGCCCGTGTGCCGCTGGAGCCCCGTCAGACGAAGCGTGTGCGAGTGAAGCTCTATCCCGAGCAGTTCGGATTCTACACGCACGAGGGGAACGGTCGCCACTGGAACATCCAGCCCGGCGAGTATGTGGTCAAGATTGGTGCGTCGTCGCAGGACATCCGTCTGGAGGAGCGCCTGAAGCTGACCGGCGAGGCAGTGAGCAAACCCCTGCGCGACCATTATTTCTCGGACATCACCGTCGAAAGGTAAAAGGGGAGTGCCCCTTGCGGGGCAGAAATTAAACAAAATTAGGAACAAAATTAAACAAAATCATTTTGATCAATTTTGAATTAAATTTTGAACAATTTCTCTGCGAAGCAGACTTCCAAGATAAGATAAAAGAGTAAAACTAACAATATTATCATTAGAACTATGAAAAAGATTTTGATTGTTGTTTGTGCCTTGTGCAGCCAGTTGCTGGCTCAGGCACAGCCCGCCGGAGGTTTCGGCGGTTTCCAGGCACCTGAAGTAAAGCTGGAGACCAGTCAGGTGTGGAAGGACGTGAACTATGCCGGCGACGACCAGGCATACCACACCTGTGACATCTACCTGCCGAGGCAGGAGGCAGAGAGCTATCCCGTCGTGATTCACATCTACGGCAGTGCGTGGTTCTCGAACAGCAGCAAGGGAATGGCCGATCTGGGCACCATCGTGAAGTCGCTGTTGGAAGCCGGCTACGCTGTGGTATGTCCGAACCACCGTTCGAGTATGGACGCCAAGTGGCCTGCCCAGATTCACGACATCCGCGCCGTGGTGCGCTTCGTGCGTGGCGAGGCCGAGAAATATAAGTTCGACACCAGTTTCATTGCCACCAGCGGCTTCTCAAGCGGTGGTCACCTGTCGTCGATTACCGCTACAACCAGCGGTGCCAAGCGTGCGACGGTAGGCACGGTGGACATCGACCTGGAGGGTTCGGTGGGTAACTACCTGAACGAGAGCAGCACGGTGAATGCCGCCTGCGACTGGTCGGGTCCCGTGGATCTGACGAAGATGGACTGCGGTCCTGGCATGAAGATGGGTGAGAACTCGCCCGAGGACGTGCTGCTTGGTTCGAAACTGGACAAGGAGCCGGACAAGTATCTCAGTCTGAGTGCGACGAACTATGTCCACAAGAACAATCCCCCCATCATCATCTTCCACGGTGAGAAGGACAATGTGGTGCCTGGCTGTCAGGGTAAGATGTTTTATGAACTGCTGAAGGCTGCCGGTGTGAAGACCGAGGCTACATTCCCCGCAGAGGGTGGTCACGGTGGTCCCGCCATGTATACCGAAGAGAATCTGAAGAAGATGGTGTGCTTCCTGGACTGCGTCCGCAAGGGTGACGGCTGCAAGGGTGGCTGCTGCAAGAAGGAAGGTGCCAAGATGCGCATCATCGAGGACGGTGGTACGGGAGCCTATAAGGTCATGATGAAAGAGGAGAGCGACCTGAAGGAACACACCGTATTCGTGCCGCAGGACCTGACGAAGTTTAACGCCCAGCACCCGCTGCCCATCCTGGTATGGGGCAATGGTGCCTGTGCCAATTCGCCTTGGGAACACATGAATTTCCTGAACGAGATTGCCTCGCACGGATACATCGTGCTGGCTACGGGTAACATCCCCATGAAGGACGAGTGGTATAAGGGTCCCATGTCGCGTTCGGAGCAGCAGATCGAGAGCATCGACTGGGCCTTCAAGCAGAGTGAAGACCCCCAGTCGCCGTACTACCAGAAGCTGGACGTGAAGAACATCTGTGTGGCTGGTATGTCGTGCGGTGGTCTGCAGACGCTGTTCAACTGTGCCGACAAGCGCATCACCACCATCATGATCTGCAACAGCGGACTCTTCAACCAGCAGAATGCCGGACAGGCCGTAGGTGGTATGCCGATGCCCGAGAAGTCGAAACTGAACGAGCTGCATACACCTATTATGTATATGCTGGGCGGTAAGGAAGACATTGCCTACGAGAACGGTATGGACGACTTCCATCGCATCAGTCATGTGCCCGCCGTTGCCATCAACTTCCCCGTGGGTCACGGTGGTACCTATCGCGAGGCTCATGGCGGTGAGTTTACCATTCCCGCACTGGCTTGGCTGAACTGGCAACTGAAGGGCGACAAGGAAGCCGCCAAGATGTTTGTCGGCAAAAAGCCCCAGCTGCTCGACCGTAAGGACTGGACGATTGAGAAGAACAAGTTGTTCCTGCAACTGAAATAGGCTAATCCCTTTTCTTTTCCATAAAACTAACCCCTGTGAAGAAACTATTATCAACTATATTATTTACTCTGGCCGCTGGGGCAGGATGGGCGCAGAGCGTTCCCTTGGTGTATGACGTGGAACATACGGGCAGCAAGTTTCAGAAGCCCGTGATGCCAGCCCCTGACCAGTTGCCCGTCGTCCGCGAACTGCCTGATGCCCTCGAGGGTGTTGGCAGTTTTGCCGACTGGGCCCAAAGGCGCAGCGACATCGGACACATAATCCAGCACTACGGCATCGGCGAGAAGCCCACAGTCAAGCCCAAGCAGGTGAAAGCCCGTATGGACGGCGACACGCTGATTGTCGACGTGAAAGTAGGCAAGCAGACGCTGACGCTGAAGTCGCACCTCCGCTATCCGAAGGTGGGCCAGCCCCCCTATGCACTGATGATTGGTACGGACATGATTGCCCTGCCTCGACAACTGTTTGAGGACAGACCCATTGCCACAACGACCTTCACCTCGGCGCAGGTGAACGACTACAAGCAGTTTGGCAAGCATCACGACAGGGGTGAGCACGCCTTCGACCGCCTCTATCCCGAGCTGAAGGACAACGGTGCCTATAGCGAGTGGGCATGGGGTATGAGCCGACTGATTGACGGACTGCAACAGCTGGGCCCTGAGAAGACGAAGATTGACGTGAAGCGCATTGGTGTGACGGGATGTTCGTATGCCGGCAAAATGGCCCTCTACTGTGGTGCCTTCGACGAGCGTATCGCCCTGACCATTGCCCAGGAGCCTGGCGGCGGCGGTGCTGCTGCGTGGAGAAAGTCGCACGAGTTGACGCTGGCTGGCAAGAATCTGGAAGATATCGACAAGACCGACTATCACTGGTTCAAGGAGAGCCAGAAGGAGAATTTCCATGGCGACAGCGTCTATCGGCTGCCCTACGATCAGCACGAGTTGTGTGCAATGGTTTGTCCGCGCGCCCTGCTGTTGTTGGGCAATACCGACTACGAATGGCTGGCCGACAGCTCTATGTTCTATTCAGCAAAGGCCGCCTACCAGGTGTGGCAGCGCTTCGGTATTGCCGACCGTATGTCGTGGAGCGTTGTCGGTGGTCACGGACACTGCCAGCTGCCCCAGAGCCAGTTCCCCATCGTGCAGTCGTTCATCGACCGCTTCCTGTTGGGGCAAGCTCCCAAGGAGCATCAGCCGATGGCTTCGCCCAACGGTCAGTTGACATTGGACGTGAAGGAGAATAATCTGGTAGTGAATTATAATGGCAAGAAAGCACTGGAACTGACCGGTGTGGGCCTGAGCAATGCGGACTTCGTGAATTGGACAGGACCCGTAAAGGCCGACTACCAGATGCAGACAGGCAAGCGCCTGCACTGCACGAACGAAGCCAACGAATACCGTTGCGGCAATCTGGTGCTACGTGTGTATAACGACGGCATTGCGTTCCGCTATGAATATACGAACCTGCAAAACGAGAAACATCCTGAGGAACAGACAGCGTACATCATTCCCGAGGGCAAGAAGCGCTGGATGCTGCAGTGGAGTGATGGCTACGAGGGATTCTTCCCCATGTCGACCACTGCCGAAGTGAAGACGCTGGGTGGTTTTGGCGGTTCAATGGTCACGGATAAGATTAACACCCACTGGGGCTATCCGTTGTTGATGGAGGCCATAAACGAAAACGCAAACGAAAACGAAAAGGTGTTCGCCCTGATTACCGAGGCTAATATCGAGCGCCGGCAGAGTGCGTCGAGCCTGTTTAATCAGGGTGAGGTGTTCCGCGTGGTGCAAGACCAGAACGACTTGGAACTGACGGGCGCTTGGCATACCCCGTGGCGCGTGGTCATCATTGGCAAACTGGCCGATATCGTCGAGTCAACACTGGTCACTGATGTCAGTGAACCATCTAAAATAGTAGATACCAGCTGGATTAAGCCCGGCGTGGTATCGTGGATCTATTGGGCCTACAACCACGGGTCGAACGACTTCAACATCATCAAGAAATATGTGGATATGGCCGTCGAGCTGAAGCTGCCGTATGTGCTCATCGACGCCGAATGGGACGAGATGAACAAGGTGGCCACGAACGAGGGCAAGACCATTGAGGATGCCGTAGCCTACGCCAACTCGAAGGGTATCAAACCGCTCATCTGGTATAATTCCTGCATCGGTTGGATAGATGGTGCCCCCGGTCCGAAGTTCCGTTTGAACAAGCCCGAAGACCGTGAAAAGGAGTTTGCCTGGTGCGAGAAAATCGGTGTGGCCGGTGTGAAGATTGACTTCTTCAGCGGCGATAATCAGGCGAATATGGAATACTGTCAGGACTTGCTGGAGAGTGCGGCTCGTCACCATTTGCTGGTGAATTTCCATGGTGCCCCCATTCCTCGCGGTTGGCAGCGCACCTATCCGAACCTCCTTTCTACAGAGGGCGTCTATGGCGCTGAGTGGTATAACAACGTGCCTCTCTTCACGAAGAAGGCCGCCAGTCACAACGCCACATTGCCCTATACCCGCAATGTCATTGGTCCGATGGACTATACGCCTTGTGCCTTCAGCGACTCGCAGCATCCGCACATTACGTCGAATGCCCACGAGCTGGCACTGACGGTGCTGTACGAGAGCGGATTGCAACACTTGGCCGACCGTCCGGAGAGCTTTTTGTCGCAACCTCAGGAGGTGCAGGACTTCCTGGGGCAGTTGCCTACCGTATGGGACGAGACTCGCTATGTGTCGGGCTATCCCGGCGAGAGTGCCGTGCTGGCCCGCAGAAGTGGCAATACATGGTACATTGCAGGAATCAACGGTACAGACAATGCATTGTCGTTGGCTATCCCCGCAGGTATCCTGAAGAATTTGGGCACTAAGATGACGCTGTTTGCCGATAGCGGCAATGCCGAGACGCCCTGGAACATCACTTCGCTGGATGCTATGCCGGAAAGCATTGCCTGCCTGGAGCGTGGTGGTTTTATTATCAAGATTGAAGAATAAATCGAAAATATGAAAAAACGCTTATTATCAACAATCGTGGTATGCTGTGCCGGCCTGATGGTGTCGGCACAGACGTACCCTTACCAGAATCCGAACCTGTCGGCACAGGAACGTGCCAAGGACCTGTGTTCGCGACTGACCTTGGAGGAAAAGGCCCAGTTGATGTTGGACGAAAGTCCGGCCATTCCCCGTCTGGGAATTAAAAAATTCTTCTGGTGGAGCGAGGCGCTGCATGGGGCAGCCAATATGGGCAATGTCACCGTGTTCCCCGAGCCGGTAGCTATGGCCTCGTCGTTCAACCCCGACTTATTATATAAGGTGTTCGATGCAGCCTCGACGGAGTTTCGTGCCCAGTATAACGAGCGCATGTATCGTGGTTCGGGCGTGGACGAGAAATTCCATAGTCTCTCCGTGTGGACACCGAATGTAAACATTTTCCGTGACCCACGATGGGGCAGGGGACAGGAGACCTATGGCGAGGACCCGTATCTGACCAGCGTGATGGGTGTGCAGGTGGTGAAGGGCCTACAGGGTCCTGAGGAGGCGAAGTATCGTAAGCTGTGGGCCTGTGCCAAGCACTATGCCGTGCACAGCGGTCCTGAGTATACGCGCCACTCGGCCAACCTGACCAACGTGTCGCCGCGTGATATGTGGGAGACCTATATGCCCGCCTTCAAGACACTGGTGCAGGATGCGAAGGTTCGCGAGGTGATGTGTGCCTATCAGCGTCTGGACGATGATCCCTGTTGTGGTTCGCAGCGTCTGTTGCAAACCATCCTGCGCGACGAGTGGGGCTTTAAGTATCTGGTAGTCAGCGACTGTGGTGCCGTCTCGGATTTCTACGAGTCGCACAAGAGTTCGTCGTCGCCTGTACATGCTTCTGCCAAAGCAACCATTGCCGGTACGGACGTGGAGTGTGGCTACGGCTATGCCTATCGCAGCATTCCTGAAGCCGTGAAGCGCGGCTATATCACTGAGGCTGAGGTCGACAAGCACGTCATCCGTTTGCTGGAGGGCCGTTTCGACTTGGGAGAGATGGATGACCCGTCGCTGGTGGAATGGTCGAAGATTCCTTATTCGGTGATGGATTCCAAGCAGCACCGTCAGTTGGCTCTTGATATGGCTCGTCAGACCATTGTGCTGTTGCAGAATAACGGAAACATCCTGCCGCTGAACAAGAAAGAAAAGATTGCCGTGATTGGTCCCAATGCCGACAATACCCCGATGATGTGGGGAAACTATAACGGTACGCCCAACCACACCATTACCATTCTCGACGGCATCAAGGCCAAGACGAAGAAGCTGGTTTATGCGCAAGGTTGCGATCTGACCTACGGCAAGGTGTTGGAGAGCCTGCTGGCCTCGCAGTGCAGCTTCGAGGGTAAGAAAGGCATGAAGGGCACGTTCTGGAACAACCGCAAGATGGAGGGCAAGCCCGTCACCACGCAGTATTACACCCAGCCGTTGGCGGTTACCACCTTCGGTATGCACAACTTCGCCCCGGGTGTACAGCTCGAGGATTTCTCGGCCAAGTACGAGACCGTCTTTTCGCCTAACGAGACAGGAGAATACGTGGTGAATGTGGATGGTTGCGGACACTTCGAACTCTATATCGACGGTGTGCAGAAGTTCCGCCACCACATCTGGCGCACCACGCCTAACAGTGTGGCTATTCAGGCCGAAAAGGGCAAGAGTTACCATATCGAGGTGCGTTTCTCGCATATCCATACTTATAATGCCAATCTGGCTATCAACATCGCCAAGGAATATCCCATCGACTATCAGCAGACGATAGCCCAGCTGAAGGGTATCGACAAGGTCGTCTTTGTGGGTGGTATCTCTTCAGCCCTCGAAGGCGAAGAGATGCCTGTGGAAATCGATGGTTTCAAGGGTGGCGACCGTACCCATATTGAGTTGCCCAAGGTGCAGCGCGATTTCCTGAAGGCGCTGAAGGCGGCCGGCAAGCAGATTATCTTCGTCAACTGCTCGGGCTCGTGTATTGCCCTGCAGCCTGAGACGGAGACGTGCGACGCCATCGTGCAGGTGTGGTATCCTGGACAGGAGGGCGGCACCGCTGTGGCCGACGTGCTGTTCGGCGACTATAACCCCGGTGGTAAGTTGCCCGTCACGTTCTATAAGACCAGCAGTCAGTTGCCCGACTACGAGGACTACTCGATGAAGGGCCGCACGTATCGCTATTTCGACGATGCGCTGTTCCCCTTCGGCTACGGGCTCAGCTTCACTTCGTTCGAAATGAGAAATGAGAAATTAGAAATGAGAAATGACGGTAGTGGTACCGTAACTGTTGAGGTGGCCAATACGGGCAAGAAGGATGGTTCGGAAACCATACAGCTCTACATCCGCAACTTGCAAGATCCCGACGGTCCGCTGAAGTCGCTGCGTGCTTTCCAGCGTGTCGACGTGAAGGCTGGTCAGACGGCTACTGCAACCTTGAAACTTGAACGTAAGAGCTTCGAGTTCTGGGATGGCGAGACGAACACCATGCGCGTGAAGCCCGGCAAGTATGAGATTCTCATCGGCAACAGCTCACTCGACAAGGATTTGAAGAAACAGATCATAGACATTCAATAATCATTAACACTAAACCATAACAGTATGAAAAAGAGAATTATTACCGGTCTGATGCTGGCATTTCTTGGCATCACACCAATGCTGGCTCAGTGGGGTCGTCCTGTCGACTATTTCGCAGGCCCCAGTCTGAAGGATGCCTACAAGGATTATTTCACCATCGGTGTTGCTGTCAATCAGAACAACATCAATGATCCCGCTCAAAGCGAGATTGTCAAGAAGCAGTTCAACAGTGTGACTGCTGAGAACGATTGGAAGCCAGGTGAGATTCACCCGAAGGAGGGCGTATGGAACTTCGAAAAGGCCGACAAGATTGCCAACTTCTGCCGCGAGAACGGTATTAAGATGCGTGGCCACTGTCTGTGCTGGCACTCTCAGTTTGCCGACTGGATGTTTACTGACAAGAAGGGTAAGCCCGTCAAGAAGGAAGTCTTTTACCAGCGTCTGCGCGAGCACATCCACACGGTGGTGAACCGCTATAAGGATGTGGTATATGCTTGGGATGTGGTGAACGAGGCTATGGCCGACGACGGACGTCCGTTCGAATTTGTCGATGGTAAGATGGTTCCTGCCAGTCCTTATCGTCAGAGCCGTCATTTCAAGCTCTGCGGCGACGAGTTCATTGCTAAGGCTTTCGAGTTTGCCCGTGAGGCTGATCCCACCGGTGTGCTGATCTACAACGACTACAGCTGCGTGGATAACGGCAAGCGTGAGCGTATCTACGAGATGGTGAAGAAGATGAAGGACGCTGGTGTGCCCATCGACGGTATCGGTATGCAGGGCCACTACAACATCTATTTCCCCGATGAGGACCAGTTGGAGAAAGCCATTCAGCGTTTCTCTGAGATTGTGAATATCATCCACATTACCGAGCTCGACCTTCGTACCAACACCGAGAGTGGTGGTCAGCTGCGCTTCTCGCGTGGTGAGGCTAAGCCCCAGGCTCCCTATATCGCTACGCTGCAGGAAGACCAGTACAACCGCCTGTTCAAGATTTTCCGCAAGTATAAGAATGTCATCAAGAATGTGACCTTCTGGAACCTC
>JAEEGH010006386.1_pt1 | contig 28925 bp, 35 predicted proteins | sample 9134181 | NCBI WGS metagenome assembly JAEEGH01 (sample SAMN16246544, study PRJNA631951) | gut metagenome | biome: gut microbiome; feature: rumen; material: DP-attached | host: Bos | place: Iran: Karaj | collected 2018-10 | reverse complement strand
CTTTTGATTTTAAGATCGTCGGCGAATGCAGTATGTACAATCAGGACTTCTTCTGCTATGAACTGGATTTAAGATAGTTTTTTTGTGTAAATGAAAGGGGATAAAAATGGGGAAAAACTATTTTCAGGCAATACCGCTTAAGGATTCTTATCAGAAAAAACTGAAAGAATTCACAGCTTCTCTCGGCAATGCTATCGGCAAGGGCGAGAATATTCCTCTTGTCGATAACGATCTTGCTTATACCCTTAATCTTCAAAATGAACGCATAAAAGAAAAAGGTCTTGAAATCGATTACGAGGCTTATGCACGTAACGAAGACACCCGCTTTTTTGATATCGCAGACTGGAAAGACAAGCATTATGCCAGCCGCGTGGGCTTTGGTGTATACGGAGTTAAAAGGACCTTAAAAAGAGACGGGAAAATCATTTACAAAGACAAACTGAGAAATGATTTTTTTGGAACGATTACGGATATTGTATCCGGAGCACATCCCGACAATGATCCTTACATTTGTCCGAACTGCGGCGCCGACGGAACAATTGCGGAACTTCAGAACGGCTGTCCTTACTGTGGTACACAGTATAAAATGGACGATCTTTTCCCGAAGATCACAGGCTTTTATTTCTTTGATTCCTTAGGCATTACGAAATTGCAGTTATTAATCGGCTGGCCGTTATCGGCGATTTTCTGCACGATTCTTTTATACATTTATATTATTAATCAGCTGATTAATCCAAATGCGTTTAAACTTCTTCCTTTTATTGACACAACGCAAACGATGACAGTGTTGTTGTCCACACCCATTATCGGTATTGCATACGGATTTTTCCTGTTTTGTTTTATCCATTTACTGTTCAAAATTGCACGTTCAATAGTTGACCTCTGGAGAATGGGGACCGCGGCTTCAAGAAAACGTTTTGAATACGGAATGAAGAAAATCACTCCTGAGTTTTCGTTTGAATATTTTCAGAACAAGGCCCTTTCATTAGTCAAAATGGCAGTTTATTCCAAGGACGAAAGCGAACTTCCCTTCTATAAAGGCGAACCGCTTCCCGCAGAAATGAAAGATATAATCGATTTAAATTACGCGGGAATTATCGGCCTTAAAAGATTCGAGGAAAAAGACGGATATGTAACGGCAGAGATTAAAGGCTATTTTGACATTCTTTCCGTAAAAGACAACAAGGTTAAATTCACTCATCCGGTATACAGCGCAACTTTTAAAAGAAGGACCGATGTACCGGTCAATATGAATTTTACGATGACAAGAATTAACTGCCCGACATGCGGTACGAGCTTCAATGCAATGAAAAACAAATGTTGTCCGAGCTGTGGCAACGAATATGAATTAATAACCGACGACTGGGTACTGGTTGAAATAAAAAAAGCATAAGGTGAAAAATGAAAATACTGGTTATAGGCGGAACAAGATTTTTTGGAATACACATGGTAAAAGAACTGCTCCTAAAAGGTCACGATGTTACCATTGCAACCAGAGGTCTTGCTTCAGATGAATTCGGAGATACGGTTAAAAGAATTAAGTTCGAGAGAACAAATGAACAGAGCGTAAAAGAAGCATTATCCGGCACACATTACGATGTTGTAATAGATAAGATTGCATACTGCTCAAATGATATTAAGTATGTGATGGATAATGTGGACTGCGATAAATACATTTATATGTCGAGCACATCCGTATACAATCCGAAGCACATCAATACAGTCGAAACTGACTTCGACGGATTATCTCCAGAACTTATATGGTGTGACAGAGCAGATTTTCCGTATGATGAAATTAAACGTCAGGCTGAATACGCACTGTGGCAGCAGTATCCTGATAAGAAATGGATAGCAGTCAGATATCCGTTCGCGATAGGTAAAGATGACTACACAAAAAGACTTCTCTTTTATGTTGAACATGTCATCAAAGGCATTCCCATGCACATCGATAACATTGATTATCAGATGAGCTTTATCCGCTCTGACGAGGCTGGAAAATTCATAGCTTTTCTTGCTGAAAAAGATGTTTGCGGCGCATTTAACGGAAGCTCTGACGGAACGATTTCAATTCGCGAAATCATAGATTATGTAGAAACCAAAACAGGTACCCAAGCCATTATAAGTGAAGACGGCGATGCTGCTCCTTACAACGGCGAGCCTGAGTACAGCATAAATACAGATAAAGCAAAAGCGCTGGGCTTTGAATTCTCAAATCTCAAAGACTGGATATATGAGCTTTTGGATTACTACATTGAATTATGTGATTAATACATTAGGAGGGGAAATATGGCAATTAAACTTTGGGATTGGGAAAAGAAACCGAGTACACAGATGAGATATCTTAAAAGAGGGGATATCTTTTGCTTTGTATATGATGAGCACAGCTATTGTTTCGGCAGAATAATAGAATCCGTTCCGAAAGAATATTGTATAGTTGAAATATTTGATTATATATCTGACAAACCGGTGATTGACGAGCAGACGGTTTTAAATGCCAATAGACTGCTTCCTCCAATGAATGTTAACAGTAAGTATGTTTTTCAGGATAAGATTGGAGGAGATTGGCGTATTATCGGTCATCAGGATGATTTTATGCCTGAAGATTATGATGATCTTTATATGTTAAAATGGGATGGTTTTGGTAATTATTTTAAAGTGGATTTTCATGGAAATCAAATTGAGATAAACGAAGAAGAACGTTCAAAATATATAACAGTCGGATTTCATGATCCTAATAAAAAAGTTATTCGAGAGGCAGTAGTAAAAAAACTCTATGGGGATAAATCTGAGGGTGGACAGTTTCCTACAAATGAAGAGGAACTTCATAAATATACCGATCAGTTATTTGATGCAAGAAAATATTCGGAAGTGATTCCTGCTATTTTATCATTTCCTGAAGACAAGATGTCCAGAAGGCTGGCAGGTCTGCTTATCGCATCATATAACAATCTGAGTAAATTTGATGAGGCATTGGACAGCTTAAATAAGTTCAAGCCCCTGTTTTCGGATTTAATGTACCGCTGGTATTATTATGCCGGTTATGCTCTTTTATATAAAAAAGATTATGATAAACTGCCACCTATTATTGATGAAGGAATCAAAGAATGCGAACGCGCATATGAAGAGGGAAAATTAACAGAGCTGTATCGTAACCGGGAGAGAGGACATTTTAAATATTTTAACAGTGAGATGAAGAGTGCTCTGGATGAACTTGAAAGATGCAAATTCATCAATGGCTTAGTTATTGACGGTGATACACTTATACGTTATGAAGATGATGGGGTGACTACAGATATAGTTATACCTGAAGGTGTTAAAAAAATAAAATATGAAGTTTTTAGAAATAATAAAACTATTAGGAGCGTTGTAATTCCGGAAGGTGTAGAAGATATTGGCCTGAAGGCATTTTCCGGATGTACCAATTTGGAGAACATTACTTTTCCTTCAACTTTGAAATTTGTAAGAGGAGAACCTCAGACTTTTGAAGACAGTAAATGGTATAAGAACCAGCCTAAAGGTCAGATTAAATGCGGCAATTATTTGTATTTTTATACCGGTGATGAAGAGGAAATTATTATTGATGACGGAATTGATATAATCGGAGCCAGAGTTTTTGCGGATAACAAGACAATTAAGAAAGTATCAATGCCTGACAGCATAAAGAAAATTCATGCCGATGCATTTAAAAACTGTGTTAATCTTGTGGATGTCAGATTGTCTTCGAAGCTTGACTTTATTTCATCATATGCATTTCAGAATTGTATAAGCCTGGAGGAAATTATATTACCGGATGGCATGACCAAGTTTGGCAATGAAGTATTTATGGGTTGTGTAAACCTAAAAGAAGTAATCTTCCCGGATACGATTGTCGAATTGTTGGGTGGCATATTTGATGGCTGTAAAAACCTTGAAAAAGTTCATCTTCCGGATAATGCGGAAGGTGTTACTGACAGTTATATAAAATGGGACCATAAATTGGAAGGACGTATGTTCAGAGGCTGCGAAAAACTTCGTGAAGTAACTATCCCCAAGGGCATAAAGAAAGTCCTTGAAGAAACCTTTGCAGGCTGTACATCCATTCAAAAGATTGTTGTTGAGAATCCCGATATGATGTTTGGACAGGATACCTTCGGAAAGAAAGGCAAATATCCGGAAGCATTGTATGAAAATTCACCGGAGCTTCCGCTACATCTTTCGGACGGTGATATCAAACAATATATCGATCTCGACAAGTTGTCGGATGATATGAAAGCAAAATTGTACATTAAACGTCAAAGCAAATCACTTGATCCTTTCTGGGAAAAGAGCATAAACAAAGATAATGCCAAGGCTGTCGGAGAGAAGATAAAAGGATTAAAAGAAACCAAACTTTCTGCCAAAGAAAAGAAGAATGCAGATATGTTTTTTGAAAAGTTTGGCGGACTGATATAAAGAATGATTATACTTGAGAGAATGTATTGAAGGAGAGATTATAAATGGGGCTTTTTGATGGATTTAAAGAATTGAATCCGGGGAAACCGATTACAATGAATATTCACGAAAATGGTTTTGAAATAGACGGAGTGTCTTTGGATTTTCCGTCAAAAATAAGTGAAATGAAAAAAATTCTCGGAGAACCACGAGCGGTGGATATCGAATTGGCAGAGAAAATGAGGGTGGCTTTTAGCAAAGATTACGGAATATCCCCGGATAATTTTCATCCTAAAAGATATTATTGGGATGAGTATGGAATCGAAGCCACTGCGTATGATCAGGAAAATAGTGCTAATATAGTAATTTTTTTCGGAAAATCAAAGTATCCCTTACCACCAACTGAATGTGCTTTTTCCGGTAAAGTGTTATTTGATGACCAGCCATGGCAGGAATTGATTCTTGGTAAGGAAGATATGGATGGTTATCGCATGAAAAACTCATGGGTTCATACAAGCATTTATGGAAACAGAACTAAAGAAAAAAACATGAAAGTTATGGAATGGATGTTAAAGACAGATGCAAAGAAAGAATTTTTAGAAAAGATAAAAAAGTTGAACGAAACCCAAAAAATAGAGGCGGATTCATAAAAGAAGCAAATGTGGAGGACTTCGGATTTTAGAACGGAATGATGGAGTATGAGTAATATGCAAAAGGAAATAAACTATACTTTTTGGGGTAAATCAATTGATACTAACTGGTACGAATGGTATCAGGCGGTTAAAGCTATGTTTGAAAAAAACGGCTGTAAAATAACGCATTTAGGTATTAACAGCGAATCATATAATCCCCAAGGTGCTGTAACGGCCGCTCGTAAAGAAAAAGCCTTGGTGGAAATATTGAAAAGTGGAGAAGTTCCTCTATCTGTTGATCTTTATTCTGTACCGAAAGATTTCACAACCGTAATAGGAGATGCTGATATCTGTTGTCTTAGAACAAAGGATTTTATATTTGTTATTGTAAGAGAAAGAATTATAACACATATTGATGAAGATTCCATTTTGGAAATGAAGAAGTTTATAAAATTTGAATCAGGTGAAGTTTTTTCAGCAAATAAATGTAATTCCTTTTTTTATTCGATTACAAGGGATAAAGAGAGGGCAAAAGTCCATAATTATGAATTAATTAAAAATATTAATGCGTAGTTTTGTGATTAAAAGACGAATTTGATTAAGCCAATGGATAAAAAAGGGTTTTTATGTTTTGTATTTAATACTATAACTTATTTAATATTGTTCGGTATTTTTTTTATACCGATTCTGTTTTTAATTGATCTTTTAGTACTAAAAATACTGCTTATTGTTATTGCGTTCTTTCTTTGCGGATTTATTGAGCAGTGGTTTGTTTCCAGATATATAAATCATTTTGTAGAAGACATAATTATGGCAAAAAAAGAATAGTTAGTGGAGGAAATATTATGGGAATGATGGCATGCCTTCAGCGTGTTGGTGATAGGTGTATTGAGCAATTACTGGATAAGAGCCCGGAAGATCTGTTCGAGGAAATAGAAGAATTACAGGAAGATTACAGATATGTTTTGGATATGGATAAGCTTTGGGACGGTTTACACTTTTTATTGACGGGTGTGTCCGCTTGCGAACCTCCGGAGGGAAATCTTCTTAGCCAGGCAATAGTAGGTTCGATTAAGTTCATCGATGATGACGATTCTGATTACATAGCATATACTCCTCAGGATAAAGTTAAGCCCATTGTAGAAGCGTTGCGTAATGTAAAAATAGATGAATTAATCAATGAGTTTCAACCAAAAGCGTTCGCTCAAAACGGAATTTATCCGAATATATGGATGAGGGAGAACAAAGAGAGTCTCCAAAAAGAATTAAAGAACTGTTTTATCGAATTAAAGGAGTTTTATGAAAAAGCCTTTGATGAAGGAAATGGCGTAGTTGTAAGCATTTACTAGGTGAAAATCATGTTTTTAAATATGTTAGGTTCGATGATCTAAGAGATAAGATGTATTTGGAAATGCAGCTTTGGGCGATTGAGCAGGCAATGGCTCTTTAGATTCGAGTTTGTAGGAGATTTTATGATTCAAAGAATTTGCCAATTGCTAAAAGATGAACTTTTAGACAAACATACATTTCAATTAATTATATTTAATATCATATTGCTGTTTTTCATGATGATCATCGGCTGTAAAGAACCCGAGATTACGGAGTTTGTTCCGATAGAACATCTGCGGGTACCGTATGATTACGATGAGGCGGCCGCAAAACTAAAAAAGTACTGTGGAGGTTTTCCGACTTCGTTTGGCGCGTTTGGCGTTGAGGATAGTATTTTTATTAGCGACGTTACCGGTGACGGAGTTGAAGATCTCTGCACTTTTGTTGCCTTCGGAAGCGGTATGCCCCGTTCGGACATCGTTTTGTTTGATGTGGAAAATGACAAGTTTTATACACTTGACTCACTGGAATTCAGAGGAGCCTACGGATATGATTATGCAATATTGTCTGTTGAGGAATATGGCGTTGTTATACTCGAAAAACAGTTTTATCCGAAGGAATATCCAACTAAGTACGGAAGATTGATCATTAAGGACGGTAAACTCGAAATGGATGAATTTGATTCGGAATCTTCGGAGTATAAGCATGCAAAAGGTATTTACGGAAATGAAATAGATCAATATTTATCTAACGACAAAAAATTTGAATTAAACCTGAGTGGAGTACCTGAAGATTTAAGATATATGTGGATGATTGATTCGTTTGGTCAGGAAATGCCGGATAAAAATCAGATTTGCAAGATGGCGATATATTGGTATCAGCCTGCGTATCAAGATGATCCGATGAGTTTTTTGTATGAATATATAGATTTCTCAGACAATAGAATAGTTTATCGGAGCTCTCAAACTCCCGGAATGAATACGACAGAGTATAATCTTTCGGAAGAAACCAAAACTCGATATTTAGAAGCTATAGATTATCAATTACTCACAGAAGAGGTTGAAGCTAATAACAGGTGGAATGTATCTATTGAGTTCGAAAACGGAGATTGTTATTTGTATAATCTTTCGTATGAGAGGACAGATAAAAATAATCCTATTTGTATTATGCTCAAAACACTATTTGATAAGGTTGAAATGACAGATGTGGATGCTTTTTATGCCGGCTTCTAGAATTGAAATTTGGAGGAATTATAATGATCAGAATAGAAACAGAGAGACTAATTTTACGAACAGTAACGGTTGATGATGCTGAAGCAATATTTAAGTGGGCATCGGATCCGGATGTGAATACATTTATGATATATCCGCTTCATGCGAATGCAGATGTTACCAGAGAATGGTTAAAAACACGTGATATAAATGGCAGAGACAAGTATGATTTAGGATTTGTCCTAAAAGAAACAGACGAACTAATCGGACAGGGCGGATTATTGTATCATGAAGATTTGGATGCGTGGGCTGTCGGATACAATCTAAGAAAAGATTACTGGGGACAGGGCCTTGTTCCGGAAGCTATCCGGGCAATTATAGACTATGTAGATAAAGAAAAAGGGATCCGTGCGATTGTCGGTGAATTTGCAAAGGATAATATCAAAAGCAAACGAGTTATGGAAAAACTTGGAATGACATACTGGAAAGATGGTCAGTATTCAAAATTTGACGGAAGTGTGACTTTTGACAGTTGCAAATATATAAAAGAGTTTAAATAAAAGGATTTGAAAAATGATAATTATTATTACAGGAGCAAGTCATACGGGTAAAACTGTTTTAGCTCAAAAAATGCTGGAAAAATATCACTATCCGTATTTATCTTCAGATCATTTAAAAATGGGACTGATTCGAAGCGGAAATACGAATCTGACTCCGAACGACGATGATGAACTTACAGAATATTTGTGGCCGATTGTCAGAGAAATCATAAAAACAGCGATAGAGAATCATCAAAACCTTATCGTCGAAGGTTGTTATATTCCGTATGAATGGCGTAAAGATTTTTCAAAAGAATATTTAGATGATATTCGGTTTATATGCCTTTCTTTTACGGACAATTATATTGATTCACATTTTGATGATATAAAATCGCATGGTTCGGATCTTGAGAAAAGAATTGATGATTCTGACTGTACTTTGGATTGGATAAAATCCGAAAATCACAAAATTGTAGAAGGATTTCAGGAAGCCGGAGAAACAATTGTAACCATAGATAAGGATTACGAAAAAACAATAAGTAATATTGAATAAGGAAAACATGAATAAGATAAAAAATTTTCTTTTGCTTGCATCATTTGGAGTTCTTATCCTTGCAAGCGGATGCTTTAAATCTAACAATCAAATAATAGAAGATTCTTTGCGCGAAGTATACAATGAAGATTTTATCGTCTATGAAATCAAAGGAGCTCCTTATGGTTTTGAAGCCACAGTCTCTCCGGCAAGTAAACCCGGGTGTCTGTTTGTGGCAAAAATAAAAAAAGACGGAACATTTGTGTACGATGATTATTATAAAAGATATGTTGATTATTGTATAAAAGAAAAACTACAAGCAGATTTAGAACAATTCTTTCCGGATGCCTGTATTAGAGTAGATTCAAATACGGTTCGGATTGATGATACTATTGATTTTCGGAATAGCTCGCTTGAACAGTTAATTGACAATATGCACGACGAAGCCGGGTATAACAAAGAAGCGATGGTTTGGTTGTTTCTCGGCAAAGAGGCTGGAACGAATAAAGAATACGAAGAAGAATATAATTATTTTAATGATATTGAGAAAATAGACAATCACGAATTAATACCTATAACCATATGTATGTATTTTTTTGATGAAGATATAAAAAATGATATAGGACAATATCTTCAACATGATTTGGATTTAGATAATTATTTTGTAGAGCAAGTTGCAAAATCAAATAACAGGGATTTTTGGGAATTAGGAGTATCATCAAATGATAGCACATATGTTGGTCATCCTCCCAGAATGAGTGCTTGTTTTATAAAATCGATGCCGTTATATATAGATAGTTTAGACGAATACATTAGACGAAGAGAATTATTTGAAAATGCACGTTAACCACAAATAAAATAATATCGGGAAAACATGAATAATAGCAACTGGAGAATTCCAGACGAGAAAGAAAGAAAAATCGCATTATACTGGATAAAAAGAAACAGCTGGACTAAAAAGGCTCTCGTGTTTATTCCGAAGAATATGTAATAATTTGTTTAGGTTACAGTTTTAATATATTTTGATTTAATGCTCTAGTTAATGCGTGTGGAGGAGAATGATTATGGATAGTATTAAGAAGGAAGTCGGCGAAATAATTGATCGTCTTGCAACTATTTTTGATGAGGAAGATCTTGATAATTCAGATATCAAGGAAGAGATAGGGAATCTTGAAATAAGACTAAAAGAATTAACCGGAAAAACTATCGAAGAATGCGAACCTTTTAGGCAATATTGGTCTTACACAGATTTAGAAGATGTTGTTGATCATATTTTGATGCCGCCAGTGAAAAAGGAAGGTTTAAGCGATGATGAGTTAAGAGAAAAACTTGAAAGCTTATTTAACGAAATCGCGACAATGAAGCCGTCAAAACTTGACCGTGCAATTGAAGAGCTGGAGTTAGAAACAGGAATAGAAAATGTGTCAGATTATATCTTCTGGCCTGAGTTGATTGAAGGTTTGGGGAAAAATCCGGGAAAAGAAGCAAAAATAAAAAAAATATTGGAAGATAGAAAAAGATAAGCAGCAATGGAAGATTTTGATATATCGCGCTATGGAGACGTATATTAGTAAATGAAACGTTTAAAATATTTATTAGTTATAAGCATTTTAGCTTGTGCCGTCGGATGCCAAAAACAAAATCCGATTATGCTTTCTACAGATGATTTTATAGATGAAATCATTGAAGAAGAAACTGCAGATGATATTGAAACCACTGATACAGAAGAAGAATTCGTCAGTGCTTTTGAAGCGGGTTCTCCCGAGTATTTGTTTGAACAGTTTTTAATGGGAGAGATTGATGCAGAAATCCTGTATCCGATAGAAGCAGATGAGAAGGCAATTAACGTATCACAATTGAACATGAATCCTGAAGAGTGGAGCTTTGATTCTTTTAGCGTAGGAGAACAATTGGATCTTGATAATGACGGTGAGAACGAACTTATTCTTGACGGACCGTATGGCGGAATGTATCTGGATGCAATAGACGGAAAGCTTTATGTTTTTGCGAAAGCTTTGGGTAATGCGGGAGCACTGGATTATACATTTTATGATGGTGCGTACTGGATTGTTATTAAGGATACAACTCATGGAGGACGTCTTTATTATTTGTTGTACAAGTATGAAGGCGGAGACAATTTAACAGACAGCATGTCTCTTTTAGGGAACTGGTATTCTGAAGATGAAAAAGAATTCACCTTTAATGATGAACCAATAAGTGAGGAAGAATTTTACAAGATAAAAGATGAAATATTTGCTTCAAAAACTCCCGTCAGTCAGGCAAATTATAATTTGATTGAAGAAAAAGATATTAATGATTATATTAACGCAAATCTTGTGCTTGAAGATGATGAAGAAATAGAAGCATGTGAGTGGGTTAGTGGCATTAACGAAAGTAAAAGGTGCTTTCGTGTAAGAATCTGTTATAAGGAAGAGCCTGAAAACGGATATAAGCATAGTAGAGACTTTTTTGTCTTTCGTGGCAGTGAATTAACATCAGTCATGGTGGATTACGCTTCCAAAGATGATTATGATGCGCCCAGATATGTTTATGAAGCAAACAGTTTTGAAGCAAGACTGGAAGATGTAAATTTTGACGGTTACAATGACTTACTTATATGCCTTGGTTATTTTGGACCTAATGCCGGATCTTACTGGTGTGCTTATCTTAATGATGGAGGTAACTACGTTTACAACGAATCATTTGAAAAAATAAGCAATTACAGACTTGAATCTGTAAGCAAAGTGATTTACTCCTCAGTTATGGAACAGGCCACTCCGATTGATTCAATATACAAATACGATAAGTCTAAAAATGAGTTTACAGAGGTATGTTCATACAAAGGAATGGACGGTGAGGTATTCAGAGTTGTTGCGGATTTGATTGTATATGATAAAGAGAATTATTTCGATGAGGACGAGCAGGATTGGACAATAGTATCGACATTCGGAGAGACTGAATATGGAACTTTAGTAAACAAAGAAGGTTACGAATTACAATATACAGAAAAAATGCCCATAGAAGATTTGGAAATATTTTATAAACAGGTTTACGGAAAAGACAGATCTTTTGAAGCCGGATATGAGGGAGGAGTTGAAGTAGGTATTTTTTGCAAAGATGACGGGTACGCTTATGCCCATAACGGTATTGGATGGGGAGAATATCCCGTTATAACAAATGTTGAAAAAACAGACAAAGGAGTAAAAGTATACTGTGATTTGAACAGTGCTTTTGTTGGTTATCGTTACGCGACCTTCAATTTTTCATTAATCGAATCTGATAACAAATTCGGATATTCTTTGGTAAAAGATTCGATAATATTCACCAGGGACGTTGCTGATTTGTATGATGAATTTGAAAATGTCAGCTGGTCAAAAATGACGGACGAAGATTTTACGTTTAAATACGGTGACAATACTTTTTCTCTTTCAGATAAATGGAGTGATTTCGCAGATGCTTTGGGATATCCCGACAATTTTGAAGAAAACAATTACGGATATGTAACCACTGATGCAGCAGGTTATCGTTGGGCTATGCATTATCCGTCGCAAGCAGATTCGAAATATGATTTTAATGTTGTTATGGTTTCGCCCTCCATGGACAGAGAAGGTGGAGATACATATATTGAATCGATAACATTAATACAAACGGAAACTGCAAGAGGAATAAAGGCGGGAGATTCTGTTAGTGATTTGGCAAATGCGTATGGTACTCCTCAATACATTTCTCTTCATGATGAAAATGATGAATGGATGGACGTAGTTTATAATTATGGAGATGAATACATGTTTTTTGTTATAGCTGATAATAAAGTTTTATATATTAAAATGTATCAGTAAATTGAAATTTTATTGGAGATTTTTTTGAAAAAGTACAGGCTGACATATGATGAATGGAAATGCATAACTAAGAAACAGCAGAAAATCCAATTTGTTTCAAACGATAAATTTTGCGGATATACAGGCATCTTGGATATCGAAGAAGTTACTGAGCCACAGGTTTGGAACTTTAACGGAAAGGATCGGATTGTTTGCGACAAAGGCATAAAATGGATTTCAATTCTTCCAAAAGATAAATATTATTTTATAACTGCTATGCTGGATTCAAATGATGAGATTATTGTATGGTACATCGATATGATTGCAGGTCAGGGAATAGAAGATGATATACCATTCTTTTATGATTTGTACTTGGATTTGATCGTTTATCCTGACGGAACAATACTCACAGATGACATGGATGAACTGGAAGAGGCGCTGAACAAGGGCGATATTTCCAAGCAGCTGTTTCAATGTGCAATTGATACCAAAGAAGAATTAGAGAATACTCTGCTTTCCGATATAGGTTCATTTGAGAGATACACGAAAGAGTTATTTGATGAGACGATTATTTGAAATTGATTTAAAAGACTATAAAGATACATATTCAGTTTTTCGCAGACCGTCAGCAAGAGCAATCATCATAAAAGATAATAAAATAGCTCTTGTTTACAGCAAAAAAGAAAAGTATTATAAGTTCCCCGGTGGTGGAATTCATGATGATGAAGATAAGAAAGAGGCTCTCATCAGAGAGGTAAGGGAAGAGGTCGGACTTGTTGTAATCCCTGAAACTATTCGAGAGTATGGAAGTGTGCTGCGAAGACAAAAAAGTACGGTCGAGGAGAATGTGATTTTTGAACAGGAGAATTATTATTACTTCTGTGATGTTCAGGACGGGGTTGTTAGTCAGGAACTTGATGCGTATGAGGATGAGGCTGAATTTGTATTGAGAATAGTTGATATAGACGAAGCCATAGCTGCTAATACCGTTTATACCAGTGATGATTATTTTAATGAAATCATGATTAAAAGAGAAAAAAGAGTTCTTGAGATGATAAAGCAGGGGAGCAAATAGTTTATTGTGAATAAATGGGGAGTTTATAAATGAAGTCAAATCCGAGAACCGCATTAGGAATTTTTTTCCTGGCAATTATATGTTTTTTAGGATTTTCATATTTTAGCGTAAAAGGAGCAGTCCTAAAAAAAGATGCAGTTGATATTTCGAAAGTTAATATCAGTTCACTCAGACCCAATATGCACGTGACAATGAATGTAGATAAGTGCATCGGATATTATTTGAGTGAAGGCCGGGGACCGAATTTTCCTGATAAATCGCGACATTATCTCGTTTTACGCTATAACAAAGAGATTGGGAAATATGATCATTTAATCGACGTTAAAGTAGATTCTGATTATTTTGATCAATGGGAAAAACTGGTTGAAGATGTCAGAAATAACAATGAGTCTATTGTTCCGATACATATAGATGCCTATGTAACCTACATGGATCCCAATCAGGCCAATACGTATCTTGCGACGCTTAAAAAATGCGGGTTTTCTTCAAATTACATTACGTCGTATTCTATTGTTGTAATAAATGAAAAACAGATTAACCGTAATAAATTCATTTTGTTTGGTTGCGGAATATTATTCATCATCCTTGGTTTATTGTATTTGAACTGGGTATATCATCCGTTTAGCAGAGATTATAGCTCATTATTGGAAACGGATATTACTTCAGATGTTGAAACAGAATGTTATGACGTAGAATTAACAGAAGAAGAACTCTTTGAAAAAGAAAACAAAGAAGAACAAAACGTAGAAGAAAACAAAGATGAAGAACAACGCTGAAATATAAATGAAAGGTTTGATTAATGCTGGAACTTATTTCTGATAAAACCGTAATATTTTTTGATGTCGGATATACAATCGATTACCCTGCTTCGGGAGACTGGATGTTAACCAAACGATTCTATGAAATCGCGGGAGAAAGGCTCGATTCATATAGTAAGGATCAGATAATCAAAGCCAAGATGGCCGGTGTGGATTTTCTGGAAAAGAACCATCTGGTTTTGACAGAAGAGGAAGAAGCGAAGCAGTATTTTGGTTTTTATCGTATTGTCGCTGAAACTTTACAGTTAAATCTGACTGATGATGAGATTACAGAAATAGCCAATGACAGAACCTATAACATGGCCAACTACATTATCTATCCGGACGCTGAAAATGTCATAAAAACACTCAGCGAATCACATCGTCTCGGAATTATTTCGGATACCTGGCCAAGCATCGAAAACCAGCTTCGTTCAATCAATGTATTACAGTATTTTTCGTATTTTACATACAGCTTTTCATTGGGATTTTTTAAGCCGGATAAACGTATGTATCTGGATGCGCTTGAAAAGTGCGGTTGTGCTGCGAAAGATACAGTTTTTATTGATGACAGTATTCAGAATCTGGAAGGAGCAGCTGCGCTTGGCATTACTCCGATACTTATTGCCGCAAATCCGGCATCGGATGCAGAGACGTCATTTATGAAAATTCATTCACTTTCTGAATTGATAAAATAAAATAAAAGAAGACAAAAGACATGATACAGGATATTTCACCAAGTAAATTAAGAAATGAATATATCGCCTGCAATCCACAAGCAGGCGATAAAATTTTTAAATTTAACAAAGACGGAAAAGTGTTGCTCGGAGAGGACGACGGACGGATTGTTTTTACAGATATTTCGGATATAAAAGAAGCAAAAACAGTTTATCTTTTTTCTGTAGATGAGGGCAGATTTTTCTTAAGTCTGAACGATTCCGATTACAGTAAAGAAGGTTTCGAATACTACACAATCAGAGAAGTGCGCGACAAGTTTTCAGAGGTTTCTCTAAAAGAAATATATGCGGTCTTTACAGCATACCATCTTTGGAAATGGTATTCAGACAATAAATACTGTGGCAAATGCGGAAGCAAACTTGAGCTAGGAGAAAAGGAACGCTCGCTGATTTGCCCGGATTGCAATAATGTTATTTATCCGAGAATCAATCCTGCAGTTATTGTTGGAGTGACCAAAGGCGACAGTATTTTAATTACTAAGTACAGAAGAGGCTATGGCCACAGCGCTCTCGTAGCAGGTTTTACGGAGATTGGAGAAACTCTGGAAGAAACTGTTAAGCGTGAAGTAAAAGAAGAGACCGGTGTAGAAGTAACCAATATCAGATATTACAAATCACAGCCCTGGGGAATGGCTCAGGATATGCTCGTCGGATTTTACTGTGATGCGGTAGGGGATGGCGCAATTCACATGGATGAAGGTGAGTTAAAATATGCAGAATGGGTTAAAAGAGAAGACATTGAACTTCAGCCAAACAACTTAAGTCTTACAAATGAAATGATGAGAATGTTTAAAGAAGGCAACGAATAATGAAAAAAACATATATAACTACAATGCCGAATCATATCGGAGCATTTTTGAAAGCTAGTGAATGCTTTGCGAAGCTCGGCATAAATATTACCAGAGTCAGTTACAACAAAGCCGTGGATTCGCATACTCTTTTTATAGATGCGGAAGGCGATGAAGAGAAACTTATTCAGGCTGATGAAATGCTTACGCAAATCGGATATTTGCACGCTCCGAGTCAAGAGAAGGAAGTCGTGCTGCTTGAATTTATGCTCGTTGACAAACCGGGCAGCGTTACCGAAGTTTTAAAACTGATTGATGAGTACAGACTGAATATTTCATACATAAGTTCTCAGGAAAACGGCTCAGGATATCAGGCTTTTAAGATGGGTTTGTTTGTAGAGGATGAGGATAAGTTTAAAGAATTTTTGGATGAAGCAGGTAAGCTTTGTGTAATCAGAATCATTGATTACGATCAGTCGGAAAATGTTTATGATAATTCAATCTTTTATCAGTCGTTTGTTTCCGAACTGGTTAATTGTCTGAAACTTGATGAATCTCTTCGTGACAGTCTTTTAGTCAATTCCAATCTGGTAATGCAGATTCTGGATGAGAAAGGTTTGTCGCCTTATAAAACTTTTGAAAGTATAAGCCGTTTTGCACATTTGCTTGCAGCATGCAGAGGCAGCGAATTTAATCCGAGAATAACAAATCATAAAATAACCGATGATACGGAAATTATTCTGATTGAGCCTGCGTGCGGAAGCAATACAACAATCATAAAAAGTGCAGGCGAAATCCTTTTTATAGACAGCGGATACGCTCTTTATGGCGAAGAAATGGAAAAGATATTTAAGGATCTTTTACCGGAATATGAGACATTAAAAAAGAGAGTATACGTTACACATGCAGACGTCGATCACTGTGGACTTTTGCCATACTTTGATGAGATTATCGCAAGCGAAAAAACCAAGGAATGTTTATCGCTTGAATACAATCATAAAGACGGTTACAGGGAACAAAATCCTTTGCATAAACCCTACGTAAATATATGCAAAGCCCTTACGGGTTACAATCCTGTTAATCCGGATAAAATAAATGCTTTGTGGAAGTCGGATGATACCTCAAAAGAGCCTTTGACACATGTCGGTATATTTGATGTCGGCGAACTTCATTTTGATGTTTATGAAGGTCTCGGCGGCCACTTAAAAGGCGAAACGGTTTTGATTGATTACAATCATAAAATCGTTTTTTCGGGAGACATTTATATCAATGTGCATGAGCTCACAAAAGAGCAGGCTAAATACAATCAGTACGCTCCTGTTTTAATGACTTCTGTAGATACGGATCCTGAACTTTGCGCGGTGGAACGCCGCTTTATTATGCAGCTGCTTGACGAAGGAGACTGGACAGTTTTCGGAGCACACGGAATGCAGAAAGAGGTTAAAGTTTAGACATTTTTTTCATTGAGAAATTGCACTTCGCGTTCTGATTTTTGCAACAAGCGTATGCGCATATAGAAACAGCCATAGCCCTATGGTAGACTCCGGGTAGTAGGGAGGTGTTCCAATGAAAAAGAAATGGATGTCAACCAAATACCTGGTGCTGTTTTTTGTATTAACGCTTGCATGGACATGGATATGCGGATTCGTTCCGGTCATATTCGGCTTCACTGATACGGGCGCCGGAACTTTTATATTTTATTTCGGAGGCGGAGCCCCGTCGGTCGTTGCTTTGTTTCTGGTTTTTCTGACATATCCGAAGGATAAACGCAGGGATTATTTCAGAAGGTGCTTCAGTTTCAGACAGGCCGGTTGGAAATGGCCGCTTATAACGATTGCAGTCTTCACGGCATTATCTGCAGTAAGCATATTCGTAGGTGTGTGTCTGCTTGGCTTTGAAATGCCGACGATGGATTTTATTAAAGCAGTCATAAAAAATCCGCTCAACATTTTTCCGGTTCTTTTGATTTCACTTATTTCAGGACCGCTCAACGAAGAATTTGGCTGGAGAGGTTATGCACTCGACAGGCTTCTTTTAAGATTTGGATTTATTAAGGGCTCACTAATCCTCGGATTCATATGGGCAATATGGCATCTGCCGTGGTATTTTACACCCGGTCAGGCGCAGTACAACTTACTTAGGGATTCGGTATTTCATGCGTTAATGTTCATTCCGAGCGTTATGATGTTAAGCGTTTTTGTATCTTTCGTTTATGTTAAAACAAACCGCAGCATTCTCGCAGGAGCGCTGGTGCATATGTTCAGCAATCTGATCGGAAGCCAGTTATTATCGTCATACACAACCGAAATAAGTATGTTAATAAGATATACGAACATGCTGTTTTTTTTAGGAGTAATAATTTACGCGGCGTGCTCAAAGAAGTTTAAAAAAGAAACTGCCAAAGTTATCGATATAATACGGCAGCAGGAACAGGAAAACTAATGCAGATAGTAACAAGAAAAGTAGAGGGCCAACCTCTCACGGTTACAATCGAATATCCGGAATACACCGAGTCTGTAAAAGGCCTCATAAAAAAAATTAAAGGCCTTGATATCAGTTTCAGTGCTTTTGCGGACGACGGTCAGTTGCGTATTGCTCTGGCCGATGTTTTCTATATCGAAAACGTTGACAGAAAAGTGTTCCTGTATACCGAAAAAGATGTCTACAGACTTAATGCTTCAATGGCGGAGATTGAGAAAATCGCAAAAGACTCTGACCTTGTCAGAATTTCAAGAATCTGCATCATGAACACTTCTCACTTATCAGGGATCAGGCAGCTTAAAAACAGCCACCTCGAGGCAATGCTTGATAACGGCGAGAAGCTCATAGTTTCGCGCAAATATTTGCACGATATAAAGAGGAGGTTCTAAATGTCCGGTGTCAGAAAGATTTTAAAAGATACATGCATACTTGCGGCTTTGATGATATTTGCAGTGTTCACCCTTTCAATCATATGGTCGGGAATTACAGCCGAGATTGAACTTGTGTTAATACTGTTCGGACTCGCACTCATCATTACGGTAGTTAATTACCTGTTCGACGAGTTTCTGACTCTTTCGATCATCGCAAGCTACATCATAAAGTATTTCGTATTTACCGGAATCGTAATGCTTTTAGGATTTATTGCAGGCTGGTTTTATCCGAGCAACTTCTGGATGGCATTTATTTATGTCGGTATCGTCTTTGTGCTTGCATACGCAATAGATGCCTTCAAGGTACATAAAGATATCAAGTACATCAACGAACATATCATGAAAGGAAAGGGAGGAACAACATTATGACAGATTTTTTTGCCGATCTTTTAGGTTATTTATTGTACTTATTAATCATGTCAATTCCCGTTATTATTTTCCTTATAATAGCGTTTACGATATTCGTTTTGATAAAATTTGCTATTATTCCGGCATACAGGAAGATAAAAGAACCGGAAGCACCGATAGAATATTCAACTAAAGGAATAGATGCTGTTTCAGATGAGGAACTTGTATATTTTGGTAAAAACTCCGAGAAGAAAAAAGAAATAGAACAATTAATAGAAACAGACAGAAAAGAAAATCAACATAAAAAAAGTAAAGGTTTTGGGATATTTAAATATATGAGTGCTGCCTCAAAAGCTTTTACTGTTTTCCTGGCGCTGTTCATTATTGATATTCCGCTTTCTTGTGTAATTCCTTACATCTTTTTGTATCTGGGGGCATTAGTGGACGGAGCAATGTATGATCCGCCACCGAACACTCCGGGACATGCGGTGCCTATTTTTACAGGGTTCGGATTTGTTATAGGAATCTTTGTGGCTTTGATACTCGCTGTTGCATTACTGGTGGGGTTGATTATAAGTTTTAGTTTTTTTCTTGCATCGAAAATTAATAAGAAAAATAAAAACAAGTCTTGACCCTCCCCTTGGGGCACCCGTTAAAGTGGAATCATCAAATATAAGGAGGTTCCCAAAATGGAAAAGAAAATGACGTCCGGCGAAATAGCAAAAAAGGCCGGCGTTTCACAAAAAGCAGTTCGCCTCTACGATGAAAAAGGATTGTTGAAACCTTCGGATTACTCCGAGGGTAATTATCGTTTGTATGATAAAGAAGCACTTCAGGTTCTTGAAAAAATCGTTGCCCTAAAACAGATAGGATTTTCGCTTGAGGAAATTAGAGACAACCTCATAAAAGGAGAAGCAGGCAATGTTGAAGAAGCTTTAAGGATTCAGCTTAAAGCCATGGAAGAGAAACGTTATCAGATTGATAAGGTGATTGATTCCATAAACAGAACTCTCGAGCGTAAGGGCGCAAAACTGGACTGGGACGATGTTGCTGAAATAGTGCAGAACGTAAGCATAGACCAGAAGGCAGATGAATGGCACTGGGACGCGCTTAAACACACTTCCGAAGACTGGCATGTAACATTATTTGACTATGTAAATGTAAAAGAGAATGAAAAGGTTCTGGACTTAGGCTGCGGCTACGGTAAAATCTGGCGAAACAACTGGGATAAAATTCCTGCCGGAACCAAAGTTTTCGGATACGATGTACACGGAAGCTGGGCCGACGATTTTGAGAAATTTATAGAAGAAAAAAAGAGCGAACTTGCTGACGGTGTTGAATTTAAAATCGAGTTTGAAGATCTGACAAAAGAGTCCGCATGGAAGAAGATTAAAAAAGAAAAAGAGTATTCTCTTATCCTTGCGCACTATCTTTATTTTGAAGTTGAAAACATCGAAGATATTGTTGCGCGAGCAAGCAAAGTTCTTTCCAGGGACGGAGTATTTTCTTACAACGGTTACGCTGTAAACTGGTGGTATCGTTATTTTAGAAATGATTTCAAGGCAATGGGGCTTGATACTTCTTTTATGAGCGAAGGGATAAAGGCGCAGGAAGATGCGCAGAGTGCAAGCGAAGCAATGCTTAAAAAATATTTCTCCAAAGTAGAAGTGGCAGAACTTACCAATTCCTGGCATTACAGCAACTCGGAAGAGATTATAAAAAAGATGCTTGAAAACTTTGAAGAAAACAAAAAATACATTCTCAACAACAAGAAAAAAATCAAAGAATATTACGACGCAAAAATCAAAAAAGACGGTGAAGTAGTCTGCGAAAGAATTTCGGTTTTCTGGAACTGTTACAAATAACTGTTGACAAACCACTGTTTGCGGGAGTAATCTAAACACAATATTTTTAAGGAGTTTTTCCCATGTGTAGATTTGTAATCGATTATACATATACTACTACCGAATCGGCTATGCACATTCATTCAGTGTATGGTCTTGGTGTTGTATGTGATAATTCGAATTACAGGGAAGAATAAAAACGGATAAAAATTTAAGTATTTTATGACCGCCTGTTTTTCGAAGCAGGCGGTTTTTATTATATAATTAACTAAGGAGGTATGATTATGGATTTGCATGATTATAAGGACGTGGCGGAGAATTACGACAGCTATCTTGAAGTAATGTATTCGGAGTTTGATGCTCATGAAAATTTCCGCGAATTTTATTATGAACTGGCAAAGAAATACGGTCAGGACGGAGTGGTTGATATAGCATGCGGAACCGGCGCCGTACTTCTTTATCTTGCAGAAAGAGGAATAGATATTGACGGAACGGATATTTCCGAAGAGATGTGCAAGGTTGCTTCTAAAAAGGCAGAGGATATGAATCTTAAGCTGAATATTTATCCTGCGGATATGACAAAATTTTCATCAGGAAGAAAGTATTCGCTGGCCATTGTTGCAAGAAGCGGATTCATGCATCTTCCTACGCAGCAGTTGCAAAAGGAAGCACTAATTAATATCAGGGAACAGCTTTTACCGGGCGGTATCTTAACGTTTAATACTTTTGATCCATGGCCTGTGATGCAGGCAGAGCAGATTAAAACAAGCCCCGATGATTATACGTACAGACTTGAATATATTAACAATCACGGAAACAAAGAAAAGATTTACAATGCGATTTCCTATAACCCTTATACGCAGCAGCTTTTTGGCAACTGGAAATTCGAAGAGTACAACGAAAACGGAGAAGTAATCGATGTGAGAATCAGACCTCTTCTTATGAGAGAGACGTACCGCTCTGAGATATTCCTTCTCGCGGAACTATGCGGATTCGAAGTGCTCGATATTTACAGAGGCTATAAGGGAGACAAGGAAAATTTAAACGATCTTTCAACGGCCGCAAAATACAGGAGCAATTTAATCTGGATACTTAAAAAGAAAGACTGAAGGTGAAGATAATGGATAGAAAAATAAAAGAAGATTACATCAGAGAAATGAATATGGAGGAGATTTCGGAGTGCGTAAATGTTATCAGAACAGCATTTAAAACTGTTGCCGACGAGCTTGGATTTACCAGGGAAAACGCTCCGAGATTTACAGCATTCGCAACTGATGATACAAGACTTAAATATCAGATGTTGGTCGAGAAAAGACCTATGTATGTATATCTTCATGAAGGAAAAGTAGTCGGATATTATTCGTTTGGCATTACCGAAAACGGAAATATTGAACTTAACAATCTCGCCGTACTTCCCGAATTCCGACATTTGGGAATCGGAGAAAAACTTGTAAACGATGCTTTAGAAAAAGCTAAAGCGTTTGGCAAAGAAAAACTGGAAATCGGTATAGTGGAAGAAAACGTAAAACTTCGCAACTGGTACGAGAAATTAGGATTCATTCATAAAGGCACAATGAAGTTTGATTTCTTCCCCTTTACATGCGGATATATGGAAAAAGTTTTATGAGGAAAAAGTATGAAATATTTTAGAATACACACAGCGGAAAAAGCATATCTTACCAAACAGCCCAGAGGTATTTTTACGGCAGTCTGGAAACTGGTTGAATCGGGAATCCTTAACGAAGAAGAGATAAAAGAATATTGGCGTAACAGGGAATACTTTGAGAAAGTTCTTCCGGTCCCTCCGATTTACGATGACGGCAATCCCGCCGGTGCAATTACATGGTTTAAAGACACCGAGAAAGGCAAAGATATTTATGCGCAGATGTCGTTTTACAGAGAGATGGCAGCAAAGTACGGCGTTGAACTTTACAAGTCAGAATGCGATGAAGTTCCCGGCGAAATTATTTACGAGGACGAGTTTCAGATAGCCGTAAAAAATGTCAGGGATGACATTGAAGTTACCACGAAAAAAGAATTGTATTTGAATAAAAAAGACTCATAATTTATAATTATTTTTTGGAGATAAAATGGAAATGATGAACAGAATGTTTCTTGAGGAAGTAAGGGAAGAAGAACTTGAACAGCTTCTAGAGATGCAGGTTGAAAGTTTTATGCCTCTGTACGAAAAGTACCATGACGAGTGTTCGCCTGCAATCGAGTCCATCGACAAGATAAAAGCAAGGGCAGCAGTCCCGAGCAGAACATACTATTTTATCGTTGTGGATGGTGCGAGAGTAGGAGTTATCAATATCGGCAACAATAATCCGAACGAAAAGGAAGTTTCTTTTATCAGTCCGATTTTCATACTGCCTAAGTACCAGAACATGGGCATCGGATACACGGCGATACAAAAAGCATTTGAACTGCATCCCGAAGTAAAGACATGGAAACTCGATACGATTCTTCAGGAAAAAGGCAACTGCCATCTGTACGAAAAATGCGGCTTTGTCAGAGTCGGCGAAGAGAAAGTAATAAATGATAAGATGACACTTATCGATTACGAATACAAAGTAAAATAAAAGGATGAAACAATGAAAAAATTTGAAGAGAAAATCTGGTTAGACGGTGAATACAACTACAGAGCAGCATACGGCTTTGTGCCCAATATTCATGCATATCTTCATGACGATGACGAGAAAAGAGACTGCATGATAGTGCTTCCGGGCGGCGGATACTGTATGGTTGTACCTCCCGAAGCAAAGATTCCCGCGATGGAATTTTACAATCGCGGAATGAATGTTTTCATCCTTACATATACTACCGATATTACTTTCTCTGTACCTCTAAAAAAACAGCCTCTTAATGACGCTGCACGTGCGGTAAGATTCATCAGAAAGAGAACTGCAGAGTACAACATCGACGGTAAAAAATTATTAATCTGCGGTTTCTCCGCAGGCGCACATGTCTGCGGAACACTCGCTGTTCATTTTGATGAAGTGGTTGACGAAAACGCGAATTACAAAGATATTTCCGCAAGACCCGACGGAGTTATTTTGTCGTACCCTGTTATTACTACGGGAGAATTCACACATATTTATTCCGTATGGGCGCTGCTTGGAAAAGATGCACCTAAAGAAGAACTGGATTATTTCTCGCTTGAAAAACAGGTTAAGGAAAACACTCCTCCCTGCTTTATCTGGCAGACTGCAACCGACAATCTTGTGCCGGTTGAAAACAGTTATTTAATGGCAAAGGCTTTAAAAGAAAAAGGCGTAATGTATGCGCATTATGTATTCCCCGAAGGATTCCACGGACTGAGTGTTCCTAATGAAGATTTCTTTGCAGGAAAGTTCGAAGATTTTACGATGGATCAGGTTATGAGAGCCGTTGCAGCTGTAAAGAACGGTGAAAGTATAGATGTATCCGAAGAAAGAATAGCCGAACTGAAAGAGCAGTTCGCAGACGATAAAAAAGAGGAAGCGCCTCCGCTTCCTCCTAATCCCGTATCTCTTTTTGCAGATGTTGCAAAGTGGCCCGATCTTGCCATGGAATGGATGAAAAGAATTGTCTGAACCTTTACGGTTCGGACAGTGTTGAAAGCAAATCATCCATATCAACATTTGATTTTATGTTGTATCTTTGCATAAAATCCTTCATACATTCGCAATATATTTTCAAATCTTCTACAGCCGCGTCCAGCTGCTGTTCGCCTTCATCCATTTTGGATTCGCTTTGTTCATTTAAGCCTTCCTGCATCAAGGCATAACCGTTTCTTAATTCTTTGATGGCTTTAACGTAATAGTCGTCAAATCCTTTTATTTCATAATCGTAAAGTCCCGCATTTCTGTTTTCCGCATTGGTTACTATGGTATCCATATATCCGATAATCGTTCCGAGATATGAAACATAGGATCTTATATCGTTTGTCTCTAGCATCTGCTTGCTGGTAAGCTGCATCGCTTCCCAGTAAACCACGTCTCCGCGCAGGCTTTCAGAGTATTCGACCAGTGCCTTCTTTTTGCCGTAGGCGCAGCCTGAAAGCGTTGTTATTGTGGCAAGTGCGAGAAGCACATACATTATTTTAACGATTGTTTTCTTCATTCCCTGATTCTCCCTTGTTATTATTTAATCTATTTTGTAGAGGTAAACTCTCCAGTAACTTATATTCGAATCGAATGCACCCATGAATTCAAGACCGTACTGTTCGCAGTCTGTAATCGGGACTGCAGAGAAGATGTATTTGCAGTTCATTTCTTTCATTTTATCAAAATTCAGATGTAAATCGTCCACACTTCCCTGATAATATTTGCTTAACATATATGCATTTGCCCATTCATGATAAAGAATATAACAGCGGTTTCCCCAGTCGTCAAAATAGGCTTTGTTAAATTCACTTAATTCGAGCTCATCTTTTATGATCTCGCGGAATTCGTGCTTGTAGGAAAGAGGATAGTTGTTGGAGTAACCATCTATCGTACCAAAGCCGTGGATGAGTGATGCGACGGGACACATACCTATATGCGCGACGCGGTAGGTATCAATGTCTTCGCCGATGGTGTTTTCGATTTCCTGCATCACATCTTCGGCATAAAGATTTTTCATGCTGACATAGTAAGATCTTTTTTCGTTGCTTAATGAAGCCACGAGGTTTTGGTGGAATATGCCGTCGGGATCTTTTATGAGGAAAGCGAGTACCGCGGTAAAAAGAATACCGGGGACAATAAGCGATAAGGCCTCTGCCTTTTTGGGGAAGGCTTCAAATATGGTGGCTGCGGAAATGCCGAACAAAACATACCAGAGCGCCGGGAGGAAATAGTACACTCTCGAAAACTGAAAAGATGTAAACATTCCGGGGAGCAGGTTTTGTACGCGGATAAAAAATGTTGTGTTAAAGAATGCGTAAAGAATGGCGGTTAAAAGTATCGCTCCTAAAAGAGCCCCGAGTAAAGGAAGATATTTTCTTGCATTTTTGTTAAAGGCGGAAATGATGAGCGCGATTGCAGCGACAATGATAATCGGCTCATGCTTTGAAACCGCCTCGTATTCGGATGCTCCGTTGAGGAGAATGTTTTTAAGAGATACGAAGAAATTAACGCCGACGGTTTTTAAGTCAAATTCGACCCTGTGACTGACGAAGCCTGCGCCCGTCAAAGCATTTATGATAAGGTCTTTGTTAAGCAGAGCATATAACCCTAAAAGAATTCCGAATGCGATAAAAAGCGGAGCCTGAACTTTCTTTTTTCTGATGCTTTCTTCAATGGCGAGAACAAGCATTATTCCGAGAACCGCCCAGCCGGAGAGCGAAAGGCTCGTGGTTAATGCAAGGTAAGCCAAGAGGAAAAACGGGAAAATAAGATTTCGCTTCTTTTCCGCTTTAAGTATCTTTAAAACGCACCATAAAAGAAGAGGCATGCCCATAACGATGTTTCCGTAGATACTGTGCACGGGCAGCATCGCAAAAAGGATTGCACTTAAGAATGCAGCGAAATTATTTTTGGAAGTCTGCTTTACGCATGCATACATTCCGAAGAACGCGGTGATTATAACGATGATATGCTGGATTAAAAATGCGGTATACACATTGAAGATTTTATAGAGAATCACAAAGCCGGGAGCGAAGGGCGCGATGCTTGATGCGGGAATTCCGCACATTATTTTATCGTATACGTCGGCTCCGAAATATCTGGCCGCGAAAACGTAGTTGATAATGGTCTCGTCGAGCTGGTCGTGCACTACGAAAATGGCGCTTCCGACCCCGTAACGGAGAGTAAGAAACAAGACCGGTGAAAGTATTAAGATAATCGCCGGTACCCCTAAGTATTCAAATTCGAATTTCTTCAGTTTCTCGCTCATACAAGATATTGTATCAAATGTATAAAATGTTGGAAAGAAAAGAATTTGGAATTATAATTAAACAGAAGCATGATATATTTTAAAATTCATTTTGAAAGAGGGTTACTATGTCGGTTTTGGCAGCTTTTATGGTACCGCATCCACCGCTTATCGTACCTGATATCGGCAGGGGAAGCGAAAAACGGGTTCAGAAAACTATAGACAGTTACGAAAAAGTGGGACGTGAAATCGCAGAGCTTTCGCCTGATACTATCGTGATTTCAAGCCCGCATTCCGTGATGTATTACGATTATTTCCATATTTCTCCGGGAGAGGGGGCGCATGGTGATTTTTCAAGATTCGGCGCGCCGCAGGTTTCTTTTACGGAGGAGTATGATTCGGGACTCGTAAAAGAAATAGAAAAAATCTGCGTAAACGAAAACTTTCCCGCCGGTACAAAGGCAGAAAGAGATCCTGAGCTTGACCATGGAACAATGGTACCGCTTTATTTTATCAGAAAAGCGTACAAGGGCGGAAAGATAGTCCGTATCGGACTTTCAGGGCTTCCGTACGAGTCGCACTACAGACTGGGTGAAATAGTAAAGACCGCCGCAGATAATTTGGACCGCCGAATCGTATTTGTGGCAAGCGGAGATTTGTCGCACAAATTGCAGGAGTACGGTCCTTATGGATTTGCCAAGGAAGGCCCTGAATATGATAAAAGAATAATGGACGTCTGCTCGCGTGCAGATTTTAAAGAACTCTTTGATTTCGACGAGGATTTTTGTGCAGATGCGGCAGAGTGCGGACATCGTTCGTTCTTAATAATGGCGGGCGTTTTGGACGGTATGTCGGTTAAACCCACGGCATATTCGCATGAGGATGTTACAGGCGTCGGATACGGCATTTGCAGCTTTTATCCGAAAGAAAACTAAGCGAAATACTATTTACAAATTATTATTTTAGGAGTAAAATTCGTAAAAATGGATTTATTCGGAAAATAAAGAGAAATGATAAAGCGGATATAAAGCGCTTTTATTTACAGTAATACGGAATAATGCTATACTATAAACATCTAAAGATAGATGGAGGTGTTTATAATGGCACAGGTGTTGGTAAATTTTCGACTTGAAGAAGAAGACAAAAAAGGAATGGAAGAGGTTTGTAAGGAGTTGGGAATGAGTATGTCTACAGCATTTACAATTTTTGCAAAGAAAATGAAGAGAGAGAGAAGAATACCCTTTGAGGTTTCAGTTGATCCGTTTTATTCATACGAAAACATGTCTTATTTGAAAAAAGTTATTTCCGAGATTGAATCCGGCGAGGCTGTCTTAGCAAAACACGATTTAATTGAGGAATAATGTTGAAGGTGGATTCGTAGTAATAGGTGAATGCAGAAGTCATTATAATGATAAATAGAGGAGTATTATGACCATTAGCGACAGAATATTCGAAAAAATAAAACAAAATAAAATGTCTCAAAAGGAGTTTTCCGAAGCAACGGGTATTTCGCAGAGTACTATTAGCGAGTGGAAGAGCAAAAGAACCAATCCAACATCTGAAAAAATAATGATTATTTGCAAAGTGCTTGATGTTACACCCGAGTGGCTCCTTTCCGGTATAGAGAACACAGGCGAAAGAGGAAACAATTCCGAATGGTACATTATTGATAAGAAGACAGATATGGGAATTCTTATCAAGTGTTTTCATGAAATGGATGAGTACCAAAGAGGAAGATTGATGGGATATATAGAGGCACTTAATAATTTGAAAGGGTAACAATGAACCATAAAAAAATATTTTCAACAGAATCTGACAAATATGTTGAACTTGCCAGAAAGACAATTGAATCATACATAAAAGACGGAATCACGATTAAACTTCCGAAAGATCTACCTTCGGAAATGACTGATAAAAGAGCAGGTGCATTCGTTTCACTTCATAAAAACGGAGAGCTTCGAGGCTGCATCGGAACGATTCTCGCAACTACAGACTGCGTGGGCGAAGAAATCATTCAAAACGCTATCAGCGCCTCAACTTGCGACCCGAGATTTATGCCTGTAAGAGAAGAAGAACTGCCTTTGCTCGACATTTCAGTGGATGTTCTCAGTGAGCCTG
>JAEEGH010006384.1_pt1 | contig 28939 bp, 22 predicted proteins | sample 9134181 | NCBI WGS metagenome assembly JAEEGH01 (sample SAMN16246544, study PRJNA631951) | gut metagenome | biome: gut microbiome; feature: rumen; material: DP-attached | host: Bos | place: Iran: Karaj | collected 2018-10 | reverse complement strand
TTCTTTACCTATTAAAAATATAACATCTCTGACTTTTTGTAAGTTTGCGACTGCAAAATTACTGCTTTGTGTCGCAAAACCGCCACAACTCCTTACTTTTTGTTTGTTAAAATCCGTACCAACTTACACTTTGTAAACATTTCAACTACTTTCCCTTTCCGTTTGCTAACACTCTGCACCCAAAACCTACCATTTTGTTACAATCTGTTATCGGACACAAAAAACATCCAGCCGCTTCAATACGGTTGGATGCTATTAAACAATAATACCTTTTGATGTTTTTAACCTTTATCCGTCAGTCCCTTGTAGCTTTTGGCGGCGGCTTGCAAGGCCTCCTCGGTGGTGTACTGCTCGTAGTAGGTGCATCGGGTGACGACGTGCTGGCGGGAGGCATGACCATCCTTAATACGGACAATACCGAAACCGAGCATCGGGTCGGAAAAACGGTCACCGATAAGGGCGAGTGTTCCTTTGGCGCTCTTATACGGTGAAAAGAGCGTTGAAGGTACGGTGATGAAGGCTTCTGCGGTAAGCGCTTCGACCTTGATGCTCAGTTGGAACAGGTCTGTATCGACGTGCTGGGGAATAACCCTTTGTTTTAGGATATAGAGCAAGAGCGAGGTGCCTTTGCCGTTGACGGCATCGTCTGGTACTGACAGGTTGCGGACATCCTTCGGGGTGAGGTCCGTGAGTAGAGCCGGTTGACCATCCACCTCACCCAACTGGTAACTTACGGGCGGTAGTGGACCGTCGCTGAGTACCATGTCGGGTAGCAACAGGGCGTTGCCGGAGTGGTATTGCAGTTTTTTCAGATAAGGCACCGGTGACTGCATGTTGATGGCCATGAAACGATTGTAGGCGGTGTTCCCGCCCTCAAAGAATGTCATTCCCGTCTGTTTCAGGGCTCGCCACAGGGCGTTGTTGTGGCTCTGTCGCTCGCGAACGGTCAATTGTTTGCGCGACAGCCGGTGTGGTTGATTGATATGAGCCGGACGGGTAAAGGCCTTGCCATTACGATGACAGACTATCAGTTCGTCGTTTAGACGTCCGTGCAAGTCTTCCAATATGCCTGTTACTCTTGCCATGTTGCTTAGTGTTCTATTGTGGGTTTGTTACGTTGTCTATAGTGGTTCGGAGAACGTTGCTTGTGCCTTCTTCGGTCCTTCGTTGTTGCAAGGGAGACTGAAGGGCTTAGCAAGGGCGTTGCTCCTATTGAGTTTCGGTTGAGTCTCGGTAGAATATCGGTCCACTATCGGTTCTCTCTCGGTATAACAATACAATATCTTGCATGACGGTTCCTAGTTTTCCGACAAGCGTTCACACGACAGGAACTGTATGTCTGGCCACACTTCTGAGAAATCCTTCATGATCAGTAATTCCTTTTGAATCGAGAAAACCTTTGAGTAATCGGAGTTTTGCTACCCGTTCTTTATACCGTTCGGCATCTTCACGGATGTCCTCCAACTTCATTGGTACATCAGACGAATCGTACTTTCCGTAGCCCACACGCGCCCTCTTCCACGATTCCTCACCATGGGAAATGGACACAAGAGTAAGTGGCTTACTACCAGCCAGTCGCCTGAACACCTCGTCAAACATAGTTTGATATTGGCCGATAGCCTCTTTGGATGGTAGGTCTTGAAGCCTGTCTTCCTTATAAAGTTGACGAATGGAAGGCATCACAGGTCCATATTTCCAAGCATGGAGTATTTCTGGGAACATCGGTTCTCCTGTTTGGACGATACATTCCTTTTGCATGAAATAAAGCAGCTTGTGCAACTTCATCTCATCAATCCGCCGTCCATACTCCTCTTGGTATCTTTGGCAGATATACGATGCTATTTTTATGACGTCAACCATATTCTTTGGCGCAAAATTAAGAATAAATTAGTGAAAAAGCAAGTATTTTGACCCAATTCTGACTTTTTTTTGTTGAAAAACGGGTAAATTGATGTGTTTTTTTGAAGAAATGGGAAGAAAATAGACGATTTTTATACTTCAGCAGCTGCACGAATACATCGAGGGCGACCTCACTTTCTTTTGTATGCTTGCCGGCATTAACGCTGACGAGGTTCCACCCACTTGGCCAAACAGAATCCGCATTCCTGTCCTTGACCTCAGTGCTGCCACGAGGTGGTGGCATGAGTATGGTAAAGATCTCAATAAGTGAGGAAAATGGCATTTTAATGATTTAAAATGTTAATAATCGTGGAATTTTGCATATATTTCGGGGAAATACACTATCTTTGTAACCAATAACAATGAGACAATCCATTATGGACAAAGACATCAATCGTATCAAGGTGGTTCTTGCTGAGAAGAAGAGAACCAACAAGTGGTTGGCAGAGCAGTTAGGATGTGCGCCAACGACCGTTTCCAAGTGGTGTACCAATGCGTGCCAGCCACCGATGGAGACGTATTTGAAAATAGCAAGACTGCTGGATGTTGAATTAACAGAACTGGTAAGAATATAACGATATGGACAACGAACTTTTCTCACCAGAAGAGATGCAGTCGCCTTTTGATGCCATCAAGGATACGGACGCTGAGGGACGTGAGTGGTGGAACTCACGCAAACTGGCGCGTCTGTTGGGCTACCTGAAGTATTGGAACTTCGAGCGGCTGATGGATAAGGTGGCCACTTTCCTGCAACAGGAGAAAGGCTTGGACCTGAAGGAGCACATGGTGGAGATAGAGGAGATGGCGCAGTTGAACAACGGCGGTTGGCGTCAGGTAAAATCCATCAAGCTGTCAAGAACAGCCTGTATAGCCATTGCTACGAATGCAGACAAGAAGAAACCGATAGTCAAAGCTGCGAGGGAATATTTTACCAGCGAAATGTCATCAACCGAACTGGCCACAAGCATAGAAGGCAATGTGCTCATCTACCGTTCCAGTACAGGCAAGGTGAACGTGAGTGTGCTCTTCAGCAACGAAACGTTCTGGCTGTCACAGAAGCGGATGTCGGAGCTGTTTAATGTAACAGTTCAGGACATCAGTTATCATCTAATTCAGATTAATGATACAGGTGAGGTGCAATTGTCCACAGCAATCAAAAAAATTTTGAATCCATCGGACAATTGCGAAGATGCTGGAACTATTCTGTATAATCTCGATGCCATCATCGCTGTTGGCTATCGTGTGAACAGCTATGAGGCCACTCAGTTCCGCATCTGGGCGCGAGGCATTCTGAAAGAGTATATCATCAAGGGCTTTGTGATGGACGACGAGCGGCTGAAGGGCAAGAATCCCTTTGGTGCGGACTACTTCGAGGAACTGCTCGACCGCATCCGTGAGATACGCACCTCTGAGCGTCGCTACTACCAGAAGATTACGGATATCTATGCAGAGTGCAGCAGCGACTACGACCCGAAGAGCGACATTACGAAGACGTTCTACAAGACTGTACAAAATATGATGCACTATGCCGTGACCCACCAGACGGCTGCGGAAATTGTCTATGATCGTGCAGATGCAGATAAGCCCCACATGGGACTGATGAGCTGGAAGAATGCACCTGATGGGCGAGTTGTGAAGAGCGATGTAACCATTGCTAAGAACTATCTGTCGGAAAAGGAAGTGAGCAGCCTGAACCTGCTGACAACGGCATTACTCGATATGGCAGAAGACAGAGCCAGTCGACATATCCTCATGAAGATGACAGACTGGAAAGCCCTGCTGGAGCGTTATCTGCAAATCTCAGACCGTGACATTCTGCCCAATGCCGGTTCTGTCACTCATGAAGAGGCCGAGGCCAAGGCCTTGGGCGAGTACGAGAAGTTCTGGCGCATTCAAGACCAAACCTTCCTCTCAGACTTTGACAAGTTTGTTGAGGAAATCAAATAAGTCAATATAAGAAGCAAAACTAATAATATATGGCAACACGATCTATCGTTCGGATTATTCCAAGTAACCAGTTAGAACAGGGGAACAACGCTGAGTCTGCCCCAAAGTATATACACCTGTATCACCATTGGGATGGTTCTCCATCAGGTGTAGGTAGAGAACTGGATCGCTTTCTATGCGGGCGCAACGATGGTGATGATTCCAACGGAATGCCCACGTGGGATGGTGAGCGCATAGCAGAAGAACTGCTGACCACCCGCCAAGGCTATGTGAAAAGTGACGGCAATCATGGCGACGTCGAATATGGATATGTGATTGACTGCGCAAAACGCAGACTAACTTGCTACGATTTGGAATTTGGCAGGCGAAGTGTTGATTGTGCCAATGTTATTAAGATGTAGAAATAAGAAGTAATAATGATACAACAAAAGACATGATAGCATTCATTGATACGGAGGTTGGCCTTGACAGTCAGAAAGTACATGACTACGGGGCTGTACGTGAGGACGGAGCTGTGCTGCATACGCAGTCTGCATCGGAATTTAATGCTTTCGTGTCAAAGTGTGATGCGATTTGTGGACACAATATCATCAAGCATGATTTGAAGTATCTTCAGTTGCAAGGAGACCATACCTTTATTGATACACTACCACTTTCACCATTGTTGTTCCCTAGGAAACCTTATCATAGGTTGGTGAAGGACGACAAGTTGCTGGTGGACGAGTTGAACAATCCTGTCAATGATGCGAAAAAAGCGAAAGATTTGTTTCTTGATGAAGTGGCAGCATGGAATGCATTGTCGCCTCAACGGCAGATCATATATCGGTATTTGCTGTCGAACACTCACGAGTTTGAAGGATTCTTCAAATGGATAGGAACAACAAGTTTGCCATCTCTTGACAACATGAGTAAATTGATTCGCGAAGAATTTGCGGGGAAACTATGTATACATACTAACATTGAAGCTGTTGCCAAGCATTATCCTATAGAATTGGCATATACGTTAGCCGTAATCGGTGCTGATGACCTACAGTCACTTACTCCAGCTTGGGTACTCCGCAACTATACAAAGGTTAATAATGTGATGGTATTCCTATGCAATACGCCATGCGGAGAATGTGAATATTGTAAACATCGATTGGATGCACACATCGGACTAAAAGACTTCTTCGGATATGACGAATTTCGCATCTTTGATGGTGAACCGATGCAACAAAGAGCAGTAGAGGCAGCTATCAGGGGAGAATCCTTGCTTACTATTTTCCCAACTGGCGGTGGCAAGAGCCTGACATTCCAACTGCCGGCACTGATGGCTGGCCGCAATATACACGGATTAACGGTGGTTATATCACCTCTTCAAAGCCTGATGAAAGACCAAGTGGACAATCTGGCAGAACGAGGCATTAGTGATGCTGTAACCATCAACGGATTGCTCGACCCTATTGAGCGAGCTGCTGCTATCCAACAGGTGGCAGAAGGAACTGCCAATTTCCTTTATATTGCTCCAGAAATGTTGCGCAGCAAAACAATAGAGCGACTCCTTTTAAGTCGTAATGTTGTACGCTTTGTAATTGACGAGGCCCACTGTTTTTCTGCGTGGGGACAAGATTTCCGTACAGACTACCTATATATCGGTGACTTTATTCGTGAACTGCAGGAAAAGAAACAACAGCAAAAGCCCATAGCCGTTAGTTGTTTCACTGCCACAGCCAAACAAAAGGTCGTAAGTGACATCTGCGATTATTTCAAGGAAAAACTTGGAATCAACTTAAAGGTCTTTGCATCCAATGCAGAGCGTCAGAATCTACGCTACTCTGTGCTTCATGCTGAGACTGCTGATGAGAAATACTCACTACTGCGTAACCTTATTCTTGGTCATCAATGTCCGACTATTATTTATGTAGCACGAACTAGACGTACAAGAGAGTTGGCAGATCGGTTGCGACGTGACAATATTCAAGCATTGCCATTCAATGGAAAGATGGAAGCTGCGGAGAAGGTGGCAAATCAGAATGCATTTATGAGTGGTAAGACAAAGGTGATTGTAGCCACTTCAGCATTCGGGATGGGAGTGGATAAGAAGGATGTGGGGCTGGTCATCCACTATGACATCAGTGATTCGCTTGAGAACTATGTGCAGGAGGCTGGTCGTGCCGGGCGTGACCCTCAAATGGAAGCAGACTGTTTTGTACTATTTGACGACAGTGACCTTGATAAGCATTTTATTCTACTCAATCAGACCAAACTATCCATCAGCGAGATTCAGCAAGTGTGGAAGGCTATCAAAGACCTTACTGCTAAACATGAAAAAGTTAGCTGTTCGCCTTTGGAGATTGCTCGACAAGCTGGATGGAACGAGGATGATACGACTGATATTGAAACACGAGTAAGAGGTGCTATTACCGCATTAGAACAGGCAGGTTTTATCAGTCGCGGAAGCAATGCCCCACGTATTTTTGCCACAGGCATCAAAGTACGTTCTATGGATGAAGCACGTCAAAGGTTAACCGCCTCATCACTTTTCGATGATATTACCCGTGAAGAGGCTGCCCGCATCATTCACTCACTTATCAGTAGTCGTGCAACCGCAGGCGGTCGAGGTGCTGAAGCTGAGAGTCGTATTGACTATTTGGCTGATATACTCGGCATGAAGAAAGAAACCGTTGTTCGTAACATCAACCTCATGCGGCAAGAGGGACTGTTGGCTGATACGCAGGACATGCAAGCCTTTCTTGACCGTGCTAATATAGCTCGTAGTCTGGACGAAATCCTTCATTTGGAGCAGTTCCTGTTAGAGAAAATAAAAACAGACACTTCTATTTTCAATTACAAACAGCTCAATGCTGATGCGCAGAAGGCAGGTCACATGCGTTGTACTGTAAAGCAATTGCGTATGTTGCTACACTTTCTCCTCATCAAGGGCTACCTCCGTAAAGAAGAACATACCGCAAGTGGCAGTGTCAGTCTTCGTTTAGAGGTAGATCGTGAAACTACTATGTCTCGATTCAGGCGTCGTGTTGATTTATGCCGCCATATCGTGAAAGCACTCACAGAGTCTGCAACTGAGAAGGTTGTTACTTTCTCAATGGTAGAACTGCTCAATCAATATAGCTCCAGTAGACAAGCATCGGTATTTGAATCTGCTGCAAAAGCCAATCTGGGGGATGTGGAGGAAGCATTGCTTTATCTTAGCAAGGCAGAACTATTGAAAATAGAAGGTGGTTTCATGGTGATATATAATACTATGCAACTGCGACGAAATGTGGAGCGCACTCGACGATACGGCAAGGAGCAATACCGACTACTCGACGAGTTCTATCGTCAGCGAATCCAACAGATTCATATCGTTGGCGAATATGCGAATATGATGGTGCGCAACTATGATGCTGCCATGCAGTTTGTCAGCGACTATTTCTTGATGGATTATCGAGCCTTCATAGGCAAGTATTTCAAAGGTGAACGTCGCATGCAGATTACCAAGAATATCACTCCAGCCAAGTATGAACAGATTTTTGGTACGCTCTCGCCCAAGCAGCGAGAAATCATCGATGACAAACAGTCAAAATATATTGTTGTGGCTGCAGGTCCGGGAAGTGGAAAGACAAGAGTGCTGGTACATAAACTTGCCTCGTTGTTGCTGATGGAAGATGTAAAGCATGAACAGTTACTAATGCTAACATTCTCTCGTGCAGCCGCTACAGAATTCAAAAAACGACTCATCGAACTAGTGGGTGGTGCTGCCCATTTTGTCGACATCAAAACTTTCCACTCTTATAGTTTTGATTTGATAGGACGAAATGGTTCTCTCGAAGAAGCAGATAGTGTAGTGCAACGTGCTGCAGAGATGATAGAGAATGGCGAAGTAGAGGAAAGTAAGATTGCTAAAAGCGTACTGGTCATAGACGAGGCACAAGATATGAGCGCTGATGACTTCCGTTTAGTAAAAGCCTTGATGGAGCAGAATGAGGAGATGCGAGTTATTGCTGTTGGCGATGATGATCAAAACATCTATGCTTTTCGAGGTAGCGACTCAACTCATCTTAAATCGTTGATAACAAAATATCAGGCCACACTTTATGAACTTACCGACAACTATCGTTCAGACCATGCAGTTGTGGATTATGCAAACAGCTTTGTTCAGCAGATTCCTCTTCGAATGAAGCAAACACCTATTGTAGCAGTCAGCAAGGATGAGGGAATAGTAAGTCAATGCTCTGAATTTGAAATTCAAGGGACAGGAACAACGGCAGTCCTTACTTTCACAAACGAGCAGACACTCCAAGTGGCTCATCTATTACGTCAGCAAGGTAAACATGTTCGCCTTATTCAAGCTACTGATGGATTCCGCTTCGTTAATCTAGCAGAGGTGCGATACTTTTTTAAGCAATTGGGGAAAACGGACGACGGAAGTATTACAACTGATCAATGGGCAGAAGCCAAACGGCGTACTGAGGAAGCATACGCCACAAGTAGTATTCTTAGTGCTTTGAAACAGTTCTTTGCAGATTTTGAGGCAACACATAAGTCTTACTACCGAAGTGATCTTCGCGAGTTCGCCCTTGAATCGAGCATAGAAGACTTTATCGCAGCTGAAGGAAATACCGTTTTTGTCAGTACCATTCACAAGGCTAAAGGCCGCGAATTCGATAACGTACATTTGCTACTTGGTGGCATTCAACGAATGGATAACGATATGTTACGAACCATTTATGTGGGCATTACCCGCGCCAAGCACAAACTCTATTTATACAATGATGTTTCGTTCCATACATCTCAGTCTTCAATTGTACTTTCTCTTTCTATGCGTGATGTTTGGCTAGACTACTTTAGGCATCACAAAGAACAAGTGCTTCGTCAGCGAAGTGGTGACAAACTGGACTATGCAGATGGCTATCTTTTGAATCAGCAAGGTATACGGATAGCCAGTCTATCTAACGCTATGCGCGACCGCATCAAAGAATTGGAGTCCAAGAACTATTCCGTTGCAGATGTAGAAGTGAGTTATATCATTGCTTGGCGTCCGCGCGAAGAGCAACAAGAGGTGGCCATCAGTCTTGCAAACATCGTATTAAGTAAATGAAATTGCCTATGAAGATTGGAATATACGAGCAGATTATCAATCAGTTGTTTGAAGAGAAAATAGCTTCGATTGACCAAAACCGGTTTTATATCGGGGAGCGGGTCATCAAGAAGGACGAGGTGGCTAAGCTCTTGTCGATGTACTTGACGAGCATCTTTGAGCAGGTGCTTTCTGATATGGTTGATACGAATAATGAGGCGGACGAAGAAGATGAAAAGAAGGATGCCTCTGTGAGGAAAGGGCTGGAGTTGGCCAATTCTATTATTCGAAAACTGGTTAATGAATTCCATCTGGATTCAGGCAACTTGGTGTCTGCTCAGGCCAAGATTTTGACGGCGGTGATTGATAAGACACAATCGGATTATCCTGATTTGGCGAAGCGTCTGGAAGAGATGATGCCCATGAAAGGTCTGGTTAATGGCGCGCTGTTTACGGGCAAGGGCATGAAGATGTACACAGAACTGCAGAAAGAGATTGTATCAGCTAATGAAATCCGACTAATGGTATCTTTCATCAAGAAGAAAGGTCTTGCCCTCATACTCCCACAACTGAAGGAGTTTACCAATAAAGGCGGTCAACTGAAGGTCATCACAACGACCTATATGCAGGCTACCGATTATGAGGCCGTTCTCCAGTTGGCAAAAATGAAGAATACGGAGATAAAGATTACATACGATATCACCTCAGAGCGACTGCATGCTAAAGCATATATCTTTCTTCGTGACACAGGATTTAATACGGCTTATATCGGTTCATCGAATATATCAGAACAGGCACTTGATACTGGTGCAGAATGGAATGTGAAGGTGACTCAGATGGAGCAACCACGAATGATGAAGACTATTCTTGGCGCCTTTGACGCTTCTTGGTGGGCTGACGGCTACGAGACTTTCGTGAATGGAGAAGATAACGAGCGACTGAAAACGGCCCTTAACAAAGAGGTAGATAACGAGATAGACTTCTCGACTCTGAAAGGTCTGATACGTCCTTTTGACTATCAGCAAGAGATATTGGAGCGTTTGCAAGTGGAACGTGAGGTTCATGGACATTGGAGGAATCTGGTGGTAGCTGCAACAGGAACTGGTAAGACCGTGATGGCTGCCAGCGACTACAAGGCATTTGCTGAGAAGAATGAACGTGCGAGGTTGCTATTTGTGGCACATCGCGAAGAGATACTTCGACAGAGTTTGATGACCTTCCGTCAAGTGCTCTCTGACTATAACTTTGGCGAGAAATGGTATGGTGGTGAAGAGCCTGCCAACTATGAATATGTGTTTGCTTCGAAGGATACACTGAATAACCGTTTGGATACTCTGTCGTTGCCAGCCGACTATTATGATTACATCGTTGTGGATGAGGTGCACCACGTGGCAGCTTCTTCCTATCGCAAGATTATCAACCACTTTACGCCCAAGGTGCTGTTGGGACTGACGGCTACGCCTGAACGAATGGATGGAGAGGATATTACACAAGACTTTGACGGGACCATCTCTGCAGAAATTCGTTTGGATGATGCATTGAACAAAGGTTTGTTGGCTCCATTCTATTACTATGGTATTACGGATTCTGTCGATTATTCTGAGGTAGCTTGGGATAAAGGTCATTATGTTGCATCGGAACTGTCTCACATCTATACTTATAATGATGCTCGTACCGCAGTTATCTTACAATCTCTCCAAAGGTATCTGACTAATATTCGCGATGTAAGAGCTCTGTGTTTCTGTGTTGACCAGCAACATGCTAAATATATGGCTGCCAAATTCACATTGTGTGGACTGAAAGCCGATGTGCTGACGAGTGAGAATGCCCAGATGCGTACAACGCTGTATCGTCGTTTGAAGAACAAGGACATTAACTATCTGTTTGTGGTAGATATGTTCAACGAAGGTGTAGATATTCCTGAGGTTGACACCATTCTGTTCCTCCGTCCCACAGAGAGTCTCACAGTGTTCATTCAACAGTTTGGGCGAGGTCTGCGTAAGGCTGAAGGGAAGACACATGTTAACATACTCGATTTCGTTGGCAACAGTCGAGCGGAGTTCAACTATACTGACCGAATGCGTGTGATGCTGGGCAGAACCTCGATGAGTGTAGCTGAGGAAATGGAACGTGACTGTCCTCATCTGCCTTTTGGATGCCGGATTATTCTGGAGCCTAAAGCGAAGGAGTATATCATGAACAATATTAAGGGCGCTATTCAACGTTTCACGGCACGCAAGGTTACTGCATTGGTTCAGAACTTTGAGAGGCATCATTCTGTTCCGCTCACCCTCACTAACTTCGTAAGCATATACCAGTTGTCTTTGGATAAACTATATAAGGGCAGAACGTGGAACCAACTGTTGTACGAGGCTGGAATCAAGCATAAGCAGTCAGCATATAACGAAGAATTGAGTCGTGCCGTTTTTAGAAAGTGGTTGGCTACAGATTCGTATTCATATTTGAGTTTCATTGAAGGATTGGCTCGTCAGTCATTCAAGGTTAAGGTTTCTGACATGAGTGTTATAGATCAGAAGCGGTTGTTAATGCTGTATTACGACTTGTTTGAAAATGCTGGCCGTTTCTTGAGTCTTCAGGAGATGGTTGACACGCTTTCGAGAGATACCATATTCTGTGAGGAATTGAAGGAAGTGATGCCTTTGCTATTGAAAGACAATAAAGCATACGAAAAAGCAGATAATTCGTTGTTGCCGAATTTCCCGCTAAGGCTACATGGCATTTATACGAAGGCACAAATTCAGGTGGCTATTGGAACTTCAACGCTCCAAAAGAAATCATCGGCTCGTGAAGGCGTGGAACGTAATAAACCGATGAATGTAGAGGCCATGTTCGTCGATATCATCAAGAATCGCGAAGAAGGCTCTACAACGGATTATGATGATAAGGCCCTTTCGCCGCATTTGTTTCAATGGGATACGCAGAATCGTGTAAAACCAGAGTCGAATGAAGGTCAGGCTTATATTCATCAAACTCAAACGATGTTGCTGTTTGTTCGTGAGCAGAAGAATTTCGTGGAGGATAAAACGCGCACCTTAGGCTATGTCTATTTGGGGCGAGTCACTTTGAGTGATTGGACATATAAAAATTTAGGAACACGAATGCAGATGCAGATACGTTGGAATATGGTGGAACCGATTCCTGGTAGCGTGATGCACTTTGCACGAATAAGAGAAATAGCATAAAGTATGAAACAGATAGAAGTCGTAGCAGCGATAATTCGCAAGGGAGATAAGATATTCGCCACTCAACGAGGGTATGGTGAGTGGCAGGACTGGTGGGAATTCCCTGGCGGAAAGATGGAGGCAGGGGAAACGCCGGAGGAGGCATTGAAGCGGGAGATTCGCGAGGAGCTGTCGACGGAGATCAGCGTGGATGAGTTTCTTTGCACGGTAGAGTATGATTATCCCGCTTTTCACCTAACGATGCATTGCTACCTCTGCTCGCTACTTACAGAAGCACTACATCTGAACGAGCATGAGGCAGCACAATGGCTCGTAAAGGAAGAACTTGACAGCGTGAAGTGGCTGCCTGCGGATTTGGAAGTCATCAAAGCATTAAAAGAATAATCTTTGATGAATGATGTAACATTTTCGAGTTTTCCATACTAATATATATGGTTTATGGTTCAAGGTTCAAAACTTCATACGTTAGACATTATGCGCTAGAATAAAAAGAAGAACTTTTGGAGCAGCGAGAGCCATGAGAGCTTGCTATCAAATGGCCGAGTCGTGACAAAAGTCACAGAATAAAGAGATGTAATAAAAACGTTATAGAAATAAAGAAGACGAGATATGAGTAAGATATCAATCAGGTTCTATAAAGACCATAAAGTGCGTGCCGTGTGGGACGAGGAGAACAACTATTGGTGGTTCTCGGTGCTGGACATCGTGGGAGCTATCAACCAACAGGACAACCACGAGAAGAACCGCAACTACTGGAAGTATCTGAAGGCTAAATTGCGGAAGGAACAGAGTGAAGTGGTTAGTGACACTACCCAGTTGAAATTAACAGCTCCTGACGGTAAGAAACATATGACCGATGTCATCAGCCAGGCAGGTGTGGACAAACTTGCCAAAGCCATCAGGAACCAGCAGGCGATGGACTTTTTGGATTGGTTCACGTACAGCGACAATACCATAGACGGTCAGAGCCGCAAGAAGGCTTATACGCTATGGGAAAGCAATCTGGTTGCAGACAAAGATGTGGGCAAGGTGAAGGCTCTGCAGCAGATTCATGCCTATCTGTTTGGCGGGCTATATGATTTTGCTGGAAAGATACGCACAAAGACCATTGCTAAGGGGAATACACTGTTCTGCCTGGCAGAACATCTGCACGGCTATCTGAAGAATGTGGAGGCCATGCCTGAGACGACGTTTGATGAGATTGTGGAGAAATACGTGGAGATGAACGCTGCCCATCCGTTTTTGGAGGGCAACGGACGCTCAACGCGCATTTGGCTCGACATGATATTCAAGAAGCGCATGAAGGTGTGCGTGGACTGGAGCAAGATTGACAAGAAGGACTATCTTGATGCTATGATTGCCAGCCATACGGACAGCAGTCGCATCCATGAGTTGCTGAAGGGTGCCTTGACGGATAAGATTGATGACCGTGAGATATTCATGAAGGGCATCGATTACTCGTACTATTATGAGCAGGAGGAATAGAGATGGCATACTCTAGCCAGCTCCTAAGCAGCTTCTAGCCTGCTTCTAGGCTTACTCACGAGTATGGCTAGAGTATGGGAAGAGCGAGGCTAGAGGCTGGCTAGAGCGAATGGAACGATAACAAAAATGAATGAAACAAATAGAAGTTGTAGCAGCGATTATTCGCAAGGGAGATAAGATATTCGCCACACAAAGAGGATATGGCGAGTGGCAGGACTGGTGGAAGCTTCTACTTTGGGAGAAATGTCAAAGTGTAAGGAACGAGGGGGAAGGGACGAACGGAATGCTTACACTTATGAAGGAAAAGCGGTGATTTAAGAGCAAAGTGTCAGAGGGAGAAAAATTTTTTGAGAAAAAAGTAAGGAAAAATTTGTTGGTTTCGGCAAAATGTACTACTTTTGCAGCCGGAAAGTTATCAAAAACAGAAAATTGATATGATTAGAACAACAAACAATATTCCCGACTATCAGTCGCCTACCCGTAGCCTTTGGTGGTGGCGCAGCTCAAGATTCAAAAGATCGTGAGAAGATAGCCGCGTACCTATATGTTTGTAGAAAAGATACTCCGGAGGCCTGTCGTTCTTGCGATGGGCCTCCGGATTTTTAGTTAAGAATTAAGAGTTAAGAATTAAGAATTAAGAGTTAAAAGACAAAGATATGGAAAATTTTCAAGTTGACAAAAACGGTTTCTATGGAGAGTTCGGTGGGGCGTATGTGCCTGAGATTCTCTACAAGTGTGTGCATGACCTGCAGGAGGCGTATCTGCCGATTATCGAGAGTGCGGAGTTCAAGGCCGAGTATCATGCGCTGTTGAAGGATTATGTGGGGCGGCCCTCGCCGCTCTACTATGCCCGTAGGATGAGCGAGAAGTACGGCTGCCAGTTGTATCTGAAACGTGAAGACCTGAACCACACGGGTGCCCACAAGATCAACAACACCATTGGGCAGATTCTGTTGGCGAAGCGGATGGGCAAGACGAGGATCATTGCCGAGACGGGAGCCGGACAGCACGGTGTAGCGACGGCGACGGTGTGTGCGCTGATGGACATGAAGTGCGAGGTGTTTATGGGTGCGACGGACGTGGAGCGCCAGCACACCAACGTGGAGAGGATGAAGATGCTGGGTGCCGAAGTGCATCCCGTCCGTACGGGCAACATGACGCTGAGCGATGCCTGCTCGGAGGCCATCCGCGACTGGTGTTGTCACCCTGCCGACACTTTTTACATTGTAGGTTCAACGATGGGGCCTCATCCCTATCCCGACCTCGTGGCCCGGATGCAGAGTGTCATCAGCGAAGAGATTAAGTGGCAGTTGGCAGAGCAGGTAGGCCGCGACTATCCCGATTATCTTATCGCATGCATCGGAGGCGGAAGTAACGCTGCCGGCACCATCTACCACTATATGGATGATGAGCGAGTAAAGATCGTGTTGGCAGAAGCAGGAGGACATGGATGGGATACTGACTACACCGCAGCAACGATCCATCGTGGCACTACGGGTATTCTTCATGGTGCGAAGATGCTGGTGATGCAGAACGAGGACGGACAGATTCAGGAGGCGTTTACCATCTCGGCTGGTCTCGACTACCCGGGTGTGGGTCCGATGCATTGCAATATGGCAAAGAAAGGTCGCACGCAGGTGCTGAGCATCAACGACGACGAGGCCATCTATGGTGGCTACGAGCTGACGCGCATGGAGGGTATCATCCCTGCCATCGAAAGTGCTCATGCCATTGCGGCGCTTTCTAAAATAAGCTTTAAGAAGGACGACGTGGTGGTGCTGACGGTCAGCGGACGCGGTGACAAGGATGTGGAAACGTATTTGAAGAACAAACAAATGGCAAAGGAATACGGGAATTTTTAATGAGTAATGAGCAATTAGTAATTAGTAATTATGATTACCTATAAATATCAAACAACAAGCAAGACCATTCTGGCGGATCTTTATACCCCAGTTGGCGTGTATATGCGACTGCGCGACCTCTATCCGCAGAGTGCGCTGATGGAGAGTTCGGACTATCACGACCAGAGCAATTCGCGCTCGTTTATCGGCATTCATCCCATGGCTAGCGTGGCTATAGGTCATGGCATTGCTACCATCAACTATCCCGACGGAACCACCAAGACGCACGAGATCGACAAGGCATACGGTACGGCTGATGCCATCCACGCCCTCATCGACCGCATTGAGGTGACAGGCGATGATGCCGCTATCTGCGGACTCTTCGGATATACTTCGTTTAATGCCGTACGTTATTTCGAGGACATCGCCGTGAAGGACGAGACACAGGAGAAGAACGACGCGCCAGACGTGCTGTATATATTATATAAGGTGGTGATTGTGTTCGACCATCATAACAGTCAGTTGAAGATTGTGACGCTGGGCGAGGCCACCGACATCGACGACATCTACCGTGCGATGAACCGCGCCAACGTGCAGGCTTACGATTTCCACCCCGTTGGCGATGTGCGCTCGACGTTGACCGACGATGAACACAGAGAGAACATCCGCAAGGGTATCAAGCACTGTCTGCGTGGCGACGTGTTTCAGATTGTACTCAGTCGCAGGTTCATCCAGAAGTACGAGGGCGACGACTTCAAACTCTATCGTGCGCTGAGGAGCATCAACCCGAGTCCTTACCTGTTCTACTTCGACTTCGGAGGGTTCAGGATATTCGGAAGCAGCCCCGAGACGCACTGTCGGATAGAGCGGAGACCCGACGGAAAACCGTCGGGCACAGTGGCTCAGTTCCAGATGTCGTGTGAACGAAAACCGTCGGGTACGGCGGCTCAGTTCCGCGCCTACATCGACCCCATCGCTGGCACGACGAAGCGCACTGGCGATGCAGAAGCAGACCGCAAGGGAGCCGAATATCTCCGTAATGATCCCAAGGAGAACGCCGAGCACGTGATGTTGGTAGATCTGGCCCGCAACGACCTGAGCCGCAACTGTCACGGTGTGAAGGTCGATTTCTACAAGGATCTGCAGTACTATTCGCACGTCATCCACCTCGTATCTCGCGTCAGTGGCGAACTCGATGCCGACAAAGACCCCATCAAGGCATTTATCGACACCTTCCCTGCCGGTACGCTCAGCGGTGCGCCGAAAGTTCGTGCCATGCAACTTATCTCTGAGTACGAACCACACAACCGCGGTGCCTACGGCGGTTGTATCGGTATCATCGGACTCGACGGAAGCCTCAATCAGGCCATCACCATCCGAACCTTCGTCAGCAGAAACGGCGAATTATGGTTCCAGGCGGGCGGCGGCATCGTAGCCAAGAGTGACGTAGAGTATGAATTACAGGAAGTGAATAATAAACTTGGTGCCTTACGCAAGGCCATCGAAAAAGCGGAACAGTTATGAAGATTGTAATAATAGACAATTACGACTCGTTTACATATAATTTGAGTCATCTAGTGAAAGAGTTGGGTGCAGAGGTCACAGTAGTACGCAACGATCAGTTCGAACTCGCAGACTTAGAGCAATACAGCAAGATTATCCTCTCACCAGGACCTGGCATTCCCTCGGAGGCAGGACTGCTACTCGACGTTATCCGCACCTATGCCGGAAAGAAACCTATCCTTGGTGTTTGCTTGGGTCATCAGGCTATCGGCGAGGTGTTTGGCGCGAAATTAGAAAATCTCTCAGACGTTTTTCATGGTGTCGCCACCCCATGTCATATCATTGCCGACGACCCTATCTTCAGCGGTATCCCTCGCGACATCACCATCGGACGCTATCACTCATGGGTAGTATCTCGTGAAGATTTCCCAGATTATCTCGAGATTACTGCAGTTTCAGACGAAGGACAGATTATGGCTCTCCGCCATCGCGAACTCAACGTTCGCGGCATACAATTTCATCCAGAGAGTGTGCTGACCCCCGATGGCAAGAAGATGCTCCAGAACTGGATGTTTCTTTAAAAGGTAAAAAAGTAAAAAGGTAAAATAATAGTTATGGAACAGACAATGAAAGGCTATCTCTTCCGCCTGCTGAACCACGAAGAGCTCTCCCGCGAGGAGATGAAGACCATTTTGATTGGCATCACACAAAGTGAATATCCCAACGAACAAATCACCGCCCTGCTGACTTGTCTGCAGATGCGTGGTGTCACCGTCGACGAGCTGCTCGGCTTCCGCGACGGCATCCTCGAGACTGGTGTGCCGGCTATCTTGGAGGCTGACCGCTACATCGACGTCGTAGGCACGGGCGGCGACCGCAAGAACACATTTAACATCTCTACCACCGCTTGTTTCGTCATTGCCGGAGCAGGTTACAAGGTGGCAAAACACGGTAACTATGCCGCCACCTCGGTCAGCGGTGCCTCGAACGTCATCCAGCATCACGGCATCAAGTTCACAGATGACATAGACAAGTTGAACCGCTCGCTCAACGAGGCAGGCATCGTGTATCTCCACGCCCAACTCTTCGCCCGCGCCATGAAGTTCGTCGGCCCCATCCGCAAGGCGCTACAGTTTCCCACCATCTTCAATCTCCTCGGCCCCATCGTCAATCCCTCACAACCTAAATGCCAACTCCTCGGCGTGGCCAACCTCGACCAGATGCGCCTCTACAATCAGGTGTATCAGAAGATTGGTATCGACTACGGCATCGTCAACTCCATCGACGGCTACGACGAAATCTCGCTGACGGGCGACTTCAAGGTGACCACCAAAGACTACGAGCGAATCTTCTCACCCAAGGACTTAGGCTTCGACATCGCCAAACCCGAGGAACTGGTTGGTGGTGCCACAGAGGAAGAGGCTGCTCAGATATTCGACAGCGTGCTCGAGAATCGCGCCCTGCCCGCCCAGAAAAACATCGTGCTGGCCAATGCCGCTTTTGGCATTCAGGTGCTGGAACGCGGACAGAAGAGCGTTGAGGAGTGCATCGAGATTGCCCGCGAGAGCATCGATAGCGGAGCGGCATTAAGGACATTCAAGAAGTTCGTGGAACTGAACAGCTAATTATTCGACCACGAATATCACGAATTAAACGAATTTCGCTATGGCAAAAGATATTTTAGAGCAAATCGTTACCCACAAGCGCGAGGAAGTGGCTGCTCTCTATGCAAAGAAGCCCTCCCTCCGCGGGGCCCTGCTACAGAGTGACACCAGTATCATCGCCGAGTTCAAACGTCGCTCACCCTCGAAGGGCTGGATCAAGGAAGACGGACGTGCTGACATCATCCCGCTGTCATACCAGCAGAATGGTGCCGCTGCCCTGAGCATCCTCACCGACGAGCACTTCTTTGGCGGTCACGACGACTTCATCCGTCAGGCGCGCCAAAGCGGTGTTACCCTCCCGATCCTCTACAAGAACTTCGTCATCGACGAGGCCCAGCTCTACGCTGCAGCCCTCTGTGGTGCCAGTGCCGTGCTGCTCATTGCCGCCTGTCTGTCGAAACAAGCGTGTGCTGCACTGATGAATAAGGCGCATGAGTTAGGCCTCGAAGTTCTCCTGGAGATGCACTCAGAAGCAGAACTTGAATACACTGAACTCGGCCCCGACCTCTGCGGGATTAATAATCGTAACTTGGGGTCGTTCGTCACAGATGTGGACAATTCGTTCCGTTTAGCAGAACTCCTCCCGCACGATGCTGTTAAAGTAAGCGAGAGTGGTATCAGCGATCCCGCCACTGTCCGCGCCCTCCGTCAGGCCGGTTTCCGTGGCTTCCTCATCGGTGAGACCTTTATGAAGACTGCCGATCCAGGCCAGGCTCTCCACGATTTCATAAATCAATTATGAATTATGCATTATGAATTGTGAATTAGTCAAGGTATGCGGTATGCGCGATGCGGAGAACATCCGCGAGGTCGAAGCATTAGGCATCGACATGATGGGCTTTATCTTCTATCCTAAATCAAGTCGCTATGTCAGCGAACGTCCCGTCTACCTCCCCCAGAAGTGCAAGCGTGTCGGGGTCTTCGTCGATGAGGATATAGAGAACATCATAAAGATAGCAGATGATTATGCTTTGGACTTCATCCAACTACATGGTCATGAAAGTGCTGAGTATATTCGCGCGCTCAGATTTCAAGTTTCAGGTTTCAGGTTTCAAGTTATCAAGGCCTTCAACATCGCCACAAAGGAGGATTTAGACGCAACAGCACCATACGAAGGTCTAGTTGATTATTTCCTCTTTGACACTAAAGGCCCCTCCGTTGGAGGCAATGGCGAGAAGTTCGACTGGAGTATGCTCAAGGACTACACAGGCTTCACCCCGTTCTTGCTCAGTGGTGGCATCGGTCCTGACGACGCAGAACGCGTAAAAGCCTTCCATCATCATAAATGCATCGGTATCGACCTCAATTCTCGTTTCGAGATTGAACCAGGAATTAAAGATATTACAAAATTAAAAACGTTTTTGAATTATGGCAAACAAGATCAATAAGCTCTTTGCTGAGCAACCCCAAGACAAAAAGTTCCTTTCGCTTTACTTCTGTGCTGGTTGTCCAACCCTCGAAGGCACGAGCGATGTCATCCTCACCATGCAGCGCCGCGGCATCGACTTCATCGAGGTCGGTATCCCCTTCAGCGACCCGCTGGCCGACGGCCCTGTCATCCAGAGTGCCGCCACCACAGCACTTAAAAACGGTATGACCCTTTCAAAACTCTTCGCCCAACTGAAAGCCATTAAGGACAACGTGCAAATCCCCCTCATCCTCATGGGCTATCTCAATCCCATCCTCCACTATGGCATCGAGGAGTTTTGTCAGAGTTGTGTCGAGAGTGGTGTCAGCGGCATGATTATCCCCGACCTGCCTTTCGATGACTATCAAAATATCGTAAAGCCCATCGCCGACCGCTTTGACCTCCGCGTCATCATGCTCATCACCCCCGAGACAAGCGAAGAGCGCATCCGCTTCATCGACGACAATACCGACGGCTTCATCTATATGGTCTCGTCTGCCGCCATTACCGGTGCCCAACAGTCGTTCGACGAAGCCAAGCAGGCCTATTTCCGTCGCATCGACGCCATGAACTTGCGCAATCCCCGTATGATTGGCTTCGGCATCAGCAACCGCCAAACCCTCCAATCTGCTCAGCAAAACGCCGCCGGTGCCATCATCGGATCCAAGTTTGTCACCCTTCTCAACGAGACCAACGGCGATGCCGACGATGCCCTCAACCGCCTCTTTGCTGCGCTGTCGGAATAAGATAACAAGCCTTTCTTTTGGGGACGGAATGTCAAAGTGTAAGGAATGTGGGGGCAGGACGAACGGAATGCTTACACTTTTGATGAAAAGGGGATGATTTCAGCGCAAAGTGTCAAAATTGGCGATTTTGAAGATAAAAAGGAAGTGAAAGTTTGGCGGATTAAGCAGAATGTCGTAATTTTGCAGCCGAAAACGAACAAAAGGAAAGTAAAAGCAAGGATAATATGACAAAATGTAAACTTCAAACATCGGAAAGGTTGCAAAGAGAAGCACATTCGCAGCAAGGGCTTTACCAGAGCCAGTACGAGCATGATGCTTGCGGCGTGGGAATGGTTGTGAACATCCACGGCGGTAAGAGTCACGAACTGGTGGATAATGCGCTGAGGGTGCTGGAAAACATGGAGCATCGCGGTGCCGAAACGCGCGATAAGACGGGCGATGGTGCCGGTATCATGGTGCAGATTCCACACGAGTTTATCCTGTTGCAGGGCATCCCCGTGCCTGAGAAAGGAAAGTATGGTACAGGACTGGTGTTCCTGCCAAAAGACGCAAAGGCGCAGCAGGAGATTCTGAGCGTGATGATCGAGGAGATTGAGCGCGAGGGACTGCAACTGATGCATCTGCGCGCCGTGCCTACAAACCCCGAGGTGCTGGGTGCTGCTGCTCGCGAAGTGGAGCCGGACATCAAGCAGATTTTCGTTACTGGTATATCTGACGAGCAGGTGCCCGTGTTTGAGCGTATATTATATAAGGTACGCAAAAGGATTGAAAACTGCGTGGACAACGAGGATTTTTATATTTGCTCGCTGTCGAACAAGAATATCATCTACAAGGGAATGCTGACCAGCGGTCAGCTGCGGAGGTATTTCCCAGACCTGTCGAACGACTACTTCACAAGCGGACTGGCGCTGGTTCACTCCCGTTTCAGCACAAACACATTCCCCAAATGGAAGCTGGCCCAGCCTTTCCGCTTGCTGGCTCACAACGGCGAAATCAACACCATTCGCGGCAATCGCGGTTGGATGAAGGCCCGCGAGAGTGTGTTGAACAGTGAGGCCCTGGGCGACATCAAGGACCTGCGCCCCATCGTGCAGGAGGGCATGAGCGATTCGGCTTCGCTGGACAACGTCTTTGAGTTCCTGATGCTGAGCGGACTCTCGTTGCCGCAGGCGATGGCCATTCTGGTGCCGGAGAGCTTCAACGACAAGAACCCGATTTCTGAAGACCTGAAGGCATTCTACGAGTACCACTCAATCTTGATGGAGCCGTGGGACGGTCCTGCCGCGCTGCTGTTCTCGGACGGACGCTATGCCGGCGGTATGCTGGACAGAAACGGTCTGCGCCCCAGCCGTTATACGATTACGAAGCAGGGCATGATGGTGGTAGCCAGCGAGGTGGGCGTGATGGACTTCGAGCCTGGCGACGTGGTGTCGAAAGGTCGTCTGCAGCCAGGAAAAATTCTGCTGATTGACACGCAGGAGGGCAAGATCTACTACGACGGCGAGATTAAGGAGCAGTTGGCCAAGGCGCATCCCTACCGCGAGTGGCTGAACGAGAACCGCGTGCAGTTGGAGAAGTTGAAGAGTGGTCGAAAGGTTGACAACTCGGTAAGCAACTTCGAGCAGAAACTAGTGACCTTTGGCTTCGGTCAGGAGGATATCGACAAGGCCATTGTGCCGATGGCGACAGCCGGTCAGGAGCCCGTGGCTGCGATGGGTAACGACACGCCGCTGGCAGTCATCTCCGACCGTCCTCAGGTGCTGTTCAACTATTTCCGTCAGCAGTTTGCGCAGGTGACGAACCCCGCTATCGACCCCATCCGCGAAGAACTGGTAATGAGCCTGACGGAGTATATCGGCGCCGTGGGAACCAATATCCTAACGCCCGATGCGAGCAACTGTAAGATGGTGCGACTGCCGCAGCCCGTATTGACCAACACACAACTCGATATATTATGTAACATTCGTTATAAGGGATTCAAGACCATAAAACTGGCGATGACCTTCAGCCTCACCCCCAGCCCCTCTCCAAAGGGCGAGGGGAGTGATTACTCTCAGGCCGGAGAAGACTTGCGTACAGCTCTTGACAAACTCTGTAAGGATGCAGAACAGGCAGTTGATGATGGTTACAACTACATAATCCTGACAGATAAGATTGATGATGCAGCACTATCTACTCCCCTCTCCAATCGGAGAGGGGTCGGGGGTGAGGCTTTCATTCCCTCTCTTCTTGCTGTTTCGGCTGTTCACCACTATCTGATTAGTGTGGGCAAGCGTGTTCAGACTGCTCTGATTGTGGAGAGCGGAGAGATTCGCGAGGTGATGCATGCGGCATTGCTGTTGGGCTATGGCGCCAGCGCGCTGTGTCCGTATATGACATTCGCCATTCTCGACGATTTGGTGAAAAGAGGAAAAATTCAGGAGGAGTATGCTACGGCTGAGAAAAACTACATCAAGGCAGTGGACAAAGGATTAAAAAAGATTATGTCGAAGATGGGTATCTCGACCATCCGTAGCTATCGTGGCGCGAAGATTTTCGAGAGCATCGGACTGAGCGAAGACCTGCTGAGAAGATACTTCGGCACAGAGGTGAGCACCATAGGTGGTGTAGGCCTGAAGGAGATTGCGAGGGATGCTATCCGCCTGCACGAGCAGGCCAAGGAGCAGACAATGCTACAGAACCAAGGTCAGTTTGCATGGCGCAAGGACGGCATCAAGCATGCTTGGAATCCTGAGACTATTGCGAAGCTGCAATTGGCGACGAGGAAAGGCGATTATGATGGATTCAAGAAGTGGGCAAATATCGTCGATGAGAAAGAATCACCTATCTTCATCCGCGACTTCTTCGGTTTCAAGAAGGCCGCCAAGCCCACACCTATCGACGAGGTAGAAAGCGTAGAGAGCATTGTGAAGCACTTCGTAACAGGTGCGATGAGTTTCGGTGCATTGAGCATCGAGGCCCACGAGGCACTGGCACTGGCGATGAACAAGTTGGGTGCACGTTCGAACACTGGTGAGGGTGGTGAGGACAACGCCCGCTATCACACAGAGGTGGACGGCGTGAGTCTCTCAAGTAAGACCAAGCAGATAGCCAGTGGACGTTTTGGTGTGACTGCCGAATACCTGGTGAATGCCGAGGAGATACAGATTAAGGTGGCACAGGGTGCTAAGCCTGGTGAAGGCGGACAGCTGCCTGGCTTCAAGGTCAACGAGATTATCGCCAAGACACGTAACGCGATTCCTGGTATCTCGCTCATCTCTCCCCCACCTCATCACGACATCTATTCGATCGAGGATCTGGCCCAACTCATCTTCGACTTGAAGAATATCAACCCAACAGCCGCCGTCAGCGTAAAGCTCGTAGCCGAGAGTGGTGTGGGAACCATCGCTGCTGGTGTAGCTAAGGCCAAGGCCGACCTCATCGTCATCTCTGGTGCTGAGGGTGGTACGGGTGCAAGCCCTGCAAGTTCTATGCGATTCGCGGGTATCTCACCAGAGATCGGTCTGGCCGAGACACAACAGACGCTTGTCAAAAATGGTTTGCGCAATCAGGTACGTCTGCAGACCGACGGACAGTTGAAGACCGCAAAGGACGTCATCATTATGGCCATGCTGGGAGCTGACGAGTTCTCGTTTGGTACGCTGCCGCTGATTGTGCTGGGCTGCGTGATGATGCGTAAGTGTAATACCAATACCTGTCCGATGGGTGTGGCCACCCAGAACCCAGAACTGCGCAAGCACTTCCAAGGTCGTGCTGAGTACGTAGTAAACTTCTTCACTTTCCTGGCCGAACAGGTGCGCGAGTACCTCAGCGAGATGGGTGTTCACAGCCTGAAGGAAATCATCGGGCATACGGAGTTGATTGAGGTCGATACCGCCAACGCTACCGACAAGCAGAAGACGATCGACTTTGGTCGACTGCTTCACAAGCCTGATACGGACAAGGCCTTGTATTGGGATCGTGGCGCCTTCACCAAGGTCAGCGGCGTGAAGGACGAGGAGATTATAAAAGCTGCCGAGAAGGCTATCAACGACGGCGAGGAAATCACCCTCGACTACGCCATCAAGAATACCGACCGTGCCGTCACCACCATGCTCTCTGGTGTTATCGCCAAGAAATATGGCGAGGCAGGACTGCCCGACAATACGATTAACATTAAATTCAAGGGCTCAGCCGGTCAGTCGTTTGGTGCCTTCGCCGTGAAGGGTGTCAACCTCAAACTCGAGGGTGAGTGTAACGACTACTTCGGCAAAGGACTCTCAGGCGGTCGCATCTCGATTCTGCCTCCAGCACGCAGTGGTGAGGACTTCCATGCTGAGGATAACATCATCGCTGGTAATACTGGTCTGTATGGTGCCACCTCTGGCGAACTTTACATCAATGGTAAGGTGGGGGAGCGCTTTGGTGTGCGCAACTCGGGTGCCATCGCCGTGATTGAAGGTGCAGGCGACCACTGCTGCGAATATATGACGGGCGGACGGGTTGTCGTACTCGGCAAGACAGGCCGTAATTTCGCTGCCGGTATGAGTGGTGGTGTGGCATACGTCTATGACCCCGACCACACGTTTGACTACTTCTGTAATATGGATATGGTGGAGATCAACCTGGTTGAGGACAGCGTCAGTCGCAAGGAACTGCTCGAACTAATCCGCCAGCACTACCTGCATACAGGTTCGGCTCTGGCTGGACGCATGCTCGACAACTGGAACCGATACTGCGAGGATTTCATACAGGTTGTACCTATCGAGTACAAGCGAGTTTTGCAGGAAGAACAGAACAAGAAATTGCAAGAGAAAATTGCAAACATCCAGCGAGACTACTAAATTTGACAATTGGACCATTTACAATTGGACAAGAGAATAGTAAAATAGTGAAATCGTAAAATAGTCAAATAAAACAATGGGAAATCCAAAAGCATTTCTGGAGATACACCGCCAAGAGGCCGGTTATCGTCCGATACAAGATAGAATCCACGACTTCAGCGAGGTAGAACAGACGCTGAACACCCGCGAACGCAAACTGCAGGCCTCGCGCTGTATGGACTGTGGCGTACCTTTCTGTCACTGGGCTTGTCCGCTGGGCAACAAAGCCCCAGAGTGGAACGACGCGTTATATAAGGGCGACTGGGAGTTGGCTTATAAGCTCCTGACGAGCACCAATCCCTTCCCTGAGTTTACGGGGCGTATCTGTCCTGCACTCTGTGAAAAAGCCTGTGTGCTAAACCGCTTTAACCACGAGCCGACAACGAACCGAGAAGACGAGGCCGCCATCATCGAGGCTGCTTTCCGCGAGGGTTTTATCCAACCTAAGAATGACATACAGCGCAATGGAAAGAAGGTGGCTGTGATTGGTGCTGGCCCTGCCGGACTGGCTGCCGCTAACGAACTGAACCTGATGGGCTATCAGGTAACGGTATTCGAGAAGAACGAAGCTGCTGGCGGACTGCTCCGCTATGGCATCCCCAACTTCAAACTGAATAAAGCCATCATCGACCGCCGCATCCGATTGCTGGAGGAAGAAGGCATCGAATTCAAGTATGGACAAGAAATAATGGTCAATGGTCCATGTTCAATGGTCAATGACTACGATGCTGTTGTCATCTCTACCGGTACTCCTACCGCCCGCGATCTCAAGGCTCCAGGCCGGGAACTGAAGGGTGTTCACTTCGCCCTCGAACTGCTCTCCCAACAGAATCGCGTCCTCGCTGGTATGGAATTCAGCAAGGAGGAACGCATCACCGCCAAGGGTAAGGATGTCCTGGTAATTGGCGGTGGTGATACAGGCTCCGACTGTATTGGTACTGCTCATCGTCAGGGTTGCAAGAGTGTCACTCAGATTGAGATCATGCCTAAGCCCGTGGAAGGTCCTGAGGACCCACAGAACCCCTGGCCCAACTGGCCTCGCACCCTCAAAACCACATCTTCGCATGAGGAGGGTTGTACCCGCCGTTGGAACATCAATACCCTGGAGTTCTTAGGTAAGGACGGTAAGTTGACTGGCGTAAAGGTACAGGAAATCGACTGGGAACCCAATCCCAATGGTGGTCGCCCCATCATGGTAGAAAAAGGTGAACCAGAGATCATCAAGGCCGAGCTCGTTCTGTTGGCTATGGGATTCTTGAAGCCTGAGCATCCAGAATACCCCAAGAACGTCTTCGTCTGCGGTGACTCAGCCAATGGTGCATCGCTCGTCGTTCGCGCTATGGCCTCTGGCAAGCAGACCGCCGCGAAAGTCGATGCCTTTCTGAACAAGTAAGTATCATATTACTCAAATAATGCAAAATCTTTCTCGCAGATGTCCGTCGTCTGCGAGATTTTTTGTACCTTTGCGCAATAATTAAAAACGTGAATGTGACAACAGCAAAGGAGATTATCGAGTATATGGAGTCGCTGCGCGATGACATGCAGCGCGAAATTCTGATGCGTTTTTTTAAGACTGCACCAGGGGAATATGGTTATGGTGATGAGTTTTTAGGGCTAAAGGTACCTGAAACTCGCAAGGTTGTCAAGGCAGCTAAAGATATTCCTCTCGACGAGGTGCCTGAGTTGCTGATGTCAAAATGGCATGAGGTGAGACTCTGCGGACTTCTGATACTCGTGGATAAATTTGAGAAGCAGGCTACTAAGCGACTGGAGAACAATACTGATGCCATCAAGAAACGAGATGAGATCCTGACGCTATATCTGAAATATGCTAAACAGGCAAACAACTGGGATCTTGTGGATTTGTCAGTACATAAGATTCTGGGGCATTGGCTATTACTGCCGACTTTCCTTGGAGGCAAGAATGCAGATCTTCACAAGGACTACAAATTGCATCTCCTCGATGAACTCTCTGCCAGCAACAATCTCTGGAAACAACGCATGAGCATCGTTTGTTCGTGGAAGACGTCACAAATGGGAGACCCTTCGTGGTGTTTGCGTTATGCAGAAATCCACCTGCATCATCCTCACGACTTGATGCACAAGGCCGTGGGATGGATGCTTCGAGAGATGGGTAAGCGTGTTTCGATGGATCTGCTGCGTGATTTCCTTCGCCAACATGCCCATGAAATGCCTCGCACCACCCTCCGCTATGCTATCGAGAAGATGAGTGATAAGGAACGCAAGCAGTGGATGAATTCTTGTTGCTGACACTTTGCACTAGAAATAATAGATTTGATTGCAAGGTGTTAACAAAATGATAGGATTGGAGAGCGTATACTTTACAAAATGGTAGCCTATTTTATTTTTAAGCAAACAAAACGGCCGTAATTCTTGGCGGTTTGTGTCGTTTTGATTACCTTTGCAGCGGTTTTTATTACAAAGGGATAGCAGAATCGACAAATAGTGATCAAAATGGCACAAAAAATCAAGTTTACGAAGATGCATGGTTGCGGCAATGACTACATCTATATTAATACGATGGAACAGGAGGTGCCGAATCCTCAGGAGGCAGCCATTCTTTGGAGCGACCGCCACAAGGGCATCGGTTCTGACGGCCTGGTATTAATTGGCGCATCCCCTATACCAGAGGCCGACTATACCATGCGCATCTTCAATGCCGACGGTTCCGAAGCGATGATGTGCGGCAATGCTTCACGATGTATCGGCAAGTATCTCTTTGATAGAGCCATTACAACACAAACACAAATACGGTTGCTAACAAAATCTGGCATCAAAACGCTTAACCTCCACGTCAGTGATGGTGTGGTGGAGAGTGTGATGGTGGATATGCTCGAACCTGTGTTTGAGAATGAAGAGCAATTCATGCCTTCACGTGGCCTCGCTCAGGGCACTTTTGTGTCAATGGGCAATCCTCATTATGTGATCTTCACCGACAATGTTGACCAAGTTGGTGAGACGGGCCGCACGTTAGAGCATCATCCCGCCTTTCCCCAGCGCTGCAACATCGAGTTTGCCCGTATAGAGGACGACGGTAGCATCCGTACCCGCGTCTGGGAGCGAGGCAGCGGCATCACTCAAGCCTGTGGTACAGGTGCTTGTGCTACTGCTGTAGCCGCCTTCGTCACAGGCCGCGCTGGTCGCACATCGCAGATCGTCATGGATGGCGGCACGCTCAGCATTGAATGGCGCGAGAGTGATAACCATGTCTATATGACTGGTCCCGCCACCTTTGTCTTCGACGGCGAAATAGAACTTCAAACAACATAAGAAATATGGCATTAGTAAACATCCACTTCCT
>JAEEGH010006383.1_pt1 | contig 28941 bp, 29 predicted proteins | sample 9134181 | NCBI WGS metagenome assembly JAEEGH01 (sample SAMN16246544, study PRJNA631951) | gut metagenome | biome: gut microbiome; feature: rumen; material: DP-attached | host: Bos | place: Iran: Karaj | collected 2018-10 | reverse complement strand
CCCCGTGCGAACCGGATCCGGAGCTCGTGAAGATTGCCGCCGACCAGTTCAACATGAAGCCGTTCAAGGAAGCCTATCCGGGCATCCAGTGCGCCGAAGAAATCCTTCCGCCGGGCATCCCGGCTGCCAAGAAGCTCCTCGAAGAAAATGGCCTGCCGGTCAACGACGAGACAATCTTCATCACGGGCTGCCTCCAGACGAAGGCTGGCAACAAGGGTATCGAATTCCTCAAGGGCAACCGCCACATTGGCGTTCCCAAGAAGGACCCGAACGCCGCTCCGGCCGTGGACACCAAGAACATGAAGGCCGGTGCAACGAGCACCTACCGCATTGCCCTTGGCAACCAGAGCTGGGACGTGCAGGTCAGCACGCTCAAGTAATTGGTCGCTTGCAAAGTACTGCTCGTAAATTCGAGTCAAGCACTGCGCAGGTTACAGACAAATTAAAAGAAGTTCCGCAAACGCGGGACTTCTTTTTGTTATAGCGAAGAATTATGGTTACGCCCTTTTAGAACGGCTCGCACAATGGAATCCTTGCATTGCATTTTTTGCCTTCCGCATAATCGTAGTGAACTTGATTGTATTCACCATTCACTTTCAGGCAACTATTGCTGTCAACAACCTGTATATTTAAAGTCCCATTTGATGTAAGTTCAAAAAAGCTACTGTCTTGGAAAGATACTCTAATAGCTGATGAGGAAATACTTTTTTGTGGATTTGGAAGCCTCCAAATCATACTGTCGCTACAAGTTTCAAATATGTCTAAAACCATATGATATTGAACTATTTTATTGAACAATCGTTTAGACAATGATAATTCATAAATACCATCGTCATCAACAATAAATAATTCCCCTGCAATACGATTCATTATAGGTTGAGTTATATGATACTTTTCTTTCCCTCCATAATCAATCCATTTACGGAGTCTGACATTAATATCTATTCCAGGTTTGTCGCCCATTATCTCGATTAATTCAGCCTCTGTTCGGTAAATGGCAAAGCCGTGATTAAAATCCATAATGCTATCAATTTCGTATAAAGATGAATCTGATAATTTGACAAAAAAAAGCACATCAGGATAGTTGTAACGATACAGGAGAGCGTGATACCCATCGTCGAAAAGTTCTGCGTAGGTGACGGTCGTGTCCCTGCTTTTGAATGCTTCGGTAATTTTACCACACCATGTATTAACGTTCAATTTATCGAAGCCACTACATATTTGAGCGGCACCATTCGAAAAAGTAATATACGGCAATGAGTCGTGGCCGATATAGTAATAGTAGTTTTTATTGTCTTGACCATATATCCACCAGTCACCGGAGCCCTCGTTCATCTGGTTCACATCAAATTGGAAAATATTCGATTCTTTTGGAATGATGTAATTAGGCTCAATCAAGAGCATCCAACAGTTTAAAAGAGCATTCGAGAAGGCCATCAACAGCACGACAAGGCACAACGATGCAAGCAGAAGAAGGATTCTGATCCACTTCCGTTGATTCGGGTAAGTTTCTTTTTCAATCATAATCAACCATGATAATATGGGAGCACGTAAAACATTCTTGCCAGCGTGACTACAATCCAAAATATATACACGATTTTAGTCGCCATTTTCTTGGAAATGCCAATTTTCGCGAATTTCAAACTTATCAAAGAGATTCCCAATAGAATTGTACTTAAAAAACACGACACAAAAATAAAGCAGGCACAATCGTCATCCACGATATATCGCAGTTCAGGTTCCCCATACGGGCGCAGCGGAATAAGATTCGCAAGAAACGTGAGTACAAGTGAACCCAAAAAGGAGACCGCAGCAAGGGCGCCGAGAAAAATCTTTATGACTGTAGGCCTATTCATATCAACAATCCCATTTTCTTGCAGACGCGGCGGGCGTAGCGAATGTTTGAGGGAGCGACCGCTCCAGCGGGAACCGCGCTAATTACAGACAAATCAAAAAACTCCATTAAATGCGAGGCTTCTTTTTTTATTTCAAGAGGAAAACTTCACTCCACTCAGGGATATCATCAAAATAACGCTTTACCAATTTTCCATCGGCCATTCGGAAAAGCAACCTGGCATCTACCCCGTCAAGAGAATTATCGTAAACATAAAGTCTATCAACCAATCCCGAAACAGTCTTGCAATTGAGGATTGATTTCTGGTATCGGGAAATAACTTTTGTTATCGGAACATCATGGCCGCCCTGCATCACTCGTTTAGCAATTCGTGCAGCGTTAATGGACGGGTGACTCGTAGCGACAAAAAAGATACGGATAAAATAACCAGCCAGTTTTGCTCGATTGATAAAATCGACCTTGCCGTCTGAAGAAAGAACACTCTCAAAAATGAGGCTTTTCCGCTGTTTAAGGCAATCTTCACGCAAAGATTCACAATACTGAACAGCCTTAAGAACCGCCTCAGGAGAATTCCAATCCCCAAATCGATCCTGAGCTACAACATCGGGATTGATGTAAACAGCATCTTCCATCCATTCATGGCGAAGGATTTTGGATGTAATTGTCGTTTTTCCAGACCCATTTGGACCGGCAATCACGATTAACACAGGGCGATGTTCAGTCGGAGACATAACTAGCGGATTTTTGCTGCAGCGCGTTTGAGTTCGGCGAAATAACGGGCGGTGGCTTCGGCATCAGCCTTGCGGGCATCGTCAAAAGCCTCTTTCATCAACTGTGAAAGAAGCTCGTCCGATGGTTCCTCGGTGCTAGTCAACTTATAAGTATCCAAAGTCATTTTACCACCTCGTTTTCTGTAAATATACTCTTTTTTGCGGAACGGAGCAAACTAAACGTCCTTTTCCCCACTCTTCAAAAGTGATTTTGCAGAAACCGCCAATAAGCTGTTCGGAACTTCACCAAGCGAGGCCAAAACTTTTTCTGCCTCGTCATTGGAAATTGCAAGATAATGCGTTGCGGCCCAGAGCCTAGTGCCCATAGATGGCGAAGAAAGCAAATCGTGAAACCTTGTACTCGACAAAGCACCCAGCTTTTTGATTTGCCGATAAACATCCATCAATTTATCATAAGCCTTATTCGCTTGTTTATGGTTGCCCTCTTCAATAGCATCGCCATACAACTTCGTTAGTTCGGCATATTCACTTATCCATTTCTCGGCATTATCACTCATAATCATCGATTCCGGTTATTTACAAAGATTACGCTCCGAAAGATCTGGGTCGACAACAATACAACCACCGGAAATGTCCGTATCAAAAATAATCTTTTCTCCCGCACGATAGTGCGGCAATCCCTTAAGCGGGGAATCAAATTCTATCCAATCATAAAAATTCAAGCGATTGCCATAGTACCTTTTTCCTCTCGGTACATATTTCCAGGTGCCCCGATTCGAATCCAAGCCATTGCCGTCCGCATAGACCTGCAAAAATGTAGAATCTGGGTAAAGCGTCACCGATTCAAAGCCATGTTCATGCGTTCGCTTATACGTTCCAACAAAATCTTCATCTTGGAAGCACTGGAATAATACAAAAATAACCAAAAGCGCCCCAAGGGAAATTTTTATGAATGCAGGCTTTTTCATTTTTTCCTCAGCTATTCAGCCATGGCAATGTACTCGTCTAAATTCGGGATGTTGCTTATGATTTCTGAATCATCATGACAAACTTTAACAAAACCATTTGACATTTCATAGCCGACAAAGTCGCCATCGCCAATATCAAACAAATGATAAATGCATCGACCATCCAGATTCACTTGGCAAATTTCACTTATGTTGATTTGAGGATATTTCTCGTGAATACTCTGGAATTCTTTCCAAAAGTCCTCAGGTAATTTTTCTATTTGCAAAACTTTCTGCACATTTTCTACGTTGACCTGTAAGTTTGTAAGGTCAATTTTTTCTTTCGTCGAAAGAGAAAATCCAGCAAACAACCCTCTTGCAAAACAAATAGAGAATTCGATATTTGACGTGTTTGTATTGCTAAGGACAATTCCTTTCAAATTAAAATAAGGTTCAGAGCGCCGCTCATATTTTTCGCTCACTGATGTATCAAAGAAAACGTTATAACGGCATGGGACCGAATGCAAGTCCGGTATAATTCGCCCGATAATTCCGGCATTCAATTCTTCTCTATATATCGAATACTCATCTGGCATTTTTTCGAGAACCATCAGGCAAAGTTTTTTTGCCCATTCCTCTAGTCTTTCTTTCTTTAACCAAGAAAACAATTTGCTAAACATCGTGATTCACTCCTTCTGCAAGCAAAGTGATTGCAAGAGAACCCAAAAAGGAAACCGCCGCAAGGGCGCCAAGGGAAATTTTTATGAATGTAGACCTTTTCATCTTCTTGTAATATACTTTATAAAGAAAACAAGTGCGAATACCGCCGAACAAAAAACAGCACTACCAACAAACCAAGACACAAAAAGAGCCGCTGTTTCTCCCCAAACAACACCCGATTCCGAATAATACTCCCCCTGCGGATTATTGGTAACAGCCACATACACCATAAAACATCCAACCACGATAGATTGAATGAGGGTATAAAGCCCTGCGATAAATATGTACTCTTTCTTCATCATGATTCGCCTTCCCCGTTTTTCTCAGTTTCTTTTCTGCTGGCATGGAAAGAGTTTGTCAATATTTGCGTATTTCTCAATATATAGGGAACAATAATGCATAGATATGCTATAAGATTCATCTCGACTGAGCGCAACGGATGCGACGACGAGAAAAAAATCCAAAAACTGACTGTTTGAAAAATAAGGGCACTGTAAAAAGCAATCGACATCGGGTACAATAAGCTATATACGCCAATGATTCCGCAATAAACGATAAAATGATATTTGACTGTTATCCCCCAAGACAAGTCGGGTTTCGACAGTGGGAACAAGTTGCCAAGCCACATCTGGACTACAACAAATGTCAGCAACAATATTCCAAAGAAAATAATTTTTCGAACAATAATCTTCATCATTTGCTAAACCTAGGAGACTTCATGAGTTAAGGCTTATGATCGTCTGTTTCAGGAGTCCATCCAGATTCAATCCGCTCCACCAAAAGGGTGTCATTCCAAACCTCATTAAAAGGCAAATGTTTTTGTTCTTTAGTCAACTTGCCAATAGGCCATTCATTCACGCCATCCCAAAGCCACCATGTTTCAACCTTCTTCGTTTTTGGGTCTACTTCTCCATTTCTAAATAGTGGGAAAGGCTTTTGTTTTTCTGGAATTGGCACATTTCCTACCACAGATACGATATTTCTGTTCACGGCAGCGCCCAATGGGAAAAAAATAGAAAAATCAGGTTTCAACGTATTGACAACTGATTGAATAGCATCTAGCGCCTGTTTTGTCTGATAAATTGTATTGTAAACTCGCAACAAAGCTCCATACAGATTATGCTTGTGTGTAAATTGAGCATAAGCAAAACCAGACCGAGTTGGTATTTCAATTATATCACCTATTTTGGGTCTTTTCATCTTATACCTTATATTCTAAAATTAAGTTTTTCATAATCAACTTTTTTCGCCATCCACCACTTCAATATCAATGCCAATGTTCTTTTCAAAACAAAACTCTTGAATTTTATCGATAAACTCCTTATCCGTCATATTTGGACGGTTCCAAATAATTTCCAAGCCATCTCCTTCGCATAGCATAAACTCTGTTTCGCACTCATACCATTTTTCAGCTTCACAGGGATATTTTTTTCTCAAGTTGTATATTTCATCCACAACAGGCGTATTCACATCATTTTCTGCAATAAGCCACAAAAGAGCATACGTATTAAAAGTATACTCTTGTGCGATTTCATCAAATTGTTTCTTGGTGGCAGAATCAACTTTCGTAATGACACTCTCTATCCCGTCAATTTCCCTTTTGACAAATGGTTGATTGTAATCTTGAATGTGGTCATAAACGATGGACCATTCCGGTGAACCTATTTCCGCAACAATAAACGATCGATTCGAAAAGGCCATAAAAGGAATATAATCAATCAAAGCATCCCAATTGTCGCACGCATCAGAATCTTCATCAAATTTCTTCGCTATAAATTCAAAAGCCCTGTCACTCCGAATCAATTCTGCATGGATTTTACCATGTTTCTTGACCTTGTGTGCAGCCGCAAAAGCTTTAGCTCTTACACGTGCTTCTATTTTATAAAAAACAAACCCTACTGCAGCTACAATTCCTGTCAAAACAGTCAAAGGGAGAAAAACAACTCGCGAAACATCCACTACACAAACAAATACAAACAAGACGAATAAACCTGACAAAAGAAGCGCGGTAGCAACAAGTTCTCTCTTCTCTTTTCTCATTCTGTTGCTATAGAACCCAAGCAACAACGAAGCAAAAAGAAACATCATCGTCACTAAATAATTTTCTATTTTCTGTAACGGCGTAAAGACCCCGCGAACTTTCGTCCAAAATTCATCAACTCTAACCACACTTTGATTTTTGATTTCATACACCTCTTCCGGAACAACCGACAAAAATCCTTTAAACAAGAAAACAAAGCAATCGTTTTTTTCTTTGCAGGATACAAAAACATCTCGTCCAGTACTTGTCTCAAAAAATGGGAAGGCGCTTTCGTCATAAGCCACCAGCTGAACCGGATCTAGCTCAACAATACCATCCCAATACATGCGGACCAGTTTTATCTTTTCTCCCTGCTCGGTTTCTACAACCCGCTCTAGTTTTTCATACGGAGCGTGCCCATGTGCAAGGACTGGGATCAAGAACAGGAAAAATAGGATTATGTTAAAACAGTGTCGTTGCATCATCAGGAAAAGCGTCCATGTAGTTTATAAATATAACCTATTCCGCGAAAAGAGGGACCGGCGGTGCCGTGATAACACGAAAGCGAACAATTCGGGACGTTTTGGGGCTATTTTGTAGTTTTCCAGTAAAAAGTCATATGACTTTTGTGTATCATGGGTATGAGACGCTTTTGAAAGGATCTACTGTTTAGAAAAGGTCAAATTTTTCAATATTTTTTATTGGAAAAGGTAAAATTTTTGATTATATTTAATAGAAAAAAGGTAACAAATGCTATACCGCAAAAACGAAATTTTGCTTAAAAATTGGCTAAAAAGTAAAAAAAAAGCCATTTTGCTGACGGGAGCCCGTCAGACGGGGAAAACATTCCTTATAAGACACATTCTTGAGTCAAATAGTCAAAATTTCGTCGAAATCAACTTCTTGAAGAGTCCCGAACTGCTGGGGTTGCTCGAATCCGCCAAGAACAAGGATTTTTCGGCATTCTTTACGCGACTCCAATTTGCCACGCGAAAGGAACTCACCAAGGGGAAAACAGTCATCTTTCTGGACGAGGTGCAGGAATACAAGGAAATCCTGACGGCCATAAAGTTCCTCGTAGAGGAAGGCTCGTTCCGATATGTCCTTAGCGGCTCGCTCCTGGGCGTAGAACTATCGGACCTTCGTTCGGCTCCGGTCGGCTACTTGCCAGTTATCGAGATGTTCCCGATGGATTTCGAGGAATTCCTGATTGCACAGAAAATTCCTGCCGACGCACTGGCGCGGCTGCGGGAAAACTTTACCGCCAAGGCCCCGGTCGATGAATTTGTCCACAACAAGATTCTAGACGCATTCTATACCTACCTGATTGTCGGGGGCATGCCGGCCGCAGTGCAGAAGTTCGTCGATTCGAACGACCTGAACGCCGTCACGCGAATTCACAAAGACATTTTAAAGCAGTACAACTGGGATTTTTCAAAATACGAGAAGGAACGCAAACTTCACCTGATAAACACTTACGACTTGATTCCTTCCGAATTGAACTCCAAGAACAAGCGTTACATGTTCGCCGACCTGGGAGCCAAGCAGAAGTTCGGCCGTTACGAGAACAGTTTCAACTGGCTCATTGACGCGGGCGTCGCCATACCGACTTTCAATACGACAGAGCCCGTGGTCCCTTTAAAGATCAACAAGCAGAACAATTTGTTCAAGCTGTTCCTTTCGGATGTGGGGCTATTGACAACAAGCTACGGGCGGGCTTCGCAGATGCAGCTTCTGCAGGGTAGGCACGATATGAACTGCGGCGCCATTTTCGAAAATGCGGTCGCCCAGGAACTGCACGCCCATGGTTACGACGGCTACTATTTCAATAGCAAGAAACTCGGCGAACTCGATTTCATCATCGAATACGAGGGCAAGTGCCTCCCCATTGAAGTCAAGAGCGGCAAGGACTATACCAAGCATTCCGCCTTGAACAACGTGCTGCAAATAGAGAATTACGACATTCCTCAAGCTTTCGTTTTCGCAAACACAAACGTCTCTGTCCGGGGGAACATCACTTATTACCCAATCTACATGATAATGTTCCTAAACGAGGCTGCCACGCCATTGCCGACAATGCCGCGACTGGACTTGTCCGGGCTGTAACACGCGTCAAAAACGCATGTATTTTTCTTGATAGGCCCCATCTCTTGACTATGAGATGATATGAAAATACATTTTTTCTTCAGTTGGAATTGAAACTCCAGAAGGCTCTTGCCGATGGTTAATGTTCCGCTGGACAGAGCGGCTGGCTTTTCGATGCCGACGTGCGGAAGAAATACTAGTGAAATTTAGACAGGAATTGCCCGGGTTCAATGGCAGGAACGGCGGATGTCCCGAAATCGTCAATATTTCGCGTAACGATGTAATCGAGATTTAAACGGGCGGCGCACTGTTGTTGCAAACCATCTTCCAAATCTTCGGTATCCGGATTTTCTGTGACAGCCGCGAAATCCGAAGCAGTTTCCGGAATAACAGTAAAGAACTGGCAGAACATATTTACCAGTTTCAACCTTTGCTCGGCAGACATATCCTTGCGGATTTAGAAATCCCGGCTTTCTTCGCGTTCTTTCTTGTAGTCAATTTCGCGTTCTACTGAACCAGCGAATTCGTCAAGCAGGGCAAGACCAGCGGCCACATTAGTCGCAGACTTTTTGCGTTCCAGAATGCGGTCCAACTTTTGCCGAAGGACTACAATCTGAAACAGGGGGAGTTCTTCCACCTGAGATTCGAGTTCTGCAAAAGCGGTATCCGACATAATTGAACCTCTTGTCTATCTTAAATATACTCTTTTCTTTGCCGAAAAACAAGCGAATGGCGTTGCAATATGGAGTAAAAATTTACCTGCTGCGGACAACCCGTTAGTTTTTCGGTATCGGCATCGTGAGAATGGTGACCTTTCCTTTTTTTTCATTATAAGAATAGTTTACCCCAAGAACAATAATATTATTTTTTATAACGGCCAAACGTTCTTTTTCAAAAGATGGAATTTTTTCATTTTGCCAATTTTTTCCGCCATCAACACTATAGTACAAATAATGAAACCAACGACCGGCTCCCACCCTAAATTTAAATATTCCGGCCATTAGAGAATCTTTAACATAAAAATCAGATGGATTTAAAGCATCAGAAAGCCATATATGTCTCTTGTAAGGAATAGTACTAAAAATATGAAATCCGTCTCTGTTTCTATGCAAAATACGGACTTCATATGTAGATGAGGCGTATTCGTCATATCCACAAACAATCCAATTTTTTTCTTTTTGCGCATATACCGCGTCGGTACTGCAAAGGTTGTTCAGATAGTATTTTTTTCTCTTTTCCAGCAAAAAATTCGGACTCTTCAAAAAAGAATCAAGTTTGTTTACATAAATTTCTCCAATTTTTCCTTCTATCATTCCCATTCCCCAATAGTTCCATTTATCAGAATCATCGCTGAAGAGAATATTTTCATTCAAACTTGTATTTGTCATTTTCCAAGTTTTACCGTCATCTAAAGACAGCAACAAGATTGGCTTTTTTTCTTTAAACCCATATATTGTAATTGTTTTTTCATTGTATCTTATTGTATCTAGAATAAACTCCTGTAATTCGTCAAATGTACGAGTTTCTTTTTGAAAAAGGCTTGAAAATTCTTCCTTTCGCCATCTATCGTCTAATTCAAACAACTTTGTTAAACCCAAAAGAAATAAAGGACAAAGAAGAACTACTCCTATAGGAATTGTGGCTATCACAAGTATTTTTTTTCTTAATTTATTCATGTAGACTACTTTAAATTTCTAGATTATCCATTGTATAAATTATTCATAAACAAACAATCATAAAATAACGGATAAAAATTCATCTTCTTAATTTTTGAGAAATCGCATCCTGTAGATAATTATTCATTCTCACATTCATTTCTCTAATTAAATCACTCTACAACAATTCCATATTTCTTTTTCAATTTTATGCGGGCGGCAGCTGTTATTTTCTCGGGCGGCAACTTCGTAACAGCAAATTCTAAAGCCTGTTTTGCATTTGTCACCATAAACGACAAGGTTATAAAAAGCGATTTAAAATTAGCAATCGTATAAAAAGTAAGTCCAAATTTTGTCACCGTAAATGGAAGATCAAGTTCCACTACATTATTCCAAGGGATACGAATTTCTTTTTTATATAAAGAGCGAGAAAAAAATTGCAATTTTTTTATTGCAGTTATTCCAGAATCATCAAATATTAAGCGCGTGTTAGGCAAATAGCAAAAAAGCCATACACATAGCAAAAGCATATATATAATTGAAATAATTATAAAATTTACAGAAAGATTGAGCGGAGAAGAAAAAATGGTTGCATAAGAGAACAGAGAAAAAAACAAACCTAAAAACGTTCCCACTATAATATAAATAGCTTTACTTTGTTTACAAACGATTTGCATTTATTCTATCCCATTTATATTAAAGAAAGCCATAATCAAACGTTATTTAATATCCAATATAATATTTTATGATTCTTCTTTAATTTGCGGTATTTGTCTGCAAGTCGTCTAAAGTTTTCTCTAGCGTCCGAGTTCATTTTCTCGCATGAAACGTTTTCGTCTATGAATATTATAAGATCCAAAAAGTTTGCATACGCAAAAAATGGTATTCCCGAAGGATTTTTTGGATAAACATATATTCGATAAAAAGGAAGTATACCATCAACTTGAATTCCTTCATAGCGCCAAGGCTCAAAAAAATGCTTTTGAGAACAGACTATTCGATGTCCAAACTTTAAACCTCTGTGAACGCCCTCTTTCGTAAAAGAAAAACAAATAAATTGGGAAAAAAGAGAAAAAAATGTTAGTAAGTAAAAAGCAAAATTGGGCAACCAGTTAATATAGGGAAACCAAAATTCGGTTTGCATTTGTTCAAAATCACCCTTATATCCCAATTTATGAATCAGCGATACAATAAATTCTGTTTGCACTTCTTCCCCCAAACCGCCGTTAGAAAAAATTTCATGTATACACAATATGCCGAGGCAACCAAAAAAAATTTTCCAAATAATGCGCAGTTTTATTGCAATATTATTATTCATAAAATCCCTTACTTCACCTAAAGTATTCATCATATTTAGAACCTGCCATACTAGATGCTGCACAACCAAAGAGTACAAACAACGGAATAGATATAAACCAGGGTAATGCAAAGGCCCCAATAATCAAACCTACTGCAGTTCCAACCCCGACGGTTAAGAGGTCTCTACCCCATGGATTATTTTGAGTTACCCTGTTGACCGTCAGTTCTATTGCAGCCGATGCAATGGAAGCGGCTTGTTTTCTTTGTAAAGAAACGTTGGACATAAAGTTAATATAAGATTATTTTTTCGGTATCGGCATCGTGAGAATGGTGACTTCTCCCCGTTTTTGCTTGTAAAACTTGTCAAAGCCAAGAACAACAATTTTATCTTCCGTTACAGCCAAACGTTCAAATGCGAAAACAGGCATTTTCTCGTTCTGCCACGTTTTTCCACCATCAATGCTATAATACAGGTAGTGAATCATCGTCAAAGCACTCACCTGAAATTGAAGAATTCCCGCCATCACGTCAGCCTTAGCATAGAAGTCAGACGGTTCCAAATCATCAACGGTCCCAATTCCCCAATGCCATTTATACGAAAAACGGCTATGCACTCTATACTCATTTCCTAATTTATGTAAAATACGGACCTCTTTCGTTTTGTTGTCACCGCAAATAATCCAATTCCTGTCATTATGGGCATACGTTCGCCCATCACTACTGCAAAGGTCATCGAAATAATCTTGATAGGCGAGTCTTTCTAGCAAAGGAATCTTTTCCGACGACCCGACTTTGTTTAGATAGTATAATCCTAATTTAGGTGATTCCGCCATTCCGACGTATTCCCATTTTTCAAAATTTCCACTAGGAACATAAACCGGACTGATTGCAGAATCGCCGCTATCAATGGAACCGACCATATAAACGCAATCATCAATACGATCAAAAGAGGCTGCCTGAAAATCCAAGTCGATTTCAGTCTTCTTCCAATTTTTACCACCATCCGTTGTTTGCAAAACGACGGGTTTGTTTTTTTCGCTTCTAAGTCTATTCTTTGTTCCAAATATAGTGACTTTTTTTTCATTCTCAATTACGGCACTGTGAAAATCAAAATCCATCTCGAACGTATTCTTTTCCATTTCAAAAGAAAGCGAAGTCCAATCATTTATCCACTTTTCGTGAATATAAACATACGCGAAGAGCAACATAATAAGAAACACTATGCTTACGGGAAATAGGCAACCAACAGCAAAGATGAATTTGCCTAGCTTTGTCTGTCTAATTTTAGAGAGCATCATCATATGCAGACATTTTAATTACAAAGATTGCAGTTCCTTATAAATATAACCTATTCCGCGAAAAGGGGGACCGGCAGGGCCGCGACGAGGCCAACCTTGGGTATACAAAAAGCCCCCGCCTTTCAGCGAGAGCTTTTTGTATACCCCCAAGCGGTTTCGAACCGCTGTTGCGGGAATGAAAATCCCGAGTCCTGGGCCACTAGACGATAGGGGCGTCTTATGTAGGGCCAAATATAGTTATTCGTGGATTTTTGTAAAGGGGGCCAAATGACTTTTTTTGTATTTTTTGGGGGTGAACATCGAAAAAAGGCTAAAAAAATCCCTGTTTCGCGGGATTTTGCGGTTTTTGCCGCTCGCTCTCATGGCCAGCATCGCCGATGCGGGCATGCTGTGGGGCATCCGCTCGTTCATGGGGCTGCTCTCGGGGCAATCGCCGTTCAGCCTCTTGGAATGGGCTGGCCTGATGGCCCTCCTCGCAGCGCTCCGTCTGGTGTTCATGTTCGCGAAGGTCCGCAATTCCGAGACGTTCCTGTTCAATACAGGCAAGCGCGTGACGGAATGGTTCCTCGGGACCCTGCGGGGGCTTTCGCCCAGGCTTTTCCACGACGGTTCGGGCGATTCGAAGGTCGAGGCCGCCTACGAGGCGACGCTCTCGCTGCAGAATAACGGCGGGGCGTATTTCCAGCTGGTGCAGGCGCTGCTACAACTCGCCATCTTCTTGCCGGTGCTTATATACATTTCGTGGCCGCTCACGCTATTCCTGTTTGCGGCGGTGGTGCCGTTTGTCGCCTGGATGCAGCGCAGGCTCCACGCGCTCGGACCCCAGGAAGAATCGCTCCTGTACGCGCGGTCGAACTTTAGGCTCTCGCTGAATACCGCCCGCAGGCTCTACCGCAACTGGAGCGGCAGAACCGAGATCGGGAAGCTTTCGCAGGAGGTCTCGGAAGAGGCCGGCACGCTCAACCGCAAGGGGCTAGACGCCAGCATCCGCAAGAACGGGCTCGCCATCGCAATGGAGACGCTCTCGGTGGTGGCGATGGTCGCGGTTCTCGCATTCTGCGCGATGCTTATCGCCCGCGGGTGGATGGACGGCACGGGGCTCGTGCTGTTCTGCTCGGCGCTGCTGCTCTGCTACAAGCCGGTGAAGGAATGCGCCCGCGCGGTGCCGCAGTTCCGGGCCGCGGCGAGCGCCTGCAAGGTGCTTGTGGAATTCGAGGGGTTGCCGAAGCGAGCCGCGGGCGAACAGGATGCGGGGTCGAGATTGCCACGCTTCGCTCGCAATGACAACGAATTTGAAATCACCCACGGAAACTTCACCTACGAGGGGAGCGGTACGCCGGTCTATCGCGACTTCGGGATTACTTTGTCCAGAGAAAAGCCCGTACTCTTGCGCGGCAGGAACGGCATCGGGAAATCTACCCTGTTGCGGCTACTTGCTGGCCTCGAGGAGTGGGACGCCACGGCACCCGAAAACGTATTCTTTATCCCGCAGGACCTTGAACTTCCGCCACGCCGCCTGCTTCTAGAACAACTTAACAGCGTGAAATCCGTGGGCAGTTCAACACCCGAAAACAGCCCTAACTCCGCGAGCACCCCGAAGGCGGAACTTCTCGCGGAATTCGCCCGCACCGCCGGGACCGACCGCCTGCTCGAAAAGCAGGGCCTTTCGGGCGGAGAACGCTCCCGCATCGCCCTCCTGTGGGCTCTCGCGAGCGACTCTCCCACGGTACTCCTCGACGAACCGATGGCAGCCATCGCGCTCGCCGACCGTGAAAGTATCCTCCTCGCATTCCTCGATACTGCAGCCGCCCTCGGCAAGTGGGTCATCATGGCAAGCCACGACCCCTTCAGCGAGGCCGCCCAGGCCCGTTTCAACGTAGTGGAACTGGAACATGCGAAAGGCTAGCAAGCTGCTCTACCGCTTCCGGGGCTATATCCTCGCGCTGTTCGCCGTAGCGCTCATCGTCTGCCCCGCATCCCCGCTCCCGCGGGATCTCTCGCACATATCCGAATTCGTCCCGTACATCGCCGCACTTTTCCTGTACTCCTGCGGAATCGCCCTCCGGGTAAGGGCGCGCCAGTACATCGGGCAGCACACCCGCGGCAGCACACATACAGCCGACGAACTCGTTACCGACGGGCCATACGCCTACTGCCGCCACCCGCTCTACACGTCGAACCTGTTCATCGCCCTGGGCGCGGTATTCTTCCACCTCGGCACAAGCCAGCTGCTGTTCCTTTTCGCCCCCGCGCTCCTGCTCTTTGAATTCGCGCTCGCCTGCGCCGAAGACCGCTTCCTCGAAGATAAATTCGGCGACACCTGGCGCGCCTGGGCGTTAAGGACGCCCGTTTTCCCCTATAATCCGGCTGTCCTTTTCCCCAAAAAAGCCCCGGCGCCCAAACGCACCTTTTTTCAGGCGTTCAGGGCCGATGCATCCACGTGGTTCTGGTTCGTATTTTTTAATTTGATAATTGTTCTAATCAAAGTTTTCAGGGAATACTACCATGTTTAAGGCACTGGATTTCGCGCGTTTTGCAATCGGCACCGCCGCAAAGGCGGTCGCCAAGGTTCCCGCGGTCGAGAACCGTTTCCACATCAATGACCGCCTGAACGGCCCCTGGCCCGAAGGCCCCTTCCTGTGGATGCACGGGGCAAGCCTCGGCGAATGCAAAATGCTCCTGAACTTAGCGAAGTTCTTGCAAGAGGACATCGAGAACTGCCCGAAGATCCTGATCACCACGCAGAAGGTGGAAGTCGTCGAGTTCCTCAAGAACGCGCAACAGGATTCGGCTAACCCCGTCGAGGTCGCCATCGCGCCCGCCGACACGCCGTCCGCCATGAGCGCTTTTGCCAAGAGCACTAAGCCCATCGCGCTTATCCTCGGCGAGAACGAACTCTGGCCGGGCTACCTCTCTACCATGCGCCGCCTCTGCCTCAAGCCGTCCGTCGCCATCGTCTCGGGCCGCTACCGAGTCTCCGTGCCGGGCATCGACTTTTCGTCTGTCGCCTTCGCGAGCATGCAGACCGGCGACGACCTTTCGCGCTTCATGAACGTCGCCTCCAAGTTCAACATCGCTAACACCGCCATCGGCGGCGACTGGAAGCTCCTTCCGTGGGCGCGCAAGGGCGAACCCGTCAAGCCCGCGGAGAACCCGACCGTCGACGTCGCGTTCGTCTCTATGCACATGTCAGAATGGACCAGCCTCGAACGCATGGTGGAATCCTCCATCAAGCGGCAGGAATCGGTGGTGCTCGTCCCGCGCAGGCTCGAAGAGGCGGAGACCTTCCGCAGGGCCCTCATCGAAGAAGAATACACGGTTGTCGACTGGCCGCTCGTGCAGAAGGGCGCCATCTCCATCGTGAACAAGTTCGGGCTCACGGGCGACGTCTTCGCCGTCTCGAAATCCGCGGTCATCGGCGGCTCGTTCGCGCGGGGCCTCGGAGTCCACAACTTCTGGGAACCGCTGCAGGCCGGGGTCGCCACCTGCATCGGGCCTTTCTCCGCCGGGCAGAAGGAGAACGCTGCCGCGCTCGTGCGCGAGGGCGTCATCGTCCAGCTGCACACCACCGCCGACTACCCCCGGCGCATGCTCCCCGACGCGAAACTCGTGAGCACGTTCCTTGCCCACGAACGCAACAAGATCCAAGATTCCTACCGGCAGCTCCTCGAATTCCTCCGGAGCTTGCCCGCATTCCAGGACGGAAACCCTAAATGAAAAAGATTGTCCTTGCCACCCCGCGCGGATTCTGCGCCGGAGTCGACCGCGCCATCCACATTGTCGAAAAAGCCCTCGAGAAGTTCGGCGCCCCCATCTACGTACGCCACGAAATCGTTCATAACAAATTCGTAGTGGACACCCTCAAGGAAAAGGGGGTCATCTTCGTCGACGAGGTGAGCGAAGTCCCGGAAGGCTCGGTCGTGATATTCTCCGCCCACGGGGTCGCCGAGCACATCTACGCCGATGCCGAAGCGCGCCACCTCAAGGTGCTCGACGCGAGCTGCCCGCTGGTGCTCAAGGTCCACTATAGCGCGAAGAGGCACTACAACGCGGGCCGCCATATCATCCTCATCGGGCATGCGGGACACGCCGAGGTCGAAGGCACGCTCGGGCAGCTTCCCGAAGGCGCTATCACGCTCATCCGGAACGAGGCCGACGTCTCGACCGTCCATGTCCCCGAGAACAAGGAACTCGCCTATATTACCCAGACGACGCTTTCCGTCGCGGAAACACACAAGATTATCGAGGCCCTCAAGAAGCGTTTCCCGGGAATCATCGGCCCCAACGCGGGCGACCTCTGCTATGCGACCGGCAACCGCCAGGCGGCCGTGCTCGAACTGTGCAAGCAGGTCGACATGCTCCTCGTGGTCGGCGCCAAGAACTCGTCGAATTCGAGCCGCCTCATGGAGCTCGGCCTCGAACAGGGCATCAAGAGCCACCTGATCGCCGACGTGAACGACCTCGACCCCGCGTGGTTCGACGGCATCGAGTCCGTCGGGGTGTCCAGCGGGGCGTCCGCACCCGAAGTGCTGGTCCAGGAGGTCGTCGAGTGGCTGAAGAGCCATTTTGAGCCGATTTCCATCGAAAATTTCATAAAATTGGTCGAATCTACAAAGTTTAACCTCCCCAAGGAGCTGCAAGACTAACTTTAGCCTTGACAATTCGACCGTTTTTATCTAAAATTGGTGTCCGAAAAACAACGGAGTTTCATTATGAGCCGCATTTGTGAAGTTACCGGCAAGGCCGGCCTCGTGGGCAACATGGTTTCCCACTCCAACCGCAAGAAGTTGATGAAGCAGCTTCCCAACCTCCAGAAGAAGCGCTTCTACATTCCTGAAGAAGACCGCTGGGTCACGCTCCGCGTGAGCGCCGCCGGCCTCCGCACCATCAACAAGTGCGGTATCCAGGCTGTCGCCCGCGAACTCGGCATCTAATTCTCGGATTTAAGAGACTAAAAAACCGTCAAAGACTACTTTGGCGGTATTTTGTGTATCCGGGCCGCGCTTTGCGGCCTGTTCCCTTTCCCCGGAAACGGGGACGGGGTTTTTTATTTGTTGATGAACTGCGGCACGCCCTTGTACTTGGCCATGCTCGCCATGATGTTGCCCATCTCCCAGTCCTTTTCCTTGAACCGGCGGCGGAGGAGTGCGACGAACACTTCCATGAGCATCTCGCAGTCGTAGACGGCACGGTGCATCTTCGCGGGGTCGATCTTCATCGTGAATTCACCGCGCTTCATGAAGAGGCCGGCCATGTAGCCCAGCTTGTGGTTGTCGAGCTCGGGCAGGATCGTACGGGCGACGACCAGGCTGTCGATGACGGGGTTGCCGGGGATGAACTGCGGGTTCTTGGAATAGGCCACGCGCAAGAAGCTCGCGTCGAAGTTCGCGTTGTGGGCGAGCAGAATGGAACCCTGGCCGCAGAAGGCGGTAAACTTCTTGAGGCATTCGCCTACCGGGGGAGCGTCCTTCACCATGTCGTCGGTAATATGGTTCACGCGGGAAGCCTCGTCCGGAATCATCATGTTCGGGTTCACCAGGGTGTTGAACTCCGAGATGAGCTTGGGGACGACCCGGCCCTTCGGGTCGACGGCGACGGTAAACTTCACGGCACCGATTTCGACGATTTCATCCTTCGTGTTCACAAGACCGGTCGTCTCGAGGTCAAACGCTACAAACTTCGGCGGCAATGCAATCATGACTACTCCTTTTTTCCAAATTGCGTCGATTCGTCTTTTTGGCAAAAATACTTAATTTCGATGTCAATAGATGTCAGCGGGAAGGGAACGACAAAATTATCCCAGCTTTTGAGGCGTATATGGCGCCCGTAGCGGACGACGGTGAGCCACAGCGGCCGCCCGGATTTTTCGGCGAGCCACAGGGAGCCGGGCTTGACCTGCAGTGCCGGACCGCGGGGACCGTCCAGGGCCATGCCTACGAAGCCGCCCTCGCGGAGCGTGCCTACCAGGTGCCGCACGTTCAGGGCGCCATGGCTGTCGGAACCGCGAGTCACCTTGTACCCCAGGCGCCCTGCCACGCGGGCGAAGAGGTCTCCATCCGACGATTCCGAGACGAGGATGTGCATCCCGATCCTGCGGAACGCGGCGCAACTGGCCAGCAGGTCCTGGTGCCAGCTTCCGACGACGCCGGGACCGTAGCCCTCGGGCAGCCTGAGCTTTACCCTCAGGCTTTTGACCCATAGCGTGCAGAAGAAGGCCGCGAGCCACCCCTTGAATCGAACGAACATGGGCAAAAATTAGTTTTTTTGGCCATTCCCCCTTGGCAAAAGCGGTTTATTTACCTATATTGCCGCTCACATTGGCGACGTACCCAAGTTGGTAAGGGGCGGCTCTGCAAAAGCCTTATTCATCAGTTCGAGTCTGATCGTTGCCTCTCAAAAAGCCCGCTTTCGAAAGAAGGCGGGCTTTTTTTATGCGTTTTCCATAGCTTTGCGCCGGAGGCGGCGCATTCAAAGGATTGCTGCCGCTACGGCAGCGGGTTCTTGCGGGGGCGTCCGCGTGGGCGCTTCACGGGTTCACCGTCGGGGCCGACCGCCGGGAGCGCGACCTTGTTCTTCGCGGCAAGGGCCTCGCGGATCTTCTTCGCGCGTTCTTCCATGCGCATGCGGCTGAGTTCTGCGGCCGAATAGACCTGCGCCTTGGCAGAATCGGAGGGCTTTGCGCCAAAAGAGCCCTTGAGCACGCGGCCCGAGGAAGGAATGGCGGGGGCGGGAGGTGCTACGACCACCTTGGGCGCCACCGGCGTTTTCGCCGGCGCGGACGGGGTGAACAGCATGTCGAGCTTCTTGCGGGCGTCGGATTCCGGCTTTGAGCGTTTCTGTTCCGGCGAAGGTTCAGACACGGCAAAGAACGCCTTGCTCCCCGCATTTTTTGCAGGATTTTCCACAACCGAGCGGGCGACCTTGAGCATGTCCGCCCGGCCCTTCTCGAGTTTCATCCTCTGGCGTTCGCGCTTGGAGGGTCTGGCGGCCGAACGGCGGCGCCTAGCGGAATCCTCCCTCTCTCCCCTCTGCAAAATCTCTTCATTGGATGGTCCTCGGAGTTCCGGTGGAACCTCGATAATTCCGCCCTCGAAAACGGCTGTTTCTACGCTCATAATCCCAAAAAATTTGAAAAAAATGCTTTGTCAAGACTTTTTTTGTCTTTTTTTTGCAAAAAAAACAGAAAAACTTGAAAAAAATTTAAAAAAAATGCTTGTCAAGGTCTAGAAAAATAATTCTTTCTGGACTATTTTTGTGAGGTCATGTTAAGGTTCACTCAAGATATCCTACTTGCGCTCCGCGCTATCGCTAACGAAGAAGAATCTCACGAGATGTCCAAGAAGGCACGCGAACAGTTTGACTTCCTGGGAATCCGTCTAGTCCCAAGGCGCGAAGTAACCTATCCCATCTTTGACAAGTACCCCCCGAAAGACGACGCTGAACTCGTCGCCCGTGTCGAGGACATGTGGTCCCAGCCGTACCGCGAAATCCAGTACGCCGCCTGCGACTATCTCTTCCGCCACAAGGATATGCTCGGAGGGCAGCACCTCAACTTCTTGAAGAAGCTCATCAAGACCCGCGCCTGGAGGGATACGGTCGACACGCTCGCCGCCTGCATCCTGGGCGATCTCGCGCTCAGGCTCCCCGCGCTCCGCAGCAAGATTGTTTCCTGGATCCGCGACCCGAACATCTGGGTCCGCCGTAGCGCCATCATCTTCCAGATCCAGTACAAGGACCGCACCGACTGGCCTCTGCTGCGCCAGTTCTGCCTCACCTGCGCCAAGGAAGACGACTATTATATACGTAACGGCATCGGCCGCGCACTTTCCGAGTATGCGCGCATCAACCCGACCGAGGTCCGCCGTCTAGTACAAGATAACGTCTTCGCCGAGCAGACCACGCAAGAGATCCTGCGCCTCATCTAGGCCTTGGCGGTTCAACGTCTTTTCGGAGGCTCCCATTTTTCGGGGGCCTTTTCTGCATCCTTCAGCGGGAAGCTCACGCGCCCCCTGAGCACGCATCCGGGCTCCCCGGGATTGCATTCCTTTTTCCGCTTGTCGCAGAAAGTTTCTCTCAAATACCTACATTCCCAGCTCATGTAAAGAATTATAGTATTATCTTTTGCGATTTATCTATATTTCGGGCATGCGTTACGGTGATATTTCCTCCTTCCAGACGGGCGTAGCCGTGCCCCTCTTCAGCCTCCGTAGCAAGGCTGACATCGGTATCGGCGAATTCCTCGACCTTATTCCCTTCGCAAGCTGGTGCAAGCTCTGCGACTTCAACATTATCCAGCTCTTGCCGGTCAACGACACCGGTGCCGAGGCGAGCCCCTACAGCGCACGGAGCGCTTTCGCCCTGAACCCGGTCTTCATCAATATCCAGTCCGTCCGCGGCTCCAGCGAGTTCGAGGAAGAAATCGAGGAAGCCAAGGAAGAATTCGAACGCGAAGAACGCATCGACTATTATAAGATATCCTCGTGGAAGCGCGGCATGCTCCGCAAGATCTTCGACAACCGCTTCGACGACCTCAAGAAGGACAAGGACCTTTCGAACTGGATCGACAAAAACGGATGGGCGAAGGCCTACTGCGCCTACGCCACGCTCAAGGCCCAGAATTCCGAGTCGAGCTGGAAGGACTGGAAAAAGTTCAAGGATCCCACGGCAGAAGATATCGAGAAACTCTGGACCAAGTACCACAAGGACGTGCTTTTCCAGGCATGGATGCAGTACGTCGCCGAGATGCAGTTCACGGCCGCCGTGGGCGAGGTCTCGAAGCTCGGCATCCGCATCAAGGGCGACATTCCTATTCTCATCAACGAGGACAGCGCCGACGTGTGGGCCAACCGCAGGTACTTCTCGCTCGACGACCGCGCGGGCGCCCCTCCCGACATGTTCAGCTACAGCGGCCAGAACTGGGGTTTCCCCACCTACCGCTGGGACGTCATCGAATCTGACGGATTCCGCTGGTGGAAGGACCGCCTCGCGCAGGCGAGCAAGTTCTACCATGCCTACCGCATCGACCATGTGCTCGGTTTCTTCCGCATCTGGTCTATCCCCGAAAACGAGGTGACCGGCATCCTCGGCCGTTTCAACCCCTGCATCCCGCTTACCTGGGACCGCCTGCATGCCGCAGGATTCATCCGCGAGACGCTCGAATACCTGCGCCGCCCGAACTACTCCGTGGACCAGCTCCGCGAATTCCTCGGCGACGAGACGGAGAACATGGTTTCCGTCTACTTCGAAAGCCTCCCGAACGAACCCAGCCGTTTTGTCCTGAAGCCGCAGTTCTACAGCGAACGCGCCATCACGACCCTCGACGAACCGCAGAACATCAAGGACGCGCTCCTGAAGGTCTACTGGAACCGTATCTTCATCCCGGCGGGCGACGAGAACAACTACTATCCGTTCTGGTACTGGTACAACCAGCCCGTACTCAAGACGCTCCCCGAGAACGAGCAGGAAAAGCTCAAGGAAATCATCCACGAGAACGAAGCCTCGCAGGAAGGCCTCTGGGAACAGAACGCGACAAAGCTCCTCACGATTCTCGCGAAGGAGACCGACATGCTCGTATGCGCCGAAGACCTCGGTGCCGTCCCGCACTGCGTCCCCACCGTGCTCAGGAACCTCAACATCCTTTCGCTGCGTATCGAACGCTGGGCCCGCAACTGGGACGCCCCGTATTCTCCCTACTACGACATGGCCGAATACCCGAGGCTCTCCGTCTGCACCACGAGCTGCCACGACACTTCGAGCCTCCGCGGGCTCTGGGAAGAATCCGACTTCGACCGTGACCTCTACTGGACCCACGCACAACTTCCCGGCCAGGCGCCGCAGGTGCTTACGCCGCCCGCCGTGCGCAACATCCTGGAACACGTGTTCACTTCGAACAGCCTCTTCTGCATCCTGCCGGTACAGGATTTCTTCGCCCTCTCGGCTTCGCTCTCCGAATGTCCGGCCGAAGCGGAACGCGTGAATATCCCAGGTACGGTCGGCGGCAAGAACTGGACCTACAGGATTCCCGTGACCATCAAGGAACTCACGGCGAACACTTCGCTGAATTCCGAAATCCGCAAGCTCGTGGACGTGCGCAAGCGCCGCCCGATGTGGAACATCTAGAAGGCGACCATGGCCCGATCCTCAAGCACATTCGCGCCAGACTGGGTCAAGGACGCCATCTTCTACCAGATTTTTCCGGACAGGTTCTGCCGTTCGGAAAGCTACCATGCGGTAGGAAAGTTCGTACCGTGGAATTCCAGGCCGACACGCGAAAACATGTTCGGCGGGAACCTTGCGGGCATTGAAGACAAACTAAAATACATCGCGGGACTGGGCGTAAATGCGATTTACCTCTGCCCGATTTTCAAGAGCAACTCGAACCACCGCTACCATACGGTCGACTACTTCGAGATAGACCCGGTTCTCGGCACGCTGAAGGATTTCGACCGTCTCGTAAAGAAGGCACACAAGCTCGGGCTGCGCATGATTCTCGACGGCGTATTTAACCACTGCTCGCGCGGATTCTTCCAGTTCAACAGCCTCATGGAACTCGGGCAAAACTCGCCGTACGTGGACTGGTTTCATGTGAAGGGCTGGCCGCTCAACGCCTATTCCGGCAAGCCCAATTACGAATGCTGGTGGAACTATCCCGCCCTCCCGAAATTCAACACCGGTTGCCCCGACGTGCGCGAGTACCTTTTCTCCGTCGGCGAATACTGGACGGCCCGCGGTATCGACGGCTGGCGTCTCGACGTGCCGAACGAGATCGACGACGACAGCTTCTGGCAGGAATTCCGCCGCAGGGTCAAGGCCATCAATCCGGAAGCCTACATCGTGGGCGAAATCTGGGATACCCCGGAGCGCTGGCTTCAGGGAGACCAGTTCGACGGCGTGATGAACTACCTTTTCCGCAAGGCGGTGATGAAGTTCCTCTTCGACGAGCACCCGATTTCGACGGAAGAATTCTGCAACCGCCTGCGTGAAGCCTTCCCCGAAGGCCGCGGCGACATCCCCATGAACCTTCTCGGGAGCCACGACACCACGCGACTCAGGTCGCAACCGTGCGCAAGCTGGGACCGCATCCGCCTCGCGCTCACGCTGATGTTCTTCTTGCCGGGCGCCCCCTGCGTCTACTACGGCGAGGAACTCGGCATGGAAGGCGGCAAGGACCCCGACAACCGCCGTAGCGTCCCCTGGGAAAAGCTTTCCCAAATGCAGAAGGAGCCCGTCTACGCGCTCGTGAAGGAACTGACGGAGATGCGGAAGAACAGCGCCGTCCTCCGCGACGGAAAGCTCGAAATCGCCTGCAACGGCGACGGTTTCGACGTGAAGCGCACCCTGGGCAGGGAAAAAATGACCCTCGCGGTCAATATGCTCGGGCCCGAGCCGGCCTTCGAGATTGAGACTAATAGTAAGTGATGTCTTTTCTATCTTGGTGCGCCATGGCGCACAAGATAGGGCGGCTCGGCCATGTCAAAGCATCGCTTTGACGTCTGCGACGTCAGTGGCTGCGGCTCGATAATGCAAAAACGAGTTTTTGCGCTATCTCGCCTTGCCCACCTTTGCCGCGGCTCTCGCCTTTTTCTATCTTTGCACCCGCAACTAAATGCGTATTAATGCCTTATTAAGGGATTACAAATGAATAAATACAAATTCGGCATAAGAGAATTTATCATTCTCGCTGTCATTGCACTCTCGGCCTACACTGTATGGCCCTCCATCCAGGTTCACTCCAAGAAGGGCGAAGAACAGAAGGCGTTCCTCAAGGAGAACCCGAAGCTGGCCACGAAGTCCATCAACTTCGGCCTGGACCTCGCTGGCGGTACGAGCATCACCCTCCAGATCGACAAGTCCGGACTCAAGGAAGGCGACGACATCAAGGACATCCAGGCCCAGTCCCTGGAAATCATCCGTAACCGCGTCGACCAGTACGGCCTTTCCGAACCGCAGATTTCTCCCTCCGGCGACGACCGAATCCTGGTCGAACTTGCCGGCGTGGATGACTCTACCGCGAAGGCCCTCGTGGGTTCCACCGCCAAGCTCGAATTCAAGATTCTTGCAGAAGCTGACAGGTTCCCCCAGGTTGTCGGCCTCATCGACCAGTACCTGACCCGCCAGACCACCGACGTCACCGCGTCTGATTCCGCGACGGCCGACTCGACTGCCAAGGATAGCGCTGTGGCTGCTGCGGAAAGCGCCAAGCCGGCCGCCGATACGGCCAAGCAGCTTTCTGACGAAGAACTCCTGGGCGGCAAGGTCGCTGAAGCTCCCAAGGCCGAGGACACCGCCAAGGCCGCTACCGAAGAAGCCGCTCCGGCTGCTGAGGTCGGGAAGGCTCTCAGCTCCTACTACATGTCCTTTGCCAACGGCGGCTTCATCGCCGAAGAGGACATCGAAAAGGTCAAGAAGATCCTCGAACTCGAAGGTGTCAAGAAGCTCATCCCGCGCGACCTGAACTTCGCGTTCGGAAGCGGCCTCGAAAAGATCAGCAACGATTCCCCGGTCAAGGCCAAGCGCCTCTACCTCCTCAAGCGCCGCGCCGAGATGGGCGGTGACGATATCGTGAATGCCCAGCCCCACCGCCTCTCTGACGGTGTGAGCGCCGGCGAAGTCGCCGTGACCCTCAAGTTCGGCGGCATCGGTCCCAAGAAGTTCTCTGCAGTGACCGCCGCGAACGTCGGCAAGCAGATGGCCATCGTCCTCGACAACCAGGTCATTTCCGCTCCGCGCATCAACGAACGCATCCCGAACGGCGACGCCCAGATTACCGGCCTCGACGACATGGCCGAAGCTAACCGCCTCGCCGTCGTGCTCCGTGCCGGTGCCCTCAAGGCCCCGATGAAGATTATCGAAAGCCGTACCGTGGGTGCCACCCTCGGTGAAGAAAACATCGTCCAGGGCTTCGGCTCCGGCGCTGTCGGCCTTATCCTCTGCCTTGTGTTCATGGTAGCCTACTATCGTCTTGGCGGTCTCATCGCTAGCCTCGGTATGATCATCAACACCCTCGTGACCGCCGCCGTGATGTCCGTGTTCAACGCGACCCTCACGCTCCCCGGCATCGCGGGCTTCATCCTCGTCGTGGGTATGTCCCTCGACGCAAACGTGATTATCTACGAACGTATCCGTGAAGAACTCAAGGCCGGCCTCACCGCTCGTGCCGCCGTGGCCAAGGGTTACGAACGCGCCTTCACCGCCATCTTGGACTCCAACTTGACGACCGTTCTTACCGGCCTTATCCTTTACAAGATCGGTACCGGTTCCGTGAAGGGTTTCGGTCTTACGCTTACGATCGGTATCCTCACCTCGCTCTTCTGCGCCATTACGCTTACCCGCGCCATCCTCGACTGGAAGCTCGCCAAGCGTGACACGACGACGCTCTCCATCGGTGGCGGCTTCAAGGCCATCAACGAGGCGAACCTCCAGATTATCCCGCACCGCAAGCGCTTCGGTCTCATTTCGACCGTCCTCATCATTGCGTCCATCGCCTGCATCGTCATCAAGGGATTCGACTTCAGCATCGACTTCACCGGCGGCCAGGTTTATACGGTCCAGTACCAGGATGATGCAAAGCACGAGACCGACCTCAACAAGGCGCTCTCCGCTGCCGGCATCAACGGCACGCGCGTCCGCTCTCTCGGCGGTACGTCTGCCAACTCCTACCAGATCAGCATGCGCGCTTCCGATGACGCCCAGTTCGAAAAGAAGATGGCGGAAGCCTTCGAGAAGGCCGGCCAGAAGTGCGAAATCGTCGCGAAGGATAACGTGGGTCCGACCATCGGTAAGGAACTCCGCTTCAACGCTATCTTGTCCGTAATCCTCGCCTGGCTCGGCATCCTGCTCTACGTCTGGTTCCGATTCGGCAAGTTCGGTCTCGGCTTCGGTGTCGCGGCTGTGCTCGGCCTTGTGCACGATACTATCATCACGCTCGGCTTCATCTCGGCATTCAGCCTCTCCTTCGACGGCGCCCTGATTGCCTCGCTCCTTACGATGATCGGTTACTCCGTGAACGACACGATCGTGAACTTCGACCGCGTCCGTGAAAACACTGCGATCTACGGTTCCGCGAACTTCGCCGATACCATCAACAAGTCCATCAACCAGTGCTTCAGCCGTACGATGGTGACATCTCTTACGACCTTGTTCGTGTGCGTCATCCTCGCCGTGATGGGTGGTTCCTCCATCCGCGACTTCGGCCTGGTGCAGTGCTTCGGTATCCTCATCGGTACCTACTCTTCTGTGTGCGTTTGCGCCCCCATCGTTCTGTGGTGGTCCAACCGCTTCAAGAAGGGTGTGTAATCAATAAAACATATCTTAGAAGGCCCCGGCAGCTCGCCGGGGCTTTTTTATTGCTTACAAAATACCGGCTTCCTGAGCCTTTTACTATATTTGACCCGTTCGATCAAAGGGGGCGGTATGCTCAAGTATTACAAAATCGAATCGGGCCGCATCGCAGTCGCCCCGAACGAAGACGCAGCTGACATCGTCATCATGGGCTCCCTCAGCCAGGAACAGCGCAGCGTCCTAGTCAAGGAATACGAAATTACCGAGCATACCATCGCCTCCGCATTCGACTCCGACGAGCTTTCCCGTATCGAGTACGACGACGACTTCACGACCATCGTGTTCAAGAAGCCCAAGAACTACTCCGCGCAGGACAACTTCCAGTTCCGCGTGGAATCCTTCGGCATCTTCATCTTCAAGGACTGGGTGCTGCTCCTCACCGACAGCGACATCCCCGTGATGGACGACCGCAAGTTCTCGAAAATCGACAGCCTCAACACATTCGTGCTCCGCGTCCTGAGTTTCGCGATATCGCACTTCAACGAGCACCTGCGCATCATCAACCGCATCAACGACGACCTGGAACTGCGCCTCAACACCTCGATGGAAAACAAGTACCTGCTTTCCATGTTCAGCCTCAACAAGGGCTTGATCTACTACGTGAGCGCACTCAACAGCAACGACACGCTGTTAAAGAAGCTCCAGATGGGCCGCAGCCTCAACTGGACCGAAGCGGAACGCGAGCTGCTCGAAGATATCCAGATCGAGAACGGCCAGAGCCTGCAGCAGGCAAACATCTACGCGAACATCTTGACGTCCATGATGGATGCGCGTGCAAGCGTCATCAACAACAACGTGAACCAGCTGATGAAGAACTTGACCATCGTGACGATCTCGATATCGCTCCCGACGTTCTTCGCGAGCTTGTTCGGCATGAACGTCCAGCTGCCCTTCGGCATGAACGGAGACGCAAGCATCGGTTCTCCCCTCGCCTTCTGGGGTATCATCGCCGTCTGTATCCTGTCGGTGGTGCTGTTCCTCGCCTTCTGGATGCGCCGGAAGTAGCGCTAGGATTACCCCCCCCGATGCGAAGCATCGCCCCGAGCGCATTTATGCGCGAGGAATATATCTTTAATTTCCGCGATCGCTCATGCTTGCGAACATGGCGACAATCTCGTCGGTAAAGTTGTTCTTCGGGAATTTTTCCGCAATCTGCAGCGCCTGCTCCAAGTGCTCCTGCGCCTCGGCCTTCGCCTTGTCGAAACTCTTCTTCGCGTTCAGGCGTTCAAGAATCTCGTGGGCGACATCTTCCGCGGCGGCACGCTTCACGAGAGATTCCATCTCGGCGCGCTCTTCGGCATTGCAGTCCTCGAAATAGTACAGGAGCGGGAGCGTGATGAGCCCGTTCGAGAGGTCGGTAAACTTCGCCTTGTCCAGATTCTTCGAGCCGTAGCCGTAATCGAGCAGGTCGTCGATAATCTGGAACGCGAGACCGAAATGCGCACCCATCTTGGCGCACTCGTCAATCAGCGGCTTGTCGAAGCCCGCCATGATGCCGCCGATGCGGGCCGCAGCCTCGATCAACGCGGCGGTCTTCCCATCGATAATCTCGTTGTAGGTCGCCCTGGAAAGCGAAAGCTCGCCACAGTGGTCGAGTTCCATGATTTCGCCCACGATGAGCTTGTCAGCGGCATCGGAGATGATGACCGGCACGTCGCCTTCCTGCTCGTCGATAACGCAGCGCATGGACTGGGAAAGTACGTAGTCGCCCACGAGTACGGCTACCTGCGTTCCCCATTTCTTGTGAGCGGTTTCCTTGCCGCGACGCAGTTCCGTACCATCGATGATATCGTCGTGCACGAGGCTTGCAAGGTGCAGCAGCTCGACGCTGGCACACGATTGCGCCACGCGCTTCGCGTCGGGAGTCACGTTGCCGCAGTTGGAAATGAGGCAGAGGAGCGTCGAACGGATGCGTTTGCCCTTCGACTCGAACAGCGACACGAGCCTGTCGGCAATACCCGCAGGCGCCGCCTCGGCCACATGCATGATGG